>Ga0207692_10000190_pt1 | contig 20137 bp, 18 predicted proteins | sample LARL52metaG_FD_184345 | JGI IMG/M metagenome (GOLD analysis project Ga0207692, IMG submission 184345) | Corn, switchgrass and miscanthus rhizosphere microbial communities from Kellogg Biological Station, Michigan, USA - LAR L5-2 metaG... | ecosystem: Host-associated > Plants > Roots >...
GCGACGCTCAGCCCGTACGAGCAGGCGTACGCGGCGTTGGGCGGCATCCACTCGTCGGTCGGTGCCCGCGCGGCCGCGCGGCTGCGCCACATCTCGGCCAGCGGCACCACGTGGTCGAGTTCAACGTGCTCGCCGATCGTCTCTTCGACACCGTGCTCGACCACCACACACTGCGGCCGAACCTCATGGGGTTGCGCGACGACGGCGCGCTGCAGGATCACAGCGAGGAGGCGGACCAGCGCTACCTGCGGCGCTACCGGGAGATCGCCGGGGAAGCGGAACGACGGACCGCGGCATCCCAGGACGATCGCATCACGAAGGAGCTCGTCCTGCACCTGTCCCGTGCCGAGTGCGACACCATCGAGTCGAGGGCCGTCGAGTTCGGGGTGAGCGCGTACGTGCGGTCCGCGGTGCCCGAGCTGCTCTACTTCCTGGGCCACCTGAAGAGCCACCACGCCGTGCCGGGGTTCCTCGCGACTGTCGCCGAACGGCACCGTGCGGGCATCCGAGCAGGCCGGACGCCGGTCAGGCACCTCGTCGAGCAGGCCATCGCGCTCGTGGGCCGGTACGACGGTCCAGCGGTCCAGCGCTACCGCGATGTGCTGGTGCACGACGTTCTTCCGCACGGCCGCGACGAGGAGCACGCGGGGTTGTGCTGGCTGCCGGACGGCGAAGGGCTGTACCGCAAGGCGATCCGCACGCACACCACCGCCGAGCTCGACCCGGACGAGCTGCACGCCACCGGCCGGAAGCTCGTCGAAGAGCTCAAGCGCCGACTGGATGGCCACCGAGGCCTCAGGTACGTCACCGCCGAGGAGGTGGTCCAGGACGCCGAAGCGGCGGTGCGCAGAGCCGAAGCCGTTGCCCCGCAATGGTTCCGGACGACTCCGGACGAGCGCTGCGTGATCGCCGAGACCGCGCCGTCGGTACCGGCGAGCACCCCGCCGCACTACCTGGCCGCCGCGCTCGACGGCAGTCGCCCCGGCACTTACTTCGTCAACACCAAGGAACTGCACACGCGTCTCCGCGATGTCGCGGAGGCGACGGCGTTCCACGAGGCCGTGCCAGGCCACCACTTCGAGGCCACCAGGACGGCGCTGCTCCGGGACCTGCCGCTGCTCCGCCGCAAGGCGCAGATCAGCGTGTTCACCGAGGGCTGGGCGCTCTACTGCGAAGGCCTGGCCGACGAGATGGGCCTGTACAGCAGCGAAGAGGCACGGCTCGGCATGTTCACGATGGCCGCCAAACGCGCGGGCCGGCTCGTCGCCGACACCGGTCTGCACGCTCGGGGCTGGAGCAGGCAGCAGGCCGTCGACTACCTGCTCGGCAACACCCCGATGCCCCGCGAACTGGCCGAGGCCGAGGTCGACCGCTACCTCGCCGAACCGGCCCAGGCGCTCGCGTACGCGGTGGGACGCCTCAAGTTCGGCGAACTGCGGGCCAGGTCGGACCGGGCCGGCCGGGACGTCCGCGACTTCCACGAGGTCGTCCTCGGTCACGGGCGGTTAACCCTGGCGCTGCTCGACCAGGTCGTCGCGGACTGGCTCGCCGAGGGTTGACCGCATCTGCTCGACGTCGAGCAGGCCTTCCCAGCGCGACACCACGAACGTCGCCACGCAGTTGCCGAGCAGGTTCGTGAAGACGCGCATCGAGTCCATGATCCGGTCCGCGCCGAGCAGCAACGCGACCGCCGCGGCCGGGATCGAGCCGACCGCGGCGACCGTGGCCGAGAGGGCGAGGAACGCCGAGCCGGGTACGCCGGCCATGCCCTTCGAGGTCAGCACGAGCACCAGCACGATCGTCAGCTGGTCGCCGAGGTCGAGCGGCACGTTCAGCGCCTGAGCCAGGAACACCGTCGCGAGCGACAGGTAGATCGAGGCGCCGTCGAGGTTGAACGAGTACCCGGTCGGCAGCACCAGGCCGACCGACGTGGGCGCGCATCCGGCCCGTTGCAGCTTCACCATCATCCGTGGCAGCACGGCTTCCGACGACGCGGTGCCGAGCGCCAGCAGGAACTCTTCTTTGGCGTATCGCACGAACCGCAGCAGGTTCACGCGCGCGAACGTCCACGCGATCACGCCGAGCAACGCGCAGAACAGCAGTGCCGCACCGTAAGCCGACAAGATCAGCCACAGGTACGTGACCAGCGAGCCCAGTCCGTACTGTCCGATCAGGAAGGCCATCGCGCCGAACGCGCCGAGCGGCGCCAGTTTCATCACGTAGCCCAGCACCGCGAAGAACGCCAGGTTGATGCGCTCCAACAGGTCCACGACGGGTGTCACGCGGTCTCCGAGCTGGGCCAGCGCGCAGCCGAACAGCACCGCGAACAGCAGCACCTGAAGCAACGCGTTGCGCGCCAAGGCATCCACCACGCTGGACGGAATGAGGTCCAGGAGGAACTGCACGACGCCGGGGAGGTGACCGCCCTGCGTCTTCGCCTCGACGGCGGAGGCGTCCAATGTGGACGGATGCACGTTCATGCCCGCGCCCGGTCGCACCACGTTGCCGACCAACAGCCCCAGCGCGAGCGCTGCCGTCGACACCACCTCGAAGTAGATCAGCGCCTTCAGGCCGATTCGACCGACCGCGCGCAGGTCGCCCGCCTTGGCGATGCCGGTCGCCACCACGCAGAAGATCAGTGGCGCGATCACCATCTTGATCAGCTTGAGGAAGCCGTCCCCGATCGGTTTCAGGTCCGCGCCGAACGACCGGAAGAAGTGACCCACGAGAACGCCGGCGACGACGGCGACGAGGAGCTGGAGGAAGAGCGACCTGTTTTTCACATCGTGGAAGGTAAATCTCATTTGTAAGCGATGGAGTGCCCTGGGTGTTACGCCTTGAGCACCTGAGCCAGGAACGCCGACCACTTCTCGTGCTGGCCGGTCGCGTCACCGAACACGTGGTGACCGACGGCGTGCGTGCCGTGGAACCGGTACAGGCCCTCAGTCCCGCGCACGCCCAGGAGGAGCCCGGGAACCCCGTAGTCGACGACGCCGGTGATGCCGAACGGTTCCAGCTTCACCTCGTCGCCGACCTGGAAGTCCGCCGGCACGCCGAGCGCGGCGGCCAGCCGGGGCCACGCGTCCTCCGGTTGCTCCGCGGGGGCCTGTGCGAACACGTAGGTGCCGGGCCGGCCCGGGAAGTACCGCACGTACTGGCCGAGCGTGAACAGGTACATGTCCCAGCCGTGCGAGGTCTGGTCGAGGTACTCGTCGCCCCAGCCGTCGCCGAGGATGCCGTTGTGCACGAACCGCAGCACGGTGGAGCCCTGGTCCCGGCCCTCGACCAGGTACTCGAACGCGTGGAACGTGCCGTCCTCGCCCCTGTCCGACTCGTGCGCGAGGCGCTTGCCCGGCTCCCACCCGGTGATGGTGGAGCCCTCCTGGAAGAAGCCCAGGTCGATCGACATCCGCCCGCCGAGGCGGCCGTCGACCGTGTGCGGGCCCATGAACCACGAGTCGATGCCCGGCCCGGTCGCGATGGCGTCCCAGACCTGCTCGGGGGTGCCCTCGACCTCGACTTCCTTCCTGATCTCGAACTCGCGGGTCACGACTCGTCCTCCTTCGGGGCGACGCTGGGGTGCAGGGCGACGACGACTCGGTGCGCCCGCCCGCCTTCGGCCTGTTCGTCGTGGTACTTCGCGACGAGCCGCGTCACGCACGTGGCGAGCTCTTCGGCGAACGCGGCGCGGTCGGCCGCCGTGGCGAACCGGACCTCGCCGTCCAGCGCGAAGGTCGCGAGCCGCTTCTTCGCCCTGGTCGCGCCCGTGATCAACGTGCCGACGTCGCGGACCAGTCGGGCCGAGACCGCGAGCAGCCACCGGGCCGACAGCCGGTCGGGTGAGCGCGCCGGGTCCGGCTGCACGGCCGCGAGCGCGGTCGGGGAGATCACGTAGGACGCGGCGGTCGCCTGCAGCAGGCGCTCGTTGACGTTGCCCTTGCGCCGTTCCTCGACGAGCTCCACCAGGCCGTGCTGCTCCAGCGTGCGCAGGTGGTAGTTCACCTTCTGCCTGGGCAGGCCCACCTTCGCGGCGAGCATCGTCGCCGATCCGGGCTCTGCCAGCTCCGCGAGCAGCCGCGCCCGCACCGGGTCCAGCGACACCTCGGCCGCGGCCGGGTCCTCGATCACCGCCACTTCGAACATGGCGCAAGCCTCACACCGAAAACAAATTTAGTCAAGAACTGACTTGCTGTCGGTGACTTTGCTCCACCTGGGTGGCTTTGGACCCGGTACCGTAAGTGGCGTCTCGATTGGTCGTTGCTTGTTCGCAACCCCCTGAGGAGACACATGATCATGATGCTGGTCCTGACCGTGCTGGCCCTGCCGTTCGCGCTGACCGCCGCCAACGTGGGCAGACGCAGGTGGATTCGCAAGAGAGGCGTGGCCAGGGTGCGCGCCGAACTCGCCGCTTTCCACGACGAGCTGGCGCGGCAGGGCCTCGGTCACTTCTCCGGCGGCTGAAGCACGTTCTTCGACGGCGAGATCCGCGTGACCACGTCACCGAAGCGGTCCATCAGACCCGCCGTGACGGTGTCCGCCGAGCCGACCACGGCGAACTCGTGCAGCACCTCGTCGGTGATCAGCTCGCTCATCTCGGCCCACTGCTGCCTGCGGGACATCCGGTGCAGCTCCTCGTGCAGCGCGCCCCAGCCGTGCAGGTCCAGCACCGGCCTGTACGCGGGCGTCGACCCGTAGAACGCGATCTGCCGTTTGACGTCGGCGATCTCCTCGTCGTTGGTCGCGGTGAACACCGGACCGCTGATCTCGAAGCCCTCCAACGTCCTGCCCGCCTTGGCCCGGCCGCGGGCGAGCGCCGGCAGCGTCACCTCGCGCAGGTACCGCTCGGTCGTGAAGTTGTGGCACAGGAAGCCGTCCGCGACCTCTCCGGCCACCTCGGTCATCAGCTCGCCGACGCCCGCGAGGTAGATCGGCGCGGTGCCGTGCGGGTTCGGGCCGGGGTCGAAGAACGGCGTCATCAGCGTGTGCTGGTAGAACTCGCCGCGGAACGCCAGCCGTTCGCCGGTCTCCCACGCGCGCCAGATCGCCCGGATCGCCAGCACGAACTCCCGCATGCGCGCGGCCGGTTTGCTCCACGGCATGGCGAACCGCTTGGTGATGTGCGCTTCGACCTGCGAGCCGAGCCCGAGGTTGAACCGGCCACCGGACAGCAGCCGCAGGTCGTTCGCGGTGGTGGCGACGGTCATGGGGTTGCGCGCGAACGCCACCGCGATCGCCGTGCCGAGCTCGATCCGCTCGGTCGCCGCGGCCGCGCCGGCGAGCGCCAGGAACGGGTCGTGCCTGGTCTCGGCGAGCCAGAAGCCGTCGTAGCCCTGCTCTTCCGCCTGCTTCGCGAGATCCCCGGCGCCGGCGGGGGTGTAGTCGACGGCGCTGCTGTCCAGCTTCATGCCGTTGAGGTTAGAAACTCTCCGGCGATCAGCGGCGCGGCGGCTCGCAGGCGATTCCGTTCCGGTTCGCGTCCAGTTCGACGCGGTAACCCGGCTGTCCCCAGTAGATGGGCGCCGCGCCGGCCCGCCAGGCGTCCTCGCACGTCGCGAAGAACACCGGCTTGGGCTTGGGGGTGGTCGTGGTCGGCTTCGGAGCGGGCGGAGGTGGTGGCGGTGGCGGAGGAGGCGGCGGCGTGGGCGTCTCGGTGGTGTCCTTGCCACCGCACGGCGCTCCCCACAGGCCGATGGGGACCCCCTGCGCGGCTCCTTCTGCCTCCTTCTGCGCGGGCGTCGCGCTGCCAGTGGTCCGCCCGGCGCCGTTGCCCAGCGCGAGCAGCGCGTAGTCGGTGCCGTCCGCGAGGCTGAGCGTGCCGGTGGCGCGGTCGTAGCGCACCTGCTGGCCCAGCAACATGCTCCTGGCGAACCCCGCGGCCGCCTCCGCCCAGCACGGCCCCGGCTGGCCGAGGCCGCTGACCTCGGCCTTCGAACCGTCGGACAGCATCACCGAACGGCCGTCCACGATGGACGCCACGGTGATGCCCAGCATGGCCGGTGGCACCGACGGCGTCGTCGTGACCGGCGTGTCCACCGCGGGCTTCTCCACGGCAACAGGAGTCGACTGCTGCGCCTGCGCGGCGCATCCCGCGGTGAGCGCGACCAGCAGGACTCCGCTCACACTTCTCCACCCCGACATGAACCCGAATGGTGCTCTCCGGCCGGAGAGTGGCCAAGGTTACGTATTTCGCCCGGATCGGTTCACAAGTAGTCCGAACTGAAATACGGAGATGCCCAGTTCAGCGTGCGGGCTTCAACGTCCAGACGACGATCATCTCGCAAGTGGTCACGCCTTCGGCGTCGGTGATCGTCACCGTCACCGGGAACTCGGGCCGCGTGCCGGACTCCAGTTCGGCCAGAACGTCGTCCGCGGACCGGCCGAGAACGGCCTCAGCTCGCACAACTCCCATCGCCACCTTCTTGTAGGCGATCTCGGCGCGGACGGCGAGCGGCGTGGCCTTGCCGAGGTGGGCGGCGAACGCGGACATGACGACGGCACCGGACGCGGACTCGCCGAGACCGAACATCATCGCGGCGTGCGGTCCGCCGATGTGGTTGTGCAGCGCCTCGTTGTCCGGCAGCGACGCGACGATGCGGCCGGGCGAGACCTCCTCGAACTCGATGCCGGTGGTCTTCACGTACGGCACGGCCTGCTTCATCGCGTTGGCGAGGAACGACACGTCTTGGCTCATGAGACGGATGCTACCGGCGAGTAACCAGCTGGGCTACCCGTCGGTAACCACTACTCCGCGTGGCTGTGCCGTTCCACTGCGGGGTGAGACCTGAAACTCACTTGCAATCCGGCCGACGGAGATGGATGCTTGCAGCGAGCAACTAGTTGGGTGATACAAGCATCGAGGTGTCAGATGGTCGATCCGGGCAGGTGCATCGGCATCGATCCCGAGCACGAGCTCGCGGATCGGGTGGGCATGGCCATGGTGCGACTGAACAAGATGCACGCTCAGGTCGCCCATCAGATGGCCAAGCAGGGCATGGACAAGTCGGCCTTCGTGCTCCTCGCGACGCTCTCCGGTCTCGGTGAGTGCCGTTCGAGCGCGCTCGCGGAGGCGGTGCTCTCCGACCCGTCCACGATCAGCAGGCAGGTGGCCGGGCTGGTGAAGGACGGGCTCGTGGAGAGGCGAGCTGATCCGGGCGACGGCCGGGCCAGCGTTCTCGCGGTGACGGCAGCGGGACGCAAGCTGATCATCGACCGGCGCCGGCAGCGCAACGAGGCCATCGAGCAGATGTTCGCGGACTGGCCGGATGAGGACCTGAAGATTTTCGCGGAGCTGTTCGAACGCTTCGTCCAGGACTACGAGCGCACGGTTCCGGCGCTCTTGATCGAACGCGGGACGGGGACCCGCGCAGGAGGGGAAAAGTAGAGATGTCATCAACCACCGAGGCGACACCCGCACCAGGGGTCTCCCTGACGCATCGCCAGATCATGACGGTGCTGTCCGGCCTGCTGCTGGGCATGTTCCTCGCGGCGCTGGACCAGATGATCGTCGCCAGCGCCATGAAGACCATCGCGGACCAGCTGCACGGCCAGACGCTGCAGGCGTGGGCGACCACCGCCTACCTGATCACCGCGACCATCACGACCCCGTTGTACGGCAAGCTGTCGGACATCTACGGGCGCAAGCCGATGTACCTCGCGGCGATCTCGCTGTTCCTGGCCGGTTCACTGCTCTCGGGCATCGCGACGTCGATGTACGAGCTCGCCGCGTTCCGCGCGGTGCAGGGTCTCGGTGCCGGCGGTCTGATGTCGCTGGCGTTCGCGATCATGGCGGACATCATCTCGCCGCGTGAGCGCAACAAGTACTCGGCGTACTTCATGGCCGTGTTCGGTTCGGCCAGCGTGCTCGGTCCGGTCATCGGCGGTGTGTTCGCGGGTCTGGACACGTTCCTCGGCGTCACCGGCTGGCGCTGGGTGTTCCTGGTCAACGTGCCGATCGCGCTGCTCGCGCTGTTCGTCGTGGGCCGCGTGCTGAACATCCCGCACAACCGGGTCGACCACCGCATCGACTACTTCGGCGCGCTGACGCTGACCGTCGGCCTGGTGCCGCTGCTGATCGTGGCCGAACAGGGCCGCGAGTGGGGCTGGGCGTCCGGCACGTCGATCGCCATGTACGTGATCGGTGCGCTGGGTCTGGTGGCGTTCGTCTTCGTCGAGACCCGCATGGGCGACGAGGCGCTGCTGCCGATGCGGATGTTCCGCAACCACACGTTCGCGCTGGGCAACACGATCAACTTCGTGCTCGGCATCGGCATGTTCGGCGGCATGGTCTCCATCCCGCTGTACCTGCAGATCGTGAAGGGCGTCTCGCCGACGGTCTCCGGTCTGATGCTGCTGCCGATGACGTTCGGCATCATGTCGGCCACCGCGACCGCGGGCCGGATCACGTCGAAGACCGGGCGCTACAAGATCTTCCCGATCATCGGCGCCGCGCTGATGTCGATCGCGCTGTTCCTGTTCAGCACCATCGGCACGAGCACGCCGAACTGGCAGGTCATGATCTACATGTTCATCATGGGCGCCGGTCTGGGCCAGTGCATGCAGACGCTGCTGCTGGCGATCCAGAACGACGCGGAGCCGCGTGACATGGGTGTCGCGACCGCTTCGGCGACGTTCTTCCGCCAGATCGGTGGCACCGTCGGTACCGCGGTGTTCCTGTCGATCCTGTTCAGCACGGTCGGCGACAAGATCGCCGAGGGCCTGAAGGCCGCCATGCAGACCGAGGCGTTCAAGGTGGCGCTCAGCCACAACCCCGGTTTCGCGAAGGCCCTGCAGGCCGGTGGCGGGTCCGCGCCGGACATCAACAATGTCGAGTTCCTCAAGAACCTCGACCCGGTGCTGGCCAAGCCGTTCCTGGACGGGTTCTCCAGCGCGATCGACACGGTCTTCATGACCGGTGGCATCGTGATGGTGGCGGCGTTCGTCCTCGTGTGGTTCCTGCGCGAGAAGCCGCTGTCGACCAGGTCGGGCCTGGAGCGGGTCGCGGACGCCGAAGCCGTGGCGATCCACTAGCGCACAAAAGGAAAAGGGCCGTCCTCCTCGCGGGGGACGGCCCTTTCGCGTTGTCTCAGCGGAAGGTCTCGCCGCGTGCTTCGGCGTCCTTCAGGCGCTGGTAGGAGCGCTTGATCTCGGCCTCGGCCTCGGTGCGACCCACCCAGGTCGCGCCCTCGACGCTCTTGCCGGGCTCCAGGTCCTTGTAGACCTCGAAGAAGTGCTGGATCTCCAGGCGGTCGAACTCCGCCAGGTGGTGGATGTCCCGCAGGTGCTCGTGCCGCGGGTCGAAGGCCGGGACGCACAGGACCTTGTCGTCGCCGCCCTTCTCGTCCGTCATGCGGAACATGCCGATCGCGCGGGCGGCGATCAGGCAGCCGGGGAACGTCGGCTCCTGGACGAGAACGAGGGCGTCCAGGGGGTCGCCGTCCTCACCCAGGGTGTTCTCGATGAACCCGTAGTCGGCCGGGTACTGCGTCGACGTGAACAACGTGCGGTCGAGGCGGATGCGACCAGACTTGTGGTCCACCTCGTACTTGTTGCGCACGCCCTTGGGGATCTCGATCAGGACGTCGAACTCCACTGGTCCTCGCTCATGTAGCCCATTCGTGACGCCACTAGTGTGGACCACGACGCCCTGTCAACCCTCATCGGAGCCTCGGCTGGAGGGTGTGAGATTGCCCGTACCGAGCTGACGGAGGCCCTCTTGCCGGACGAGCCCCAGTGGCCGACCGACGATGACGACGCGGACCAGGACACACCGCGCGCCGAGTCGACGGTGCAGGTCAGCCGCCCGTCAGTGGATCAGCCGACCATGCGGTTCCCCGTCGCGGCGGTGCTGACCTCACCGTCCACTCCGGAGCCTCCGCGGTCGTCACCCGTCCGTTCCGGCCCGAACGGTGGCCAACCGCGGCAGGAACCACCGCGGGCGGTGCCGGTGCGGATCGCTCCCGGCGAGCACGGCAAGCCGGCGCCGGTGGTGGAGCCGAAGAGCGACCAGACCCGCGTGGTGCCGAAGCCGGAAGTTGTCCACAGGCCGGACCAGAAGACGACAGAACTGTCGGTGCCGCCTGGCAAAATTGAAAACGGGGGACCCCAGGGAGGGGACCCTCGCGCGAGCATGGCCCCGAACGCCAAGACGGCGCGGGTCGACCAGCTGCCCAAGGCCGAGCCGTCGTGGTTCGACCAGGCGGTGAGACCGGAGTCGCCGCGTCAGGAGCCGGCCCGCACCGAGCCGCAGCGTCCAGACGCGCAGCGCACCGAGATGCTGCGGGTGGACCAGCTCCAGCGCCATGAGCCTCCGCGCGGCGAGCAGCTTCAGCGCCACGAGCCCGCGCGTTCCGAACCGCCGCAGCGCCAGGAACCCTCGCGCGCGGACCAGCTCCACCGCCAGGAACCGCCGCGCGCCGAGCCGCCCACCCGTCAGGAGCCGATCCGCGAGACGCTCCCGGTCTCCGGCTACGACGAGGAGCCGGAAGACCGGCTGGCCTCCGACCAGCCGAAGAAGCGCCGCAAGCCGCTCGCGGCAGTCCTCGCCCTGCTGGTCGTGGCCGCCCTCGCCGGCGCCACGGTCTACGCGGTGAAGGAGTTCGGCGGCCCCGCGGCCGTCGAGACCAAGCCGCCGGCTCCACCGGCGAACGTCCAGCCGCTGGTCAAGGCCGCCACCGCGGGCGCGCCGGCGCCGAGCGCGGCCGGCGTGAAGGCCGCGGTCACCGGTCCGGCGGCCAACGCCGCGCTCGGCACGCTGACCGGCAGCATCATCGACCCCGCCAGCGGTACCGCCCTGTGGCAGCAGGGCGACACCACGCCCGCGACCCCGGCGTCGAGCCTCAAGATCCTCACGGCGTCCGCGGCCTTGCTGAGCCTCGACAAGACCGCGCAGCTGTCCACCAAGGTCGTCCAGGGTGCCGAGCCCGGCACCGTGGTGATCGTCGGCGGCGGTGACCCGACGATCTCCGGCACGCCCGGCAGCTCCGTCTACCCCGGCGCGGCGACGCTCGACGACCTCGTCAACCAGGTCAAGCAGAAGGGCCCGGTCACCAAGGTCCTGTTCGACCTGAGCCGGTACACCGGCGAGGCGCTGGGGCCGCAGTGGGAGACCGCGGACATCGCGGGCGGTTCGGTGGCTCCGATCGTGCCGTTCATGCTGGACGGCGGCCGGCTCGACCCGAAGAAGGACGTGTCCGCGCGCACCGGCAGCCCCGCGCAGTCCGCGGCGGACGCGTTCGCGCAGCGCATCGGGGCTCCCGGTGCCACCGCGGGCACCGCTCCGCAGGGCGCGCAGGTGCTCGGCGAGGTCAAGTCCGCGCCGATCGAGCAGCTCATCGACAACATGATGCAGATCTCCGACAACGTCCTCACCGAGGCGGTCGCACGCGAGGTCGCGATCAGGTCGGGCAACGAGCCGTCGTTCGCGGGCGGCGTGAAGGCCGTGCGGGACATCCTCACCAAGAACGGCTTCGACCTCACCGGCGCGAACCTCGTCGACGGCAGCGGGCTCTCCGCCACGAACCGGATCCCGGCCAGGCTGCTCGCGGAGGTGCTGGCCACGGCGGCCAAGCCCTCGCTGGACGACCCGCGCACGGCGAAGCTGCGGCCGTTGCTGACGGCACTGCCGGTGGCGGGCGGCAGCGGCACGCTGGCGGGCCGGTACGGCGGCAACGCGTCCGACGGCAAGGGCTGGGTGCGGGCCAAGACGGGCACGCTCACCGGCGTCAACGCGCTCGCCGGCATGGTCGTCGACGTGGACGGGCGGGTGCTCGTGTTCGCGTTCATGTCGGCGAGCAACCGCAACCCGGAGACCGAGGTGCGGCCCGGGCTGGACGCGATAGCCGCGGCGTTGCGGGGCTGTGGCTGTTCGTAGCGGGGCGTGCGCAGGTAACTTCGGCAGTGTGAACGGCGCGACGGAGGCAGAGCTCGGCCCGGTGGACTGGGAGCTGGCGGTGGCGACCGCCGTCCGGCTCGTGCGGCCAGGTCCGGTGATCGGGAAGGACGAGGCCGACCACGTCGTCGGCAGACTTCGCGAGCTCGCGCCGCAGGCGGAGGTGCACGTCCGCGAGCTGACCGGCCTGGGCCAGGGGCTGCCGCTGCTGCCGGGCGAGGTCGTGGACCGCCCCGCGTGGGTCAGGGCCGCCGCGCAGGGCCTAGCCGCGCTGACCGCGCCCGCGATGCCGCGGCAGACCGGTGCGATGGCGAGCATCCTCGCGGGCACCGCCGGTGTGCAGGCGGGCGTCGTGATGGCCTTCCTGTCGTCGCGGGTGCTCGGCCAGTACGACCCGTTCAGCCCACAGGACCAGTTGGCCGGACGGCTGCTGCTCGTCGCGCCGAACATCGTTGGCGCGCAACAGGCTCTGGACGTCCCCGCGGACGACTTCCGGATGTGGGTGTGCCTGCACGAGTGCACGCACCGCCTGCAGTTCACCGGTGTGCCGTGGCTGCGGAAGTACTTCTCCGACCAGGTCACCACGCTGCTCTCCACAATGGACGACGACCGCGCGCCGCTGCCCGACGTCATCCGCGACTTCCGGCACAAGCTGCGCGCGGGCGACGGCCCGATCGGACTGATCGAGCTCATCCAGTCGCCGCAGCAGAAGATCGTGCTGGACCGGCTGATCGCACTGTCCACGTTGCTCGAAGGCCACGCCGACCACGTGATGGACGCCGTCGGCCCCACCGTCGTGCCGTCGGTCGGAACGATCCGCAGCCGCTTCACCGAGCGGCGCAAGGGCGGCGGTCTGCTCGACCGGGTGCTCAGGACGCTGCTCGGCGTGGACGCCAAGGTGCGCCAGTACGAGGAGGGCGCGGCGTTCACCGAGTACGTCGTGCAACGCGTCGGCATGGACGGTTTCAACGCGATCTGGACCTCCGCCGAGACCCTGCCGACGCGCGCGGAGATCGCCGAGCCGATGACCTGGCTGCGCCGCGTGGCACCGTGAACGGTCCGGTCGCCGAGGTCAGGACGGCGGTCCGCAGGTTCCTCGACGAGGTGCGCCCGGACGCCGTGACCGTCGCGGTCTCCGGCGGCGCCGACTCGATGGCGCTGGCGTTCTGCGTGGGACGCCTGATGCCCGGCGCGTCCGCGGTGGTCGTCGACCACCAGCTGCAACCGGGTTCGGCCGACGTGGCCCTGCGTGCGGCGGCGCTGTGCGCGGACTTCGGCCTGGTGACGCGCGTGGAGGCGGTCGAGGTGACCGGGCCGGGCGGACCGGAGGCGGCGGCCCGCAAGGCCCGTTACGCGGCGCTGAGGCCCGCGTCCGGTGTCGTGCTGCTCGGCCACACGCTCGACGACCAGGCCGAGACCGTGCTGCTGGGCCTGGGCCGCGGCTCCGGTCCGCGCTCGATCGCCGGCATGCGCGCGTTCGATCCGCCTTGGGGGCGACCGCTGCTGGGCGTGTCCCGTGCGGTGACGCGTGCCCTGTGCGCCGAGCAGGGCATCGAGGTGTGGGAGGACCCGCACAACGCCGACCCGTCGTTCACGCGCGTGCGGCTGCGCACGGAGGTCCTGCCGTTGCTGGAGGACGTGCTGCAGGGCGGCGTCTCGGCGTCGTTGGCGCGCACGGCGGCACAGCTGCGCGAGGACTGTGACGCACTCGACTCGCTCGCTTCGGCGTTCAGCGGCGACTGCTGCGCCGTCGACGACATCGCCGAGTTGCCCGTCGCACTTCGACGCAGAGTGCTCAGATCGTGGCTCATCGACTCCGGTGTGCCGGAACTGTCCGATTCGCACCTGCGACGTGTTGACGCACTGGTGAGTGAATGGCGCGGTCAGGGCGGTGTCTGGCTGCCGGGTGGCTTTGTCGTGCGGCGCGCGCATGGCAGGCTCGTCGCAGAACCAGAGTCTTAAGCAGAGGGGACCTGTCCGTGTACGACGGCGACATCGCATCCGTGCTCATCACCGAGCAGGAGATCAGCGACAAGGTCACCGAACTCGCCAAGCAGGTCGCGGCTGATCACCCAGAAGGTGACTCCGACCTCGTGCTGATCACCGTCCTCAAGGGCGCGGTGATGTTCATGGCCGACCTCGCACGTGCGCTGCCCGTTCCGGTGCAGCTCGAGTTCATGGCCGTTTCGTCCTACGGCTCCTCCACGTCCTCCTCGGGCGTGGTGCGGATCCTGAAGGACCTGGACCGAGACATCGCCGACCGCCGGGTGGTGATCGTCGAGGACATCATCGACTCGGGGCTGACGCTGTCGTGGCTGCTGAAGAACCTGCAGTCGCGCAAGCCCCGGTCGCTTGAGGTGTGCACCCTGCTGCGCAAGCCCGACGCGGTCAAGGTGGAGGTGCCGGTCAAGTACGTCGGCTTCGACATCCCCAACGAGTTCGTCGTGGGCTACGGCCTCGACTACGCCGAGCGCTACCGCGACCTGCCGTACATCGGCACGCTGGACCCGAAGGTCTACTCCAGCTGAGTTGTCCACAGATCTGCGAACGGTCGTTTCCGCAGGTCAAGGGGCGATAGAATGGCCGAGGGGTCGTCCCCCCGGGAAGGGCGGGGGCTGCACCTCGGCCATTCGCGTTCAGCAGTTCGGACGGCAGCGGCGCTGTGAGACCGCGTCCAGCAGCACGCCGCGGATGTCCTCGGGGTTGCGCGCCTGGTAGGCCTTGCCGCCGGTGGCGGCGGAGATGGCCCGCAGGGCGTCCATGTCGACCTCGTCGCCGAGGCCCACCATGATGATCGGCACCGGCTTGGCCGGGTCGGACTCGCGCTTCAGGGTCTCGATCAGTGAGGCCGTGTCGATCGACGAGATGTCGTCGTTGCGGCCGTCGGTCATCAGGACCACGGAGTTGACCTTCGACGGGTCGTAGCCGGACAGCACGTGCCGGAAGGCCGCCAGCGTGGTGTCGTTCAGGGCCGTGCCGCCGCCGACGAGCCCGGGCAGCTGGCTGGCACCGGCCTCCAGGCGCTTGCGGCGGGTCACCCCGGCCAGGGGCTCGCCCAGCGGACCCATCGGCACCAGCTCGATCCAGTCGTTCGGCGGCTTCTTGTTGGTCGAGAACGCCCACAGGCCGATCTGGGTGGTGTCCGGCAGCATCGACAGCGCCGTCATGGACGCCTCCGCCGCCGCCTCGATGCGCGTCTTGCCGTTGCTGCTCTTCTCGATCATCGAGCCGGAGACGTCGATGACGGTCAGCATGCGCATGTCCAGGCTGATGGCGCCCCACGTGCGGAGCAGTTCGGAGACCTGGTCGGCGTTCGGCGTCTCGATCAGCTTCACGTCACCGGCCTGCACGCCCTCGACCTTCGTCGACCACTTGGCCGGGGCGGCGCCCTGCACGGTGCGGAAACCGGCATCGCCGAAGCGCTTGACCGTCTCGGCCGAGCGGAGCACCTTCTCGAACTCCGCGGCCGCCTCGCCGATGCCCTCGGTCTCGTTGGGGCGGGAGACGCGGACGAGCGGGTAGTCGAACGAGAGCGTGCCCTCCTTGGGCGGGGCGCCCAGCACCGAGTTGGCCTTGGCCGCGCGGTTGTTGGCCACGATCGACTGCTCGGTGGCGGCGAAGAGCGGTGCCTTCGCCGCGTCCGTGGTGACCTTGCCGAAGGCGTCGCGCACCGACGGGATGGCGCTGCGGCCCACCCTCAGCAGGGCGCCGACCAGCTCGGGCTTCGGGGTGCCGTCCGCGTTGCCCAGCAGGGTGCGGATCACGAACAGCGTGGCGAGGCCCTCGGAGGTCATGGTCGGGTCGCTCATCGAGACCTGGACCTTGGGGTCGAGCACCTTGGACCAGGACACGGGCGCGACCGGGTAGCCGATCTTGCCCATCGCAGGCTCGGAGCCGGCCAGCACCAGCGGGCTGGACGCCAGCGAGGGCTTGATGTCCAGCTTCGGGGCCTCCGGGCCGGTCTCGGCCGCCTGGCGCTGGGCCTCGGCCGCCCACATCGACGAGTCGGGAATCCACAGGGAGTGGGGGTTGATCTGCGCGGTGGGCAGCTCGTTCGCCACGTCGGCCGCGTTGCGCGACTCGACCTGGACCTGAACGCACCGGCCGTGCACGACCGGCTGCGACCGCTGGTAGTCCTGCGCGGCAGCGTTCACCACATCTAACGCTGCGGGGGTGACGGCGACCTTCAACGGCAGTGCACCGGAGCAGTCGGCGCCGCTGGTGACACGCAGTGCCACGACCGTGACGCCCGCCGCCGCGACCACTCCGAGCAGAGCAGCCACGGGAAGAGCCACCCGCCGGAACGGACCGGGGGACGTGTGACGTGCTGACATACAGTTACAGACCTTCGGTCACGTGTTCACTCTTTCGAGTGGCGGGGGAACACTCGGGGGATGCATGAGGATGACATGTGACCCCCAAACGTAGTGAGACGGCGTGACCTGCGTCACTCGTCTGGACGGCCGTATTTGTTCCGGATGAACCAAACAGCGTGAACATGCGTGGTAGCGGTCACGGACGGGAACCAGGAACCGTCCTCGGCCGTTGGTTGCTCAGTACCCGACCAGCGGGCGGTAGGCTGGTCGGACGCGGTATGTGGGTCTTCCACTGCCCGACGCGCAAGTCAGGGAGGGTCGAGGCCGCCCGCCGGCCGTAAGTGCATGGACCGCAAGCGCCTGCTTCGCAACCCGCTGCTGTGGATCGCTGCGGTGTTGCTGCTCTACTTCGTCTTCACCGTGCTCTTCGACGACTCACGGGGTTACCACCCGGTCAAGACGTCCCAAGCGCTGCAACAGGTGCGGGACGGCAAGGTCAAGGAAGCCACGATCGAGGACAAGGAGCAGCGGCTCCGGCTCACCCTCACCGACGGCACCACCTTCGAGGGCAGCAACCGCCTCATCACGCAGTTCCCGGCCAGTGCGACGGACGAGATCTTCAACGTCCTCGACCAGGCCGGCAACAAGCCGACCGTGGAGACCAAGGTCAGCCAGGAGTCCATCCTGATGCAGATCCTGATCTACCTCGTGCCGCTCGGCCTGCTGTTGCTGCTGCTGATGTGGATGATGAACAACGCTCAGGGCGGCGGAAACCGCGTTCTGAACTTCGGCAAGTCCAAGGCCAAGCAGTTGTCCAAGGACATGCCCAAGACGACGTTCGCCGACGTCGCCGGTGCCGAGGAGGCAGTCGAGGAGCTCGAGGAGATCAAGGACTTCCTCCAGAACCCCGGCCGCTACCAGGCGCTCGGCGCGAAGATCCCGAAGGGCGTGCTGCTGTACGGCCCGCCGGGAACCGGCAAGACGCTGCTCGCCAGGGCCGTCGCCGGTGAGGCGGGCGTGCCGTTCTACTCCATCTCCGGTTCGGACTTCGTCGAGATGTTCGTCGGTGTCGGTGCCTCGCGTGTGCGCGACCTGTTCGAACAGGCCAAGCAGAACGCGCCGTGCATCATCTTCGTCGACGAGATCGACGCGGTGGGCCGCCACCGCGGTGCCGGTCTCGGCGGTGGCCACGACGAGCGCGAGCAGACGCTGAACCAGCTGCTCGTCGAGATGGACGGCTTCGACTCGCGCGGCGGGATCATCCTGATCGCGGCGACGAACCGTCCCGACATCCTCGACCCCGCGCTGCTGCGCCCCGGTCGCTTCGACCGCCAGATCCCGGTCTCCGCGCCGGACCTGAAGGGCCGCAAGCAGATCCTGCGGGTGCACTCGAAGGGCAAGCCGCTGGCCGCGGACGCGGACCTCGACGGCCTCGCGAAGCGCACCGTCGGGTTCTCCGGCGCCGACCTCGCGAACGTCATCAACGAGGCCGCGCTGCTCACCGCCCGCCAGAACGGTCACGTCATCACGGCGTCCGCGCTGGAGGAGTCGGTGGACCGGGTGATCGGCGGCCCGGCCCGCAAGAGCCGGATCATCTCCGAGAAGGAGAAGAAGATCACCGCGTACCACGAGGCCGGGCACGCCCTGGCCGCGTGGGCGATGCCGGACATCGACCCGGTCTACAAGGTCACGATCCTCGCCCGCGGCCGCACGGGTGGCCACACCCTCTCGGTGCCGGAAGAGGACAAGGACCTGATGACCAGGTCCGAGATGATCGCGCGGCTGGTGTTCGCGCTCGGCGGGCGCAGTGCCGAGGAGCTCGTCTTCCACGAGCCCACGACCGGTGCGTCCAACGACATCGAGCAGGCGACCAAGATCGCCCGCGCGATGGTCACCGAGTACGGCATGAGCGCGCGGCTGGGTGCCGTCAAGTACGGCCAGGAGCAGGGCGAGCCGTTCCTCGGCCGCTCGGCGGGCCGGCAGGCGGACTACTCGCTCGAGGTCGCGCACGAGATCGACGAGGAGGTGCGCAAGCTCATCGAGGCGGCGCACACCGAGGCGTACGAGGTGCTCAACACCTACCGCGACGTCCTCGACGACCTCACGCTCGAACTGATCGAGAAGGAGACCCTGCACCAGAAGGACCTGGAGCGGATCTTCGCCCGCGTCGAGAAGCGGCCGCGCATCACCCAGTTCAACGACTTCGGTGACCGCACGCCGTCCGACATCCCGCCGGTCAAGACCCCCGGCGAGCTCGCCAAGGAACGCGGGGAGCCGTGGCCCCCGGTCGTCGAGGACACCCTCGACGACGAGCCGCAGCAGGCGGAGCCCGCCGCCGCGGCACCGACCGAGGAGCTGCCCTCGCCGAACGGTTCCAACGGCGTGCACCAGTCGGGGCCGCCGAACCAGTCGGGCCCGCCGAACTACGGCGCCCCGCCCGGATGGACCCCGGCGACCGTGCCCGGCGGCAAGCCGCACAACGTCTGGGAGCCGAAGAAGCCGCAGCCGGACCAGGACGAACGGCAGTGACAGAGCAGCATCAGCTCGACGGAGACGCCGGCCTCACCCGCAACGGGGAGGCCGGCGTCTCCGCGCGGCGGGTCTTCGACCAGACGCGTGCCGAGGCTGCGGTGCGCGAGCTGTTGATCGCGTGCGGTGAGGATCCGGAGCGCGAAGGCCTGCGCGAGACACCCGCTCGGGTGGCGCGGGCTTACCGGGAGTTGTTCGCCGGGCTCTACACGGACCCAGACAGCGTGCTGGCGAAGACGTTCGACGAGAGCCACGAGGAGCTCGTCCTCGTCACCGACATCCCGATGTTCAGCTTCTGCGAGCACCACCTGCTGCCGTTCCACGGCGTGGCGCACGTCGGGTACATCCCGAACGAGGCGGGCAGGGTGACCGGCCTGTCGAAGCTCGCGCGGCTCGTCGACCTCTACTCGAAGCGGCCGCAGGTGCAGGAGCGGCTCACGTCGCAGGTCGCGGACGCGCTGGTGCGCAGGCTCGAACCGCGCGGCGTGATCGTGGTCGTCGAGGCCGAGCACCTGTGCATGGGCATGCGCGGGGTGCGCAAGCCGGGTTCGCGCACGACCACCTCGGCGGTGCGCGGGCTGCTGCGCACGTCCGCGTCCACGCGGGCGGAGGCGATCGAGCTGATCAGGGGCCGGACCCGGTGAGTCCCGTGGTGAGCCTGCTGCCGAGGCCCGGCCGGTGCGCCGTGGTGGGCGTGCTGAACGTGACGCCCGACTCGTTCTCCGACGGAGGCCGCTACCTCGACCGGCAGGACGCGGTCGCGCACGGCGTCGAGATGAGCAAGCGCGGCGCCGACCTCGTCGACGTCGGTGGCGAGTCGACCAGGCCGGGTGCCGTGCGCGTCGATCCCGCCGAGGAGATCGCGCGCGTGGTCCCGGTGATCCGCGAACTGGTCGCCGAGGGCGTGCGGGTCAGCGTGGACACGATGAGGGCTGCCGTGGCGTCGGCGGCGCTGGAGGCGGGCGCGTCGATCGTGAACGACGTGTCCGGTGGCCTGGCGGATCCCGAGATGGCCGCCGTCGTGGCCGCGGCCGGCGTGCCGTACGTGCTGATGCACTGGCGTGGGCACAGCACGGAGATGGACTCGTTGGCGACGTACGACGACGTGGTGAGCGACGTCCGCGACGAACTGCTGCAGCGCGTCGAAGCCGCGATGGCCTCGGGCGTCGCGGAGTCGTCGATCGTGCTCGACCCGGGACTGGGCTTCGCGAAGCTCGGCGACCACAACTGGGAGCTGCTGCAGCGCCTCGACGAACTGGTCGAGCTGGGTTTCCCGGTACTGGTGGGGGCGTCGCGCAAACGCTTCCTCGGCACGTTGCTCGGCAACCGTCCACCGGATGGCAGGGAAGACGCGACCGCGGCGGTGTCTGCTCTGGCGGCGTTCAACGGAGCGTGGGGTGTGCGG
>Ga0207692_10000193_pt1 | contig 20069 bp, 18 predicted proteins | sample LARL52metaG_FD_184345 | JGI IMG/M metagenome (GOLD analysis project Ga0207692, IMG submission 184345) | Corn, switchgrass and miscanthus rhizosphere microbial communities from Kellogg Biological Station, Michigan, USA - LAR L5-2 metaG... | ecosystem: Host-associated > Plants > Roots >...
CGATGGGGTTACGGCGATGCGTTCGATCTCCGCGACGACGTTCATGACGCTCGACGGTGTGGTGCAGGGCCTGGGACGGGCCGACGAGGACACCCGCGGCGGCTTCTCCTGCGGCGGCTGGGGCGCTCGCTACCAGGACGAGGTGCTCGCTGCCGAGATGGGCAAGGGCATGGCGCGGACCGGTGCGATGCTGTTCGGGCGGCGGACGTGGCAGGACTTCATGGCGCGTGGGCGACGGCGACCGACGGCAACCCGTTCACCACGCACCTGAACGCGGTCACCAAGTATGTGGTCTCCCGCAGCCTCGGCGACGCCGGCGCGTGGCAGAACTTCGGTGCTGCTGCGCGGCCTCGACGACGTCGCGGCGCTCGACGGTGACCTGTCGATCGTCGGTAGCGCGGCGCTGGTGCGCTCGCTGCACGCGGGTCAGTCCTGTCCGGCGGTGACGAAGTCGATCAGCCGCTCGACGGCGCCGAGCAGGTCGGACTCGATGTCGCGGTAGCTGCTGACGGCACCGAGGACGCGCTGCCAGCCCTCCCAGGTCTCACCCCAGCCGAGCTCGGCGCACACGCCTTCCTTCCACGGGACGTTCCTGGGGATCACCGGCCACGCCTCGATCCGCACGGCCCGGGGTTTGACGGCCTGCCAGATGTCGACGTAGGGGTGTCCGGTGACCAGGACGTTGTCGTCGTGGATCTGCTCGACGATCCGCTGCTCCTTGGAGCGGGCGACGAGGTGGTCGACCAGCACGCCGAGGCGGCGGTGCGGCGCGGTGCCGAACTCGGCGATGCGCCGGGGCAGGTCGTCGACGCCGTCGAGCGGCTCCACGACGATGCCCTCGACGCGCAGGTCGTGACCCCAGACGCGTTCGACGAGCTCGGCGTCGTGCTTGCCCTCGACCCAGATGCGGCTGGCCTTGGCGGTCTGCGCCCGCAGGCCTTCGACGCGGACCGAGCCGGACGCGCTGATGCGGGGCTGTTGTTTCGGTGGCGCCGGTTTGACGAGGGTCACCGGCCGGCCGTCGACGAGGAACCCGGCGGGGAGCAGCGGGAACAGGCGGTGGCGGCCGTGGCGGTCCTCCAGCACGATCTGGCCGTGCTCGAGCTTCACGACGGCGCCGCAGAAACCGCTGGCGGGGTCCTCGACGACGAGGCCGGGCTCGGCGGGGATCTCGGGGACCTTCTTGCGCTTGGGGGTGGAGAGGACGTCGCGGCCGTAGTCGTGGGAACGCACGGTCGCAAACCCTAGCCGCACAGGGACGTGCGGGCGGCGATCCAGTGGTGGTGTGGCGTGGACCGGACCGGTTCTCAGCCGTAGAAGGGCGCGAAGGCGGTGAGCCAGTCGTGCACGCGGTCCAGGTCGACGTCGGCGCCGTGCAGGTCGTGGCCGTCGTGGACGAAGTCCATCCAGTCGAACGCCGGGTCGCCGGCGTGGGCGCGCGGGTCGATGGCGACCGGGCCGCGTGGACCTTGCAGGACGTTGGCGGGGTGCATGTCGCCGTGCAGCAGCACCGGCTCGACGTCGTCCTCGGCGAGTTCGCGGGCGAGGCGGTGCTCGGTGGCGTGGTAGGTGCCGGTGCGGCGGGTCAGCAGCGTCTCGAACAGGAAGTCGACGCGGGCGCCCAGCGGCGGGAAACCGGCAGGGTTCGCGGTGTCGTGCAGCTGGGGCAGCACGCGGGCGGGTTCGTCGGCGGGGCTGCCGGGGGTGATCCGTTCGAGCAGCAGCGCGCCGCGGGCGAGGTCGGTGTCGAGCAGGCCGACCATCGCGGGGGTGCCGGCCCAGGCGGTGAGGGCGCGGGCTTCGAGTGCGGCGACGTCGTGGTCGGGGGTCACCTTGAGCACGGCGGTGGTGCACAGGAAGGTGGCGCCGGTGCCGCCGGGCACGTGCTCGACGGGGGTGAGGCCCCAGCGGGCGGTGAGGGTGGCGACCAGGTCGGGCAGCGCGTCGATCCACGTGGTGACGTCGTGGCCGAACCGCCGGATGAGGCGGGATTTCGCGTGCTCGTCGATCACCGGGTTCACATCAGCGAGCCGGCCGCGGCCTGGCGGCGGAACTGGTAGTCGGCCAGTGCCGGGCGCCAGAACGCGTTGGCGTCGAAGCAGATGGTGAGCAGCCGCAGGTCCGCGCCGTCGCCGGCGATGGCGACCTTGCCGTCGACGACCCACCTGTTGACCGGCAGCAGCGGGACGGGCCAGCCGGCCACGACGAGCCGGTCGCACACGAGGCGTTGCAGGCGGCCGCCGTCGTTGTCGACGATCACCGCGGGGGTGTCGAGGTCGAAGTCGCGGACGATGGCGGACGGGTAGCGCCGGACGCCGATCTCGGCGAGCGCGTCGGCACCGGGGCCGATCAGGTGGACCGGCCCGAATCGCCGTGCCAGGCACATAGCCGCGCGGGCGCCGAGATCTGCTGCGCCCACCACCACGATCCGTTCGGAAAAGGCCATGTCCCCGCATTCACAATTCAAAATGTTTCCGCAGGTCAGAACGTATTCACGACGATAGGGGCACGGCGTTCGGCGCGTCAATCGCGTCTCATTTGGCCGCTGCGGAAAGCGCGGACGGTCAGAAAGCGGGCCAGGGGATGGCGGGCCAGTCACCGGAGGGTTCGGGGTAGATGCCCTCGGCCAGCAGCTTGTCGGTGCGCTCCCCCACGGCCCTGACCTCGGCACGGGTGAGGTGGTCGTGCAGGGACTCGCCGAGCGCGCCGTCGAGCGCGGATCTCAGCCGGCGCAGCGACTCCAGGACCGGCGCGGGCAGTGGCTCGCGGGCCCAGCCCCACAGCACGGTGCGCAGCTTGGGTTCGGTGTGCAGGCAGATGCCGTGGTCGACGCCGTGGACCGAGCCGTCGACGGCGTGCAGGACGTGGCCGCCTTTGCGGTCGGCGTTGTTGACCACGACGTCGAACGCGGACATGAGCGCGATGCGCGGGTGGTCGGCGTGCACGAGGACGGCGGGGTCACCGAAGCGGTCGTGGGCGTGGAAGACCGGGATCCAGCCCGGTTTGACGTCGTCGACCCCGACGATGTCGACCAGTTCGTCCTCTTCGCGGGTGTCCACCCACAGCTGGACCATGCCGGAGCCGAACGGCCCCGGCCGCAGCACGGTCGGGGGCACGAGGTCGAGCCCGGCCGCGGCGGAGATCAGGTAGGTGGCCACCTCGCGGCCCGCCAGGGTGCCGTCGGGGAAGTCCCACAGGGGGCGTTCGCCGCGCACGGGCTTGTAGACGCACTGGGCGTCGACGCCGTCCATGCTGATCTTGCAGAACAGCGTGGCGTTGGAGGCGTCGACGAGCCGGCCCTCGACCTCGATGCGGCCGTGGGTCAGCAACTCCAGGGCCGCGGCGGTGTCCACGTCAGTCTTCTTCGGTGCGGCGGTAGCCGTTCTGCCGCGGGCAGATGTGGCCGTCCGGGTCGAGCGGTTCGGCGCACAAAGGGCACGGTTTGCGGCCGGCGTTGACGACGCGGTCGGCGCGCTCGGCGAACGCGCGCGCCGCGGACGGGGACAGGAACACCCGCACGGCGTCGGGGCCTTCCTCGGTGTCGTCGAGCACGACGGCTTCGTCGACCTCCTCCTCGGAGATCGCGAGGAGCTCGATCACGACGGCCTTGGACTCGGCGTCCCACCCGAGTCCCATGGTGCCGACGCGGAACTCCTCCTCGACGGGCACGTCGAGCGGTTCGGTGTCGAGGTCGTCCGGTGGCGCGTCTTGCGGCACGTCGGTACCGAAGCGGCGGTGGACCTCCTCGAGCAGCGAGCCGATGCGCTCGGCGAGGACCTGGACCTGCTGCTTTTCCAAGGCGACGCTGATCAGCCTGCTCTGCTCGGAGGCCTGCAGGTAGAAGGTGCGGTCGCCGGGCTGCCCGACGGTTCCTGCGACGAACCGGTCGGGTGCGCGGAATACGTGGATGACACGAGCCATGGCCCCTACGACCCTAGGCCACGCGGAGATCGTCGGCAGGTCCTCCCCCACCAAACACTCCGCGTATAGGGTCGGCTTGTGGTGAAGATCGCTTCGTATGGGACCTGGGAATCGCCGATCACGGCCGGCGACACCTCGAAGCCGGGCGGTGGGTTCCAGTGGGCCGACCTGCACGGCGAGCGGGTGTGGTGGGCGGAGAGCCGGCCGGCCGAGGGCGGCAGGGTGGCGCTGGTGCGCGACGGCGTGGACGTGCTGCCCGCTCCGTGGAACGCCCGCAACCGGGTGCACGAGTACGGTGGCCGACCGTTCGCGGTGCTGTCCGACGACCGGGTGGCGTTCACGCACTGGGACGACCAGCGCGTCTACGTGTTCGACCCCGACACGCCCGAGCCGGCGCCGCTGACACCGGAACCTGAGCGGCACCACGGCGTGCGCTACGCCGACCTGTCCGCGGGGCCGGACGGCGAGGTGTGGTGCGTGCGGGAGACGATCACCGGTGACGCGCGCACCGACGTGCGCCGCGACCTGGTGGCGATCACCGCCGCGGGCGAGGTGCGGGTGCTGGGCGCCTCGCATCACTTCATGACCGGCCCGAAGATCAGTCCGGACGGCACGAAGTTCGCGTGGATCGGCTGGAACCACCCGCAGATGCCGTGGGACGGCACCGAGCTGTGCGTGGCGGAGGTCGGGTCGGCCGGGCACCGGGTCGTGTCGGGGTCGCAGACCGAGGCGGTGTGCCAGTTCGAGTGGGAGGGCGACTCCCTGCTGGCGCTGACCGACCCGGACGGCTGGTGGAACCTGTTCCGGGTGGGTCTGGACGGGTCGCGCCGCAACCTGGCGCCGTGCCAGGAGGAGCTGGGCGGCCCGATGTGGCGGCTGGGCAACCGCTGGTTCGCGCCGCTGTCGCCCGGCCGGTACCTGGTGGTGCGGTCCGGGCACCTGGCGGTGCTGGACGAGCGCAGCGCGACGGTGACCGACGTGCAGACCGACCTGCCGACGTGGGCGCCGGACCTGTCGGTGCGCGACGGCGTGGTGGTGTGCGGCGCGGCCGGGCCGACCCGAGAGTTCGCGGTGGTGCGGCTGGACCTGTCCAACGGCGAGCTGACCTACCTGACCGGTGGCGAGTCCTCTCCGCAGGACGCCTACCTGCCGGAGCCGGTGGAGCGGATCTTCGGCGAGATCCCCGCGTACGTGTACCCGCCGTCCAATCCGGACTTCGCGGCGCCGGAGGGTGAGCTGCCGCCGTACGTCGTGCACGTGCACGGCGGTCCGACGGGGCGGGCGTTGCCGAAGCTGGACCTCGACATCGCCTACTTCACCAGCCGCGGCATCGGTGTGGTGGCGGTGAACTACGGCGGTTCGACCGGCTACGGGCGGGCGTTCCGGGAGCGGCTGCGCGAGCAGTGGGGTGTCGTGGACGTGGAGGACTGCGCGTTCGTGGCGCAGCAGCTCGCGAAGGAGGGCACGGCGGATCCGCAGCGGCTGGGCATCCGGGGCGGCTCGGCGGGTGGCTGGACGTCGGCGGCGTCGCTGACCTCGACGGACGTGTACCAGTGCGGGATGGTGGCGTTCCCGATCCTGGACCTGAAGGGCTGGACGTCGGAGGGCGGCGAGACGCACGACTTCGAGTCCCGTTACGTGGAGGGCCTGGTCGGCCGGCTGCCCGAGGCCGAGGACCGCTACCGGGACCGGTCGCCGTCGAGCAGGGCGCGGTCGGCGTCGGGTCCGGTGCTGCTGCTGCAGGGCCTGGAGGACGAGATCTGCCCGCCGGAGCAGGCGGACCGGTTCGCCGCGGACCTGGCGGGCTCGGGCATCCGGCACGCCTACCTGAGGTTCGAAGGCGAGCAGCACGGGTTCCGCAAGGCCGAGAACATCAAGGCCGCGCTGGAGGCGGAGCTGTCGTTCTACGGCCAGGTCTTCGGGTTCACCCCGCCCGGTGTGCCCGTGCTCGAACTGTCCGAGTGAGCCGCGTGCTGCGCGCGGGTGACCGGGTCGCGCTGGTGTCCCCGGCCGGCCCGGCCCTGCCGGAGAAGGTCGCGGCGGGGGTGGCGGTGCTGCGCTCGTGGGGCCTGGAGGTCACCACACCTGTGGTGGCGTCGTGGTCGCTGCCTTATCTGGCCGGCTCGGACAACGCGCGGGCCGCGGAGTTCGTGTCGGCGTGGTGCTCGGACGTGGCCGCGGTGGTGTGCGTGCGGGGCGGCTACGGATGTCTGCGGATGACCGATTTGGTGCCGTGGAAGGACCTGCCGCCGCGGGTGTTCGTGGGCTCGTCGGACGTGACGGTGCTGCACACGGAGCTGAACCTGGTGGGTCTGCCGACGGTGTTCGGGCCGATGCCGGGCACCTCGGACTTCGTCGACGACCCGGTGGCGCAGCAGCGGCTGCGGGCGTTGCTGTTCGAGGGCACGTCGTCGTGGACGGCTGGAACGACTGTGGTGGCGGGGACCGCGCGTGGGGTGCTCACGGGCGGCAACGCGGCGTTGCTGGCGGCGGGCGTGGGCGGGCCGCGGTGGGCGCCGCCGGTCGACGGGGCGATCGCGTTGCTGGAGGACGTCGGCGAGGAGCCGTACCGGCTGGACCGGATCTTGACGCAGCTGCTGCGCGCGGGGTGGTTCGAGGCGGTGTCGGGGATCGTGCTGGGGTCGTGGACGGGCTGCGGGGACGTGGCGTCGGTGCTGTGGGACCGGTTGTCCGGGCTGGGGGTGCCGATCCTGGGCGACTTCGGGTTCGGGCACTGCGCCGGGCAGTGGTCACTGCCGCTGGGCGTGGCGGCGGAGCTGGACGCCACGGCCGGGACGCTGACGCTGCTGCGGGCGTGATCGCGGACTTGGCACCTCGGCCGCGACGGTGACCACCGCAGACGTGACCACCGAGTTCAACGCCTCAGCGCGAAGCCGCGCCGAACGCCCGGCCAGAGCACGCGGGGAGCTTTCGTACCCTCCTGGGGTACGCGGGGCCCCCGCGTGCCACCCGGCAGCAGGGAGCGCGGCGCCTCATCGCGGCCCTGGTCGCTGTTGCAGGCGTGACTGCGCGTCGAGCCGCACCTGGTCGGTCTGCTGCCCGATCCGTGCGATGCGGTCGGCGAGGCCGGGATGCCCGTCGCGCAACGCCGGTGCGGCTTCGGCCAGTGGGGCGAGCAGGCCGGCCGCGTCCTCGCCGCCGAGGGCCTGTTGCACGGCGTCGTCGTGCGGGCCGACCTGGGCGGCGAGCATCCGCAGCACGCTCGCGTTCTGCCGCGCCCAGGCGGCGACGGCCTTGTCTCCCGCGCGCCGGTCGCGTTCGGCCCGCACGCGTTCGTCGCCGGTGCCGGACTCGCCGGTGCGCCGGACGCGGAGGTAGCGCTTCTCGGCGGCCTGGCGGCTGGCGACGCCCAGTGCCGGGGCGAGGTCGGCCCAGCTGGTGCCCAGGGCGCGGGCGGCCTCGATGAGCTGGGGTTCCCAGCCGGACAGTTCGTCGCGCAGCTCGCGTAGAAGCATGAGCGCGGCCAGGACCTGCGTCGCGTCGCCGGGTGAGGCGGCGGCCGCGCGCACGGCCTCGTAGCCGTTTTGAGGGCCGTTTTGAGGGTCGTTCGTCATGTCGTCCTTTCGATGACGGACGTCGCTTGTCATCGTTTCGACGACATGCTACAACGGTGGTGCAGCGCATTGACAGTCCAACGAGGGAGATCAGGAGGTGTCAGATGTTGATGCGCACTGACCCGTTCCGTGAGCTGGACCGGCTGACGCAGCAGGTGTTCGGCACTGCGGGGACGTGGTCGCGGCCGACGGCGATGCCGATGGACGCCTACCGCGACGGTGAGCAGTTCGTGGTGAGCTTCGACCTGCCCGGCGTGACGCCGGACGCGATCGAGCTCGACGTCGAGCGCAACGTCCTGACGGTCAAGGCGGAGCGCCGCCCGGTGGGCAAGGACGTCGAGATGCAGGTGTCGGAGCGGCCGCTGGGTGTGTTCTCGCGGCAGCTGTTCCTCGGCGACACCCTCGACACCGACCACATCGACGCCGCCTACGACGCGGGTGTGCTGACGCTGCGAATTCCAATCGCGGAACGCGCGAAGCCCCGCAAGATCGCGATCAACTCGGGCGAGGACGCGCCCAGGCAGATCGACGCGTGATTCACCCGGCGGGCGGCGGCCGACCGGGTGATGGAAGGTAGGCTTCCGCCCGCCATGAGACCCCAGCCTCAGTGGGCGGCGTTAGACGTCTACGCGTCCAACTCCGACCTCTATGCCGATCCCCGACTGGTGGAACGGGTGGACTACCGGCGTCGCTTCCGGCGGCACCGGCCCCGCACGCCGTCCGTCGTCCTCGCCCCGCACGGCGGTGGCATCGAGGTCGGCACGTCGGAACTGTGTCTCGCGATCGCGGGCTACCACCCGTCCACGCGGGTGCCGATCGGCCAGACGCACGACTACTGGATGTTCGAGGGCCTGCGGTCGGTCGCGAACGACGAGCTGCACGTGACCTCGTCGAACTGCGACGACCGCGTGGCCCGCGACCTGGTGGCCGGCGCGTCCTACGCGTTGGGCCTGCACGGGTGCACGGCCGCGGCGGCGGGTCTGGAGGACCACGACCGGGCGGTGCTGGTCGGCGGCCGGGACGCGTTGCTGCGCGTGGAGCTGCTGGCGGCGTTGCGGCGGGCCGGGTTCCACACGATCGACGCGGTGGACCATCCGATACTGGGCGGCTTCGACCGGTCGAACATCGCGAACCGGACGCGGTCGCGGCAGGGCGGGCAGCTGGAGCTGACCACTCCCCTGCGGGCGGCGATGTTCGAGGAGAACTCGCGGTCGGATCGGCGGCACACGACCACCGAAGTGTTCTGGGGGTTCGTGCACGCCTGCCGGGCGGCGCTGGCGGCGCGGGAAGCGCTGAGCAACTGAACCGGTGTGGGAGGCGGGCTGCCTCCCACACCGGTGGCGTGTTCTAGAGGTACTTCTTGAGCTCGCGCTTGGCCAGCGACATGCGGTGGACCTCGTCGGGGCCGTCGGCGATGCGCAGGGTGCGGGTGGCGGCCCACAGTTCGGCGAGCGGGGTGTCCTGGCTGACGCCGGCGCCGCCGTGGGCCTGGATGGCCTTGTCGATGACCCATTCGGTCATCAGCGGGGTGCCGATCTTGATGGCCTGGATCTCGGTGTGGGCGCCCTTGTTGCCGACGGTGTCCATCAGCCACGCGGTCTTGAGCACGAGCAGGCGGGCCTGTTCGATGCGGACGCGGGACTCGGCGATCCACTCGTGCACGACGCCCTGGGCGGCGATGGGCTTGCCGAACGCCACGCGGGAGGAGGCGCGCCGGCACAGGAGCTCGAGGGCGCGTTCGGCCATGCCGATCAGGCGCATGCAGTGGTGGATGCGGCCGGGGCCGAGGCGGGCCTGGGCGATGGCGAAGCCCTCGCCCTCGCCGGCGATCAGGTTGGCGGCTGGGACGCGGACGTCGTCGAAGACGATCTCGGCGTGGCCTCCGTGCGCGTAGTCCTGGTAGCCGAAGACGCTCATGGCCCGCTTGACGGTGATGCCGGGGGTGTCGCGAGGGACGAGGATCTGCGACTGCTGGCGGTGGCGGTCGGCGGCGGGGTCGGTCTTGCCCATCACGATGAAGATGGCGCAGTTGGGGTTCATCGCGCCGGAGGACCACCACTTGCGACCGTTGATGACGTAGTCGTCGCCGTCGCGTTCGATGCGGGTGGCGATGTTGGTGGCGTCGGAGGAGGCGACGTCGGGTTCGGTCATGCAGAACGCGGAGCGGATCTCGCCGTCGAGCAGCGGTTGCAGCCACTGCTTCTTCTGCTCGTCGGTGCCGAACATGGCCAGGACTTCCATGTTGCCGGTGTCCGGCGCGGCGCAGTTCAGAGCCTCGGGGGCGAGGTGGGGGCTGCGGCCGGTGATCTCCGCCAGCGGCGCGTACTGCAGGTTGGTCAGGCCCGCGCCGTGCTCGGGGTCCGGGAGGAAGAGGTTCCACAGGCCCTGGCGGCGTGCCTCGGCCTTCAGCGATTCGAGGACCGGCTGGCGTTGCCACGGGTCGGCGGCGTCGTGCAGCTGCTGTTCGAGCACCGCTTCGGCCGGGTAGACGTGGGAGTCCATGAAGGCGAGCAGCTTGGTGCGCAGTTCTTCGGTCTTGGCGTCGTAGGCGAAGTCCATGTCAGAGCTCCTTGTGGGCCGCGGCGAGACCCTGCCGCACGAGGGGGACGGTGAACGCGCCGAGCTTCTCGAAGCCGGCGCCGACGGTCTTGCCGCCGGCGAAGCGGTAGTGGATGCCTTCGACGATGACGGCGAGCTTGAAGTAGCCGAAGGCGATGTACCAGCCCAGGCCGGAGGTGTCGGTGCCGGTGCGGGCGGTGTAGCGGGCGACGAGCTCGTCGGGGGTGAGGAAGCCGGGCATCGACGGGACGCTGCCGGTGATGGGGTCGTTGTCCACGCCCAGGCCGGCCCAGTAGACGTAGAGCAGGCCGAGGTCGGCGAGCGGGTCGCCGAGGGTGGCCATCTCCCAGTCCAGGACGGCGCTGATCCGCAGGGGGTCGGGGGTGACGAGGGCGTTGTCGAGGCGGTAGTCGCCGTGGATGATCGCGGCCCGCGGTGAGGCGGGGACGGTGCCGGCGAGCTTGTCGCGCAGGTCGTCGATGCCGGGCAGGTCGCGGCTGCGGGAGGCGTCGAGCTGCTTGCCCCACCGCGCGACCTGGCGGGCGAGGAACCCGTCGGGGCGGCCGAAGTCCTGCAGGCCGACGGAGGCGGGGTCGACGGAGTGCAGGTCGGCGAGCACGTCGACGAGCCGCTGCGACAGCGTGCGCGCCAGGTCGGGGGTGAGCCACGGGCACTGCGACCGTTCGCGCAGGGCGGCGCCGGGCATCTCCGACATGAGGTAGAACGGCGCGCCGATGACCGAGGTGTCCTCGACGAGCCGGTGGGCGTGCGGCACCGGCACCGAGGTGGGTTCGAGTGCGGAGATGACGCGGAACTCGCGGGCCATGTCGTGGGCGGTGGCCAGCACGTGGCCCAGCGGCGGGCGGCGCAGGACCCACCGCCGGGTGCCGTCGGTGACGCGGTAGGTGAGGTTGGAGCGGCCGCCGGGGAACAGCTCGCCGGTCAGCGGCCCTGTGCCCAGGTGCGTGGCCAGCGCCCCGAGGTCGAGGCCTGGTAGGTCGAGGCCGGGGAGGTCGGTCACAGGTTCACTCCGAGGGTGGCGAGGCGGGCGCGGGTGTCGTCGGCGCTGCGGTGGCGGAAGGCGTGCATGCCGACGGCCTGGGCGGCGTCGACGTTGGCCGGCGCGTCGTCGAAGAACACGGCGCGGCCGGCGGCGACGCCGATGCGGTCGAGGGTGTGGCGGTAGATGCGCTCGTCGGGTTTGCGCAGGCCGACGCGGCCGCTGATCACGACGGTGTCGAACAGCTCGATGAGCAGGTCCTTCGGGTAGCCCTCGCCCCAGCTGTTGGACAGCAGCGCGGTGTGCAGGCCTGCGGTGCGGGCCTTGCGGACGAGCTCGACCATCGCCGGGTCGGGGGTGGCGCCGCCGAACATGCGCCGCAGCAGCCCGTCGTCGTCGACCTTCGCGCCGGTGGTGGTGATGAGCTCGGCCGCGAGCAGCCGTTCGAACTCGCGCACCGTCAGCTCGCCGGTCTCCAGGCGGGACACGGGGTTGCCGGGCAGCGCGTCGCGGCTCATCCACTCGCGCATGATCCGGCCGTAGACCTGCCGGTCGATGGCCTCGGCGTGCAGCCAGGCGCCGACGAACTCGGGTACGGAGACCGTCATGACGCCGCCCCAGTCGAAGACGAGCGCGTCGACGAGCGGCAGTGTTGTGTCACCCACGGAACGGAGGGTACCGACCGGTCGGTATGTCGGCAACAGGTGATCGCACCCGCCTACTTTCGGACGTCGGTGAAGTTCACTTTCAGCGCTGTCGGCCCCTTGCCGCTCTCGCTACGTTCGAGGTCGAAGGGGGTTCGACAACTGATGTCCAGAATGCTGACGGCGGCCGTGGCCGCCGCGATGACGCTTGCCTTCCCGCAGGTCCCCGCCGCGCACGCCGCGGGCGGCGGCCAGGTCGTCCAGACCGACAGAGGTGCCGTGTCCGGCACCGTGACCAGCACTTACCGCACGTTCGGCAACATCCCGTTCGCCGCACCGCCCGTCGGTGCGAACCGGTGGCGCGACCCGCAGCCGGTGACACCGTGGCAGGGCGTGCGGGACGCGACGGCACCGAGCCCGGACTGCGCGCAGACCCCGCAGCTCGGCCAGCCGTCCTCGGAGGTCGAGGACTGCCTCTACCTCAACGTCACGACACCGGCGGCACCGTCGGCCCGGCCGCGGCCGGTGATGGTGTGGATCCATGGCGGCGGGTTCACCAGCGGCGCCGCGAGGCTGTACGACGCGCGCCGGCTCGCGACGAAGACCGGCGCCGTCGTGGTGACGATCAACTACCGGCTGGGGGTGTTCGGGTTCTTCGGCTACCCCGGCCTGCCCGGCTCCGGCGCGTTCGGGATCGCCGACCAGCAGGCGGCGCTGAAGTGGGTGCACCGCAACGCCCGCGCGTTCGGCGGCGACGCGGGCAACGTGACGATCTTCGGCGAGTCCGCCGGTGGCCTGAGCGTCTGCGCCCAGCTCGCCTCTCCCGCCGCCGCGGGGCTGTTCCACAAGGCGATCATCCAGTCCGGCGCGTGCGGGCTGACGACACCTTCGGCGCCGGGCAAGTTCATGACGTTGTGGAAGCCGCGGGCCGAGGTCGAGAAGACCGGCGCCGCGCTGCCGCTGGGCTGCCAGGACATCGCGTGCCTGCGGGCGTTGCCGGTGGCGACGCTGCTGCCGGTGCACGACCAGTTCGCGTTCCCCGCCTACGACACGCGGGTGCTGCCGATCGATCCCGTGGTCGCGCAGCGGACCGGCCGGATGCACCGGGTGCCCACAATGGTGGGCTCCACGCACGACGAGTTCACCCTGTTCACGGGAGTGCTCGAACCGGCGCCGATTCCTGACGCGCGGTACCGGGCCGCGGTCGCGGCGTGGTTCGGAGAGGACACCGCCGACCGCGTCGTCGCGCGCTATCCGCTCAACGGCAACGGTGACGCCCGCGACGAGATCGCGGCCGCGATGACCGACAGGTCGTGGGCCTGCACCACCGACGACACGCGTCAGCAGCTGGGCCGCCGCACCGCGGTGCCGGGCTACGAGTTCGCCGACGCCACCGCGCCGGTGTTCTTCCCCGGCCTGCCGCCGTTCCCCGGCGGGTACCGGGCCTTCCACGGCTCCGAGCTGCCGTTCCTGTTCGATCTGGGCGTGACGCTGACACCGGCACAGCGCGAGCTGTCCGACTACATGATCACGGCGTGGGGACGCTTCGCCCGCACCGGCGATCCCGGCTGGCGTTCGGCCGTGCAGTCGCTGGCGCCCGGAGCAATCAAGGGCACCGATTTCGCCCGTGATCACCAGTGCGCGTTCTGGTCGTCCATCCTGTAGCGCATGCCCGGCTACCGCGAGCTCGCCCGCGACGGTGAGTTCCGCGCCCTGTTCGCGGCACACGTGGTGTCGGTGGCCGGGGACCAGTTCGCACGGGTCGCGCTGACGGTGCACGTCTACGACCGCACCGCCAGCGCGGGCCTGACCGCGCTGACCTACGCGTTGACGTTCCTGCCGGACCTGGTCGGCGGGCCGCTGCTGTCCGGGCTGGCCGACCGGTTCGCGCGCAAAGAGGTGATGGTGGCCGCCGACCTCACGCGGGCGGCGTTGCTGCTGGTGATGGCGGTGCCGCTGCTGCCGCTGTGGGCGTTGGCGGCACTGCTGGTGCTGGTGCAGTTCGCGGGCGCGCCGCACGGGGCCGCACGGGCGGCGCTGCTGCCGCAGATCCTGCCCGACCAGCGCTATCCGCAGGGCCAGGCGGTGCTGAGCACGGTGACGCAGGCCGCCCAGGTCGCCGGTTTCCTCACCGGCGGGGCACTGGTCGCGTGGTGGGGGCCGAACCTGGTGCTGATGGCCGACGCGGTCACGTTCGGCGTCTCGGCGTTCCTGGTGGGCGTCTTCCTGCTGGACCGGCCCGCTCCCCATCGCCCGCACGTGCGGGCGTGGCCGGCGGACCTCGTCGGCGGAACACGGCTGGTGTGGGGCGACCGGCGGCTGCGCGCCCTGGTCGCACTGGCCTGCGTGTCGGGGTTCTACATCGTGGGCGAAGCGCTCGCCGCCCCGTACGCCGCACAGCTGGGCGCGGGGCCCGCCGCGGTGGGGATGATCTTCGCCGCCTACGCCGCCGGTGCGGCGGCGGGCATGCTGCTGATGGCACACCTGGGCGAACGACCACAGCTGCGACTCATGCCGTGGCTCGCCATCGCCACGTGCGCAGTTATCGTCCCGGCCGCGCTGCGGCCGGGACTGGTCGTCAGTGTGGGATTGTTCGCGCTGTCCGGCGCGGCCAGCTCGTATCACCTGGTCGCGAACACGACGTTCGTGCGCGCGGTACCGGACTCCTCGCGCGGCCAGGCGTTCGGCCTGGCCGTCACCGCGTTGCGGGTCTCCCAGGGCCTCGGCGTGGCCCTGGCCGGCCTGGCGGCGGAAACCCTCGCGGTGCACCTGGTCGTCGCCGCCGCCGGAGCACTCGGCGTGCTCGCGGCCGGCGCAGCGGCGACCGCGTGGTGGCTCAGCGGCGCCAGTCGGTCGGACGGCCCAGATCAGCCACGCGGGCCCAGTCCGTGGGGCGCAACCAGTCGGTCGGACGAACCGGACGCGGACCAGAGGTACGGTTGATCATGACTGCTCCTACGGGTGTTCGTTGCGCCTGAACCAGCGCGGATTTTCGGGATGCATTCTGTGAGGACTACTCACCGTGAGGTCCCCCACATGGAGCCACGACTTTGAGTTACCCGGTAGCTACAGTGGTTGGTTCCTGGACAGTGGTGTGGGGGTGAACGCGTGCCTTGGCTCGACCCGCGCCGGTGGAAGTTATGGTCGCTTCCTCCTGTGGTGCTGGCCTATGTCGTGACGGTGGTTGTCTCAGCGACCCTCGTCACGCTCGCCACCGCATGGCGTACCCCTGCCGAGGCCTTGACCTGGCCCTGGTTCCTGCTGCTCTCCGGTGGTGCGGTGCTGCACCTGGAGGCCGCACGGGGAATCGAACGGATCCGCGAGATCGGCGCCGAAGGCTCGCCGCACGCCCACATGCAGTCGGTGTGGCTGTTCGCGGGCGTGCTCGTACTCCCGATGCCACTGCTCGTGGCGCTGATCGTCATCAGCTACACGCACTCGTGGTTCCGGGTCTACAAGCGGCGGGCGGTCCTGTTCCGCAAGGTGTTCTCCGCGGCCACTGTCGTCCTGGGCAGTGCCGCGGCGCAACTCGTTCTGGGGTTCTTCCCGGACCGTGCTCTTGACGTTGACGGCCCGCTCGCGCTCCTGGCCTTGGTTACGGCCGGATTCCTGTACTGGTTCATCAACTACGCGTTGGTCGTCACCGCGATCTTCGTCACCAACCGGCAGAACCCCGTGCGCACCGCCTTGGGCAACGCCTCCGACGTGCTGATCGTGCAGGCGTCGGTCGGCCTGGGCTCCGGCGTCGCGATCATCATGACCTCACGGCCGTGGCTCACACCGATGCTGCTGCTCACCGTCCTCGCACTGCACATGGGCCTGCTGCTGCCCCAGTTCCGCGTCGCCGCCCGCACCGACTCCAAGACCGGCCTGGTCGACGCGACCTTCTGGCACGACGTCGCCGAACGCGAACTCGCCAGGGCCCGCCGCCTCATGTCCACCGTCGGCGCGCTGATCCTCGACCTCGACCACTTCAAGCAGATCAACGACGTCTACGGCCACCTCGCCGGCGACCGCGTGCTGCGCGCCGTCGCCGACGCGCTCAAGCACTCGGTGCGCTCCTACGACCTCGTGGGCAGGTTCGGCGGCGAGGAGTTCGCCGTGCTGCTGCCCGGTGCCAGCACCGACGAGGTCCGCGCCACGGCCGAACGCATCCGCCTGGAGATCGCGAGCCTGCACATCGCCGTCGTCGACCGCCTCGGCCAGGACCGGGTCATCTCAGGACTGACGGCATCGGTCGGCGCGGCGGTGTTCCCCGACACCGCCACCGAGCTCAGCCCGCTGCTGCTGGCCGCCGACGAAGCCCTCTACCAGGCCAAGAACAACGGCCGCGACCGCGTGGCCACCGCCCAGGTCTTCTAGTGCGGTGACCACTAACCGCCCAGGAACGCCGCGACCCGCTCCGCGACCCGGTCCGGCTCCTCCACCCACGGGTAGTGCCCCACACCCTCGTGCACGTACAAGGTGGCATCCGGGAACAACGCCGCCAGCTCCGCACACCGCCGCACCGGCGAGATCGGATCCTCGCCACACGCGTACACCAGCACCGGATGATCGAAATCCGTCAACGCCCGCCGCAACACACCCGGCACGAACGCACCCTCGGCGTTGTACCCCAGCGCAACGTGGTACTTCCACTGCCCCAGCTCGGCGTACGCGTGCGCCCGCGCCCGCTCGTCCCACCGCGCGTACAGCAACGGCGAGGCCGCCACGCGGTTCTCCACCGAGTCGTCACCGGCGGCATTGCGCGCCAACGCCGTCGTGGCGGCCTCGAACCACGGCTCACCGGCACGCGCCGCCAGGAACGCGTCCCAGTCGCTCTGCTCCGGCGACAGACCCACCGACCGCAACGCCGGCGTGAGCAGCACGAGCCTGCCGACACGATCCGGAAAATCCGCCGCATACCCCATCGCGATCCCCGCACCGGCGGAATGCCCCAGCACGTCCACCACGTCCAGACCGAGGTGACGCCGCAGCATCTCCACGTCCCTGACCAGCATGTCCCGCCGATAGGTGAACGGATCCACCGGCTCGTCCGACTCCCCGGTACCCCGGTTGTCCAGGACCACCAGCCTGCGCCCCGCGTCCAGCCCGCCCAGCGTCTCCAGATACTCCGACGACCTGCCCGGACCGCCCGCGAGAACCACGAGCGGAACGCCGTCGCCCACTTCCCGATAGGCGAGTTCCGTGCCGTCGAACGAGGTGAACCGTGCCATGCTGCACATCATGCCGAAGATCGCCACCGCCGACCTCGTCGACCGGCCGCAGCTGCTCGAGTTCCTCCGCACCCGCCACCACGGCGTCCTCATCACCCGCCGCACCACCACCGACGGCCTGCAGGTCTCCCCCGTCTCCTGCGGCGTCGACACGCAGGGACGCATCGTCATCGCGACCTACCCGCAACGCGCCAAGGCCCGCAACACCCGCCGCAACCCCGCCGTCACCCTCTGCGTGCTCTCCGACGACTGGGACGGCCCCTACGTCCAGATCGACGGCACCGCCGAAGTCCTCGACCTGCCCGAAGCACTCGAGGACTTCGTCGAGTACTACCGCTGCATCGCAGGCGAACACCCCGACTGGGACGAATACCGCGCCGCCATGGTCCGCCAGGGCAAAGCCCTCATCCGCATCACCATCGACAGCTGGGGCCCCGTCGCCACCGGCGGCTTCCCACCCGAGCTCGACATCACCGGCTGACCCAGTTCCCGCCCCACCCCTTCGGGTGCTCCAGCAACGCACACCGGCCACCGTCCGGGCCCTCGATCGACGCCGTCACCCCGACCGGCGCCGACTCGGGGCCCGACCACACCCGACCGTCCAACTCGGACACCCGCGCACACGCCGCCCCGACGTCGTCCACGGCGAAGAACACCGTCCACCCCGAACCCGCACCCGCCACCGGACGCGGATCACCCTGCCGCGACGACGTGAAAAGACCGAAACCCCCACCAGCCCGCGCGGCCTCCCAGCCCAGCTCCCGCCGCCAGAACACCTCGTCATCACCCGGCAGCTCCACCCAGCACGGCTCACCGTGCCGAGGCGCCGGCGCCCACGGACCGTGCAACACCCGACCACTGTCCACAAAGGAACCAGCCGTCAGCTCACGCGGCTCGTCCCCACCGAAGACGACCCGCCAGCCCCCTTGCCCCGCACCGACCTGCGCCGCAAGCCGATCACCCACCCAGCCCGTGAAAGAACCACCCGGCTCGGCTATCACCGTCCAGCCCAGCACAGCGGCGAAGAAGTCCACCGCCAGCTCAGGCTCGGCAACGCTCAACTCAAGACGACGCAAACCACAAGACGACACGGGCATCCCATCAAGGCGGTGATCAGGAGCGCGCACCATCCTCTGCTCCGACCACCCGAGACGACAATGCGCCATTCGGCGGCATGCGCTCCGCGTTCACCACGTCACGCAACGGCACCGGCCTGCCCAGGTGAAAACCCTGCCCCACCCGCACACCCAACCCCCGCAGAACCTCCACCTGCGACGGCCGCTCCACCCACTCCGCCACCGACGACAAACCCAGCCCGTTCGCGATCTGCACGATCCCCGACACCAGCACCGCATCCGCGTCGTTGGTCTCGATGCCCTTCACGAACTCACCATCGATCTTGATCCCCGTGATCGGCAGATGCTTCAGGTGCACGAACGACCCGAAACCCGAACCGAAGTCGTCCAACGTGATCCGGCACCCGAAACTGCGCAACTGCGTCGCCAGCGACACCGCCGCGTCCAAATTGGTCACCGCCGCCGTCTCCGTGATCTCCAACCCCAACCGCCCCGGCGCCACCCCCGCCGAACCCAACCGGTCGAGCACGAAACCACCGAAATCCGGATCCTCCAACGTCCGCCCCGACACGTTCACGTTGAACCGCAACCGCGAATCCGGCTGCGCCACCAACGCGTCGATCGCCGTCGACAACACCCACCGGTCGACCTCCAGAATCAGGTTCGACCGCTCCGCCACCGGAAGGAAATCCGCCGGACCCAGATAAGGCTCCTGCTGATCCTCCAACCGCAACAACAACTCATGACCCAACGTCGTCCCCGACGCCAGCTCCACCATCGGCATCCCGTACAGCGCCAGGCCATCCCCAGCCAACGCCGCCCGCAACCGATCCAGCACACTCACCCGCTTCACCGTGTCCGCGTAGTGGTTCGGCTCGTACACCGTCACCCGGTCACGACCCGCCGCCTTCGACGCGTACAACGCCAGATCCGCGTTCGCCAGCACCAGCTCCCACGAGTCACCCGGCCCGAACTCCGCCAGCCCCGTGCTCACCGTGATCCGCGCCGGCGTCCCGATCCCCGCCAGCGGAAAACCCGCCACCGCCTCCTTCAGGAGATCCGCCACCCCCGACGCGTCCTCCAGCGACGCACCCGGCAACACCACCGCGAACTCGTCACCACCCAGCCGCGCGATCAACCGATCACCCAGCCGCGACTGCAACGCCGACGCCAGCATCCGCATCACCCGGTCACCCACCGCGTGACCCCGCAGATCGTTGACGTCCTTGAAGTTGTCCAGATCCAGCACCAGCAACGCACCCGAACCGTTGTTCGCCAGCTGCTGCTCCAACGCCCGCGTCAACGCCCGCCGATTCGGCAGACCCGTCAACGGATCCTGCTCAGCCATCCGCACCAGCTCGTCGTGCACCCGCGACGACTGCGTCACGTCGTGCGCCGTCCCCAACGCCCGCACCGGCGCACCCGTCTCGTCGAGCTCCACCTCACCGAAACACTCGAACACCCGCTCCGCACCGTCCGGACGCAACATCCGATGCGTGTAGCTGAACACCGAACCCGACCTCAACGCCGAGTCCAGCGTCTCCTCGATCATCGGCAGATCGTCCGGGTGCACCAGCTGCGAGTACAGCTCGAAGTCGAACGCCGTCCCCGGCGCGAACCCGAACATCTCCAGCAAGGTGTCCGACCAGGTCACCCGGTCGTCCGAGATGGACCACTCCCACGTGCCCATCCGCCCCAACGCCTGCGCACGCCGCAACGCGTCCGCCTCCTGCGTCACCGTCAACTCACGATCACGCCACGCCGACACGTCCACGACCTCGTACATCAGGTCGTCACCCAGCTTCGAGCACCGCACCTCGAGCCACTTCGGACCCGGAGCCAGCACCTCCCGCGCCGGCGCGGGCACCTCGGGCACACCCGGAAGCAGCGCCGGCAACGACCGCCCGTACGCCTGCTCCACCGCAACACCCAGCACAATGCCCAGCGCGCGGTTGCACCACAGCAGGTTCCCGCGCGCGTCCGTCACGGCATAGCCGACATCCGCCCGGTCCAGCACCGTGCGGCTAAAGGAGGTCACGCGCGTCATGATCGTCCGATCACCGGACGTAAGCAACCCG
>Ga0207692_10000195_pt1 | contig 20045 bp, 24 predicted proteins | sample LARL52metaG_FD_184345 | JGI IMG/M metagenome (GOLD analysis project Ga0207692, IMG submission 184345) | Corn, switchgrass and miscanthus rhizosphere microbial communities from Kellogg Biological Station, Michigan, USA - LAR L5-2 metaG... | ecosystem: Host-associated > Plants > Roots >...
CTCGCGGGTGACCCGCAGCGGAGCGCCAAGTGCGGGCAAGAACGACGGCAGCCAAGGACCCACGGTAACGATCGCCGCCCCGGCATCGATGTTGCCGCAGTCCGTGACGATGCGCACGTAGTTGGGGTGCGGCTCGAGCGCTCGCACCCGCTCGCCGTTGCGGATGTGTGCCCCGGCCGCGGTCGCGAGCGCAAGCTGCGCCGCAACCGCGCCCTCTGCCTCGAGCATGCCGCCATCCGGCTGGAGGACGGCGACATAATCCGGCGGCACTCTGAACGCCGGGAAGCGGCGCATCAGTTCCGGTGCGGGGATCACCTCGTGGGGCAAATCGTGGATCCGGGCGCTGCCCAGCGTTCCCTTGACCAACACGCCACTGGGCGGGCCGATCTCGGCGATGCCGGTCACATGCAGAAGCTCACGCCCCGCCGCTCTTTCGAGGTTACGCCAGAGGCCGTAGGCGTGCCGCAGCAGCGGCACGTACGAGGGATGCTCGAAGTACCCGAGCCGAATGATGCGCGTGCGGCCATGGGAAGAGCCGCGGTCATGACCGGGAGCATAGCGCTCGATCCCCAGCACCCGCTTGCCTCTGCGCGCCAGGTGCTGCGCTGCTGCAGTCCCCATCGCGCCAAGGCCGCAGACCACGACATCGAAATGCGCCATAACGTCGGGCTCACTATCCTTTGCGCCAAGTGCAGCTATTGTGATGACGCTTTCGCCACGGTGAAGGGGTTACGGGCCCCGTAGTGGCCCCGCGTGCCGGGTTTCGTGCCGGTGCGGGTGGCCGCCATAAGGTCGCAATCCTTGCGGATATGATGACGCTGAAGCTTCCCTCCGCGCTCGTCCTTCTTGCAGCCTTTTGCAGTGTGACCTGCTGCGGCTTATCGGCCGCGCAGGCCGTGCCGTTGCCACGGTCGCGGCCGGCGCAGACATCAACTCCGGAACCTGCGCCGGAGCCGGTGGCCGAGGAGGCCGCCACCCCATCGGCTTGCCGGCTGCGGCTCACCGCCGAATTGGCCGTTGCGCCCTCGCTGCCGGCGCTGACCGGACCCGGCGAGTGCAGCGTGGAGGATGCGGTGCGGCTCGAGGCGGTGTGGCTCGCTGACAAGACGCGCGTGGCGGTGACGCCGCCTGCGATCGTGCGCTGCACTTTTGCCGAGGCGATCGTCCAGTGGGTGCGCGAGGACGTGGCGCCCACCGTGCGCTCCCTCGGCAGCGCACTCAAGAGCATCGATAACTTCGACTCGTATGAGTGCCGCGGCCGCAATCGCATCGTCGGCGCGAAACTCTCCGAGCATGGCAAGGCCAACGCCGTCGATATTCGCGCGCTCAAGCTCGCGAACGGCAAGGTGGTGGAGCTGACCGATCCCCAAGTCGCCAAGGACTTTCGCGAACGCGTGCGCAAGAACGCTTGCGCCCGGTTCACCACCGTGCTCGGCCCCGGCTCCGACGGATACCATGAGAATCATGTCCATGTGGATCTCGCCGAGCGCGCCAGCGGTCACCGCATTTGCCAATGGGACGTGCGCGAACCTGGCGAGGAGGCCGAGCAGGTGCCGCTGCCGCCGCCCCGTCCGGCCTCCGCGCCATGAGGACAGCCATGCCGCCACTCAGCAATCTCGCCGTCCGCGACCTCGAGACCCTGGTCCACCCCTACACCAATCTCGCGACGCTGCGCGAAACCGGTCCGCTGATCATCGAGCGCGGGCAGGGCGTGTTCATCTACGACACCGAAGGCAAATCTTATATCGAAGGAATGGCGGGGCTGTGGTGCACGGCGCTGGGCTACGGCAACGAAGAGCTGGTCGAGGCCGCGGCGGCGCAGATGCGCAAACTCTCCTTCGCCCATCTTTTCACCGCGAAGAGCCATGATCCCGCGATCGAGCTTGCCGAACGGCTCAAGGAGATCTCGCCGGTACCGACATCGAAAGTGTTCTTCTGCTCCTCGGGTTCGGAGGCGAACGACAGTCAAATCAAGCTCGTGTGGTATCTGAACAATGCGCTCGGCCGGCCGAGAAAAAAGAAGATCATCAGCCGCCGCAAGGCCTATCACGGCGTGACGGTGGTCGCGGCCTCGCTCACGGGCCTGGCCAACAATCACCTCGACTTCGATCTGCCGATCGCGGGCATTCTGCACGCAAGCTGTCCGCATCATTACCGCTTTGCGCATGCGGGAGAGACGGAAAAGGAATTCGCGCGACGGCTGGCGAATGAACTGGATGAATTGATTCGCAGCGAGGACCCCGACACGGTTGCCGCCTTCATCGCGGAGCCGGTGATGGGGGCCGGCGGAGTGATCGTTCCGCCGGAAGGCTACTTTCAGGAGATCATGAAGGTCTGCCGGGCCTACGATGTGTACATGATTTCGGACGAGGTGATCTGCGGCTTCGGCCGCCTGGGAGCCATGTTCGGCTGCACCGCGCTGGGATTCGAGCCGCACTCGATCACGGTGGCGAAGGCGTTGACGTCCGCCTACGTCCCGATGGCCGCTCTTACGGTGCCGGAGGTCGCCTACCAGGCGATGTTGGATGAAAGTCGCAAGATCGGCACGTTCGGCCACGGCTTCACCTATTCGGGTCATCCCGTCGCGGCGGCCGTGGCGCTCAAGGCGCTCGACATTTATGCGCGCGAGCGGATCGCCGAGCAGGCCGCGCGCAAGACGCCGCAGTTTCAGGCCCGCCTCGCCGCGCTCGGCAAGCACCCGCTGGTTGGAGAGGCGCGCGGTATGGGCCTCGTCGGCGGCGTCGAGCTGGTCGCCGACAAGAAGACCAAGCGTTCATTCGAGCCAAAGGCCGGCGTCGGCGCGCGGGCGGTGCGCTACGCGGAAGAGGAAGGGCTGATCGTCCGTTTCCTGCTCGGCGACGTCGTATCGATTTGCCCGCCGCTCATCATCGCGCCGGCGGAGATCGATGAGCTGTTCGACCGCCTGGAGCGGGCGCTCGATCGCACCTTGGCGTGGGCCAAGCACGAGCGGCTCATTGACGGCTGACCCCCCAAAAATGGAACGGCGCCGGACTTGCGTCCGACGCCGCTCCCAGCCCCCTCGAGCCCCCCTTAGTTGTGGCCGAAGTCAGCCGCGGCGACCCGCGGCTCCCCCGATTTCGGCCCCAACACCACAACAATCGCCCCCAGTTTGACGCGATTGTAGAGATCGATCACGTCCTCGTTGGTCATCCGGATGCAGCCCGAAGAGATCGCATGGCCGATCCACTCCGGTTGGTTCGTGCCGTGAATGCGGTAAAGCGTGTCCTTGCCGCCGGAGTAAAGGTACATGCCGCGGGCGCCCATCGGATTGGCTGGGCCGCCTTCGACATAGTTCGGAAGCGGGCCGAGGCGCTGGTGTTCGCCCGCGGTCGGCGTCCAGCCCGGCCATTCCTCCTTGCGGCCGACCTTGGCGACGCCGGTCCAAGACTGCGCGTCTTCGCCGACGATCACCCCATAGCGGATCGCCTGGTTGTCCGGCAGCACGTAGTAGAGGTAGCGCGCGTCGCTATCGATAACGATTGAACCCGGCGCTTCTTTGCGGTGGTAGTTGACGATGGCGCGCTGGAACGCAGGCGGAATATTCGCTTTGGCGTAAGGAGCATTCGCGAGCAGCTTTTTGTCGCGCGCTGTCATGCTGGTTTCCGACGCCGGTTCCAATTGTGCGTGCACGCACCCGGCGAGCAAAACCCCAGCCAGCAACAGTGTGAATCCCCGTAGCGCCATATCTGCCCCCGTCACGCTCTCCGGCGCGACCCGCAATCGGTTCGTCTGAATCCCCGCTAACTAGGTAACGAAAAGCACCCTGCAGTTCCAGGGCGATGAGGGCCCAATTCGCTAGTCTTTGGAACCTGTTGCAGGAATGCCGCAGTTTGGAACCGCGCGCGGGAAAAATTGCGCTTCACCGGCCGGAATCGTTCTTAACGCGCCGCATTGAGCGCAACGCGCGATGTCTCAACGTCGCGTTTACCATACCCGCCATCCGGGTGGCTGATTGCCGCGCCGGCCGGAGGCGCTCCTCCGGTGGCGGAACTAAGAACGCCCGGGCGCGGGTGGGGGAACCCATTTCCTTTTACGGTCTGTTTGAAATGTCATGATAGGACACGTTTGAAACAGAAGAAGCGAATCAATAAGATACAGTGGCAAACCTATCTTCGCGCCAATATTGAGCATCAAAGCTTATTTCGGCCACTGGCAAACCCGGCCCCAAACAACTGGGGCGGGAGCAATTTGTGAGATTTTTGCAACGCTCGGCAAATCTTTTCGCTCAGACACATTGCAGATCGGTTTTCCTGCTCCCTGCAGAACTTACAACAGAAGAGGCGGGGGCATGACTACCAAATCCTTTTTGAGTGATCCCGAACACTGGCGCACCCGCGCAGAGGAAGCGCGAAGCCTTGCGCAGGACATAAAAGAGGCAAGCACTAAAGAGGCCCTTCTGCAGATCGCTGATGAGTACGACCAAGTTGCTCACCGCGTCGAAGATTGGGCCCTGCGGTACCTCCCGCAGCATTGAGTCATCAGAACTCGGGAACGGTTAGTACGGCCAGTAGCAAACTCGGCCTGACGGACATTTCTTCAAGGAATTGTTTGAGACATGCACACACCCGATGTGCGTGCGGCAGCGCACGCGCTTGGCGGGGACATAATCGGGCGCGATCAAGTCCTGTGTCCCGGCCCCGGCCATAGCCCGAGGGACCGAAGTCTAGCCGTTCGCTTCGTTGCGGACGGCTTTGTTGTTCATAGCCACGCTAACGACGACTGGCAGACGTGCAGCGATCATGTTAGCGCGCGACTGGGATGGGACCATCAGCGGCCCGCAACGAAGCCCGCACGTATGCGAGCCACCCCGCAGGCCCCCGACGATACCGTCGATAGAATCGGCTGGGCGCGATCTCTCTGGCGAGCAACCGTTCCCGCGAAGGGAACGCTGGCCGAGCGATACCTTGTCGAGACACGCCGGCTTGAGCTTCCAGATAGCGCGGCAATTCGCTTTCACCCGCGGCTGAAGTTTTCTCACAGTGGGGAGCTTCTGCCCGCCATGGTTTGCGCCATGGTGGATATTCGCACGAACGAATTCACCGGCATTCATCGGACGTTTCTAACGGCCGACGCCAAGAAGGCGGGCGTTCTCACGCTTGGGCGCAAGCTCGGATCGGCCATCAAGATCGATCCCAACGACACAGTCCACCAAGGGCTGGCAGTCGCTGAAGGGATCGAGAGCACGGTTGCGGCCAGGTTCATTTATCGCCCAGCCTGGTCGTTGATCGATGCTAACGGCATCAACGGCTTTCCCGTTCTGCCAGGCATCGAGCACCTTTCGATTTTCGCCGACAACGACGCAAACAAGACCGGCGAAATCGCCGCCAACGAATGCCAGGAGCGCTGGCAAAGAGCCGGCGTCGAAGTCGTGATCCAAATGCCTCCAAATGTCGGGGAGGACATTGCCGACATCATTTCAAATCGACGGATTTACTAATGGATACGTACAACCCTGATCTTGCTATCGGAAAGCTTCGAGTCCTGCCGCCGCGTGCTAAACCCAACGGTGTGGCCTCGGAGCCGACCGCACCTCTTCCCTATATCGATATGTCGCGCTGGGACACTAATCCGGCGCCCGAGCGTGAATGGGCGGTTGAGAATCGCATCCCGATGTATCAACCGCACCTCACCACGGGGCACGGTGCCATCGGGAAATCACTCCTCGAATTAACACGCGCTGTCGCACTGTCCGAGGATCGCTTCTAGCCTGCGGTGGAGCTCATCGGCCTCGTCTTCGGCGCCGAGATAGATAACCGGCCCCTGCCTGACTGCCATCCCAAGCCACGGCTTTCCCAGCACAAGGCATCATTCGACCGACCGACCTTTACCAGGGCCTACTCGCAGATGCTGTCCGACTTCGGCCCGTTTCGGTCACCATCGATACCCTCACGGATGTCTATGCCGGTGACGAGATCGATCGCAATCAGACCACGCAATTCGTGAAGCTGCTCCAGCATCTGGCAATCAAAGCCAGGTGTTCGGTTGCAATCCTGGCGCATCCCAGCAACTCCGGCATGGTCACGGGCTCGGGTCTTTCGGGATCGACCGGCTGGCACAATAAGGTGCGCTCGCGGCTCTACATGCGCTCACCAACCACCGCGAAGGGCGAGGAAATCGATAGCGATGTCCGCGAGCTTCAATTCCTCAAAAATAACTACGGCAAGCAGGGCGACAGCATTCAAATCCGCTGGGACGCCGGCGTCTTTGTCATCGAAAACGCCCCGGGTTCATTGGAAAAAATCGCACGCGATAGCAATGACGATCACCGTTTCCTTGAGCTGTTAGCGAAGTACGACGATCAGGGCCGGAAGATGAGCCACAAGGTCGCCGCCAACGATTACGCGCCGCGAGTATTTGCGACCGAAAAGAACGGCGTCAGCCTCAAGCGATTCGAGCAGGCAATGGAACGCCTATTCGAGGCCAAGAAAATCCACGCTCTATCCTACGGCCCTCCGTCCAAACAACGGTCGCGCCTCGTGCTCGGCCCATTAGAGGCTCCGCAGTGATTAAGTTCTCAAACGAGCGGGGCTCGCGAAAGCGCTGACACTTTTTCGTGAGGGACGGCTCCATTGCTTACACGAATCTGACAGCATGGAGAATCGGCGCAAGTTTGCGGTACTAATTTGAACTTGGTGCGTTCAACAGGCGACAAATGGACGGGGGGCGGCTCTAAGAGAGTCGGAGCGCATTATGTTTGATGACTTTTATGACCTGGACGTGACCGAGAAGGCTGGCATTGGAGCCGCGCTGAATAGGTGTCGCGCCCTCGCAGCTAAAATTGCGAACCAGCTGCGTAACAAGAGGCCCGAGCACTTCGGTGACAAGTTGTCGATGGCAGACATTCACGCCTCTCTTGAGCGCGCTGCCGATGTCCTCAGCACGGTGAAGGGTTCGCAGGTGCGGGGCCGTCAGCGCCGCCGCCGATAATTGAAGGCGACGATCTTGGTCTTCCCAACTCTCGCTAGCGTGCAGAAGTTCTGCCGCCAATGAGACATTCACGAAGAGTCTCATTGCCGATCCGATGACGGGCCATACGGAGTGGGGAGGGTCGCGCTGATGGCCTCAAAAGCCCGTGTGCTTGTCAATCGGCAACCTCGCCACAAGCAGGACGAGGAGGCCGCCGACAAAGGCGCCAAAACAGCCGGCGCCGATACAGAGCCATGAGCACGTTTCTAACATGCCCAGGCATTGATTTGATTTGTGAGCGCGCGACAGTTTTCGAGCGCGGCTTCAGCCACGGCTGTGTCAGAGATCATTACGACTCCACCCAGCGTTTTTCTTGGGCGCTACCGAGCCGCTGAGGCAACGATCATTTTTTGGACGCGCGCTGAGTGTTGAGGAACCCATCCAAGAGGGCGATAATTCTTAGCTTCCAGCCCCCTGGCTCGCCCCCCTGCCAGCCCCCTTCCAGCCCCTGGTCCGCCCCCTGTGCTGCCTCCCCCCTTATACCCCTAGGGCGGGCAGGGGTGTCCAGCCCTTGCCTTACGGCAGGCTGTCCACCCTGCCCTTCATGGCAGTCTAAGACCTTGAGGGAAGCGGAGACCCAGGCGCCAACTGAGCAACATCGGTGAGTGACATGTCACGGTTTGTCACGCCCAGGAGTCCCTAACTGAGATTTGATCGAGCCAGGGCTAGTAGAGCGCCGTCGCGTAGTCGGCTGTGGTCCCGCTCGCCGGCCTTGGCGGCCGCAATAATATGCTTCGCGAGTATCGCCCGCACCAAGTCGACCTTATCCTCTGGGTATCTCACACCACTGGCTTGAACGGCCTCCCACGCGCTATCGAATGCGGCGCCTAGGATTTGCATGTCTTCGGCGTCAAATACACGGTCAAATCCCTTTAGATGCTCACGCATTGCACCGCTACCGTCCCCGCTGTCGGTGTTACCAATAGGTCTAATTAGGACACTTAAGCATAGCGCACACACGGCCGATGCCAACGCGCGAACGAATTCAAAATAACCCGAAAATAAAGCAGTCCTTCAGTCATGCGACGCATTTCAGGCCGATGCCAGCGCGGCATCCGCTACGCCCTGTGGGCGATTGGCGATGCCACGACGATGGAAATTCTCGAATATTGCCATCCCTGGCCAGGTGAAGATCGCCGGCAGTGCAAGAACCGAGCGCGAGCTGTGTGCCTCGCGGCCAGGAAGACTATTGCGTCGCCTGCCAGACTTTGGCACACGGCGACCGAACTCACCGAAACTGCCGAGCCCGCCGAGCCCGACGCGAAAAGGGCGCTTCTTCAGGGATGCGGACCAGTGCCGACGCATCGGTCCATGCGCATGGGCCATCTTTGATCACAACGCATGCGAGCGTAATCGATCTGGTTTTGTCGATGGAAAAAGTTTCAGTGCGTTCGACGCTAGCCTGATTGCCGGGTTCAAACCTTATTATCGGACACTTACGCTTAACAAACTCAACCGCCCTCCTCCGCATCGCCTTGCCCGATGACCGCAGTACCATGCGCTGAAATTGGACATAATCATCGGCCGATTCACATATCGGTCGGGATTTTTTCACCTCAGCAATCCAGCCCCCCGGCTGCTCCGGCACTGGTGTGGACGTTGATTGCTCGGGCGCTCGCGCGGCCGCGGATTGCTCTGGCGCTGGCGTGGACGCGGATTGCTCGTACTCGCCATATTGGCCGAGCAAGCTGGGCTGAGCATCGCCGCCGGCGGGGGTGCTTTGCTGCGTGCCTTGCTTGCCCTGGCCATTCCGCGCCGCTTGGATTTGTTCCGGCCTCGGGGAGAGCCACACCGCAAGGATGACGAGGGTGCCAATCACGCCAACGAGAATCGCGAGGACCAAGGCCAGGAGACGTGCATTTGACTGCCGCAGCGCGTCCCCGGCGAGCACGTCTACGTAAGTTTTGAGTTCATCGGTCGAGGGAAATGTTCGCCAGCCTCCAGACGATAGCCTTAACGCTGCTAAATCCATATCAGCATCGCGCAGCCCGTGTTGCACTGACTCAGGACCATCACCCTTATCAGCGTAATCAACTAGCGGCCGGTCTTTCTGGCCGGGTTTTTCTTCGGCCGATCCAATAGCGATGAGATCTTGGACTGCCAGCTCGCACTGGCGAAGGGACGGGCTGATCACTTGGTCTGTCGCCGCTGCTAAATCCATATCAGCATCGCGCAGCCCCTGTTGCACTGACTCAGGACCATCACCCTTATCAGCGGAATCAACTAGCGGCTGCGTTGCCCAGCGTATCGCCGCGCGTTGTTGCCACAGGTCTCTGCACCAGCAGATCAGAATGATGACGCCGAGTAGCACCGACAGCGCCAACATCATGATTATCGATATCGATTCGGGATGGTCCATTTGATTCGCATCCGCAAAGGGCGGAGGGCCTGCCTGGCAGCGGGTAATGAAGCCAGGGGAACTCTCTATCTCACGGCGAAGCAACCTTGGCCCCTTCGATTCGAACCAGTCGAGGAAGCGCGCCGGGTCAAGAAATTCTGGCAGCCTAGCGCTGCGTGATCGTTGGCCTCGCTGAGCGCGTGATCGATTGTGCGGAAGGCGATGCACGGTCGGTCAGGGGAGCAATGCCTCGCTCGCCAGACTAGCTTAAGACCCGGCGGCACCGGCGGTACGGTAGGGAGGGAGATGCTGTGCGGTTCGTTCGTGTCGGCGTGGACTGCCAGGCGCGATTTTTGCGGGACAATACCGGGCGCTTAGCCGCGGCCCGTGGGGCCGGCTGGTGCCAACGCGCGAACGAATTCAAAAAAACCCGAGAATAGGGCAGTCCTTCGTCATGCGACGCATTTCCGGCCGATGTCAGCGTGGCATCCGCTACGCCCTGTGGGCGCTATGCGAGGCCACGACGATGGAAGTTCTTGAATATTGCTATTCCTGGCCGAGTGAGGATCGCGGGCAACGCAAGAACCGAGCGCGAGCTGCGTGTCTCGCGGCCAGAAAGATGGCGATCGTCGTCGGCCGACATGGCCCGACCGCAACCGATGGCGGCTCAAGGCCGACGATTTGTCTGAGGTGTACGGAAAAACCTCATCAAAAACCCTCGGCGAAATGCGAGCAAAACAGGGTATTTTGAGCGTCGGGTTTTGCGTGGGTTTTAAGGGTTGATTTTACCTACAGTCTATGTCATCATTCGATCGTGAAGTCGGAGGGCCAACCCCATGCGCCGCGCGGTTTTCTACCTTCGCGTTTCCACCATGGACCAGGCCACGGCCAATCAGGAGCGCGAGCTGCGCGCGATCGCCGAGCGGATGGGCTGTGAGGTGGTCAAGGTCTACAAGGATCACGGCATAAGCGGCGCCAAGGGCCGGAATGGGCGCCCAGCCTTCGATGCGCTGTGCCGCGATGCCGCCAGGCGCCAGTTCGATGTCATCATGGCCTGGTCGGTGGATCGCCTCGGCCGCAGTCTGCAAGACCTGATAGGCTTCCTATCCGAAATCCACGCCCTGGGGATCGACCTATTCCTGCATCAGCAGGGCCTCGACACCACGACGCCGGCTGGCAAGGCGATGTTTCAGATGATGGGCGTATTCGCCGAGTTCGAGCGCGCCATGATTCAGGAACGAGTCCGCGCCGGCCTTGCGCGGGCCGTCCGCGAGGGTAAGCGCCTTGGCCGGCCCCCGGTAGCCTCGGAGCTACAGAAACGAATCCTAGACGCCCGCGCAGGCGGATTGAGCGTTCGCAAGACGGCGGCCAGGTTCGGGATTGACCCCTCGACGGTACAGCGCCTCAGCCGCCCTTTCGAGGCAAACGGAGGCGTCGGATTCGCGTAGGCGAGTAGCGCGTCTGCGATCTCGTCATCGGGCGCGCACGCGAGGCGCATGTAAGCGCCGCCCGGCAACATCCAGCACACGGTGTGATACACCGAGCTGGCGCCGGATCGGTTCAAGGACTGGCGGTAGATCGCGGGAGCTGATCCCGAGGCTCAGAGGCAGCCGGCGCGAAAATTGCCTGGCAAGACGACTGCGAGGCGGGCGAAATGAGCGATCACGAACGCAAGCGCGAGTTGGCTCGGGCGCGTGCCGCACGCTGGCGCGCGAAACATCCTGGTGCCAGTGCGAAGGCAGTCGCCGCAAGCAGGCAACGCCGAAAAATGAAAAGGGGCAAGGCCGACCTTGCCGGGGTTGCGGCCGAGATCGTGAAGATAGGAGATAGCCCCTGGCGGAACTTTCAGCGGGCAAAGGCTGCCCTGTATGGCATGCTGCTGGAGATGGACGCGAAGGCCGATCGCAAAAAACGCGACAGGAGCATCACAGCGGCCCTCTCGACCGCGCGACGGATAGCGCTGCAAGTATGGGATGCGCCTCGAAAGGCGCGGTATAACCCCTACTGTGCAATAAGAGAGATCGAGCAAATCGAACGCGAATTTCGCAAAAAGGGATGGAAATTGGCACGCTATTTATTCCACAGGAAAGACAAGACGTTGGAGCCGCGCAGGCTGACAACAGGTTGACAAAAAGGCCCAAAAATGAAATTACGCGCCTACATTTGGGGTTAATGTGTGATTCGCAAGGCTCGCCCGGCATCGCCGCGCGGGCTCTTTTTCATTCGCGAAAGGAGAGGCAACTATGGCAGGCCGTCGTAAGCAGGCGATCGAGCGCGTTCCAGTTGATGTGCGATTGTGGACCAGCGAGCGAGTAGCGCAGGCGATCAAAGTGGTGGCCATGGAGGAAGACCGCTCCATGAGCCAGCTTGTCCGGCATTGGGTTCACGAAGCGCTACGCGCGCGCGGTGTGACCTTGTCCGCCGACGAATCGCGCATCCTGACAAGCGGCTGAGCTGCGCGCAAAACGTAACCCGCAGGCCCCGCCATTCGGCGGGGTTTTTGTTTTGGAGTCCCGCCACACGGGTTTGCTCAGCGCGTGCGTGCGTCGTCCCGCGCGGTAGCCCATGGGTTCGAAACCGCGCCTCAACGCCTCGGCCGACGTCGACCTGGCGAGAAGCATCAGCACATCATTGCCCCCGCAGGGCATCCTGTAGCCAGGCGGGCGTCCCGCCCTTAGTGGGCGGGAGCAAGTAGCCGCGCAAGTTCTCCTGGAGCCAGGCGGGCAGTGAGGGACGGGACTCGCGGCCCAACTGGCTCACCTCGTCGTCGGGCAGTGAAGGACGGGAGTCGAGGCCCAACTGGGTCACCTCGTCATGGTTGATGTAGTGCATGGCTGTCGGCTCTGTCTCTTCTATCAGTGACAGGACCAATTCCGGCACAGTGCCCAGCGAGCGCAGGTAAGCTATCATCATTGCGTTACCGCTGTCGCTGCGCGTCTTGCGGCGTACCGCTGTCGCTGCCGAGTGGAGTCCGATGCGCGCGCCGGGCAAGATGCGCCGCGTCTTGCCCGCGAACCAGATTATCGCGCAGTCAGAAGCACACACGCGGCCGCTCGCTCTGCCGAGCGGAGGGCCGACCACGGTCTCGTACTCTCTATCCCTGACCATCACGGCGATCTGCAGCGCGGGGTCGAGGTAGCCGCCGGGCGAGACCAAAAAAATCTTCCTGGTTGCCAGCGTCACGGTCTCCTTGAAGAGCGCGTCGTGCCCCCTGTCGATCTGTCCCCAAATCACGACGAAGTTTTCGTGGGCGTAGATGTCGGCACCGATGGCAGGCGTGAGTAGGGCGAGCGCGAAGACCGCCGCGAGCTGCGACAGGACCGCGAACTCGCCAGCAACCGAGACCTGAATTTTTGAGATCACAGACATAGGTTCAGAATCCGCAGCTTCTCCGGGACCGTCCGGCGCTAGTTGCGGGCTTGCCCCACATTGACGCAAGCGCCGCTAGTACGCGAGAGGATCAAGGACGATCTGGCCGAAAACGGCATGACCGACGGCGACGTGCGCGAATTACGCAGAATTTATCGTTAGCACGGGTTAGGGGTCCTGAAACAATACGGTCTCTAGATGTTTGAGGCCGATTCGTGAGCAAAGATTTCGACCAAACCGAAGCAGCGCCTAGAAAATTTAAGCTAGGCCCCCTGGGTAGCCTAAATCAGGTCACGAAGGGCCTGGCGAAGACAATTCGCGCGATGGCTGACGGCACCCTCGATAGTCAGGTCGGTGCGCGTATCTGCAATGGCCTGGGGATAATGCGCGCGTGCCTTGAGACGCAGAAGCTAGAGCAACTCGAAGCCCGAATGGACGAGATCGCCGACCGGTTGCTCGCAACAGGACAAACGCTGCGCGCGAGAGGACCAGCCACCCATGAAGCCCAGCGCCCTTCGTATTGAGCGCCTGCTTGCCAAGGTCGAGGGCGAGCTCGCGCCAGTGCACGTCCGCGCCGGTACTGCTTTTATTATGACGAGGAAGCTGAGGCAGAAGCGCAAGGCTTGCCCTACGTGCTCTTACCCAGGCCATTGAGCCGCGAGGAATGGGAGAAGGAATACTGCCACAAAGAACCAGAGGCTTCTGCTTAAATGGCGAGAAAACACGAACCGCTAGAGGTCGTCGATAGTTCTGGTCTGACCGACGACGACTGGGCGAAAATAAACCGGCTTCGGCACCTTCACGAGAGCGGGGACTCCAAGGCGCTATCAAAGGCGTTCGCCGAGCTGGCCGAAGCCCGACCCGATCAGTTTTTGCACATTATGGGCGCTTTCTTTCCCGATATGGTACGCGAGATGATCAGAGACGGTCTGGCGGAAGTCGGCATGACCGAGGACGACGTGCGCGAACTAATCCACAAGCTTGAGGGCTCAGACAAGCAACACTGAGGCGCAGTGAGCGCTCAATCGGATTGTTCGACTGCCGTCAACGCGCAGTCACGGCTGGAGCCGCGCACGCCGGAGGGCCTAAAGCGCAGCAGGCGGGCCAAAGGCGTAAGACGGGCGCTCTTGTGTGCCATGTATGGACATTCCATGCCGATTTCCATTCATGGAGCGTTGTTGTCGGGAGCGAGCAAATCACGAGGGGTCGAAGAGCCCGAGGGTTTGCGCGGCCACCTCGACAAGCTTGTCGCTCCGCAGAACCGTAACGGCACCTGGCTCCAAACGGAGCAATCCCTGCTTGGCCCAGACGCGCAACTGTTTATTCGTGCCCTCGCGCGATCTCCCAATGATTTGGCTGAGAGTTTATAAGTCAACAAGCGCTGGCTTGTTCAACACAGCGAGATCGGTTTGGGCCCACCAAATGAAATCAATTCAGGTTAACTCATTCCTCGCCGTCATTGATTTGCGGCGCCGGCGACACTTGTGGTGTCGTCGCAATCGGGGGCGGGTTCGCTTGAACTGGCGGCTCAGCCGCTTGAGGTGACGGCGTGGTGCGCTCACGCGCCGGCGTGCCTTCTCGAGGCGCCGAGGGTTCGGCCGCTTGCGATGGTGGCGCAACACGTTGGCCGAAGTTCGGATTCTGCACTTTGCAATCCACTACGAGCCTCGGATCGACCTGCGGCAGGGGCTTGCTAGCCCGGCGCCGCTGTGGTGTTCCTCGCAGAATCGGAACCACACAATCTACAAAAAGGCCATCGCCGGCTTTGGCATCCCCCCGCACAAATCCTGCCTGCTCGCAGACGGCCATGATCTCGACACAAGCCGGCTGGCGCGGCGCCGCATGCACCGTGCCACACGTAACCAAACCAACGAGAGGCATCCCGAGAATGGCGCTCTTTCCTCGCATCATTACCTCCATGCATCAGTCCGAGGCCCGCAGCTATGTTTAATATAGATCGTAAGCGACCATGCTACGGCGCGCGGCCAGGCGCTGTCGAACCGGTCCTGTTTTTCGATCAACGAGCGCGCGTGACAACACGGATATTGAAATTTGCGACCAGAGACTGGCGCACGAAATTGGGAAGATGCCGCCCGAAATCACGAAAATTGCGCCTCAGAGACCGCGCTACGTCTCGCTAACTTCCGGCAATGCCGTGATAATTTTTGCCAGCTGGACATGGGTCATAGAGACCGGACTGGCTGGCTGGGCATGTAAGACTCGAACTCAGAAATGTCGTCGCAAACTATCCCTTTGAAAGCTCGCGCGGATTCCCAGGATCCGAGCCGAATTCCGGCTAGGGAGACCACTCGCGTTTGAGCTGCAGCGGCGGAGATACGCAGCTCGGGGCTGGGTTCTGCCGGGGTCTTCAGCAAGCGTGGACGGACGCTGGCCATCATGCGGCGTCGCCGAGAAGGCACGATTTGGCCGCGATCTCTTTCGATCAGAAGATCGACGGCTACTTAACAGACCGCCGTGGTTTTTCTTGGAAGCATTCTGAATGTTATTCCACGTCCGCTTCTAGGGTGAAGCGCCCTACGGCAATCCCGCCTTGGCCAGGCCGTCGGCGATGCGCGCGAAATCGCGCGGGTCTTTGTAGGGAAGAACGCGCTCGCGCTGCTCGAGCGAGAAATCCGGGTTGACCTTGAGCAGCTCCGCCCACGCGGCGCGCGCCTCCTCGACGCGCCCGAGATGGCCGTAGCAGGCGGCGAGCATCATGCGGCTTGAGTCGGTGCCGGGCGTGCGCGCGATGCGCTCGAGGAGTTGCTTCGCGGCGGTGCCGCAATTGCCCAGGCTGAAATTCGCCTGCGCCAGGTAATGCAGCACGATGCTCGGATAGTGTGGGTCGAGCCGCTTCGACAGCGCAAACGCCTCGAGCGCCTCGGCGGCGCGGCCGGCATACATGAGCGCGAGGCCCGTCGCGGAATGGCCCTGCGCGAAGTTGGGGTCGAGCGCGATCATGCTGCGAAATTCGGCGAGCGCGCCGTCGTGGTCGCGCCGCCACAGCAGCACGTGGCCGAGCGCCATGTGCGCGAACGGCTCGGACTCGTCGAGCTCGAGCGCGCGGCGCGCCCAGCGCTCCGCCTGGTCGAGTTCCGCGCCCGGATCGTCCGCCCAGTCGCTGACGTAGTCCGAGACCGCCGTCGCCGCTAAGCCCGCGTGCGGCACGGCGTAGCTCGCGTCGAGCTCGATCGCGCGCTGGTACATGGCGCGGGCTTGCGCGACCGTCTCCCGCGTGGCGCCGCCGAGCAATTCGCGCGCGCGCAGTACAGCCTCGTAGGCCGCTACGTTGTCCGTGCCGCGCCGGCCTAGCCGCTTTTCTTCGCCTTGCGTCAGCGTCACCGCGAGCGCGCGCACGATCTTTTCCACCACCTCGTCCTGCGTGGCGAAGATGTCGGTGAGGTCGCGGTCGAAGCGTTCCGCCCACAGGTGCCCGCCGCTCTCGGCGTCGATGAGCTGGGCGGTGATGCGCACGCGGTTGCCGGATTTGCGGATGCTGCCTTCGAGCACGAAGCGTACGCCGAGGTCGCGCCCGATCTCCTGTACTTTGACCAAGCGGCCCTTGTAGGCGAAGGAGGAGTTGCGGGCGATGACGAACAGGGCCGAGATCTTAGAGAGGTCGGTGATCAGATCCTCGGTCATGCCGTCGCTGAAATATTCTTGCTCGGCGTCCCCGCTCATATTGGTGAAAGGGAGCACGGCGATCGACGGTTTCTGCGGCACGGCGGGCGCCGGCGCTTGCGACGCGGCGACCGCTTGCGCCGGCGCGGCGATGCGAAATACCTGCACCGGCTTGGCGATATTCTTGAGCTCGCGTTCGCCCAGATCCTCGAGCACGAGCTCCGCCGTGTCGGTGACGAAATCGCGCACCGCGCGCGAGATGAAGACGCTGCCCGGCTCGGCGATGTTTTCCAGCCGCGCGGCGATATTCACCCCGTCGCCGTAGATGTCGTCATCGTCCACCACTACGTCGCCGAGATTGATGCCGATGCGGAATTCGATGCGCGAGCCCTCGGGAATGTCGACGTTGCGCGCGGCCATGCCGTGCTGCACGTCGATCGCGCAGCGCACCGCTTTGACCGGGCTTGCGAACTCGGCGAGCACGCCGTCGCCGGTGGTCTTGACTAGGCGCCCCTGGTGTTCGGCGATTTTCGGCTCGATCAGCTCGCGCCGGTGCGCGCTGAGCCGGTCGATCGTGCCCTCCTCATCGGCGCCGACGAGCCGCGAGTAACCCGCGACATCCGCGGTGAAAATGGCGGCGAGCCGACGCTCCATGGCAGCTGCGCTCCGTGAGGGAAGGACCGACCCGTGGCCCGGCGAAATGCCGGGGTTCATTATATGGGGGTGCTGCGGCGGATCGGCAGGTACGTCCCGACGATCTGGCCGCGGGCGTTGATGCCGGATGCTCTCGCTCTCGTGCTTGTGGCGTGGTCAAGGTCCGCGAGGCCAAGTAGCCCGAAGGGCGCCTGACCTCGCAAGGCCAAGCACGTCATCGCGAGGTCTGGATCAGGGCGGGGTCGGCGAACAGGTGGTGGGGCTAAATTGGAATGTGAGGCACCAGCGCCGCTACTTATCCGCGGCCTGCTGTTTTGCAGACCGGCTACGAAATATGTAATCTAGCTCCCACTCTTTCAGGATCGCCTCGTAAGTTGAACTAGGCCCATTTGAAGGCAAGAACTCTTCTGCGTTCTGCTTCCATTTTATTCGATACCAAATCCAAGGAAATATCAGCAGCGAAATGCTCCACACGTAACTGAGGACGAACCTTCGTCATACCCCAGCATGTAACGGATGAGAAAATATCCACCGACACCGCTAACAAATAAAGTGGAAAGCGCTAAGGTTTGCTGCTTGTTGTCATAGACTTCAATCTCAAGGCTACTAATGTAGCGTTGTACTTCTTCTGGAAGACTGTCGTAGTCGCCAGCAGGGTGCTTTTCTTGCATCCGGAAGGAATCAAGTTGCCGCTTCTCAATCTCTGTGAGGTTTCCCTTATAGTTTCTCGCCCGATACCACGGTAGATGTTCGCGTTGCTTTTTCTTGCGACGATTATATTCTTGAGCTGGTCTTTTGCCCAATGATCGTCGTGTAGGGTGCCTCGGGCTCTTTGGAAAAGCAGGATTATGATCCCAACGACGAAAGCGGTGAGTATTGCGATTACTTGTGTTGGCACGTCGTGCAGGGCCGGGAAAAGCTCCTTTATGAACCCAGCAATGGCACCGGCGAGTATGGCGAGTATTATGATGATTGCTAATCGCATGATTTTCTCTCGCGCCCGAAAAGATGGAGCAGAACTGCATCCCAATCAGTAGTTGGCATCAAACCAATCTAGGGCCTCGTTCAATTCCGCTTGAGCCAACAATCCACAATCGGAATAGTCCACGTCGCAAATTCATTTGCGAGTTACCTTGCCGCAGGCGACAACAGTGAACGCGACGATGAGTAGAAGCTTCTCAATCATGGGAGTTACCTTTCTTTCCTAAGCACTGGCAGGATTGCCATCGTGACACGAGGGGGACAATCGATACGTTGCCAGCCGTTGAGGCGCGTACGCGAACCGGGTCATGTCATGCCGAACCTGCGGAACGAACCCCGGACGAACGTGAGACGCTCGCGCTAACACTCGGAGTTGCATCGATGTCATTTCTATCTGATGCTTATATCTTCCCACTCTTTCAGGTTGCTCTGTTGGGTTCTCTAGCTTGGTGCCTCGGCTTGGATGGACGCTCCTCCGCGCTCGCCAGGTCGGGCGCCGGCGGTGCTCAAGCTGCGACGACTCACATCCAAGGAGATTCGCGCTAGTCCGTTTCGATGGGCTCGACGTAGTACACGCCGCAGCGATCCCATTGAGAGCCGACCCTACTGCAATCCGTGCGGCGAGATAGTTGAGCAGGTTGGGCATCACATAGTCCGCACCATGAGCGGTGATTAGTTCGTCACGCTCAAACGCGGCTCGCCAATCACACTTGCTGCACGCGACAAGTATGATCTCGCGCTTTTCGTCGGCAAGCCGATAGTGCGCTCGCTTGACGGCGAGATCGGTGCGCCGATCGCGCTTGCGAGCGCGAGGGTCCGCGAGCACATCGGCCCACCATTCTTCGCCGCTGGGGCTCTTGCGGGTGCGACCAAGAACGGTGCTCGACGGCATCACGCGCCTGTACCATGGCGGCGATCAGCCTCGCGACCTCGGGCCGGTTGGCATCGAGCAAGGCGAAGTTCAGCGAGGTCGCTGTCATCTGCCCCAATCCTGCTCGGTAACGCCTAGCGTCTCAACCCTTTTTTGATTGCGCGTCTGACCCGTCCGAATGGGCTGAATTCACAGATATTTTGGCAAAGGAGTTTTGAAGAATGGCGAAAGGCCGATTACGATTCACGCAGACGGATTTGAAACGTGCGCTGCGTGCGGCGTCTGCGGCAGGACAGCCAGTAAAATGTTTCGAGATCGACCGCGAAGGCAAAATTGTTGTGTTCTTCGGTAAGCCTGAAGAGCGAGAAGGGCTGGGAGAGAACGAATGGGACAAAATCTAATGCGGCGTGCGCCGAAATATGTGCACGGCTTCATAGATCGACATGGCAAGCCGCGTTTCTATTTTCGCCGGCCGGGATTCGAGTCCAGGCCGTTGCATGGCCTGCCGTACTCGGCAGAGTTCATGGGCGATTACCAGGCCGCCATGGCCGGCCAAACTCTTCCGGTTGGGGCCAATAGGGCGCGCCTGGGAACCATGTGGGCGTTGGCACTCAGCTACTTTGCCTCGCCCGACTTCTGCACACTCAAGCCCTCTACCCAGCGCGCTTATCGCGGGATCATCGAGCGGCTGTGCAAGGATCATGGCGATAAGCGCTCGGCAGACCTACGTCGCGAGCACGTGGTCAAGCTGATGTCAGCGCGGGCTGAGCAGCCGGGGGCGGCAAACGGATTGCGCATGGTCCTGCGCGTCATGATGAAGCACGCGATCGAGATTGGCCTACGTGCCGACGACCCCACCCGTGAGGTGAGGGCCATACGCATCAAGAGCCAGGGCCACCATAGCTGGACAGATGATGAGATTGCCCAATTCGAGTGGCACCATCCAGTGGGCACTCGGGCTCGGCTGGCGCTGGCTCTTCTTCTTTACACCGGGCAGCGCCGGGGCGATGTGATTCGTATGGGGGCGCAGCACATCCGCAATGGCGCCCTTTACGTGAAGCAGGAGAAGACCGGGGCCGAGCTGATAATTCCGGTACATCCGAGCCTTGCGGTCATCATCGCGGCTGCGCCGCGAGACCACCTCACGTTTGTGACCACCCGGCAGGGGGGGCCGTTCGAGGGGGCCGCTTTTAGTCGCTGGTTCCGACAAGAGTGCGATAAAGC
>Ga0207692_10000208_pt1 | contig 19770 bp, 15 predicted proteins | sample LARL52metaG_FD_184345 | JGI IMG/M metagenome (GOLD analysis project Ga0207692, IMG submission 184345) | Corn, switchgrass and miscanthus rhizosphere microbial communities from Kellogg Biological Station, Michigan, USA - LAR L5-2 metaG... | ecosystem: Host-associated > Plants > Roots >...
CGCAATGCTCCTGATGTTCAGCTACAAAAACTTTCTGCGCTTTGAGGTGGAACTGACCAGTTTTCCCGGGATGAGTGCATTTGCCGTGTTCATGTTGGCAAGTATGTTCGGCTTCATGATCACGTCTCTTCGCCGCTCCGTGTCGCCTGGTTTTCATCTCGCCTCGGCGGCACAATTGGTATTCACCTTTGTGTTGCTGGCACCTCTGGTTCTGGCCCATAAGAATGATCTCTCAGACGCGAAGAAATTGTGGCTGGTTCACCTTTGGCTGATTCCTTTCGCGGGTCTTCTTTCGTTGACCGATTTTGTCGGGTTGACCAATCTGGGCCAACAAGTTGGGGAACGCCATTACAACGTGATCCTGGACTCGAACTTTGTCAACGGATTCTGGCTCTTTGGTCTCGCCTCACCTTTTTTGTTGCAGAAGATGTTTCCCTTTCGGCTGACAACTCTATTCTATGCGGCGCTCTGGCTGTTCGCTTGTTGCGGCAGCATGCTGGCAGGAACGCGAACCGCCGTGGTAATCGTTGCGCTTTCGGTTGTCTTCGTCGCGTGGCTCAATCTGGGAAGCATCCTCAGCGACAAGCGTGTTCTCGTGGGTTTTCTTCTGTTTCTGGCAGTCACGGTTGGGGGAGGGCTTCGTATGTTCGATGCCTTCCCCGTCATCTCCGGACGTTTCCAGCAGACCAAAGACTTCTTCGAGGCTGGTCAGGATGACTATTCAGCTTCGCTCCGCAAGGATCAGCTTCAAATCGTGCTTCGTGATCTTGAGTCCAAACCTTTAACGTGGCTGGGCAGTGGCCTAAAGCAGTACCGGCTGATCCATCCGGAGGACGAAATTGAAGCGATCCACAACATGTACCTCCAAGAGCTTTATGAAGCGGGCCTGATCGGACTCATAGCTTTCACACTCGTATTTGTGGCCTCCATGGTGAAATCGGGCAGATGTTATCGCGCTGCCACTGTGGCTGGGGACAATGAGGCCACGAAGTATTGGGCCTGTTGTCTGTTTGCGATCTTTGCCTATCTGCTCATGGGTTTCGTCTATCCAACGGGTTATTACCGGCACTTCTGGTTGTTCCTATTCCTGGCGACACCTTCTTCCCTGGAATATCTGAAGCTGAGAGGGGCCGCTTTTGAGATCCCATCCGGCGGAAACGGATTGCGAGGTTAGGATGACAACAGATACTTACGGTGTCGAGATCGAAGCTGGACAAAGATTTGAATTTGGAAAAAATTGGAAAAACTTTCTCTCTGAGATCGATGACAACCGGATTCGCATCGCGGAAGATGCGACAAAGGCAGTGCTCGGCATGGAGAGCCTGGATGGTAAGAGCTTCCTTGATGTCGGATCTGGGAGCGGACTGTTCTCTTTGGTCGCCCTCCGGCTGGGGGCGTCCGTGGTGCGTTCCTTCGACTATGATCCGCACAGTGTTGAGTGCGCCCGCGCTTTGAAACAACAATTCTTCCCCTCTAATTCAAATTGGATCATAGAAAGAGGATCGGTGTTGGACGCCGAATATCTCAGGTCACTAGGACCGTTCGATGTTGTCTATTCCTGGGGTGTGCTGCATCATACCGGCAACCTGGCGCAGGCTCTCCAGAATGTCGTTCAGCTGGTTGCGCCCGGTGGTCTGTTGTTTCTATCGATTTATAACCGCCAGCCCTTTTTGTCTGGCTACTGGAAGTCGATCAAGCGAGCCTACAATTATCTTCCGAAAATCGGCCGAGTGGCCATGGAGATTGCCTTCCTCTTGCTCTATGGCACCGGCTTCTTTATTGCCGATGTGATTCGCCGCCGAAACCCTTCAGACCGCTGGGCCGGTCACGGTCGAAGAGGCATGTCAATGTACGTCGCTATTCAGGACTGGGTTGGTGGTTATCCGTTCGAGGTGGCGTCACCGGAGGAGATTTTTCGCTTTTACCGCGACCGCGGGTTCAATCTGCGGGAACTGAAGACGTGTGGCGGCAAACATGGCTGCAACCAGTTCGTCTTCGAACACCAATCTGCGCATTAGGAGAGGCCCGTTTCATCAATGGGAGCGAGAGGATATACAGCGGGGTTCGTTTCGAGCGCGAGGTTGGATCAAAGCAGTGAATAAATCCCCAACCGATATCGCCAGTATAAGCCATTGGGAGTCCGTGTGGAGGAAGACGGCCTCTGTACGTGGATTTTCTACGCTGAACTACTACGATTTCCGTCTGTCGAAGCTTTTTCAATCTGTGGTCGCACCTGGATCCAGTGTGATTGAAATCGGATGCGGCGGTTCACGTTGGATTGGATACTTTGATCGCATCCTGCGCTGCGAGACTTGGGGCATCGATTACTCGCCAGAGGGTCTGGCGATTGCCGAGAGGAGTAATTCGCAGAGACCGAGGGTGCGGCTGGTAGCTGGAGATTTCTTCGATCCGTCTGCCTTGCCAAGTGAGTATTTCGACTTTATCTATTCTCTCGGCTTTATAGAACACTTCACCGATGCTGCCCTCGTGACTCGCCGCATGTTCCAGGTCTTGCGCCCCGGCGGGAGAGTAATGACATTAGTGCCGAACTTCTTAAGCGCGTATGGCAGCATACAGAAACGAGTGAACCGGGCAACGTTCGACAAGCACGTGATCATGACGACGACCATGCTCGACGACGCGCACTTCGCCGGCGGCATGACGGCCGTCGATTCAGCCCGATTTTTTGGTTGCTTCGGTCCGGGAGTAATCGACTACGGATTGTGGCAGCGTCTGGTTCTGCCACCGATTCGCTTGGGGCAGCACTTGGCTTGCTGGTCGCTCCATAGTTTGCATCTCGATCGGGAATCGCGACTGCATTCACCGTATATCGTTGGGATCTACGAAAAACCGAAGGCGTTGTGAGCTATCCATGTGTGGCATTGTAGGTAAAATCCATTTCGATCCCGAGCATCCGGTCGATCCTCAACAGATCCGCAGTATGGCGGATTCTGTCCAGCACCGCGGGCCCGACGATGATGGCATCTGGACCGAGCGCAACGTTGGACTGGGACACCGCCGTCTCTCCATCATCGATCTGTCGCCCACTGGACGCAATCCCATGAGCAATGAGGACGGGACAGTTTGGATCGCCTTCAATGGGGAGATCTACAACTTCCAGGAGTTGCGGCCGGGTTTAGAAGCTGCCGGCCATCAATTCCGGTCGCGGACCGATACCGAAGTGATTCTGCACCTGTATGAAGAGCTGGGCCCCGTCTGCGTGAAAGAATTGCGCGGCATGTTTGCGTTCGCAATCTGGGACCGGCGGGCCCAACGCTTGTTGCTTGCGCGAGACCGGATGGGCGTCAAGCCCCTGCACTACGCACTTACTCCCTCGGGATTGCTGTTTGGCTCGGAGATCAAGGCCATACTTAGCAGCGGTGAAATTGATCCTGCACCCGACCTGATCAGCATTCATCAATTCATGTTGTGGCAGTGTATTCCCAGTCCGCGAACGGGATTTCGCGAAATTCGGAAGTTGCCGCCTGCTTCGATTTTGACCTGGCATCCCGGCGAGGAAATCTGCATTCAAAAATATTGGAACCTGGATTACCGGGAACCAATGCTCACGAAGGCGAGCGTCCTGTCTGAACAGGTCCGCGACCTGGTGCAGGAAGCGACGCGATTGCGCTTGATCGCAGACGTTCCAGTCGGGCTCTTCCTCAGCGGTGGAATCGACTCGGCGTGTGTGTTAGCCGCCACCCGTCAAGAAACTTCGGGCAAGATCCAAACTTTCTCCGTTACTTTCGGAGACCAGAAGTACGATGAGTCTCATTATGCCCGCCTTTTGGCGAAGCGCTTCGAGACCGAGCATCACGAGTTCCTCGTTACTCCGAACGTGATGGAACTGCTGCCAGAAATGGCCGCGCTCTTCGACGAACCCTTTGCCGACGAGTCGGCGATCCCTACGTACTACCTTGCCAAGCTCACCAGGGAACATGTGAAAGTCGCGCTCAGCGGCGATGGTGGGGACGAGGCTTTTGCAGGCTATCAGCGTTATCTCGTACTGAAAGTGCTGGGATGGCTGTCGAGAGTACCGGGCAGCACGCAACTGAGTGCACTGCGCAAACTCCTACCCTATAGCTCCACCTCGCGGAGCAAGCTTCGTTATTTGAAGGAATTGCTGTCGCTTGTCGGTCGCTCGCCTGAACAGCAATACCGGGCCATGTTTCTCGGGATGCTCGATGAACAACGGTGGATGACAAGTTACACCGCCGATTTTCGGGAGTGCGTTGAGGGAAACGCAGAAACGGAAAGTTTCCTGCAAGGTTGGGGCCTGCCCTCAATCCCCGACAATCTGGCCCGGGCAACTGCGAGCGATACGTTGGGCTATATTCCCGAATGCCTTAACGTGAAAGTCGATATGGCCAGTATGGCTTGCGGTTTGGAGGTGCGCTCGCCGTTTCTGGATCACAAACTGGTCGAGTTCTGTGCCCGAGTACCTTCCGGTCTCAAGGTAAGAAATGCCGAACAGAAATACATTCTCAAGTGGGCGTTCCAGAATGAATTGCCGGTGGAGATCCTCAGGCGAGAGAAAACAGGTTTTGGCATGCCGCTAGCGGAATGGCTGCGCGATGATTTGCGAGCCTTGGCGCACGACACATTTCTGTCGCCGGACAGTGGCATCGGCAGCCTGTTTCGCACCGAGAAGGTTCGAATGATGCTGGACGAACACACTGCCAGGAGGCGTAATTGGCACGTTCAAATTTGGCGTTTGCTGGTGCTGGAAAGTTGGATGAAAGCAAATTCGACTCGTGGGCGGTCGTCGAACCTTAACCATACGTTTTGCCCGGCGTGATCTTCATGCCGATAAATTACTTGCACAGCTTGTTTCATCGGATCGAAGATGGCTGGGATCCCGTTACGAACGATTATGCGTCTTCTTACACCGAACTGGCCTGGAGTGAACGTAGTCCCAAACTCATTGAGGACCTTGAGTCACGTCTGGGAGGGTTTGCCGGTAAGCGCGTCCTCGATCTCGGCGGAGGGCCTGGGCAGTACAGCGTGCTCTTCGCGCAAAAGGGAGCGGACGTAACTTGGCACGACGTAAGCCGGGAATACGAGACGATTACTCGTCAACGAGCTGAAGCAGCGGGAGTAGCTCTTCGTTTCTCGCTGGGATACCTGGAGGATGCGCGCTGCTTCCGAGAGCAATTTGATCTGCTTTTCTGCCGTGTTTGCTGGTATTACGCTCGCAGTGATCTGGCCTTCAGCCGGCTTCTGTACTCTTTGATCAAGCCGGGAGGCGTCGGTTATGTCGAGTGCAACACACCGGCCTTTTCCCAGCCCCAGGGCTGGCGAAAGCTGCAGTATTGGCTGAACAGTTATTTCTGGTTCAAGGTTGGCCACCCAATGCCCCCTCACGGACGAATTGCGAGACTCCTTCAGAACCATCGTGTCACTCACATGACCTTGGACTATTCTTCCCCGTTGCGCGACGTTGTGGTTTTCACCAAGGGCCTGGATCAGCACTAGACGAACGTCCCGACATTATTAAAAGAGCATGCGAGCACATTATCTAGTCCGGTTCGATGACCTCTGTCCCACGATGAATTGGGAGATGTGGTTCAGGATTGAAGAAGTCCTGCTCGACCACAAGATCAAGCCACTACTCGCGGTAATCCCGGACAACAAGGATGAGAAACTGCGCGTGGCGCCCTCGCATTCGTCTTTTTGGGGAGAAGTACGGAAGTGGCAAGGGCGGGGATGGACCATCGGACTCCACGGTTATCAGCATAGATTCGTTACACGCCAGGCCGGCATTGTTGGCATCCAGCACCGCAGCGAATTTGCCGGCGTGCCCCCCTCAGAACAGGAGGAGAAATTACTGCGGGCAGTCGAGACCCTTCGGAGCAATGGCGTGCATCCCGAAGTTTGGATCGCTCCAGCTCACTCTTTTGATTGGAACACAGTTGCAGTCTTGCAAAAATTGGGCGTTACAACCATCAGCGACGGTTTGGCGATTGCTCCGCATAGGGATGCCCGCGGTCTGTTGTGGGTCCCGCAGCAACTTTGGAGGTTTCGCTGGAGACCGTTCGGAGTTTGGACCGTTTGCTATCACCATAATCGTTGGTCTGAGTTGCAGTTTGCCCGGTTTCTGAGCGACGTATCGGCATACGGTGGCGCAATCGAAGATTTGCCGACCGTCTCGGGAAGATATAGCCGACGGCGGCATACGCTACTTGACAGCTCTTACGCGCTAGCCCATTCGGCAGTCTTGTCCTGGCGAACGCAGATACGAGTGTCGACGTGATGAGTGAATTACTTGCGGAAGCTCTTGCCGTTCCTGCTCGTGCCGTCGCGTCCCAGAAGTCCACGCTGAGGGTTACGTATGTGTTGGGGTCGCTCCGCGACGGAGGTACTGAGCGGCAGGTTCTGGAGTTGCTGCGGCACCTTGACCGTGGTCGTTTCGAGCCCTCTCTTATATTGATGGAAGATGCCAATGCGGAACAGGCTCGCGGGTTGATTGAGCACTGCTTCGTCCTCGGCGTCCCACAGGCAGGGAGCTCCATGTGGTTTTTTCGCAGTGCCTCATTGGCAGAGGCAGTAGTGCGCGCCCAGGCATACATGAAGCATCTTCGCAGCGATATTGTCCATGCTTTCCTGCCCGGCCCGTGCATCCTGGGAGGATTGGCCGCGCACTTGGCGCGAATTCCGTTGATCATTGGCAGCCGACGCTCTTTGCCGAGCCAGTATCGCGCCGGTCGCAGGACGGCAGGTTGGGCCGACACGGCAGCCTTCAGGCTTGCCCATTTCAACTTGGGAAACAGCAGCGCTGTAACTCGAGAGATGATTCGGGTCGCGGGGTGCCCTGCAAGCAGGTGTGGGACACTGCGCAACGGTGTCAACCTGCAGCGGTTCCGTCCGGACCTTCCATCGCCCATTCGGCAGCAGTTGGGTTGGACACAAGATGAGGTTGTATTTGGTCAAGTGGCGAACTTTCGTCCTGGTAAAAGACACGCCGACTTCGTAAAAATGGCTGCCGCGCTGGTGCAACGGCATCCTGAGGCGCGCTTCATCCTGGCTGGCGCCGATTACGGGACCAAGTTGTCCATCTTGCGCCAAATCGACGCATCTTGTCTTGGCACAAAAATTAAGGTGCTGAATGGGTATCCATCACCGGAAGAGATCTTTGCCGCACTGGATGTCTACGTCTGCACCTCCGAGGCGGAAGGCTTTTCCAATGCGATCCTCGAGGCTATGGCTTGCGCGAAACCCGTCATTGCGACTGACGTGGGAGGAAACCCAGAGGCGGTCCGGCATGACCAATCGGGGTTTCTGGTTCCTATTGGCGACGTGCACGCATTTTCGCAGTGGGCCGATACTCTCATCGCGGATGCACCTTTGAGAAAAACGATGGGAATGAACGGTCGCAGACTCGCAGAAACCGAGTTTTCGCTCGGAGCCATGATCCAAGCCCACCAAGAGACCTATTTCAACCTTTTCGAAGGGCGGCTGAGGGGAGTTGTGTGAGTTCCGCAAAAAGCCTCACCATCGCTCGCGTAATCGCCCGCCTCAACGTGGGGGGTCCAGCAACGCAAGCAATTCTGATGACGGAGGCCTTCCGGAAGAAGGGGTATCGTGCGCTGCTGCTCGCCGGGGAAGTCCCTCCCGGGGAAGGCAGTATGGAATATCTGGCATACGAACGGGGCGTACAGCCTATCAAAATCAGTAAGCTGTCCCGCAGAATCTCGGTTGCAGCTGATTTGAAATCGTTTTGGCGATTGGTACGACTCTTTCGTCGTGAGCGTCCCATGATTTTGCACACTCACACGGCGAAGGCGGGAACACTCGGACGTTTGGCTGCAATGGTTGCCGGAGTGCCGGTGCGCGTGCACACATTTCACGGCCACGTATTCAGCGGATATTTTTCGCCGCGTTTAACCCGAATATTTCTTGCCATCGAGCGTTTTCTCGGGCGCCATACCGACTGCATCATTGCCATTAGCGGTTCGCAACGGAAGGAACTGGTAGAGACCTACAGAATCGCCCCCCCGGAGAAAGTGGTAACCATTCCCCTCGGCTTTAACTTCGAGCCGTTCCTGCGGATCAACGCCGCATGTAGTCGGGAGCCGGCTTTAGTCGGATGGATCGGTCGGATGACCGCTATCAAGGCGCCGGCCTTGTTTCTGCAATCCGCCGTCCGAATACGGGCGGCATTGCCTTCGGTGCAGTTTGTCATGGTTGGCGATGGCGAGCTGCGCCAAGATTGTGAAGCACGTATTCGCCAGGCGGGACTCCACGGCAAGGTTGTCCTCACAGGGTGGAAACGGGATCTAACCGTGGTCTATGCAGACTTAGATTTGCTCATATTGACATCGATCAATGAAGGGACGCCTTTAGCGCTGTTAGAGGCGATGGCTTCCGGCAGACCTTTTATTGCCACTGACGTTGGAGGTCTTCGCGATCTCATGACGGGTACTGGGCGCAGAGAAGAAGGTTGGGAGAGATTCGATAATGGCATTCTAGTGCAACGCGATTCGCACCAGATTGCAGAAGCTGCTCGGTACCTGCTTTTGCGGCCTGAACTTCGTCGAGAAATGGGCTGCGCCGGAAGAGAATTTGTTCGTGATCGTTATTCCTCCAATCGCCTTGCTGCGGACTTGGAGTGCCTTTATTTGCACCTCGCGCGAAGAAAAAAGTGCTTGGAAAAAGATGCCGACGTAACCTCCCCTTCTGAACCTGCAATTGTCTAAGTAGATGCCTTTGAGGTTTCATCACACACAACGTTCCTTAATTCGCACCAATTTCTTGTAAATCCAAAGGAGGGTTTGATGCGTGCGTTGATTACTGGTGGCGCTGGGTTTATTGGATCCCATTTAGCGGGTAAGCTGCTCGGTTCGGGTTGGGAGGTGTCAGTAATTGACGACCTTTCAACCGGTTCAATGACCAACATCCGGCATTTGAAGGGTGTCCCCGGGTTCCAATATGTCATTGATAGCGTAATGAATCGTCGGTTGCTGGCGGAACTCGTGGATGATTGCGACATAGTGTTTCATCTTGCCGCAGCTGTCGGCGTGCGTCTCATCGTGGAGTCACCGATACGCACTCTGCATACGAATGTGCAGGCTACTGAACTGGTGTTAGAGGCAGCGAGCAAGAAAAAAAAGAAGGTGTTGATCACTTCAACATCCGAGGTATACGGAAAATCGGAAGACATCCCTTTCCGAGAGGGTGGCGACCTGGTCATTGGACCGCCAGGTTGCGGGCGGTGGAGTTATGCTTGCTCTAAGGCCCTCGATGAATTTCTTGCCGTTGCGTACAGCCGGGAGCGTCAAGTGCCGGTGGTCATCGTTCGCCTTTTCAACACGGTCGGGCCCCGACAAACAGGCACGTATGGGATGGTTCTGCCACGCTTCGTTTCGCAGGCGTTGCGAAACCAACCGATCACGATTTATGGAGACGGCACTCAGACCCGGTGCTTTGGCTGGGTAGGCGATGTCGTGGGGGCGTTGGTCAAGTTGGCACAGCTTCCAACCCCCGAGAACCTTCTGTTTAATATCGGGTCGGATGAAGAGGTCTCCATCAACGAACTTGCTCAGGTCGTGAAGGCGGTAACTGGCTCGAGTTCACCCCTCCAATATGTCCCCTATGAGCAAGCCTATAGCAAGGACTTCGAAGACATGCCACGCCGAGTGCCTGACTTGGATCGTATCCGCGCCGCGATCGGCTATGCCCCGACAAAGAAGCTTCGCGAGATAGTGGAGGCTGTCGCTAGCAGTGTGACGAACTCTAGCGATCGCATGGAACACTTGAAGGCATTTGACGTGGCTTTGGCCGCTCCGGCCTCCTAGGTGCTTCAGCAAACCTATGCACTCACAGAACATCATAAAGCTTAGCGTTGTCGTCTTCCTTGGAACATTGGCCCTCAGTGGGGCACTGGTCGCACTCACAGTCTGGATCTGTCGCAAGCGAGGATGGGTTGCGAGACCGCGCTCTGATCGTTGGCATACTGGCACACCAAGCCTATTTGGCGGAGTGCCGATCTGGCTAACTTGCATGTGCCTGTGCTTTGCAACGGTGCCCTTTTCCGACAGAATCGTATGGAAACTGCTCGGTGCGTCCAGCTTGGTGTTTCTTCTTGGCCTTGTGGACGACATTCTGCATCTTCGCCCGCAAAGCAAATTGGCGGGTCAAATCTTAGCAGCCCTGTTGGTAGTCAGCTCAGGCGTCGTTTACCCATTACAACAAAACGCAATCATCAATTCCGCAATTTCCGTGGTCTGGATCGTGGGTCTCACGAACGCCTTTAACCTCTTGGACAATATGGATGGCCTGACTGCGGGGGTGGCGCTCATTTCCGCGGTTTATCTGGCCATTTTTTATGGCGGTAACGGATCATGGGACTACACCTTGCTCGCAGTTGGGGCGGCGGGTGCAGCGGCCGGGTTTCTACTGTTCAATTTCAATCCCGCGCGCATTTTCATGGGGGACTGTGGCAGCCTGTTCTTAGGTTTCCTGCTGGGCTCCGCGTCCTTGCTGGAAGTTACTCATGTTTCCGGAGTCCCACCTTTGGTTCTGGCACCCGTTGTCGTCCTGGCAATTCCTGTCTTCGATACTCTGTTTGTTTCAGTGACGCGCCACCTTCGGGGACAAGCCATCTCGCAAGGTGGAACCGACCATAGCTCACATCGTTTGGTACAGTTGGGCTTGAACGAGCGCAGTGCTGTTTTATTGTTGTGCGCACTCTCCATTGCCTCTGGGGCTGTCGCCCTGGTGGCGAGGCATATCCTCTATTCGCGCGCCATTGGTCTTATCGGATTCTGGTTTCTGTTTCTGCTTCTTTTTGGAATCCATCTTTTCAGGTCGGAGATGATTGATTCCACCCACAACCCGCACGCCGCAAAAACTCTACTGCGGAGTCTACTGACACGTGATGCACTAGCTTTCCTACTGGATCCTGTAGCTCTCACCTTGGCATATTACTTGGCGTATGTCTTGCGGTTTCGCGCTTCCGTTCCTCGCTCCGATATGGACTTGTTTTTCCGCACTTGGCCGATTGTCCTGGCTTTGAAGTTTATTTCTCTTTGGGGATTCAGGGTATATAGACGTTCCTGGTGGCGCGGATCCAAAACCGATCCCTACCGCCTGGCCAAGGCCACGCTGGCTGGAGAAGCCGCAACCCTTCTATTCCTGATTGCGATCTATCGTTTTTCAGGTTTTTCCCGGCTCGTCTTTGTCCTTGATGCGGCGTTCTCGTGGGCCCTCCTTATGGCCATTCGAAAGTCATTTTCTCTCTTTCGCAACTCTCTGGACGGCTTGGGTTCGGGCCATGGCGACGAGCGGCGAGTTTTCGTGCTGGGTACGTCGGAACGCACGGAACTGGCATTGCGCTTCCTGCGCGATCAGAGAATTGCATGTGCTGGCCTTATTGATACAAATGGAGGGGCAGACTGTGGCCGTTGGGTATGGGGAACACAGGTAATTGGGGGACTCATGGACCTGTCACGTTTAGGCACCAACCATAGCGTATCTGAGATTGTATTACCGGAAAATGAGTCTCTGCCTTGTTCCGACACGGAATTTCGTGTGCATTGTCAGCAGGCACGCTTACGCCTCATTAAGCTCGGCTTGTATTTGGCGGAGCCAGACGCAAAGAGCATCAGCAACGATGGACAGACCAAGGTAGACTCCACGACCACCCATTCGGGTACCTCCATCCAACAAAGGCCCAACGCACAAATCTCTTCCCAACGATGAATCGCGCCGAGCCCTCGCGTCTCCCACGGCTCGCCTTCCGATCGGCCAGTTCCCTTCCACCTCCTGCCTAAACTGCTCTCTTGGTCTGCACGGACCTTGCGCATCTATGTCGCACAAGGTTGCGGCAATCGAAAGCCTATTCCTCCCGCCTGGCTAGAACACTCTTTGTCAACCTGCTTTCTTCAGCCCTTCAGCCACGGCCGCGCCTGTGGTGGCAGAGCAGTGTTATTCGCAAGATTTTGGATTGCCATAAAATTTAATGAGGTGAGTATGCGAGACCTGACATTGTTTATTGTGATGCTAGCTTGTCTCTCTCGACCCGCAAGCTCCATCGCCCAAGATTCATGGAGCCGACCCTCCGATGAAAGTGGACGGGACTCTCGATCAGCTGATTTCAACGGACAGATCTATTACAAGAACAAGGTCGAATTCTCCTTAGAGACGGGATGGCTTCCCATCAATATCCCTTTTGTTTTCGACGTTTTCCTGGGCGACGGCTATACCGAAACCCCGCTTAAGTACACATTGGTACCCGTCATTGCTTCTCTTCGATGGCAAATGGGCGATGTTAAAGGCCCTAAGATTCTGCGTGGTAATTGGGATCTGGAATTCAGTGGATCCGTCACTGCGATTCCAAGGGGACCTGAAACACGCTATTTCTCGTACATCATGGGCATTCGAAGGAATTTTGTCCCGCGTAATTGGAGAATCGCGCCCTACTTTGACGGACGCGCGGGCCTTGGGAATATTGACGCTAAGGGCCCCAAAGGCGCCCAGTATGCACAGGGACAGGACTTCACGTTTACTCTCAACATGGGCAGTGGAGTGCGGTATAGCTTCAATCCCCGGTATTCAGTTTCCGCCGGTCTGAATTGGATGCATATATCAAATCTCTATTTGTCCGAACCAAGGTATGCGAACTATGGGATTAATGTTTACGGACCCATGGTTGGCGTCAATATCCGTTTAGGGAAGCGTTAGTGGCCTGACCCCCTCTGAAACCGGAAATCAACCGAGAACTCACATTGGGATTGGGACAGCAAACGGGGCACTTCAAGGCCTCTGGCGGGCGCGATCCAAGAAAGATGACGTGAAGCTTCAATTGGAAAAATCAACGGACATTTTGCAGGCAAATCAGTTTGTAGCTACCAGCGGAAAATCCTGAGGAAAGTCAGTGACGCAGGCACCGTCTACAATTTCGACACCATCGATGTAGACGGGAAACCAGAAGTATCGTTCAAGTGCTTGGAAAAATTGGTCGGGGAGAGAGGATTTGAACCTCCGACCCCATGGTCCCGAACCAGATTCCAGCCTTTGTTGAACTCTACTGGATTCTGTAGACCGCAAGCGGTTGGTGTTGAAGGCTTTGCATCCATCCACTTATTCCTTGTTGATCTCTGTTGAGCTTCGGTGCTTCGACCGCTACAAAATCGTCTACAGTCCAAAACCGCTCGCGACTCGATCTAACCTTTCCGTCGCGTTCAAATCGGAGCTGAGCCTAAAGATTCCGTCGTATTCTCTCGCGTGCAGAAACGGGGAGCAAGTCACGGGTAACAGGAGTCGGGGCTGCCGAGCCAACAGCGAAGCTAGGATATTCCACGAATGCGGAAATGATAGCCTCTGGTGCAACCGCGACTCGTCCATGTTCCAGACGAAGAATCGAGTCGCTTTGCAGCAGATCCGCCCGCAAAGCGGATTGCAACATTCTTCTACGGCCAAAAGTGAGATCACTACGGCCAATGGCGATCTAGTCCCCGATCCAACATTGTTTCTACCTTCAATGCAGGCCACGAAATCCATGCATTGGGGCTGATGAATGTTTTGCTCGCCCGTATGTAAGTATCCTCGCCAAGCTGCAACGTTCCTTTGTTTCTTGGTAGCCTCAATTATGTCCGTTATTCCAGTTACGTCATGTGGGAGCGCTTCCGCCGGTCACACAACTCTGGACTGGCGTGCTCGAACCCCCTACAACCGCGATGAAGACTGGTTGTTTGCCAGCCCTGAGAAGCTGGGCCAACAGCCTTACTGGCCCGACAGCGCACTGCGAAAGGCTGTTCGGCCTGGCGCCGTGCGTGCAGGAATCGTCAAACACATCGGCTGGCACACGTTCCGACATTCGTTTGCAACTCTGTTGAAAGCGAATGGCGAAGACGTGAAGGTTGTGCAAGAGAGCTTGCGTCACGCAAACAGCAGAATCACGCTGGATGTATACACTCAAGGCTTGATGCCGACCAAGCGCCGGGCCCAAGGCCGCGTGGTAAAATCCCTGTTGGCCCCAAATGGCCCCACGCCGGGGACGTCTGTTGCCGCAAGTGCTTGAAAACAAACGTAGGCGCGTAGCTCAGTTGGTTAGAGCGCTACCTTGACACGGTAGAGGTCAGGAGTTCGAGTCTCCTCGTGCCTACCATTTTTTGTTCCTCCCGACTTGAACATGTCCAATCCCAGCATTCCTGAATCGCAAACTGCGCCCGAAACCAGCACTGACAACAATGAGTCGTTCGGCGAGATGCTCGCGCAGTACGAGAAGAGTCATTCGCGCAAAGCCGAAGGCGGCGGCAAACAGATTGTCGGCACCGTCATCTCGGTTACGGGCGACTCGGTATTTCTCGATATCGGTTTCAAGAGCGAAGGCATGCTTCCAGTCTCGGCGTGGCAGGGGAAGAGCGAGGCGTTGAAGGCGGGGGACAAGCTGACCGTTTCGGTGAAGGGACGCGATCCGGAAGGGTACTACCAGCTCATGCTGGCGAAAGTTGAGCGGCCGGCGGACTGGGAATCCCTGCAAAAGGCTTTTGACGATAAGGCGACGATTGTGGGGACGGTTACAGGCGTGATCAAGGGCGGGCTCAGCGTGGATGTGGGCGTGCGGGCATTCATGCCCGGATCGCGCAGCGGGGCGCGGGATGCGGCTGAGATGGAGAAGTTGGTGGAGCAGGAAATTCTTTGCCGGATCATCAAGCTGGATGTAGCCGACGAAGACGTGGTGGTGGACCGGCGCGTGGTGCTCGAGGAGGAAGCGCTCACGGCGAAAGACCGGGCGTACTCCGAGATGAAGGAAGGCGAAACGGTGAGCGGCACGGTGCGCAGCCTTACCGACTATGGCGCGTTCGTTGACATTGGCGGAGTCGACGCGCTGCTGCATGTCAGCGACATTGCATGGAGCCGGGTTGAGAAGGCGGCGGACGTGCTTTCAGTGGGGCAGCAGATCGAAGCGAGAGTGCTGAAGGTTTCGAATGAGTCGGGCAAGCGGAGAATTTCAGTCGGCATGAAGCAATTGCAGGCGCACCCCTGGGACGCGGTTGCGGGAAAGCACCAGGTGGGCGAGCGCGTTCACGGGAGGGTCACGCGGGTTGCGGAGTTTGGCGCGTTCGTGGAACTTGAGCCCGGGGTGGAAGGGCTGATTCACGTTTCGGAAATGTCGTGGGGCAAAAAGATGCGCAGCGCCAGCACGCTGGTGAAGCCGGGGGAGATGGTCGATGCTGTGATTCTGGGAATCAGTGCCGCAGAGCGCCGCATGTCTCTGGGGCTGAAGCAGACGCTGGGAGATCCGTGGGCGGAAGCGGGGCAGCGCTTCGCCGCTGGCACGGTTGTGGAAGGGCCGGTGGTCAGCGTTACGAAGTTCGGAGCCTTCGTCCAGCTTGCGGAAGGAGTGGAAGGGCTGATTCACATCAGCGAGATGAGCGCGGAGAAGCGCATCAATCATCCGCAGGAAGTCGTGAAACTTGGGCAGACGGTGCGGGCGCAGGTGCTCGCCGTCGATACCGAGAAGCGGCAAATGCGGCTGAGCATGAAGCAACTGGTTCCGAGCGGGCTGGATGAATACATTGCGGAGCACCAGGAAGGCGACGTGGTCACGGGCCGCATGTTCGAGGTTACAGATAACGGCGCTCGCGTGGAACTGGGCGAGGGAATTTTGGCGAACTGCAGCATTGGAGCGAGCGGTGGCGGTGCGGAGAAAAAGTCACCGAAGAGTTCAGTCGCAGTTCCCAAAGTCGATAACGAACAAAAGGCAGATTTATCTTCGCTGGGGTCGATGCTGCAAGCCCGGTGGAAAGGCAACACGACCGCGGCCGAGGCGAAACCTGAACCTTTACGCGCGGGGCAGATTCGCAAATTTCGCATCACAAAGCTCGATGTGGCGGCCAAGAAAATCGAGCTGGAGCTGGCTTGATCGATCATGCTTGGATCAGCCGAAGCGAGTTTTCCTAATCCATCTCCCGCATTCGGCTTTCACCCTCCTGCATTCCGGCGCCAGCTGCGGCCGCCGACTCGGTTTTCTTTTTCTGCCAGTCGGCCTCGGCCGGCACGGAAATCGCTTCCAGTTTCTTCTTCTTCAATGCCGAGTTGATTCCCGGCAGGTCTTTCTGTGTCAGTTTCTGGAAGTCATCGATCACGTCTTGCAGTTCGTGGCCAAGCGAATCCGCTCGCGCCACCTGATAATCGGTGGGCTTGCCGTCGTAGGCCGTGGCCGCGCCATAAAGCTGCCCCAGCAGTTCGCGAATTCGTTCTTCTCCGGTAATCATGCCACCCTCTTTGGTGGCCACGATCTTCGAGCGCACAGCGTCGCAATCGGCCGCCAGTTTTTGCAATTGCTTCAGGAGCGGGTCTTTGTCGGAAAGCTTAGCCGCCCTCGCGTTGGCGGCGTCGCGCACCCCTTCGATGGCCTCGACGCCGTAAGTCATGTGCTCGAGTTCTTTGTAAACTTTCATGGAGAGGTCGAACTGGGCCTTGCGTTCCTCCGCCGAGTATTTGGCCCGGGGATCGATCGCAACCGTCAGGTCCTCAGTGTAAGTTTGATCGCCTTTGGTGAGCTTCACCTTGTAGGTTCCGGGGAGCACGCGCGGTCCCTGGGCGGCTTCAAACAAGGCCGTGGCTGCCGGTGCAACCGCCGGAGGCTTCACCCGCATCCCCCACGCGGCACGGTTCAAGCCGCGACGCTTGCCGCCGGCGACGGTGTCGACCAGTTTGCCCTCCTGATCGAAAATCTCGATCTTCAAATCGCCGAAAATGTGCCGGCCCTTCTGGTAATAGGTAATCTGCGCATCGGCCGGGCGGCTGCGGCCCACGAAGCGCTCGTTGCCTTCTGGCCAGCCCCCATCCACATCAAAGTACTGAACTACCGGGCGGCCCGGGATGAGCATGGCCTCCTTCGTCATCACTTCAGGAGTGAGCGCGCGCAGCGGGGAAATATCGTCGATGACCCAGATGCCGCGACCGTGAGTAGCCAACACCAGGTCTGATTCGCGCGACTGAACGGCGATGTCGTCGACGGGAGCCGCGGGGAAGTCTGAGCCTTTGTATTGCGCCCAGCGTTGTCCACCGTCCACTGAAATCCAAAGCCCGAATTCGGTGCCCAGGAAAAGCACGTTGCGGTTTACCGTATCTTCCTTGATGACGTGGGCGTAACCGCGCGCTCCGCTTTCCTGCGCGGGCAGCGCCTTCCAGGTCTGGCCGTAGTCGGTGGTCTTATAAACGTACGGCTTCATGTCGCCAAAGGTATGGCGGTCGAAAGTAGCGTAGGCGGTGGCTTCATCGAATCGGCTGGCTTCGATGGTCGACACCCAGGAATTCTTGCCCAGGCCGCTGACATTCGCCACAACATTTGTCCAGGTCTTCGCGCCGTCGCGGGTCACCTGCACGTTGCCGTCGTCGGTGCCCACCCAGATGACTTGGCCGTTCTTTGGCGACTCAGAAATGGAGTAGATGGTGGTGTGCATCTCGGCCGAAGAGTTGTCGACGGTAACGCCGCCGGATTCTTCCTGCTTCTGCTTTTCCGGATCGTTGGTCGTCAGGTCGGGAGAAATGCGGTCCCACGACTGGCCGTGATCGCGTGAGCGGAACAGGAATTGGGCGCCGATGTAGAGCGTGCCTTTCTCGTTGGGGCTCATGTGAATCGGCGTATTCCAGTTGAAGCGGAGTTTTTTCTCGCCATAGTTCGGCAAGGGTTTCAGGGAGCGGGTTTCGTGGGTATAGCGGTTCACGCGTCCGATTTCACCGCCCTGGGCTTCGGCGTAGATGTAGGTTGGATCTGACGTGTCTTCGAACATCCAGAAGCCGTCGCCGCCGTACATGTTTTCCCAGCGGGAATTGGTCACGCCGCCCGGATAGGAGGAGTCTCCGACCCATGAACTGTTGTCCTGCAAGCCGCCGTAGACGCGGTAGGGATCGGCATTGTCGGTGCTGACGTGATAAAACTGCGAGACCGGCAGATTCATCTGGTGCTTCCAGCGATTGCCGCCGTCCTCGCTGCGCCACAGGCCGCCATCGTCGCCGGCGATCACGATGTTGGGATTCTTGGGATTGATCCACACATCGTGGAAGTCACCGTGCACCCCGCCGGAAACGATATTGAAAGTCTTGCCGCCGTCGTTGCTCAGGAGAAGGATGAGATCGGGTTTGAAGACTTTGTTTTCATCTTTCGGGTCGACGATCAGGTTTCCGAAATAAAACGGACGCCAGACCATGTAATTGCTGGCGTCCAGCCTGGTCCAATTCGCGCCGGCGTCGTCGGAGCGGTAGAGCCCTCTGCCTTTTTCCGCCTCGATGTTGGCGTATACCACTTGTGGCTTCGAGGGGGCTACCTGAATCGCGATGCGGCCGTAGGGTTTCGGTGGAAGACCCTTGCTGTCGGCAAGTTCCTTCCAGGTTGCGCCGGCGTCGGTGGATTTGAAAATCCCGCTGCCTGGGCCGCCTGAGCGGAACGTCCAACCCTGTCGCCGGAAATCCCACATGGTTGCGTAAACCGTTTTTGGCTCCTGCGGGCTGCGGGCAAGCATGGAGCAGCCACTCGCGCCATTTGCGCCCGCCAGAACTTTCTTCCAGGTCTTGCCGCCATCGCTGGTCTGGTAAACGCCGCGCTCGTCGTTGTCATCCCACAGGTGCCCCAGGGCGCACACCAGCACGTCATTTCCGTCGCTTGGATTAATCAGAATTTTAGCGATGTGCTCGCTGTCTTTAAGGCCAACGTTGGTCCAGTTCTCGCCGCCGTCGGTGGACTTGTAAAGGCCGTCACCCACCGAGACGCTGTTGCGCGTCCAGGCCTCGCCGGACCCTACCCAAATTGTTTTGGAGTTCGAAGGGTCGATGGCGACCGCTCCGATCGATTGCACATCCTGCCGATCGAATACCGGTTTGTACGTGGTACCGCCATTCACCGACTTCCACACTCCGCCGCTGGCCGCGCCCACGAAGACGGTAATGCGCCCGTCTTCCTCGACCGCGTCAACCGCGGCAATGCGTCCGCTCATGACGGCGGAACCGATATTGCGCGCGGGCAGGCCGGAAACCGTGGCGGCATCGAAGCGGTAGGCTGCTTGCGCCGCGGCCTGCGCGCCTGCGCACAGCAACATCCCGGCGAACAGCGTGGCCAACAACGCGGTCAACAATGCGGTCACTCCCCAAATATTGCGAGCGGATGCTTTCATAGTTACCAGTCCTTTTCCAGGCAAATGATTTTTTGCTTCTTGCTTCATGCTCGAATCAGCCGACCGAATCAGTGAACCCCGACCAGCCCGGACTTCTTTTCATCAGTCCGCAGCGACGCCGGCAGGGCAAAGTCAGACTCCTGAAACGGCACATTCACTTCAATTTTTTCAATCGTGGTTACTTGTACGCCAGGATTGCCGGTTGAGCCTTCGGATATCGAGAAAGGATACATGACCCCATCCACCGGCTTGTACGATCCCAGGTCAACCACCCGCTCTCTCACCGATCCCCGGATGAACTGCTGAATCTCTTTTCGGATTTCAAGATAGGTGTCAGGATCGAGATAGTAATAGACGATGTCACCGTTTTTCAGCGTGACCTTGAGCCGCAGGGCGTCGTCACCATCGACCAAGTCGTGTCCCAGATATTCGATCTTGTTACCTTTTGCGGCGTAATCGACGAGAGGACCATCAAAATCGGCGGCCAGAAGCAAGTCCCGCAGGCTATCCTCGCCCATGAGTTCGGGATCTTTGCGTCCGCGAAAGGGCTGAGTCTGCCAGCCAGCAGAACCGTCGTAGGCCTGGACTGCGGTCATCCCCTGCATGGACATGTTTTGCCGGACCAGGTCCGGGCGCATGTTCATTTGTC
>Ga0207692_10000210_pt1 | contig 19690 bp, 32 predicted proteins | sample LARL52metaG_FD_184345 | JGI IMG/M metagenome (GOLD analysis project Ga0207692, IMG submission 184345) | Corn, switchgrass and miscanthus rhizosphere microbial communities from Kellogg Biological Station, Michigan, USA - LAR L5-2 metaG... | ecosystem: Host-associated > Plants > Roots >...
CGCGTGGCCGCTGTGGCCAATATGGATATTCAACAGGACGGTAGCGATTACAGCGTCATGGGGAAAGCCATCGCTGAACACGGAAACCTCATCGTCCCCTGGGGCAGCGGAACCATAAATCAAACCACACCCAGCGAGAGCCACCAATATGGCCCAATCTACCCCCTCTACCTAGCCGCCTGGTATCACTTCGCCGGCTATGGAGTAGGAATCTCCAAGGTGGCGAACCTAGTCCTTAGCCTAGCAACAATCGCGGTCATCTATTACACAACCAGGCAACGATACGGAAAAGAAGTCGCCGCGTGGACAACTGGACTCTTCGCAGTGATCCCCAGATTCATCATGTCCACGGGCACCGGCTTCAGCGAAAACCTTGTGGCCCTAGTCGTCGCCCTCACACTCTGGGCTATCCTCAAGGGACTCACAGATAACCACTACCTGGTTCTAGCTGGCCTCTTCGCCGGCCTAACATTCCTCGCCCGCAGCGGCATGGGAGTAATGAGCCTCATTGGAATTGCTAGCGGAGTCATTTGGCGCCTCAAGTATCAAGGCACCAAGAAGACCTTCACGAATCATTACTATCTCCTTGGCGGTACAATCTTCGCGGCCATTGTTGGGTATTGGAGTTGGCGCAACTACACGCACTTCGGAAGCATTGAAACCAACAATTACTTAGATATTGTCATGCAGATGGCCACCCAATACCCAGGCTTCCTTGGGCTGGGCATTCTATTCAAGGCCGCCCAATTCATCCTCATTGGTACCCTCTTCTACGCCGTCTTCCAACCTGAATGGCGAGCGGCCTGGCGAAACAAAGCCACGGAAGCCAATAGTTTCCTCTGGCTCGGAATCATTCTAGCCGTCACCATTGGCGTCCTCATCGCTGGCACCTTCTGGGCTGTCGAACGCTACCCGCCATTCTGGATGGATGCGGAACGCTATCTCTGCATCGCCTATATCCCCCTACTATGGCTGTTGTTCACTCACACAGATTTCCACCCAAGGAAGTTTGTTCCACGATTCGCAGTCCTAGCAAGTATCTTCATCCTAGTAAATGTTTATGAAATCGCGGAACCAACCCAAACTCCGGAAGCCCATGCCGCACAAGCCCTAAGTGGCCACATCCACTCCGGCGACTTGATTGGAATCCAGGATGGCAAGGTCGGTATTAGTCGCTACAGCTTCTACCCCTATCTCCCCACCTGGAACCTCACGCTAGTCCTCTGCCACGGTCCTGGATTGGATCCATGCAATGGGATTCACCCCCAAATCGTTTTGGGGGTTGAGGATTTCAATGATCCCCACTACCACTTGCTGCGGACGGATGTTGTGCATAGTCTTGGTATTGGGGATGGGAAAATCGTGAAAACATACGAGTTGAATCCATGACGGAAAACATTGTAATTGTTGCAGGGGATAACTGGCCCAAGATGGCGTCAGCCGCTGGCGTCGAAGAGGTTGCAGCAAGGGGGCCGAGCGCATGAGCCGGCACGCTTGGTCACGCACCAACGTCTGCACGCGGTGCGGCCTTATCCGGAAGCCCTTCCGCTGGGGATGGCTGTTCGAACGGGACGGGAAGAGCGTGCAGGGCGAGTTCGCGGGCAACAGCCCCCTCCCTGGCGGCGGAAGCGTGACAAGGTTCCGGGTGCCGCCCTGTGGTCCCAAGGAGCGTGCCTGATGGCCCGAATCTACATGGCGTCGTCCTGGAAGAACGACCGCCTGGACACGGTTGCCCAGAGGCTCCGAAACGCGGGGCATGAGGTCTACGACTTCCGGACGGCCAATCCGGCGGTGAACTTCAACTGGGGCATGGTGTCGGAGGGAGCCGACCCGTTCAACCCGGTCCTTTCGGCCCGGCAGCAACAGGCGGCCATCCGACACCCCATCGCCCAGCGCGCCTTCGGGAACGACCGGGGCGGCCTGGAGTGGGCCGACACGGGCGTCCTGGTCATGCCGTGCGGTCAGTCGGCTCACCTCGAGGCAGGCTTCCTCCTGGCCCAGGGCAAGCCGGTCCACATCCTCCTGGCCGACGACATGGTGCCGGAACTGATGCACCTAACGGCAGGGGCGGGCAACGTCCACGCCACGCTGGGCGAGGTCGTTGAAGCCGTTGGCAAACAGGGCGGTGATGCCAAGTGAGCCTTGGCAAAACCCGCCCGGCCCCCGGCTTCTTCTCCGAGTGCGAGACGAACGCGGCGGCGATCGCCTACGGGCAACACCGCTGCTTGACCCACGGGTGCGAATGGCGCTACTGCGTGGCCGCCGGTCGCACGCCCGGCAAGAACCTGGCCGAAACGCACCAGCGCAGACAGGGCTACGACTACGTGGTTCCAGACGAATCCCGCAACCCCAAGGATGGTGCCGTTTGACCAAACACGCCTGGCTTCATCCTTGGAACGCCAGCACGGGGATGTGCTTCAACGCCAAGCGGGTCGATATGGCCAAGAATATGGTGGAGGGAGGCTTCATCGAGGGAGGCTTCATCGGCCCCATTTACATCGCCGGCCCCGGTGACCTGTGCGGCCATTGCCTCCGTGGCCTTGAGTCCCTGAAAAACGATCTGGATGTCTTCCTGCACAATAGCAGCCTGGAAGTCAAGCATGGCTGACCACCGATACCGCTGTGTCGGCTGCGGCGGCGAGTTCACCCTCCACGACAAGAGCGACCATGGCGAGGGCATCGACCCAGCCGAGTTCGACCCGGCTTGCCCGTGGTGCGAAGATACGACCGGCAAGCCGTGCTGGATGCCGGAGCCACCCAGAGGGACCTTATGATATTGCTCGGCGGCAAAAAGGACGGCGCATGAAGGTGGATCTCACGGCCGGACGGGGGCTCATGCAAGCCCAAGTCGTAGAGCATGGCATCCTCGCAACCTCCGACCTGGAGGGCATCGTGAACAACCTGTTCCATGCCTGCGGGGCCATCCCGCATCCCAAGGACATTTCCCCGACCATGCGGGAGGACTTCACGAAGACGACGCTGGCCAACAACGTTGCGGACTTAGTCCTGTTCGACCCGCCGTTCATCATCCACGCCCCGCCCAAGGAGTCGTTCAAGACGCGAGGGCTGTTCGACCGTTTCGGCTACTACCGAAACCGCGACGAGATGGCGACGACCCTGAAAGCCGGATTCGCAGAAATCGCCCGCATCTTGGCCCCAGACGGACTTGCCATCTTCAAGTGGGGCAGCGGGTCGATTCCACTGGAGAAGGTCAGGCCCCACTTCGGTCGCCTCGTGGTTGACAAGGTCATCGAGAAGGAATCCTTCCGGGTCTTCGCCGGGACCAAGAAGCCGAAGACGACCTACTACGTCTTCCTTCGACACGACTGCCCCCATGTCGTTTCACCATCACCTGACGGCTGCTTGGACTGCACCCCTGGTTCGCCCGACATTTGGCGGCCCTTTGACAACTTGGGGACCAAGCCATGACCCTTGCCTGGGCCAGCCCGCCCCAATGCGACGACGGCCACGGCTGCTACGTCGGAGAGTCTACCAAACGGGAAATCGCCGCTTTCGAGGCGGCGGGAAAGCCTGTCTCCTATCTATCTGACGACGAGTCCGACGTTGCGGATACCTGCCCGCACTGCATCAACCTGGAGGTTGCTAGCAAATGAATCTTGGTCAAACCATCCTGGAAAAGAAGCGGAGTCTAAGCCGGCAAATCAGTAAGAACAAGGCGCAAGGCGCACCATTCTGGTGTTGGCCATTAGCACTCTTCAATCGAATCTGTGGTAGAATCACTGGGCAACGCCTCCTAATCAGCCAAGGTCATGCTTACTGGCTACAAGATGAGCGCAGGAGTTGCACTCTAGAAGTCTTACAGTTTGAGGCCGCCAGTGGCTTCTATGATCCCCCACTAGAATTGCGGCCTGGGGATACTGTGATTGATTTGGGGGCCCATGTGGGTGGCTTCGTGATTCCACTGGCAAAGAAGAATCCTAGGGTCCTGTTCATTAGCTATGAGCCGGACCCAATCAATTTCAATAACTTAGTTTACAATTTGCTACGCTATGAAATCAATAATGTTGCCGCACGAAACGCCGGCTTAGCTAGTGATTCTTGCAATCTGAAGATGAACCATGATGCATCAAATACTGGCGCTAGCTTTAGTGAGGCATCCCAAGACATTGGAGTCCCAGGCTATCCACTAAGTCGACTCGTTGGGGCCAGAAATGTTTGCCGTCTACTAAAGATTGATGTTGAGGGCGCTGAACATGAGGCAATCACAAAAGATTCCAACTTAGCTTGTGTAGAGAGCCTTATCGCGGAAGTTCATGCCGATGTCCAACGTGGTTGGAATCCAACACCAACCATTAAGATCATTCAAACGGTTCCGGTTCACCGAATCAGCGTGGAGCCTGGCCCCCACCGAGTCATTAGGAGTGATTGAGTTTGTTTACGATGTGGGATGCAGCCTTGTGCGTTCTCTGCTTGGTCTTTGGTTGGGTATTGGTGAAACTAAAATGAGTGACAGGCATCACCAAATGGAATCTGATTGCCTCAAATCAACCACTTGCGATAGTGGCAAATTACTTCTCAAAGAGAAAGCTGATCCCCCCTACACTGGAATTGGGCAAGATGGGGTCGCTTGGATATTTATTGCCACTACTCCATTAATTATTGGCTCGCTGATGGTTTGGGGAACGGTGGGGACGCCATATGAGTGAGCTACCACGAAAGTCTTTCTTGCGGCAGGCCATGCGGGCTCTTGCCTTGGGCTTCAAGCGACCACTATACCAGAAGGGGCGCCCAGTGGATTGCATGGCCAGGGAAGCCGCCGGCAAACCTTGCCATTGTGGGAGTGTTTACTGCAAAGGAGACAAACCAAAATGATTGACGTATATCAGGCCGCAAATGCAATCGGCGCCTCAATCTGGCTAATTGTATCATTCGTATTGACATTTGGTGGATTTGCAGCATGGTTGAATCATCGCCTATCTAAACAGGAATGGAGTTGAAAACAAATGATAAGGAAGCTCCCTGAACAAAACAAGTATCGCCTATACTCCAAAAGTGGACGTAATCTTGGCACCTTTAGGACTCGCGCTGAAGCTGAGCGGCATGAGAGGGAAGTGGAATACTTCAAGAGGCGAAACTAGAATGACTATGTTCCAAGGCTTAGAGTTGGCTGTCGACAGATTTATTCTTGCTTCACTAGAAGGCGGTGGCTGAGAATTGATTCGAGTCCGTGAGCGCGGTTCCTCAGAATGGATTCCTCTTACTGAGTTGGTTCACAAAACCACGGCAACTTCAGAAGAGAAGAAGCCAGCGACTATGAGTTTTGGTGCCAGAGTGGTCCCTTGCCCAAACAATTTTGTTCGCCATAATTCCCACTTCGAAGGAAGCCCAAAGCACCTGGAATGTTTGAGGATTGCCAAGGAAAGGAGGATGGCTCCAGTAAAGATGCTTGTGCCATGTCCAGCAAAAATCCCATATCATAATAGCCATGTTGAGGGCAGCGGTAAATTACTGCGGTGCATGAATCGAACAAAAACAAGGGAATTGGTTCACGAAGTCATTCATTGCAAGTATTGTGGTGAGAAACACATTGATACTGGTCGTTTTGCAGCCTTCAACCACAACCCACATTTATGCTATCACTGCAAGAAACTCTTCTACACGGACAGGAAAAGTATTGGAATCCAGGAGGAATCTTAGTGGAGTGCCAATACTGCACGAAAATTCTAGGCCTAGTCAATAGGTTCCCAGGAATCAGAGTCATGCCCCTAAGCGAATCAACTGGTCTAGGGCGTCGCACAGTCCTGAAACACTTGAATGACTTACATTTGGCTGGCAAGATTCGGCGAACTAAATCTTTGAGTGACATGCGTGCAGTGGCAATTCTTCCAAAGGAAGGCAAAATTAGAACCTCAAGCGCACGAAAGGAGAATCCCCATGGTTGAATACGTTGATTGTCGCTTCTGCGGAATCAAGAAAACCTATCATGGCCCAGAGTGCATGCAGGAATGGATTGCTTGGGCACAAGGCCAAGTCCTCCCCGGCGTGAATCAACACACGGCCACTGCTCTAGTGGGCGAGAGGGGATCGGGAAAATCTGGGGGTGGCATTTGCATTTTCAAGCAGGTGCAACAAGTGAAGCCTTTCAGTGTGCGGGAGCAAGTGTATTTCCGGCCTGCGGACCGGATTCATGTCGCGCGCCGGCTGGGGAAGGGGATGGTTGTGTATGGGGATGAGTCCTCAGGTGAGGGTGGGCATAAGCGGCGGGCGATGAGTCAGGCCAACGTGGATAATGTGATGGATTTGGATACGATGCGGCAACGGAATCAGCACAGTGTCTTTACGGCGCCTAGCCTAGATAGTCTTGATTCAGCGATTCAGGAAGCTTGCCAGTGGGTCCACAACTTCAATCACGCGCACGAAGTTGTCAGTTATGAAGTCATTCACACTGGGAAGCCTGACAACAGGCATCACTACCTGAAGGAGCGTTTCCGGACGCCGAATTTCCCGCACGCACAAATTCTCTACCCTGAGGTTTGGGCTGAGCTTCTAGGCTTGAAGGATGATTACTTGGCTGGGCGCGACAACAAGCGGCAAGAAGCCGACCGGGCCAGGAAAGACAAGATGGTGAACATTATGCTTGGAATTCTACAAAAGCCAGGAGACAAGAAAGATGCCCCATAGCCTTCAGACAAAGACTGGAACATGTCACGGCTGCGGAAAAGAGTGGCGAAAGCGATCTCGTTGTGGTCCTAAGGGATTGAAGAAGTTCAATCGCCGACGCTCCGAAGGCGAGCCATTGCTTTGCAAATCATGTCGTGGGCCGCTGGCAAAGAGGAGTGAGCCAACTCAAGGATTCTGCCTAAGCGAGGAGAGAGGAACTCGATGCAGGTTCCCCTTCCAGCACAATGGTCGGCATTACTTCAAGCAGGGAAGCAACAAGTGGTTTTCATCTGGTGAAACAAATGGATAAGGAGTCTGAGATTCGTGAGCGCCGCGATGTAGCCTTCCGATTCGCGTTAAGTGGTTCCCAGCAGAACCTTTACTGGATGAAACAACTCATGGAGAGGGAGCAGGAGCTTCAAGACTACTTGGCCATCAAGGAAGGCCGAGTGGCGAAGTTGAAGATTGAAGCCAAGCCGGCCTTGTGGGATGGTGAATCACATTGATTTGCGGGACTTGTGGCAGGATTCCTGAGTTGGTGTTTGGAGTCTGGGTGCCACACGAACCTGGGAAGTGCAAGCCTTGACTATTTGCAGCCAGTGTTTCCGCGACAAATCCGGCGGCGCAATCTACCCCGCAACTGGCCTCTGGATTTGTGGTGGCTGCAACCCAAACAGTAGTGTGGCAAAGAAGACGAATTGGCGCCGGAACCCAGGCACACGCGGAGGGAGACCGTGAGGAAAATCCCTTGGCTAATCCTAGTCGTGGCTTGTGCTTCCATCTTCATTGGTTTTGGATGGTTTCAATGGATTGCAACCACGGATGGTGTGCGAACGAATCAAGCACAAGAGAAAGTCTGGCTGGATGGGGACCAAGCTTGCATGAAATCTTCTACTTGTGATTTGTATAAGTGGGAGAAATTGAATCCAGAGCCAACAACACAACTTCAGATTTCACTATGGGGCGCAGATATCATTTCACAAACCATATTGCTCATCATCCTATTTTTCCCGGTCGCTTGGACTTGTCCACCGGAGTGGGAATTCATCTTCTTCGAGAGTGGTGAACTATGAATTGGCTTCAAATCCCCGCCGGTCTAAATATTGGATTCGTCATGTTCTTGTGGGGAAATATTGGTCAAGTCCCTCTAATCATTGCCATCTTGCTCGGTGTATTTGGTTTCCTATTCGGTTTCCTTGTTGCATCGGATTCTACTCGTTTTTGATTCCCTTCGGCAAGTATATGTTGCCTGAGTGCTTGCGGGGATTCGACCGAGAAAGGCAGGCAGGGTTTCACCTCAACTGTCCCCCACGAGAGCGGACGAAACAGATCACTATTGCTTGCCCTCGAATGTCGCCTCTTCGTGAAAACAGAGAGGAGCGAAGGCCGTGCCAGGTGGTTTTTTTCTCCCCCCGAATCACGGCACCCGGAAGATGAACTATCCAGGCTTCCGGGAATCCATTTGCCATGTAGGCTAGCCAGGTAAGCCGCCAGCAAAGGACAACCATTGAACGATAATGGTTGAACACCTCTGGAAACCTCGGGTTCAAATCCCGACATGGCTCTCCTTTTCCTCTTCTCCAGTCACCATGCAGAATTGGTCTAGCCCGGAATGATGCCACTCTTTGCCTGAGTGGAGGCCACGGTTCAAATCCGTTGATTCTGCACTCCCTTGGACCTACCAAATCTCCGCAGATTGGCCCAGAAGAGTCCCAATGATCACTTCAAGCACGCCGCTGGCCTTTACACTTCGAACGGGAAATTGATTGTTGCCGCCACCAATCGATACGGCGAACATGCGGAGCATCGGGTCCTCAGGCGCTATTTTGCGGTGGATAAGTTCAGGCGGCAACGGATTGGTTACATGGTTGTGCTTCGGGTGTCTAGGTCGGGAACGAATTTGGCCAATAGTAAGCCTTGCCTTAGGTGCCAGAAATTGATTGGAACGCTTGGGCTCACCGTGATTCATTCCTAGTGGACCTAGTGGAGATAGGATTTTATTCTAGCATTGCATCCCTCACAATACCTCAGGGTGGTAACGTTCCTCCGGCAGGATCGGCCGGGCCACGGGGAAAAGCCATGGCATGGGTGAAACCCGCCCGTAAACTCGGCACCTTCCCATGGCGACTAGAGACGAAGTGGAGTGGGCTCTAGTCTGGTGGGGACCATCGAAGTCGCGACAAGCTGTTGAAGGAGCCAATTAGGTTTCTAAGGCCTCGCGGGGTCGAAAGGTGCGGCTCAAGTCCGAACTGGTGAAAGGCCAGCCCTTCCTTCTTTCATTTTCTCGGTGGTCAGAAACGGTCCCCACACCAACCACCAAACCCAAACCTTGGCCTACAATAGTTTCAGACCACTAGGGGTTTTTTGACAAGTGGCTGTGGGTTGGACAAAAATCAAGATCATATCCTGGCTGATCCTCTGCCATCGTCCATCCGGCTTTGAGGGATTTCCTTGCAGTCTCTGATGGTTCGCTGAACATTCCAATTTCCTCTGAACAATTATCTGCATCGCATCGTAAGCCATAGATTTGAGTCATTATCAATCACCCCAAGTTGAAATATTCAAAGGCATCTGCCAATGCCTGATGGGAAACAGTTCGCTTACGGCGTAGCTCTGCGCTAGTTGGCTTAAAAGCCCCCCTCTGCTCGCCAAGACGGTTGGCGGCAGCGCGGAGTGATAGACTTTCTTCGTTCATCCATTTCTTAGCCAACTGTGCTTCCTCAAGACTAATCTTTCTTGGTGCCCCAAGTGGAAGCCCGCTCTTGGTTTTGCGGCGGCCTTCCTTGATTTCCCGCATGGCCAACCGCGTGCCTCGGCGAACATCCGTGAGATAGGATCGTTTGCCGTGGAAGGTCACATAGAGAATCAAGTCATTGGTCAAATCCTCTACTAGCTCACCATTTTCCCAGGTGGCGATTCGGCCATCCAAGTGCGACTCCCCAAGACTCACCACTTGGATATGCATTGCTTGGACCTGCCGCCAAGCCAAGAGCGCCACGGCCGGGTGCTGACGACTGAAACGACTTGCATCCCGAAGGAGGATCACTTCTGCGCGGCCGGCGGTGACTTCTTCCATGGCGGTCTTGAAGCCTGGGCGGTTAAGGGGATCGGATTCCCCAGTTAAGCCATCATCTTTGCTTGAACCAATGATTTGGTAGCCTCTGGTTTCTCCAGTATAGGTGACTTCATTGATTTGGGAGTCAATGTCTTGGCCGGTGTCTTCTTCTTCACCGCTAGTGCGGGCGTAAACCCAAGCGCGCGTCAAGATGATTCACCTAGCGGAAATGGTGAGGCTGCACATAGATATGAAATTTCAGGTGAGACTGAAGTCCTCTCTGGTTTTCCGGCACGCCAATCTTCCATGCTCTTGTAATCAACTATGGTCACATTTCCATAGTATGGCCCACCGATTACTTTGCAGCCATAGTTGGCAGGATTTGCATGAGACGAATTAATATCTTCCTTATCAATTGAATGAAAATCTAAAGCAATTAAGAGAAGACCTATTTCCAAGGCCATACATGCCAATATCATTAGCAAAATTCGGCTCAAGATGGGTGTGCCTCCGAATTACAAGGCGGACAAAGAACCTTCGTCCAAGGTCCCTGCCAGACTCCTGGAAACCACCCGAAGCGTTCAGCAACCATCCAAGCAGTTGGCTTAGTCAATCCACGTCCAGGCGCCGGCTTTTCGCACATGGTACAGGTGACATGCCAATAAGTTCCATCTTCTTTGTGGATGCTGATAATTAGTCATCTCCATTTTTGGATAGAACAATTATCCACACAAATAATTGACCAATGGCGAAGACAAAGAATATGCCACCTGCAACTCGTGTAAGTTTTGATTGGCATGAATCTCCAGTGGCGTTCCAATCTATTTGCCTGCATGGATGAGCATTGGAATCAACGATATGCCCAACATGGTCAATTGTCCATCCGGCGGCTATCAAACTTAGTGGAAGGAGAATTGCTGCTGCATAGTAAGCGGTAAGAATCCTGAAATCTGGAGTGAGAGACATTGTTAAACCTGTTCCTTGATTTCCAAGTTTAACTTTGGGCGAAGGCTAACGATTTGTGGCCACCAAACAAATGCTAACATCACAGAGATTGTTCCCCCCATCACAAATGATTCCCAATCTGGAACCATGAGAAAACCAAGAATCCATTGAACAACAAGGACGAACGCCAAACCAAAGAGTCCTGAAATGAACGGATGGCTTTCCAATCTTTAGCCCCCATGTGCAGATTCATCATCACAGCACCACTCTTCGCAAGACCAAACTTTCCCCAGCCCATGGAAACGATCTACGTTGGTTTCCTCTGCATCATCCCTGAAAGTGAATCGACCAGAGGACTTCCTAGTGCCTGGGGCAGTTAGAATCCAGCAGTGAGGCACATTTCCGGGGAGGGGTTTTCCACACATATATGTATCCAAGCAACTCATTGATGGGTGGCTCGGATAGTATCTTATGGTTCCCCGGCATCAGGATAAACATGGGCCTAACAAGTATCCCAGTCACAGCAGCCACCAAGCCAGCCCCCACGCGTCCCGTGCGCCCAACCGACCAACAATTCAAGGAAATCCAAGTAGTCAAATCCAAGACTTGTGAGTGCTTGGCTGGACTTTTTGGGGGACCTGAAGAGTGCATCTGTTGGTGATTCTTCGTGGAAATTGAAGCTCAACTTGGCCAGATTGCGGAATCCTATGGCTACCTCGCATTGGAAGCCTCTTCAGCGGAGGCCAACCATGCCCTGGGGAAGAAGCACCGCTGCCTCACGACCAGACCCCATCCCAATGGGCCTCCGTTTGGCTACTGCCGGACTTGCTCGCTTGCCGTCGTGCGGTTCCTGGACATGTGGTGGCACCTCGAAGCCGAGGCCCCGACGCCGCCCAGCAGAAACAAGGACGGTTACGAATGAGCTTCGTCTACCGGTCGTGCGATGGGTGCGGCAACGTCCAGGCCCATATGAAGAACGGTCGCGTCCATACGCGCCACCTCTGCACCTCGACGCAGGAGCCTACCGGCAGGAACCCCGACTGGATGTGCCCGCCATGCAGCTTCGCGACCTACGGAAGGAAGAAGCCGTGTCCGAAGTGCGGCGGGGGTATGGTCCCGTTCGCGGAATGGAACACGGACCCGAGCGGCGTCCGTGAGAAATCCTACCGGGCTTTCGTTGCGGCCCTTGGCAAACAGGAGGCGACCTGATGGGCTACGGATGGGCCGTGGAGTTGCCATGCGGCTGCACGCAAGGCGTTTCCGAGTCTGGCAAGGAGTTCTTCGATGCTTGGTGCTATGAACACATCCAAGCAGCCAGCAAGGACGAGGAACACTCCGAGGGATGCCTGCGCGGGGCGTCCTGCGATGCCAACCCATGCGCCAAGATGGATTCGACAGGCAGCGCCAGCCCCTGTCCGCATGAACCTCTCCCATGTCCTAACTACTGCCTACCCGACCTGCCCGTTGTCAAACAGGAGATTGCCAACAAGTAATTAATCATCTAGTAGGATATCGGAGTAGTCTGATTCTAGGACTGTGATTGATCCGTCTTCTTCTGTGCGAATCAATCCCAGAGTCTCTAGCCTGAAGTCTAAGTTGTGTTGTTGGGTTCTGCTGCCCACGTTGCTGGCTCGGTTGCAGTAGGCTTCCCATTCCTTCTTGCTCAAGTAGAGGTCGCCTCGCCCCGATTCTTTGAGTCCTTGGACGGCTGCTCGGTGTAGCATGATGGCTTTTGCTTTGGTTTGTGACTCGTTTCCAAACCCCATGAGTAGACAGTAAGTAGTCCACCTTTTAGAACATAACTATAAGTCCTCAACCCAGTTCTGGGTCACTTGAGGCTATGGCCTTCGAGATTGGAAACACCGCAGAAAACGTAATCGGCCGCGTGCTGACCCTCATCGTCGTCTTCGCCATCCTTGGCGGAGTCGCCGTGAGCTTCTTCGCTAACGTGAAGACCCTGGTCACCGCGTTCAACAACACTAGTGCCACCGGCAATACGACCGTGGACGGCTTCCTTGCCGTCTTCGGCCTGATTGTCGCCGTCATCGCTGTCTTTGCACTCATCAAGCTTGTGCAGCACAGCGCCGAGGGCTACTAGACCCCCCCCAGAGGTGAGTCATGCCTCTGGAAATCGGAAACACCGCTGAACACGTTTTGGCTAAGGTGTTGACGCTCATTGTTCTCTTCGCCATTCTTGGCGGGGTGGCTGTGAGTTTCTTCGCCAGCGTCAAAACTTTGGTCACGGCGTTCAATGACACAAGTGCGACTGGCAACGCGACTGTGGATGGCTTCATCGCCATCTTTGGTTTGATTGTTGCCGTGATTGCAGTGTTTGCTCTAATCAAGTTGATTCAGCACTCCACTGAAGGATACTAGACGAGAGCAAGCATTTCCCCCGGCTCGCAGGCAAGATTGTGGGCCGGGGGAACCCTCTTCCATTTCATTTGCCTTTGAGTGCCCAAGTATGGGGTCCGTCTCCCTTCAATGGAAGCAAAGGCCATCCATGAAATTGTCAACCTCTCCACAGTATTTGCACAAATCGAAGATGGCTCGGGGGCCTAGAGTAATTTTCGTTGCGTTAATTTCATTGGCCGGATTGGTAAATCTTGTTCCATCATATCATGCACAAATGGTTGTGACACAGACATTTGATGGATTTCTAGATGGTCGTAAACCCTGCACCCCCGACACTTTTGTTTCCCCGTGCAGTACCACAAATTATGTTTACAGTGAAGTCGGTTCCGGCTCTGTCGCCGTTGAGACTGGGATCTCGGATGGAAGTGGAAAGGCACTAACGATTTCCGCAAGCGGCCCAAACATTTTATTTGATGCTCAGCCATCCAATCAATGCGGACCATCAATCAGTTTTGCTTTGGCGACTTCCGTTTCTTCTGTTCAATTTCCTGAGGTTGCAATTACTACGCCAGGAACTTTCGGATTTTCTGGTTCTAATCCCTCCACCTCTACAACATATGTTGTAGTATTCACTGGAACCAATCATAATCATGCTTTCTTGCAGGCCAGCCTAAGGACTAATGGTGCAAGTGGGGCAACATATACGACTCCTGATTTGATTTTTGCTGCAAGCAACCCTGTTGCTAATCAATTCTATCACTTCACTGTCACTTGTCCGGCAAGCCTTGCAACTGGTGGAAACGCAGTTTTGTATAGCCCAGAGGCTGCCGCACTTGGCACTTCCACCACACAGGTGACAGTTGGAGCAAATGCAGGTACTAGTTCTGCATTGAATACTAGAATTGAGTTTCTATCTACGGCTGCACAATCATATGTCGATAGTTTAATATTTGCTGGTGGAGCGGGAGCGGGCGTTGTCATTCCAACTGTTGATGCTGCCGCCACTACAACTAATACTATGACTCTTATTGGTTTTGATGTGGACCCAATGAAGAGAGTAGTCATCGCTAGGGAATCAAGTGGTGGAACAAGTAAAATTGACACCTTCGATCCTGACACTCTGGTCCTTCAAGGAGTAAGTCCTCTAACTAATTCTTGCAATAAGATTGATGGTGTCATGGCTTGGAATACACAGCCAAGCGACACCCGTGGATATGCTGGGTTCTTGGATTGCACTGTATCACCAACAAGTAGTAATTTCCTTAAGATTCGCAATCCACTACTAGGAGATCCAGACCAAGCTGGGACACTCTGTGAGGGAACTAGCCCAAACTTCTGTGACTTTGATTTGCAGACTCAGACCGGTGGTGATGTTTGTCCCGGGGCTACTACTAATTCATTACCGGGAGGAAGCACGGCAATCGGAAATATTGCTTCTGCCCCAATCAGTTGGACAAATGGTCAAACGCAAACTGATGTAGTAAACGTTGATAATGTCCTAATAGGCTTTGCCTTCTCAGATACTAGCAATGGAAATATTGGCCTATGGGCAATTCAGCAGAATCATAATGAACCTGATGAATCGTGTGGGGTGAGCACTGCTTTCGGGAGTCCATCTGCAACTAAGCAAATTTGCACTTGGAGAAGCGATGATGGCCACGACTATATGACCGCCGTGAGTGATTCTGTTAGCGCACTTACTTGGCGGACAGATGTGGATAGGACGGCAAAAAACATTTTTGCACCGAATAGTTTCACTCAGCCAAATGTTGTATTGACTCAAGTTTACCCACACCAATCTCCCTTCAATTTGAATGTTGGAGTTGCTTGTGCTGGCAGCTACAATTATGTATTGACTTCTGGTGGAACAGTTGCAGCAGTTAAAGTCCTTGGGTCAAATCTAGGAATGAAATGGCAGATTTCGGGGGCAATCGCAACTCAGAGAGGAATTGCAGTAAGTCGGGACAATCTCCGTGTAGCCTATACTAGCGATTCTACCCATGTCACTATTGCCAATGCCACAACTGGAACAATCCTTGGCACAGTTGTTATTCCAAGTGGCACTTTCAAGGAAATGCGTCTAGATGACGCGGCAAACAATCTATACATTGCTACTTCCACTAAGATTAGTCGCTACGATTTGGCTGGAGCAAATGCCGGAATCAATAGCGGCAACCCCAATGGTGTTCGCGGAAGCGGTGGTGGCCAATGCACGATTGATGCCACTGGTTCATGCAGCACTGGAACCGGAACCCCAACGACAAGCACCACCGGAACCTTCTTCGGCCTAAATCCTGGCGCCTTCGATCCAAGCGGGCAGGGCGACCAGACTAAGGGTGGATTCTTCTTGAGTCTTCTCTTGATTCTTGGCTTCGCTGCTGTTGGCGCCGGCCTCCTTCCTACTACTAAGGTTTCAGGCATGATTTTTGGTGCCGGCCTTGGTGCCTTGCTTGGGTTTGCTTGGACTGTGTTCCTTGGCGTGATGCCACCAATCATTACTTTCATTCTAGTACTTATTGGTTCGGCAGGGATTGGCTTGAAGAGGTTAGTGGCTAGCCGCAGTGGAAGTGATGCCTAGATGGCAGGGGGAGCATCGGCTGACCCGCCGCCAGCCTGGCTCATTGTCTTGACGATGGCGACTTTCCTCAGCTTCTTCATTGCCTACAATGATACCTTACCAAACATTTTCCCCACCCACTGTAGCACTACCCAAGACGCAAACGGAAATTGTAGTGGTGGAAGTTTCACTTGCACGGCGGCGGCATTGTATCTAAACTGTGTTAGCAGTGCTGTTACTGCAATTGTTAACATTTTCATAATTCTTTTTACTATTATTACGCTTGGCGGGGTTAACAGCCCATTGCCAACAATCATTCAGATTCCACTACTGTTTTTCTTCGCGATTACTTGGGGTATCATTATCGTGAAGATGATTACTAATACTGCTGGAGCCGTCATCCCGTGAAATCTAGATACATCGTCTTGATTGCCATCCTATTCGTTCTATCTGTTGGTGGGCAAGCACAGCAACAACAAGCTACAATTGAAACCAGCCAACCTGGAGATACTTCTTGTGCTTCAGCACAATTGAATAGCCTACATCTTGCCAGTCAAGCCACTACTTTGGATGAAGCAAATCTTGACCTAGCGAATGCACAAGCCTATGGGGAATTAGTTGAGTTGCATCAAACATGCTAAACCGAACATGGATCATTCTCGCCATTGGCGTTTTGGTGTGCCCACAAGTGTTAGCGCAGGCTAGTCCCGATGAGCCGGCACATGGGAATGGGAATCAGAATTGTGCGCCTCCTTTCCCGGTGACGGCTCTTCTTGGGTTCTTGGCGGCTGGCACCATATTGTTTTGTGTTGATGCGCCGGCAATGACTTCCACGACTACTAGTAGTTTCCAGGTTGAGGCTTCAATTATTGCTCCAGCCTTGCTTGGTGGTGTTGGAACAAACTCTATTACTCTTGTACCTGCAACAGGTGGCTGCACGGCCGGGACTGTTTCAACACGTGGAACAACTTTCAATAGTGCTTTTGGCACCCAGTTTAGCGCAACGGCATTCATTACAATGTCCAGTGATTCCTGCTCTCTTCTATGGGAGGGGAAGATTACAGTCAACTCAGGGACAACAGTCATCTATGACCAATTCGAGTCAACATTCACTTATGCGAATCCGACTTCAAAGATTGATAACCAGAATCGCCTCTGTGCTTCTTCGTCCTTTGGGGCAACTTGCACAACCCCAACAATTGATGAAGTAATTAGTGGGACATTGAATGTTGCTCAATCTGGCACATGGACAATGGATAACACGAACCGTCTATGTGCTTCAAGTTCTCTTGGGACTTCTTGCACTACACCAACAATCAATCTTGGCGGAACCGTTGCCATTAGTCAGAGCGGCACTTGGCAAATCGATAACCAGAACCGCCTCTGTGCATCCAGCAACTTCGGCACTTCATGCACTACTCCAACCGTGAATGGTGGAACTGTCACCGTCACCCCAGGCGGAGTCCAACACTTGGTCTTGGATTCGTTGCCGACTCTACAAGTTGCCCAGAGCGGAACCTGGAGCATCGACAATCAAAACCGCCTCTGCAATGCCAGCGCCCTTGGAACTGCTTGCACGACCCCAACAATCAATGCTGCAATCACGGGAACTCTCACAGTAACAAATACTGGTGGCCAAACCATTACAGTCTCTGGAACTCTAGATAACTTGAATCGTATTTGCGCGGCCAGCCCCTTGGGTAGCACTTGCACGGTGGCCACAATTAACACGAACACGATTTCAACCATCATGGGAAATAGTACTCAAACCGTGAACTTCCCTGGAAACCTCACCATTGACCTCCACAGTCGCGGTGGTCTGAACAATGCGAATGGTCCCGGTTATGATTGGTGGCTTGAGTTGACCTTCTGGATTCTAGTCTTCTGGTACATCATGCGCAACGAGAACCTCTTCATGCTAGTGTTCGCTCTGGGTGGTGTGATTCACTTAGTGAACTCTAGTTGGTTCTTCGGACTTGCACAAAGTCTGCCTTGGCTTGCGCTTGGGGCACTACTTGACTTATTCATCCGGAATCGGAGTCGTCGTCGGGAAGAAAGGAAGAAGAAAGGAGCCATGAAATAATTGGATACTACTACTGCAAAGATTCAAGCAAAGGCTAGACTTGACACAAAGTTTTGGATTGTTGCTTGGATGACTTGTTTCCTGTTGTTCATGGAAATCATTGGTCATGCAAAAGTCCCAAGTGCCGCTGCCATGCCAAACATTGATGCAGTAAATAATGGATTGGGGGCTTGGAGTCTGCATGACTTCCAAATCTTCTATTTGTTCCAGATGGCATTTGCCTTTGCAACTGGTATGGAATTCATGGCTTGCCTCATCCTGATTGGAACCGGAATCTCCATGCTCAAGGATTATCTTATCATTGGAAAGAAGAGTGTGAACTAATTTGGACCCAGCAACAACCCTACTACTGGAAATCAGCCTCGCCGTTGGCGCCCTCGCCTGCCTCTGCGGATACGGAGTCTATTGGCTAAAGAAAGCAAAGAGCTTCCTCACCATCCTAACAAATGGAAACGGTGTCGTAGCCGTCAAAATCAAGAAGCTGGGCAATTACGTTGATTGGACTGACCCTGCCGACAAGAGCAAAATCAGGTTCCCCCTAGACCTCCAATTCGGCAGGCAAGCAAAGAATGGTAGCATGAGGTTCTATGCTGATCCCCTCACTGGTCTTCTGGTGCGCTACAAATCAGTGGCTGACCCAGAGATTCGCGCCAAACTCCAAGCCTTCGCCGCTGCAAATGGTTTGACAGTTGAGCATGAGGAACGCACTGGAACCCTAGTCCGCTACAAAAGCGATGCTGGAACCTTCGAGCATCTTGACCCCAAGTATCTCATGCGAGCTCTCAATGATGGCCGTATCCAGCAGATTGCCCGGGCCGCCAAGGGTCCGGCATTGTGGGAGCAATACATTCTCCCTGGCCTCATCGTGATTGCTCTCGTGGCCATGGCAACCCTGTTCTTCGTCTATAAGATGTATAGTGCGGCTAGGGGGACTTAGAGTGGCGGCCGAGGACCAGTTGAAGCAGATTGCCAGTGTCCCAAAAATCCTCACCAAGGAAACTAGTGGCAGAGAAATCCCCGACAAACGCGCCCACGTCAGCATCGTGGATATCAGGCATGTTCTTCAGTTGAGCAATATCCCGCGCTCAATTTGGGAGGAAGTCACAGCCATCCTCAATGAAGCACTATACTACCGCCACTTCTGCTTGACCACCCAAGAAATTGAGGCCGGAGCCTGCTGGCTAGACTACCCCGCCAATTGGGTCAGTGGACTCTTCACCACGAGTCAAAGCGTTGGGGGCCACCAGGGAGAACTCATGGTGCGCGGCATGGGTGCCGACAAAGCCTGGGAGCCCAAGAGCCCAGCCGCAAGCATTGGCGGCAACGGAGATACCGGGAAACCCGAGTCGAAGAAGCGTGGCTGGCTTGGAGGCGACAGAAATTGATTTGCCAGGCCTGCCACGGCAAAAAGATTTCCTGCAACTCCTGTGGTGGAACTGGTCAAGAGACTCGGTGGCCTGAAATGACTCGCGGTGGAACCATTGCACTGATTTGGTTCTCCGTTGCCTTCTGCATCGCCGTTGGCTTGGCTTTGATTTGGGTGCTACTCCTATGAGGTATGATCAAACCGAGCGGCCGGCAGAGTTGGGCTTCATCCTTACTGATTTACTATTGAACTTCAACCATGTTTTAGTGGGGGCGACTTCTGATGGGGATTTGAGTCTGATGATTCTTGGATTGCAAGCTCTATGCAGTGCTTTTACTGACAATGATAAGATGTTCAAGGAAGAGTGGGCAGCAATCCAGAAAGAACGGGACGAACTGCATACTAAGCCAGGCATGGAAGGATACCGAACTGGCCTGGATGGTTATGAGACTGAGGACCTTGAATTCCGCATCAAAGAATATGGCGCCCTAGTGCGGAGTGCTTACCGCATGCGGGTCATCAGTCGCGGAGAAACAAATAAAGTACCATGGAACCCTGAAGGAGCAAAAGACAAATGAAAATCCAGCAAACAGACACCTACCCTTGCGGCGAAACAAAGACTTACCCACGCTACGAAATCTGGGGCCTAAGCTACGCACCCAATACTGGAAAGCCAGGTTGCCCAAAACACGGCCACCGCTGCAAAAC
>Ga0207692_10000211_pt1 | contig 19640 bp, 13 predicted proteins | sample LARL52metaG_FD_184345 | JGI IMG/M metagenome (GOLD analysis project Ga0207692, IMG submission 184345) | Corn, switchgrass and miscanthus rhizosphere microbial communities from Kellogg Biological Station, Michigan, USA - LAR L5-2 metaG... | ecosystem: Host-associated > Plants > Roots >...
CAAGCAGATCCTGCGACATCCGACCGCCTCCGCACCGCTCATCCGGGCCTGGGTGGTCTGGACTTGCATGATCCTGCTGGCCGCAACGACCTGCGAGATCGCAACGAGCGCGCCTGCCTCGGCGCAAGGCTTCACCTACAATCCGCAGCCGCCGAGGCCGCATCCGCCGCGCGCGCCGAGCGACAACCAGATGCTGGTGCAGGCGACCGAGGTCGACTACGACTACAACAACTCGCGCGTGTCGGCGGTCGGCAACGTGCAGCTGTTCTACAACGGCACCTCGGTCGAGGCCGACAAGGTCATCTACGACCAGAAGACCAAGCGGCTGCATGCCGAAGGCAACATCCGCATGACGGATGCCGACGGCAAGATCACCTACGCCAACATCATGGATTTGAGCGACGACTACCGCGACGGTTTCGTCGATTCGCTCCGCGTCGACACCGAGGACGCCACGCGGATGGCGGCGACCCGTGCCGACCGCACGGAAGGCAATTACACGGTGTTCGAGAACGGCGTCTACACCGCCTGCGCGCCCTGTAAGGACGATCCGAAGAAGCCGCCGCTGTGGCAGGTCAAGGGCGCCCGCATCATCCACGACCAGGTGGACAAGATGCTGTATTTCGAGAACGCGCAGGTCGAGTTCTTCGGCGTGCCGCTGGCCTACCTGCCCTACTTCTCGACCCCGGATCCGACCGTCAAGCGCAAGAGCGGCTTCCTGATGCCCGGCTTCAGCGAGACCGCCGGCTATGGCTATGCCGTCGACATCCCCTATTACTGGGCGATCGCGCCCGACATGGACGCGACCTTCACGCCGCGCATCACCTCACGGCAGGGCGTGCTGCTGCAGGGCGAGTTCCGCCAGCGGCTGGCGAACGGATCCTACAATATCCGCGCCTATGGCATCGACCAGCTCGATCAGAACGCCTTTGCCGGCCAGGTCGGCCAGCGCCAGTTCCGCGGCGGCATCGACACCCACGGCCAGTTTGCCCTGAGCGACAAATGGGTCACCGGCTGGGACGGCGTTCTCTTGACCGACTACGCCTTCTTCAGCGACTACCGGCTGGCGCAGTACCGCGACCAGTACGCCTCGTTCCTGAGCCTGCCGACTGAAGCCTTGTCGCAGCTCTATCTGACCGGGGTGGGCAATCGCAGCTTCTTCGACGTGCGCACGATGTACTTCCTCTCCTTCTCGGGCAACCAGCAGCAGGTTCCCGTGGTCCATCCGGTGCTCGACTATTCGAACGTGCTCAACTATCCGATCTTCGGCGGCGAGGTCAGCTACAAGACCAACTTCACCAGCCTGACCCGCAACGACGCGGTGTTCGACCCGATCACGACCCAGGCCGTCACCAATGGCCTGTGCACGCTGGCGTCCGCCGATCCGCTGGCCCGCACTCCGACCCAGTGCGTGCTGCGCGGCTTTCCGGGAACCTACACGCGCCTGAGCGGCGAGGTGCAGTGGCGGCGTTCCTACACCGACCCGTTTGGCCAGATCTGGACGCCGTTCGCGATCCTGCGCGCCGATGCCATTGACTCCCACGTCTCCAACCAGCCGGGCGTCGCCAACTTCCTGCCCGTGGGCGACACCACCGCGCTCCGCGTGATGCCGACCGTCGGCCTCGAATATCGCTATCCCTTCATCAACGTGCAGTCGTGGGGCACCACCACGGTCGAGCCGATCGTGCAGGTGATCGCCCGTCCGAATGAGACCTATGCCGGCAAGCTGCCGAACGAGGATGCGCAGAGCCTGGTGTTCGATGCCTCCAACCTGTTCAGCGTCGACAAGTTTTCCGGCTATGACCGCGTCGAGGGCGGCGGCCGCGCCAATGTCGGCGTGCAGACCACGACCCAGTTCGACCGTGGCGGCACCATCAAGACGCTGTTCGGCGAATCCTACCAGCTGTTCGGGCTGAACTCGTTCGCGGTGCGCGACGCCATCAACACCGGCGTCGACTCCGGCCTTGCCAAGCCGGCCTCCGACTATGTCGCCAGCGTCAGCTACGCGCCGAACCGCACCTACACCTTCAGCGTCCGCTCGCGCTTCGACCAGCAGACCTGGAACGTGCAGCGCTTCGAGGCCGAGGCGAGGGCGAATTTCGACCGCTGGTCGGTCAGTGCGATCTACGGCAATTATGCCGCGCAACCCGACCTCGGCTCCCTGATCCGCCGCGAGGGTGTTTTGGGCAGTGCCTCGCTCAAGGTCGCCGCCAACTGGGTGGTGACGGGGGCGGCGCGCTACGACCTGCAGGCCAACAAGATCAACCAGTACACGATCGGCGCCGGCTACGTGGACGACTGCTTCGTGCTGGCGGCCAATTACGTGACGTCCTATACCTACAGCGTCAATGGCACCCCGCCCGTGCTCGGCCACACTTACATGCTGCAGCTCGGCCTACGCACGATCGGAAATTTTGCGATTCCGATTCCCTGAGCTTGCGCGCCGGGATCAGAGCGGCTCACCTTTCAGCCACGCCGCGCCGCGGGCATACAGCGCCTCGACCTCCGGCCCTTTCAGGCCGGGCATGTCGCGCTTCACATTGTAGCCGATGCGGGTCTGCAGATAAGCGAGGTGGCGATAGCCGACCGGAAACTGTTCGAGCAGCGCGTGATCGAGCGCCGGCACCGCGCCTGGGGTCACCGGGTCCATGCGGTCCTTCTCGTAGATCGGCTGGCGCAGCACGATGCCCCAGCGGCCCTGCCGCTTCTCCAGAAAATCGTAGAAGCGCCCGGTGCACAGCACGTCGCACGACACCCCTTCGACCTCGGCGCGCTGCGAGATCGTCATCTTGGTCTGCGCGATTGCGCGGTCACCTGCGAGGTCGACCGAGATGCCGCCGAGAAAATGCAGGATGTTGACGCCCTTGGCCCAGGCCTGCTTGGAGATCTCGATGAACTCGTCGCCGGTGCCCTGCGTCCAGGTCGCCATCATGCGCCCGTCCGGATGCCAGACGCTGCGGAAGCGCTCCCAGTCACCGGCGTCGCGCCAGATCGCCCAGTTCTGCAACAGTTCGCGAATCCGACGATCGTCATCGATCTCGGCTTCGGTTCTGGACATCGACATGGACGCCTCCCGTTACGCAGTGACCACGGCTCGAAGGGCCCGAATGAGGGCCGGCGAGCGCATCATCGGATATAGCATCCCGTGGCCGGCGCGAAACAGCGTTCAAGGCTCCCACGCCCGTCGTCTTCCGCCCGCTTCTCGACATTCGGAGCGTCATCACCGGTCGCGAACTCGTTGACGAGGAGCCCCGGGCCGTTCGGACCCGTGAAGAGGTGAACGGCGTACAGCGTGATCGAGCTGCCGAGCGGAACCTCCTTCGGCAGGAAATCGGCAACAACGTCCTGGATGAAGATCCGGAGTTGCTTTCCTTTCGGCGAACGGATCTTGATGCAGCGGGTGATAGCCAGCGCATCGACCTGGTCCTTCGGGATGTCGGCCATCACCATGCTTCGCTTGACAAGCCCGCTCTCGCAACCTTCGGCATAGCCCGCGAGCGCAACCTTGAGCTTCATCGGCCGCGCCGGATAGAGGTCGACACCGGCTTTCGGACGCTTCCGCGCCATGAGCTGGTCGAGGTCGGTCACCTGATAGCGCGCATAGTCGAATGCCTCGGCCGGCAGTGCGCCGCCAAGAACAAAGAGCGCGGCAAGGGGTGGCAAGCTTGCGCATTGATGTCTGTCGTCCGATTGTTCTGTTGCGAAAGCGGCTTTCGCGCGGCTTCTCACCCGGAAAGGCCTGTTGCTGACCGCTCGACTATGCCCGCTCAGGTAGCATTGGGCAATGCCCGCGAAACCGGCCCCTGCCGGCAGTTCCGCGCGCGGCACTCTTCAGCACGGCGTTGTTGACCATCGCCGTATGGCCGGCCGGTCATGGCGCCAGCTTGGCCAGCCTTCCCTGCCGTGCCGCCGCGATGGAACGCTCCGCATCCTCCGGCAGCAGCAATCGTTCGGCGACCTGACGCGCCGCCTCGCGGCGCACGGCGGCCACATAGGCATCGTCATCGGCATAGCGTTCCGCAAGCGACGGGCGCGGATCGCTCGCCTCCTTGCGCGCGGCTTCGGTCGGCGCAAACGGCACCACGGCGCCTTGCAGCGGATAGAGCGCGGCCGGCCCAAAACCCTGCGCGCGCGGATTCCAGCCGGTGTAGGTTGCGCGCGGCACCGCCAGCGCGAGCATGTGCACACCTGCGATCGCCATGGCATCCGCATTGGCCTTGGGCACGAACACCTTGTAGCGACCGATCTCGCGCGGCGGCAGCACGCTCTGGTCGGAGAATACGGCCGGCGTATGTTTCGCCGCATAAGGCAAGCCGGGAATGTCGGTTCTGACAGCGCCTTCGGCTGCGACCAGCGTGCCATGCGCGCGCATCGGCACGCGGCTTGCCGGCGGCAGCACGCCATCGCGGATCCAGGCGTCGAGATCGGTGAGCAGCGCGCGCATCGGCGCGCCCGCATGCATCGGGTTCTGCGGCAGCGCCAGCGCCGGCACGCCGGCGCGCATGTGATCATTGGCTTCGGCGAAATGCGGCGCGCCCGCGATCATGTAGGCGCGCACATTCTCCGGCAGGTCGAGATGACTGCCATCGAGATCAGTGACCAGCAGCGAGGCGTGCGAGGCCCACCATTCATGCTCGCTGTCGGTCTGCATCACTTTGGGACAGGTCGCGCTGAGCGAACAGCGGCGGAGCAGCCCGTCGGTCCGCCCCGAGATCGGATCGGTCAATGTCGCATAGGTGAAGGGGAAGAGATCGGCCTGCCAGGCGGGGTCCTGCGGATGCCGCGGGTTGCGCCCGGGCTGGCCGAACCGCACATTGGTCGCCATCCGCCGCGTGCCGCCGACATGCGGCATCAAGCCATCGAACACCATGCGGCCCCGCATGTCCTGGTTGAAGCCGAGATAGAGGAAGTCACGCAGGAAGCGGCCGGACTGCGAGACGCCGAAACCGATGGCACGGCTGACCGACGGGTGCAGCCCGTTCAGCAGCGGATTGGCGGGGCTCGGATCGTAGCGCAGGAAGCTGACGACATCGCGCACGGCCGCAAAACCCATCCCGAGCGGCACCGGATCGCGCGCGGTGTAGGTGATCTCGTAGAGCGCCCCGGCATCAAAACCGTCGGGCCGCGTGATTTCCACCGTCGTCGGATCGACGAGACGCGCTGTCAGGCCGGAAGGCGTCTGCCGCGCATCGGGCCAGGCGGCGCGCACGGTGACCGACAGATTGGCAGGCTCGGCGGCCGGCCAGGTCAGTGTGGCGCGCGCCGGATTGGTCGTGTTGTCGAAGATGACTTCTTCGCGCGCCGCGCCGGTGATGCCTTCGATGACGGGCGCGCTGAGCGCGAGCTGCCCCGGCTTCGAGGAAATATCGGCCTGCCATCCGACCCAGACCATCGTAAAACCGCTCCGATGCAGGAAGCCGATGCCGGCATCATCAGGCGCCTGCGCCTGGTTGGCACCGGGCTGGGCTGAATCGTCGAACAGTTGCGGCGCGAGCTTGCGTCCACGATTGGGCACGTCAAGCAGCAGCGTGCCGTTGCCGTGCGCGGGATCGGCGGGGCGGAGGATCACGACGTCGGCCGTGGCTTCCACCTTTCCGTCTGCGCCGCGCGGCGCCAGCGCAAGATCGGTGATGGCATTGCGGTCATCCGCCGGATCGAGCGCGATGGTCGCGCGCGCCGTGATCCGTTCGTAGGCGCCGGCATCGCCAAAACTGCGCCCGGCAAAAGCCGGCACACGCTCAACGATGTCGAAGCGGAGGACTTCGGCCAAGAGCGCGGTCGGGAAAAAGCAGGTCGCCGCGATCGCGAACATGAGCTTGCGCATGACCTGCTTCCTCCCCATGACGCAGCGAGGGTTGATCCCTCTCTTCCAAGACGGATGCCAGAGCGCAACGAGTGTGGACCGATGCGCCAGGGATCGGGCCGCAGCTGCACTTGCAGACCTTGGATCGGCGCCGCCTTCGCCTGGAGGTTAGCGCCTGTGCCCGGCGTGGTCTACCATGCCGCGTCCCGGCGCCCGCGCCGAGAGATCATCGATCCGGCCGTGGAACAAGCCCGGCGGACAAGGCACGCGCATGGCGAGCCGCACAACGATGAACATCGGATCGCGGCTTGATGCGCGCTGCTACGCGGCGCGCACCGCGCCCAGAAACTTGCTGACCTCGAGTTTCAGGCGGTTGCTTTCGCTGGACAGCGAGCGCGCCGCCGACAGCACTTGCGAGGATTCCGATCCGGTCCTGGAAGCGCCGCGCTGCACATCGGCGATGTTCAAGGAGACTTGCTGGGTGCCCTGCGCGGCCCGCTGCACGTTGCGCGCGATCTCCTGCGTTGCTGCGCCCTGCTCCTCGACGGCGGCTGCGATGGCGGAGGCGATCTCCGACATGCGCCCGATGGTGTTGCCGATCTCCCGGATCGCACCGACCGATTCCTGCGTCGCCGCTTGGATGCCCTGGATCTGCTGGCTGATCTCGTCGGTGGCCTTCGAGGTCTGTTCGGCCAGCGCCTTCACCTCGGAGGCGACGACGGCAAAGCCGCGCCCAGCCTCGCCGGCGCGCGCAGCTTCGATCGTCGCGTTGAGCGCCAGCAGGTTGGTCTGGCCGGCAATCTGGTTGATCAGCTCCACGACGTCGCCGATGCGCGCCGCCGCCTTGGCGAGCTCGGCGACACGTTCGTTGGTACCCTGGGCCTGGCTCACGGCCTCGCTGGCGATCCGCGCCGAATCCTGGACCTGGCGGCTGATCTCATTCACGGAGGAGGCCATTTCTTCCGTGGCGGAGGCGACCGACTGCACATTGGTGGACGCCTCGTCCGAGGCGGCCGCGACCACCGAGGTCAGCTCCTCCGAACGCGCCGCGGTCGATGTCAACGTATCGGCGGAGGCTTCCAGCGCCGATGATGCCGAGGACACGATCTCGACGATGCCGCCGATGACCGTCTCGAAATCGCCGGTGATGCGGTCGACGCGCTGGCCGCGTTTGATCTTGGCATCGGCCTCGACGCCGGCTGATTTGTCGGCGGCCTCCTTGGCGACCAGCGCTTCCTTGAAGACCTGCAGCGATGTCGCCATCGTGCCGATCTCGTCGTCGCGGCCGATCGCCGGAATCATGACATCATGCTTGCCCGCAGCCAGTTCGCTGACCACGCCGGTGAGCGTTGCGAGTGGTGCAATCACCCGGCGGCGCAGCATCAGCGTGACGCCGCCGAGCACGCCGAGCAGCGCCAGCACCGCAATAGCGGTCAGCGCCAGCATCATCAGCGCACCGTCGCGCGCCGCCTGCGCGCGGTCGGCCGACTCGGCGAGCGCGGCATCGCGGACCGCGAAGAAGGCTTGAACCGCCGGGACGACCACCGTCGCCAGTTCGTCCGTGCTGGTCTTGTAGTTGCCATCGCTGCGCCCGATCAGCATTTCCTGTTCAATCACGGCCGCGGCCTTTCCGAAATATCTCTGGATTGCATCCTTGAGCGCCTTTGCCAGGCGCTCCGGCTGACCCAGCTGGTCGACGGCGGCTTCGATCCGCTCCCGATCGAGATCAACGCGCCCTTGCGCGCGGTCCATCGCCGAAAGCTCCGCCGGCGTCAGCGGACGATGCGTACTCAGCGGAAGCGTCAATGTCGCGGCCCGACCACCGGCGGCGACCCGAAGGTCCTGGGCCGCACGAGCGATACCTAGCAGCGCAGTCAGCGATGCGTCCGCCGCAGCCACACGGTTTTCAAGACGATTGAGAACCGGCTCGATAATAGCTGAAACCTTGGCAACCCCAGGCAGGAAGCCCTTCACGACAGCGCTGTCCCGCCCGCTCATCGGAACGGTCAGAACGCGGTCGACCGCTGAACGAACATCGGCGAGGCTTGCCGCCGCGAGGTTCAATCCTTCGATCACCGATGCATCGTCACTGAGAACTGCGACGGCCTTTCGCGCATTGTCAAAGGCGGTGTCCGATGCCTGCACCGCCCGCTTGATGGCATCGAGCTGCGCCGGCGTGGCGGGTCCCTCCTGAAACAGCGGGCTGACATATGGCGCCCGGTAAGCGGCTATTTGCTGGCTGACGCCGAGAACCGCGCCGAACGCTTCGACCGCCTTGATCGCCTCGCCCTTGCCGACGACGGTGCGATATTGCGGGATGAGCACCTCTGCGCCGAGCACCACCGCCAGCGCCGTCACCGACAGCATCGAAACTGCAAATAGCCGACCAATGCGCATGAAGCGTATCCATTGTGTTGTGTTCGAACACAATTTCTATTTTGCACTCGCTAAGGTTGGCTTAATGATTGTAAACCGCGCGGGAAAATGCACGTCGCGGTAGGCACCTCAATACCACGCCCGTCGCCCCGGGCACGCGCGCGCAGTGACGTCTCCCTGTGGTTATGGGTCCTCGCTTTCGCGGGGACGACGATCGAAGGAGAACACGCGGCTTGCAAGCACATCGGAGGCTTCGAGCGACATGATGTCGTCGATCTGAAGCGTTCGGCGCCCATCGGCCATCAACCGGCTGGCCTGCCGCAGCCGCATGCGGTCGATCGCATTGCGGATCGAACGCGCGTTGGAGAACAGCGGTTGCGTGCGGCGCAGGCCGATGTAGCGGACGAACGCCTCGCGCGCCGCCGGCGTGAACTTGTAGTTCATCCGGTGCAGCATGATGTCCGCGATCGCCAGCAGCTCATCCTCGCCGTAATCGGGGAAATCGATGTGATGCGCGATGCGGGAACGGAAGCCGGGATTGCTGGCGAAAAACCGTTCCATCCGGTCGCCGTAGCCGGCCAGGATGACGACGAGATCCTCGCGCTGGCTCTCCATGATCTGCAACAGGATCTCGATCGCCTCCTGTCCGTAGTCACGCTCGTTCTCCGGCCGATAGAGATAATAAGCCTCATCGATGAACAGCACGCCGCCCATCGCCTTCTTGAGGATCTCCTTGGTCTTTGGCGCGGTGTGCCCGATATATTGGCCGACCAGATCGTCGCGCGTCACCGAGATGACCTGCCCGCGCCGCACGAAGCCGAGCTTGTGCAGGATGGCGGCGACCTTGAGCGCGACCGTGGTCTTGCCGGTACCCGGATTGCCTGTGAACGACATGTGCAAGGTCGGCGCCTCCGCCGTCAACGCAAGGCGCTTGCGCAGCCGCTCGATCAGCAGCAGCGCCGCGATCTCGCGGATCCGGGTCTTGACCGGTTTTAGCCCGACGAGCTCGCGGTCGAGCTCATCGAGCACCTCCGCGATGCCGACGTCGGCATATTCCTGCTGCAGGTCGATCGAGGCCGGCCCGTCATCTGCCGCCGGCCTGTCATCGGCGAACCGTTCGGCGACGATTGCGTTTGCGATATCCTGCATCGGCTTCTTTCATGTTGGAAAGAGCTCCGCCGTCGCCGCGAGCGACGACGGAGCAAGTATCCGGCGGACGGGAGAATGCCACGACCCCCATCAAGGACGATTCACCGGATCAGGGAGCTACTTCCTGGAGCGTCTGATCGCCTCTATCCCCTCATCCTGAGGAGCTTGCATAAGCAAGCGAAGGATGAGGCCGGACACGCGGCTAGGCCTCATGGTTCGAGACGGCGCAAACGTGCCTCCTCACCATGAGGGTCCATCAGGGCAACAAGATCAGGCATCCTGATATCGCTCGCCCTCCGGCTTTTGCGCCGCGTAGGACCGCGCCGCATATTGCAGATTGCGGCCGACGGACTCCTGGCGGTCGAGCCGGAAACCAGGCTCGCTCGCCGGGCGATTGACGATGAAGGAGATCCGCACCGACTCCCAGCCATGGCTGGCATCGAAGCCGGAAATGCGGATGTAGCGGTCGCGATAAACGCGGCGGCAGTCGGCGAGCTCGCGCATGACGCCGGCAGCATCGGCGAGATCGAACATCGGCAGGCCCCACATCTCCCAATAGGTGTTGCGCGGGTGTGGATCGTCCGTGAATTCGATGTTCACGGCCCAGCCTTTCTCCAGGCAATACTGCACCTGGCGCATGATCTGCTCGTCGGTGAGGTCGGGGAGAAACGAGAAACAGCCCTGGGTGACACGCATGATCATCTCCTTTCAGATCGCGACGCTGGGCGTGGGAACGAAATCCGGCGCGTCGGTCGAGGTGTAATCGAAGGTGACGTCCTTCCACACCTCGAGCGCCTCGCGCAGTGGCGTGCAGCTCTGCGCCGCCTTGGCGAGGATTTCCGGGCCTTCGTGGACATAGTCTCGGCCTTCGTTGCGGGCCAGGATCATCGCTTCCAGTGCCACGCGGTTCGCGGTCGCGCCGGCCTGGATGCCGCGGGGATGGCCGATGGTGCCGCCGCCGAATTGCAGCACGACGTCCTCGCCGAGCAGATCGAGCAATTGATGCATCTGGCCGGCATGGATGCCGCCGGACGCAACCGGCATCAGCTTGTTCAGGCTCGCCCAATGCTGGTCGAAGAAGATGCCGTGCTCGAGCTTCGTCGGATTGAAATCCTCGCGGCAGACATCGTAGTAGCCGCGCGTCGTGTTCGGATCGCCTTCGAGCTTGCCGACCACGGTGCCCGCATGGATGTGATCGACGCCGGCGAGCCGCATCCATTTGGCGATGACGCGGAACGAGACGCCATGATTGCGCTGCCGCGTATAGGTGGAATGACCCGCACGATGCAGATGCAGGATCATGTCGTGCTTGCGCGCCCATTTTGCCATCGACTGGATCGCGGTGTAGCCGATCACCAAATCGATCATGACGATGTTCGAGCCGATCTGGTGGGCAAACTCCGCGCGCTCGTACATGTCCTCCATGGTCGCCGCGGTGACGTTGAGATAGGTGCCCTTGATCTCGCCGGTCGCGGCCTGCGCGCGGTTCACGGCCTCCATGCAGTAGAGAAAGCGTTCGCGCCAGTGCATGAAGGGCTGCGAGTTGATGTTTTCGTCGTCCTTGGTGAAGTCGAGCCCGCCCTTCAGCGCCTCGTAGACCACGCGGCCGTAGTTGCGCCCGGAGAGACCGAGCTTCGGCTTCACGGTCGCGCCCAGGAGCGGACGGCCGAACTTGTCCAGCCGCTCGCGCTCGACCACGATGCCGGTCGCGGGGCCCTGAAAAGTCTTCACATAGGCGACCGGCAGCCGCATGTCCTCCAGGCGCAGCGCCTTGAGCGGCTTGAAGCCAAAGACATTGCCGATGATCGACGCCGTGAGGTTTGCGATCGAGCCCGGCTCGAACAGATCGAGGTCGTAGGCGACGTAGGCGAAATAGCTGCCCGGCGAATTCGGCACCGGATCGACGCGATAGCACTTTGCACGGTATTTTTCCGCCGCGGTCAGGCGGTCGGTCCACACCACGGTCCACGTTGCGGTCGACGATTCGCCGGCCACCGCCGCGCTCGCCTCGATCGGATCGACGCCCTCCTGCGGCGTCACGCGGAACAGCGCAATGACGTCGGTGTCCTTGGGCTGGTAGTCCGGCTCCCAATAGCCCATCCGCCTGTATTCCAGCACGCCGGACTTGTACCGCTCCTTGCCGCGCAACGTCATGGTCTGGATGTTCATTATGGTCTCCCTGAATGCCTCGTTGAGTGCCTGCCGGCCTCTCAAGACCGGATCGTTCATCTTCCCTTCAGTTCGTTACGCCGCCGCGGCGCGGCCGAGCGCGGGATCGAGCGCGCCCGATCGATACCGCTTCGCCATGTCGGCCAGCGGGATCACCTTGATTCTTGCGGCATTCCCTGCGGTCCCGAACTGCTCGAACCGCGCCCGGCACAGCGCGCGCAACGCATCCATCGCGGGTTTCAGGAATTTTCGGGGGTCGAACTCGCTCCTGGTCTGCGTCGCGACCTTGCGGAACGCCGCCGTCATCGCCAGACGGCAGTCGGTGTCGATGTTCACCTTGCGCACGCCGTGGCGGATGCCGCGCACGATCTCCTCGACGGGAACGCCAAAAGTCTGCGGCATCTCGCCGCCAAAGGCGTTGAAGGCATCCTGCAAGTCCTGCGGCACCGATGAGGAGCCGTGCATCACCAGATGCGTGTTGGGGAGCCTGCGATGGATCTCCTCGACGACGTTCATCGCGAGGATTTCGCCATCCGGCTTGCGCGAAAACTTGTAGGCGCCGTGCGAGGTGCCCATCGCAATCGCAAGCGCATCGACCCTGGTGGCGCGAACGAAATCGACCGCCTGATCGGGATCGGTCAGCAGCTGGTCGTGGCTGACCTCGCCTTCGACGCCGTGCCCGTCTTCCTGCTCGCCGCCACCATGCTCCAGCGAGCCGAGCACGCCGAGTTCGCCTTCAACCGAGGCGCCGATCCAGTGCGCCATGTCGACGACGCGCCGCGTGATCGCGACGTTGTAGGCGTAGTCGGCGGCCGTCTTGGCGTCGGCCTTCAGCGAGCCGTCCATCATGACCGAGGTAAAACCATGCTGAAGCGCGGTTGCGCAGGTCGCCTCCTCGTTGCCGTGGTCCTGGTGCAGGCAGAGCGGAATGTGCGGATAGGTCTCCTCCAGGGCATCGATCATTTTTGCCAGCATGATGTCGCCCGCGTAACTGCGCGCACCGCGCGAGGCCTGGATGATGACCGGCGCATCGGTGGCGGTCGCCGCCTCCATGATGGCAAGCCCCTGCTCCATGTTGTTGATGTTGAATGCGGGCACGCCATAGCCGCGTTCGGCCGCATGATCCAAGAGCTGCCTGAGTGTAATTCTCGCCATTGTTGCCTCCTTAAGCCATCGGCCGGTTGGTCTGTTGTGCGCGCGCGATCGCACGCCGCGCCGCGGCGGCGATCGCATCCGCCGTGATGTCGAACTTTTGGTAGAGCACGCCTGCCGGCGCCGATGCGCCAAAGCCGGTCATGCCGACGAACTCGCCGTGCTCGCCGATCCACCGCGGCCAATCGCCAGCGACCGCGGCTTCCACGCCGACCCGCGGCGCGTCGCCGAGTACGGCGGCGCGATAATCGGCCGGCTGTTCGGCAAACAGATCGAAGCACGGCGCGGACACCACGGCCGCGCGAACGCCTTCGGCCGCCAGCCGCCGGGCCGCTTCAAGCGCAAGGGAAACCTCGGATCCCGTGGCGATCAGGGTGACATCTCGTCCACCGACCGGCTCTGCGACGATGTAAGCGCCGCGCGCCACCTGATTGCCTGGCGTCACCGCATCGCGGATCGCCGGCATGGCCTGGCGCGAGAGGCACAGCACGGACGGCGAGGTCTCGGCGCGCAGCGCGCAGTCCCAGGCTTCCGCCGTCTCGACCGCGTCGGCCGGCCGGAATACGAGCAGATTGGGAATCGCGCGCAGCGCCGCGAGATGCTCGACCGGCTGATGCGTCGGCCCATCCTCGCCGAGACCGATCGAGTCGTGCGTCATGACATGGATGACGCGGATGCCCATCAGCGCGGCGAGCCGGATCGCCGGACGACTGTAGTCGGCAAACGCCAGAAACGTGCCACCATAGGGAATGAAGCCGCCATGCAACGCAATACCGTTCATCGCGGCCGCCATCGCGTGCTCGCGCACGCCGTAATGGATGTAGCTGCCGGAAAACTGTCCGGGCACGACGGAAGCCTGCGTCCTGGCTTTCGTCAGATTCGAATGCGTCAGGTCGGCCGAACCGCCCAGCAGGTTGGGCAGCGCTCGTGCGATCGTGTCAATGATCTGCTGGGAGGCCTGGCGCGTCGCGAGCGCCGGCTGCTCCGCGACCAGGCGCGTCACAAATTGCGCCATCGCCTCGTCATATGCAGCAGGCAGCTTCCTATTGAGCGCATCATGGAACGCCGATCGGCCGCCGGCGCACAGATGCCTGGCGCGATCCTTCCAGGCCTGGCGTGCGGCGCGCCCGCGACCGCCGGCCTCGCGCCAGCGCGCCAGCACCGCGGGCGGAATCTCGAACGGCGGATGCGGCCAGTTCAGCGCAGCGCGCGTCTTCGCCACCTCCTCAGTGCCGAGCGGCGCGCCATGCGCCTTTTCCGAACTCTGCCGCCCCGGCGAGCCGTATCCGATTTTCGTTCGGCACGCGATCAGCGACGGCCGTTCGCTGCTGCGCGCGCGCTCGATCGCGGCGGCAATCGCCTGCGGATCGTGACCGTCGATGCGCGAGACCGACCAGCCCGACGCGGCAAAACGCACGAGCTGATCGTCGGAACAGGCCAGCGCGGTCGCGCCATCGATGGAAATGGAATTGTCGTCGAACAGCACGATGAGCCGGTTGAGGCGCAGATGGCCGGCCAGCGAAATCGCCTCGTGGCTGAGGCCTTCCATCAGGCAGCCGTCGCCCGCGATCACATAGGTGAAGTGATCGACCAGTTCGTCGCCGTGGCGCGCATTCATCATCCGCTCTGACATCGCCATGCCGACCGCCGTCGCAAGACCCTGGCCGAGCGGGCCGGTCGTGGTCTCGACCCCCGGTGTGTGGCCGTATTCTGGATGGCCGGGCGTCTTCGACCCCCACTGACGGAACTGTTTGAGCTGCTCCAGCGTGACGTCCTCATAACCGGTGAGATGGAGCAGCGCATAGAGCAGCATCGAGCCGTGGCCGGCCGACAGCACGAACCGGTCGCGGTCGGGCCATTGCGGATCGGCCGGATCGAACTTCAAGAAGCGGCTGAACAGGACGGTCGCGACATCGGCCATGCCCATGGGCATGCCGGGATGACCCGAGCCCGCCTTCTCCACCGCATCGATGGCGAGGAAGCGCACGGCATTGGCGAGGTCGGCGTGCGACACCGCGCGCTGCACGGCCGCCGTCTGGATCGAAATGTTCACATGCCTCTCCCGTCGATTTGCGGCGCCATTGCATTCGGCTGATACCGCTGCGGATTCGCTGCGAATTGGGTTGTCTGTCGGCCCCACCATCTCGTCATGCCCGCGCTTGTCGCGGGCATCCACGTCTTGCTTTTCCCGTGCATCAAAGACGTGGATGGCCGGGACATCTGCGCGAACGCGCGCAAGACGCGCTTCGCGCTTGTGCCCGGCCATGACGACCGGGATAAATCAGCGCCAACACGCGGGTTCATTTCGCGCCTCGCTTGCGCTCGATCAGCTGCATGATCAGCGGCGTCAGGATGAGCTGCATGGCGAGGTCGAGCTTCGAGCCATGGGCCACGATCGAGTTTGCGCGCGACATGAAACTGTTGGGCAGCATCGACAGCAGATAGGGAAAGTCGATGCCGCGCGGGTTCTTGAAGCGGATCACCACCATCGATTCGTCCGGCGTCGGAATCCAGCGCGCGATGAACGGATTGGACGTGTCGACGGTCGGCACGCGCTGGAAGTTGATATCGGTCTCGGTGAACTGCGGACAGATGTAATGGATGTAGTCCGGCATCCGCCGCAGGATCGTGTCGGTGACGGCTTCCGTGGAATAGCCGCGCGCGCTGCGATCGCGATGCAGTTTCTGGATCCATTCGAGATTGATCACCGGCACGACGCCGATCTTGAGATCGGCGTGTTTCGCGACATTGACCCTGTCGGTCACGACGGCGCCGTGCAGCCCCTCGTAGAACAAGAGATCGGAGTCTTCGGGCAGCGCGCGCCACGAGGTGAACGTCCCCGGGGCCGCGCCGTGGCGGGCGGCCTCCTCCTCGTCATGGATGTAGTGGCGCGTGGTCGCGGTGCCGCACTCGCCGTAATCGCGAAAAGCCTTTTCGAGCTCCTCGAACAGATTGGTCTCGGGGCTGAAATGGCTGAAATGCCGGTTGTCCCGCTCGGCCTCGCGCGCCATCTGCACGCGCATTTCGGCGCGGTCGTAGCGATGGAAGGCATCACCCTCGATGTAAGCGGCGTTGACCTTCTCGCGAAAGAAAATCTGCTCGAAGGTCCGCTTGACCGACGTGGTGCCGGCGCCGGACGAGCCTGTGATCGAGATGATCGGGTGCTTGCGCGACATGACGTTTCCCTAGACCCGGAAGAAGCCGCGATGCGCGAACAGGGGTGCGCTCGAGCAGGCGTCGAGCTCGGGACCGGCATAGAGCTGCTCGATGCGCCTGACCTGCTCTGATGATCCGAGGATCAGCGGCACCCGCTCGTGCAGCGTCTCCGGCACGAGATCGAGGATGCGCGCGCGCCCGGTCGATGCGGCGCCGCCGGCCTGTTCGACGATGAACGCCATCGGATGCGCCTCATAGACCAGCCGCAGGCGTCCGTTGCCACAGCCCGCGCGGTTGTCGGCCGGATAGAGAAAGACGCCGCCGCGGTTCAGGATGCGATAGACCTCGGCGACCAGCGAGGCGATCCAGCGCATGTTGAAATCCTGCTGGGCCGGACCGTCGCTGCCGGCAAGGCACTCGTCGATGAAGGCGCGGACCGGCGGATCCCAGTGGCGGCGGTTCGATGCGTTGATTGCGAACTCGCTGGCTTCAGCGGGAATTCGGACCTGCTCGCGGGTCAGCTTGAAGGTCGCGTCTGCTGGGTCGAGCGCAAACATGTCGACGCCGTCGCCGAGCGTCAGGACCAGCGAGGTCTGCGGCCCGTAGACGGCAAAGCCCGCCGCGATCTGCTCGGTGCCGCAGCGATGGAAGGCCTGCAGCATGTCGCGCGGCGCAGGTGTGATCGAAAAGATCGTCCCGACACTCACGTTCAGATCGAGATTGGAGGAGCCATCCAGCGGATCGACCGCCACGCAGAGCCGCGACGTCGGGTCATAGAATTCGGGCTTGGCCACCTCCTCGGATGCAAATGCCGCGATGGAGGCGGACGCTAGCGCACGGCGGATCAGCCAGTCGGCGCGGATATCGAGATCCTTCTGGGCGTCGCCGTCGGCGTTGGTGCCGAGGATGATGTCGGTCGCGACGGGCGAGGCGCCGCCACGGGCGAGACGGCTGATCTCGATGCAGGCGGTCGCGATGGCATCGACCGCGGTCGCGACCGAGCAGGCCAAGGGACCGCTCTCGGAATGCCGCTCAAGGTATTCTCCCAGGGTCGTCGGACCCGAAGACTGCCTTGCCATGTCCATTTCCCCACCTCGGCACCGCTGCCGGTCGCTGGCGGTGTCCACACATGGAGATTGACCCAGGTCTCTAAATAAGAGAATTTTAAAAATCTAATAGCCAAGGAAGATTTTCCTTATATGGCCCAGCATCTGCGGAATGTGACGATCCGGCAGTTGCGCGCGCTTGTCGCGGTCGCCGAGTGCGGCAGTGTCACGGCCGCCTCCAACAAGCTTGGACTGACGCAGCCGGCGGTGACCCAGCAGTTGCACCAGCTCCAGCAGCAGGTCGGCTTGGCGGTGGTGCAGCGGACCGGCGAGGGCATGCTGCTGACCGACGCGGGGCGCGAGGTGCTGCAGCTCAGCCAGCGAATCGAAGCGGCGATCAAGAGCTGCCAGCAGTCGATCGACATGATGGCGGGACGCGCCGGCGGCTCGGTTTCGATCGGCGCCGTCAGCACCGCAAAGTACATCGTGCCGCATGCGATTGCCGCGTTCTCGCGGCTGCACCCAAAGATCGATCTCAAACTGTCGATCGGAAATCGCGGCGAGATCCGCCAGGCCATGCATGGCTATGATCTGGATTTTGCCGTCATGGGCCGGCCGCCCGAAGATGTGGATGTGGAGGCGCATCTGATCGGCGACCATCCGCATGTGATCGTTGCCGCGAAGACCCATTGGCTTGCAAAAGACTCCGGCCTCGCGGTCGCCGATCTCTCGCACGAGACGTTTCTGACGCGCGAGCAGGGCTCCGGCACGCGGATCCTGATGGAAGGTTTTTTCAACAAGGCGGAATTTCAGCCGCACATCGGCATGGAGATGAGCAGCAACGAGACGATCAAGCAGGCCGTGATCGCGGGCCTCGGCATCGCCTTCATTTCCGCCCACACCATCGCGGCCGAGCTCGAAGACGGCCGCCTCGTCATGCTCGACGTCGCCGGCATTCCCGTCGTCCGGCAATGGTTCGTCGTGAAACGGCGCGACAAGATCTTGTTGCCGCCGGCGCTGGCGCTGCTGGAATTTCTGCGCTCGGACGGCGCGAAATTCCTCCCCGTCGCGCCCAGGCATTTTTAGGCGATGCGTGGCGTCCTTCCAATGCCGCTCCACGTCGGCTTAAATCCGCGGTGATCTCTATCGGACAGGACATACCACAGCCGTCACCGCGTCACTTGGCCGAGCGACCATGGCAGGGTCTGTCCGCCCTGGAACACCACCACCTCCGTGTCCTCGACGGCGACCGCGGCCAGCACCGGCGACTCGCGCCGCTCCAGCGTGATGGTGCCACCGTTGAGCGCGAGGCCGTAGAACCGCGCGCCGTTGATCGAAGCAAACGCCTCGAAGCGATCGAGCGCGCCCTCTTCGTCGAAAACCTGCAAATAGGTCTGCAGCGCGGTGGCGCCGCCAAAGATGCCGGCCGAGCAACACTCGGCCTCTTTCGCGGTCCGACGATGCGGCGCGGTATCGGTGCCGATGAAGAAGCAGGCCTCGCCCGAGGTCGCGGCCTTGCGCAGCGCCAGGCGATGGCGCTCGCGCTTGGCGACCGGCAGACAGTAGAGATGCGGCCGCAAGCCGCCCTGGAAGATCGAGGTGCGGTTGATGACGAGATGATGCGGCGTGATGGTGCCGGCGGCGCGCGATGCATGGGCGCGCACGATGTCGACGGTCTCCGCGGTCGTGACATGCTCGATCACGACCTTGAGGCCGGGATGGCGGCGAAGCAGCGGCAGCAGGCTCTGCTCCATGAACGCGGCTTCCCGGTCAAAGATGTCGACGGCGGGATCGGTCGATTCGCCGTGGATCAGGACCGGCATGCCGATCCTCTCCATGCGCTCGAACACGCCCGCCAGCGCCGGAATGTCGGTGACGCCGAAATGGGCATTGGTGGTGGCGCCCGCAGGATAGAGTTTTGCCGCAACCCAGACGCCGTCGCGAAAGCCGCTTTCGATCTCGTCGGGCGCGGTCGCATCGGTCAGATAGCAGGTCATCAGCGGCTGGAAATCCGAACCTTCGGGGCGCGCTTTCAGGATGCGCTCGCGATAGCCGCGCGCCATCGCGACGCTGGTCACCGGCGGCACCAGGTTCGGCATGATGACGCCGCGCGCGAACTGCGCCGCCGTGAACGGCAGCACCGCCTCGAGCATCGCGCCATCGCGCAGGTGCACATGGAAATCGTCGGGGCGGCGGATCATGACCCGTTCCACCCGGCTTGGGGCGCTGGCGTGGTCGAACAGTTCGGTGACGCTCATTCTGCAGCCTCTTTGGACAGGCCCGCATTAGCGCGATTCCGGCGGAAAAATCATCCAAAATTCGGCGCTGGCCGTGCGGGCGCCTCGCCGCGCACATCGTCCGGCACTTGCAGCGCAGGATCGGTGCGGCTGACGGCTGCCGCAGCCACATGGGCCACCTGCACCGGGCTCTTTTTGCCCTGTCTGTACGACCTGATCCGGTCATGGGAGGAGAGCCCGGGGGAAAAGCCCGGGACGGACGCAAATTTGCCTTGAGCCGCAGGCTGTTCCATAGGATTGGCGACGGGAGCAACTTTTGTGCTGAAACGCATGCCGGCCTCTCCGAAGCGCACCAACGATCCCGAGCGGACCAAGCGTGACATCATCGCAGTGGCGACCGAGGAGTTCGCCTCGCAGGGCTATTCCGGCGCGCGCGTCGATGCGATCGCGGCGCGCACCCGCACCTCGAAGCGGATGATCTATTACTATTTCGGCGGCAAGGAGCAGCTCTATCTCGCGGTGCTCATGGAAGCCTATCGCAGCATCCGCACG
>Ga0207692_10000217_pt1 | contig 19313 bp, 15 predicted proteins | sample LARL52metaG_FD_184345 | JGI IMG/M metagenome (GOLD analysis project Ga0207692, IMG submission 184345) | Corn, switchgrass and miscanthus rhizosphere microbial communities from Kellogg Biological Station, Michigan, USA - LAR L5-2 metaG... | ecosystem: Host-associated > Plants > Roots >...
GGTTCCAACGCCTTCAGCAGGCCGTCCGGTGGCGCGGCCGGTGCCTTGACCGGGAACTTCTGGCCCAGCACGGTGAACTCGGCGACCGAGAACGTGCTGGTGCCGGTGCCCTTGCCGCCGTCGCTCACCGCGACGGACTCGAACCTCACCCCGGACAGCACGACCAGACCGGCCAGCAGCGAGATCGTCTGGGCGGAGGTCACGGCGGTGGAGCGGGCCTCGGTGGCCGACACGGTGCTGTTGCTGGTCGACGACAGGCCGTCCGCCGTGAGCAGGAACGGGACTTCCTGGCGGGCGCCCGCGTAGGACTCGGCCTTCGAGGCACCCGCGGTGGCGCGCATGCCGGACTTCGACTCCTCCGCCGGGCCGCCGGGGTGCGCGGCGTTGGCCTGCACCGGGTACGCGAAGCCGAGCAGCTGCGGCAGACCGGTGCCGACGGCGGCACCCGGCCACACCGAGCTCGCGAGCGATCGGCCGATCGGGCCGGAGCCCAGCTCGGTCTGCGTGTAGGACAGGTGCACCTCGCCCTGGGGTTCCGCGGGCACCGGGATCAGGTCGGTGTGCAGCAGCACGGACACGGGCGCGGCGTGCGCGGAGAGCGTGAAGCCGCCGATCTCGGCCGCCCGCGCGGGTGCCGGGGACAGCAGGACCAGCAGCACGACGAGCGCGTACCTCATGTCGTCCCTCCGAAGTAGACAGACGCCAGGTCGTCCTCGGCGGCGATCTCGCCGTGCGCCATCACGACGACCTGGTCCGCGACGGCCGACGCGGTCTCGGCGAACTGCTCGACGATCAGCATCGTGACGCCGCCCGCGGCCAGCTCCTGCACCACCTCGTACAGCTCGGCGACGATCACCGGCGCGAGGCCCATCGACAGCTCGTCGATCACGATCACCGCCGGGTCGCTGATCAGCGCGCGGGAGAACGCGAGCATCTGCTGCTCACCGCCGGACATCGAGCCCGCGAGCTGCCGGTGCCGCACCTTCAGCTTCGGGAACCGCTCGTAGACCACCGCCGGATCACCGCGCATCAGCCGCAGGTTCTCGGCGACGGTGAGGTTCGGGAAGATCGCGCGGCCTTCCGGGATCGTGCACAGGCCCGCGCGCGCCAGCTCGTCGGGGGCGGCGTCGTTGACGTGCACTCCGCCGAGGTGCACGTGCCCGGACGTGGCGCGCAGCTGTCCACTCAGGACCTTCACGAGCGTCGACTTGCCCGCGCCGTTCGGGCCGAGCAACGCGGTGACCGTGCCGCGCGGCACGGAGAGCGAGACGCCGCGCAGCACCTCGATCCGGCCGTACCCGGCGTGCACGTCCATGAGGTCGATCATCCGAGATACGCCTCCCGGACACCCGCGTGCTCACGGATCTCGGCCGGCGTGCCGGACGTCAGCAGGCTGCCGAGGTTCAGCACGTGCACGACGTCGCAGTAGCCCATCACGAGGTCCATGTCGTGCTCGACCAGCACCACCGAGCGCCCCTCCCCCACGAGTTCCCGCAGCAGCGCGCCGAACGCGTCGGTCTCGGCGCGGTCCAGGCCCGACGACGGCTCGTCGAGCAGCAGCAGGGACGGATCGGTGGCGAGGGCGCGGGCCAGTTCCAGCAGCCGCGCGGCACCGGTCGGCACCGTGTCGGCCTGGTTGGCCGCGAACTCCGCGATGCCCACCCGTGCCAGCAACCCTGAGGCCAGCCGAGCGGGACGGCGCCGGCTTTCCAGCGCCACCACGACGTTCTCCCACACCGTGAGCGACCCGAACACCTCCAGCCGCTGGAACGTCCGCGCCACGCCCAGCCTGGACCGCTGGTGCGGCCCCTTCGCGGTGATGTCGGCGTCGTCGAGCAGCACCCGGCCCGCCGACGGCCTGCGCAGGCCGCTGATCACGTCGAACAACGTCGTCTTGCCCGCGCCGTTCGGCCCGATCAGCCCGGTCACGCCCGGTGAGACCGTCAGCGAGACGTCGTCGACCGCCGTCACCTCGCCGAACCGGACCGTCACGCCCTCCACCCGCAGCGTGCTCATGCGCGCCGCCAGGACCACGCCCGGAAGAACCAGCTGACCAGCCCGTTGGGGTCACGCGCGAGCCCGGCCGCCGCGACGCCGAGCAGCACGACCGCCGCACCCGCGAACGCCGGGAACCCGCTCTGCAGCACCGGGAGCAGCATCAGCAGCAGCCCGCCGAGCGCCGCGCCGGACACCGACGTCACGCCCGCGATCACCGCGAACAGCAGCAACGGCAGGTTGTTGAACAGCTGGAAGTCGCTCGCCGCAACGGTTTCCCGCAGCTGGGCGAACAACCCGCCGGCGAGCCCGGCGATCGCCGCCGACAGCGCGAACACGCCGACCCGGATCCACCGCACGTTCACGCCGAGCGTCGCGCACGCCGCCGAGCTGTCCTTGACCGCGATCATCCGGCGCCCGAGCCGCCCGCGCCTGATGGCCAGCACCCCGGCCCCGACCAGCGCGAACACCCCCGCGGCCAGGAGCAGCTGGGCCGTCGGGGACGACACCGCCGGCGGCACCTGGAGACTGCCGCGCACGCCGAACGCGATCGGCGACTGCAGCACTAGCTTGTCCATCAGCTGCGCGAACCCGAGCGTGGCCAGCGCCAGGTACAGCCCGCTCACCCGCAACACTGTCAACGCGATCAGCGCACCGACCACCGCCGCCACCAGCGCCCCGGCCAGCAACGTCACCGGCGACGAGGAACCCAGCCGCGCCACCGTCACCGCGCCCACGCCGACGAACGTGAACTGCCCCAGCGACACCACCCCGCCGTACCCGGTGAGCAGCACCATCGACAGCAGCACGATCCCGAACACCAGCGCCAGCGCGAGCTGCCCGGCCACCACCGAGTCCACCAGCAACGCCAGCACGACCACCACGCCCAGGAACAGTCCCGCGCCCACCCCGGTCGTCACCGCGTTCGGCACGGCCACCCCGCGCGATCCCCGCACGCCGCCGATCCGGAGCGGTGACTGCGGCATCGCGAGCAGCACGACGAACAGCAGCAGCGCCGGAATCGCCGCCCGGAACGCGATCCAGAACGGCGAGGACGGCAGGTACGCCACCGCGTACGACTGCACCAGCCCGAGCCCCAGAGCACCGGCGAACGTCCACGGCAGACTGCGCAACCGCCCGACCAGCGCGGCGGTGTAGGCGGTGATCACGAGCAACGTCATCGTCACGTAGTCGAGCTGCACCACCGGCGTCAGCAGAATGCCGCCCAGCGCCGCCAGCGCCGACCCGATCGCCCAGCTCAGCGCCGACAACCGGTGCGGCCGCGTGCCGTACAGCGCGGCCAGCTCCGGCGCGTCCACGCACGCTCGCATCGCGAGGCCCGTCCGCGTCCGGTTCAGCAGCAGGTAGAGCCCGCCCGCGACGAGCACCGCGCACGCCAGCGTCACCAGGTCGTGGCCGCTGACGAACGACTGTCCGATGTGGACGCCGTACTGGTCGAGGAACGGCCGCACGGGCCGGGCCTGCGGCGGCCAGATCGCCTGGGCGGCACCGATCAGCCCGACCAGCACCCCGACCCCGGCGACGAGCGTGATGCCGACCGGCGCGCCCGCGAGCCTGCGCATCACGAACCGCTCGATCAGCAGCCCGAAGAGCGGAGCGCACCCGCCGACCACGATCAGCAGCGCGAGCCACTGCGGCAGGCCGCGGTTCTCGGCGAGCTCCCAGTAGAGGAAGGCCATCACCATGCCGATCGCGCCGTGGCCGACGTTGAACACCTTGGAGGTGCTGTAGGTCAGCACGAGGCCGCCGGCGACCACGGCGTATGCGCCGCCGGTGACCAGACCGAAGATGGTGTAGGCGAGCAGCGCGGTCATCCGCCCACCCCCGTGTCGATCAACGACCCGCACGAGTACCCCGAAGCGGGCGCCAGGCGACTCCACGCCCCGCCCTTGAGCCGCACCAGCGTCATGCAGGCCGAGGTCCGCTTCCCGCCCACGTCCTGCGGCGCGACCATCCCCTCGGCGGTGAAGTCGTGCACCCCGCGGATCGCGTCGAGCATCGCCTTGCGGGTCAGCTGCGGCCCGACCTTCGCCGCGGTCGTCACGAACAGCCGCGCGGCCGCCCACGCGAACATCCCGAAGTACGAGGGCGCCGCGCCGGGCGCCACCCGCCCCAGCCACTGCTTGTACAACGCCACCTGGGCGTTGTTCTCCTCGAACAGGGCGCCGTTCGTGTAGACGACAGTGCCGTCGACGGCCGCCCCGCCCTGCTTGATGTACTGCGGGTCGTACGCGGAGGGGTCGGTGATGAACGCGTCCGGCGTGTACCCCTGCTGCCGCATGGCCTGCTGCAACCGGACCGCGTACTGCGCCGACCCGATCCAGTAGACGATCTTGGCGCCGGTCTCCTTGAGCTTCGCCACGTACGGCGCGTAGTTCACGTCGGTGATGTCGATGGCCTGCGAGTAGACGAACTTGATCCCGCGCGCCTCGGCCGCCTTCTGCATGCTCTTGGCGTTCTGCGCGCTCGCGTCGGCGTTGAGGTAGAGGTACGCCGCCGCGCCGACCGAGCCGGGGAAGCTCGACTTCACCAGGTCCGGACCGGCCGACGACACCAGGTTCACCACGTTGGACGCCACGCCGAAGCTCACCGGCGTGCGCTGCCGTTGCGCGGTCACGGTCGAGGCGCGCAGGTCCGGGATCCCGCACCCGGTGGCGGCGGGCCCGCCGCCCTGGTCGAACGCCGACATCGAACCGACCAGCGCGAACGCCTGCTCGCACGCCTGCGAAGTGGCCTGCTGGTCGCCGCCGCTGTCGGTGCGCGAGTCGAACGAGACGAGCTTCAGCTTGCGCCCGCACACCGAGCCCTGGGTGGCGTTGAAGTACTCGACGAACGCCTTGGTCGCCTGCTGCGCCGACTGGAAGATGCCCGGCACCGGGCCGCTGATGTCGGAGATGTTGGCGATGGTGATCTCGCCCGCGGTGACGCCCTTGTCGGTGGCGCCGCCGGTGCCCTGGCACCCGCCCGCGATGCTGCCGGGCGGGTTCGGCTGCTGGTTGGGCTGCTGGGGGTTGGTGGCGCCGGGCTGCCCCGCGGTGCCGTCGTTGCCGGGCACCGCGCCGTCCTCGCCCGGCGTGGTGCCCTCCTGCGTCCCCGATCCGCCGCCCTGCGGCACGACGAGAGCCGCACGCTGCTCGGCGGTGAGCCTCCTTCCGCAGCCCGCGACCAGCGCGCAGACCACCAGAGCGATCAGCGCAACCCTGCGATGCATGCGGACGAACGCTAGGCCACTGCATCAATTCAGCCCAGGGCTGCGACCAGCGATTTCACCCAGGTGGCCGACCGGAAATTTAGAACGCGTTCTATCTGCAAACAAAGCGCGCGGAAACCGTCACCGGACGACAGTTGCGTCGTTATGCAGGCTCGCTTCAAGGAACACGTTCTACCTACGACGGCGGCAGCAGCTCCGGCCGGCGCGCCCGGATCACGTCACCGGACGACTCCCCGCGCAGCCGTCGCATCACCCACGGCACGACGTGCTCACGCGCCCACTTCCAGTCCTCCGCCCGCCGAACCTTCCGGTCGACCAGCGGGGCCGCGCCGAGCACGGCCCGCTCCAGCGAGTGCGGCACCCCGAGACCGTCGAGCACCGAAATGGCGACCTCGTGGTGGCCGAGCGCGTTCAGGTGCAGCCGGTCCTCGGACCACATGCGACGGTCACGCAGCTGCCGCATGGCCCACATGTCGACGAGCACGCACGAGTGCTCGGCCGCGATCGCGCGCACGTGTTCGTTGTAGATGGCCACGCGACCACGCATCTTGCGGAACACCGGGTCGTCCGCCCCGTCGACGCCCGTGAAGAGGATGACCCGCGCACCGGACTCCACCACGCGCGCGACCGCGTTCCGGTACCGGCGCATCAACGCGTCGATGTCCACCTTCGGCCGCATGAGGTCGTTCCCGCCCGCGTAGAGCGAGACGAGGTCCGGCTTCATCGCGAGAGCGCGTTCCAGCTGCTCGTCGAGCACCTGCGGCAACAGCCGGCCGCGCACCGCCAGGTTGGCGTAGGTGAACTCGGGATCGGCGGCACCCAGGACGTCGGCGACGCGGTCCGCCCATCCCCGCACACCATTGGGACGACCAGCGTCTTCGTCACCCACCCCTTCGGTGAACGAGTCCCCCAACGCCACAAAACGCTTGCTCATGCTCAGGACTTTAGGTCGCGTGCTCTCACGCCGGTTGCGCGGGGTTCGATAACGTTTCAATAACGCCGGTGTCTCGAACTGAGGCGGGCGCCCTTTCCTGGCCGTAGTCCCGATCGTGCGACTCCCCATGGACTTGGCAACGCCGACGCGACTCCTCGTCGCGTTGGCCGGCTGCGTGCTGGCCGTGCTGCTCAACACCGGGAGCGCGATCGGCCAGCCCAGCACGCCGTCGACCCCCATCTCGACCCCGCCGCCCGGCAGTGGCGGGAAGGGCGACGAGGTCGTGCAGACCCAGTGGGGTCCGCTCGGCCCTGCCGACCGGGACTTCATGGACCGGGTCAAGCAGGCCGGGCTGTGGGAGAAGCCCGCGGGCGAGAAGGGCAAGGCCAAGCGGCCGGACCAGCCCAAGATCCAGGAAGCCAGCAAGCACCTCATCGAGGGGCACACGCTGCTGGACGGCGTCGTGAACCGGGCAGGTCTCCTGCTCGGCCACGAGCTGCCCACGGAGCCCACCGACGAGCAGAAGAGCTGGCTGGCCGAGATGGACGCGGCGAACGGCGACGAGTTCGACGCCGTCTTCGCCAACCGGCTCCGCGCGGCACACGGCAAGGTGTACGCCTACGCCGCGCAGATCCGGGCGGGCACCAAGAACGAGCTCATCCGCATCCTCTCCACGCAGGCGATGATCACCGTCTTCGACCACATCAAGGTGATCGAGGACACCGGTCGCGTCGACTTCGCCGGCCTGGAGTCCCCGCAGCCGCTCGCACCCCCTACCGCGGCTGCCTCGGGAACTCCTGAACCGACCGGGGACAACAACGCGGACGCCTCAGCCAACCCGACCGACGGCGTGACGCCGACCGTGCCGGAGGGCACCAAGTTCACCCGGACCGCCGAGAAGGGCGTGTTCGGCGAGAACAACGGCGTGTTCTTCGTCGCGATAGCGGTGCTCGCGCTCGCGCTTGTGGGGATGCGAGTGATTTCCCGATCGAAGAAGAAACCAACGAAGCGGCGCAAATCTCGTTCGTTCTAATCGCACACCCAGGTTCAAACCGAAGATAGCGGCTTACCGCCGTCAGCTTCACCATGCCGTTTTATCGGACTACCACGAGGTGGCAAATGGCTATTCACCGGAGGAAATCCACGATCTGGCTCACCGCCGCCGCAGCGGCGATGGCCCTGGTCGCAGGCGGTGCCGCGGTGGTGGCAATCGGATCTTCTGACGGCTCCGCGCTCGCCGACGGGGCGGACAAAGCAGATTTCGTCGACATCACCAAGGTGAAGCCGAACGTCAAGAAACCGAAGCAGCAGAACGGCGCCACCACGGGTACGTTCACGGTCGACTGCGGCCGGAACGAGAACCAGCACTTCAACCCGGACAACTTCATCGCGCAGCCCGGCGTCCGCAACGGTGCCCAGCACCTGCACGACTACGTCGGCAACCTGTCCACGAACGCCGACTCCAACAACAAGTCGCTGGTGAAGGCCGGCACCACCTGCAAGAACGGTGACAAGTCGGCGTACTTCTGGCCCGTCGTCCGCATCGACAAGAACGACAACAACGGCAACGACAACAACGGCAAGCAGAACGGCGGCAAGCAGAACGGCGGGAAGCAGAACAACAACGGCAAGCACGGCGGGAAGCAGAACAACAACGGCAAGCAGAACAACGCGGACCAGAACCAGAAGGACAAGGACAAGGCCGACAAGGCCGCTCCGCGGGTCGACTGCCCCGACGTCGCCTCCGCCCTGGGCGACGACATCCCGGACAAGGCGCAGGCGGAGATCGACCGCGAGCTCGCCAACATCGACAAGCAGGTCGAGGAAGCCGACAAGCGGCTCGAGACCATCAAGGCGGGGGACATCAACAACGCCGTCCTCGGCCCGCTGAAGGACAAGCGCTTCGCGGCTCTGAACCGCATGATGCTCGCGTTCAGCCGGCTGGGCGAGCAGGCCCCCGACCTGAACCCGCTCGCCGCCTGCAAGCTGAAGGACCAGAACAACAAGGGCGTCGACAACGGCGGCGACAACAGCGACAACGCGCAGGCCGAGGGCACCGAGGACAAGGCGAACAAGAACAACCCCGGGGCGAAGAACGACAAGCTGGAGCTCGACGGCAACGACGGCGACGTCCAGCGCGTCGAGTCCGCTGACCTGACCTTCCTCGGTTCGCCGGTCGGCAAGGTCGTCGCGATGCCGAAGTTCCTGCGCATCCTGTACGGCGATGCCAAGGTCGGCCAGAACGGCCCGAAGAACGCCAAGAACTCGTGGACCTGCTCCGGTTTCGAGGACAAGGTGCTGATCAACAAGTACCCGATCTGCCCGCAGGGCTCGAAGGTCAAGCGCATCCACGACTTCCCGGGCTGCTGGGACGGCAAGAACATCGACTCGGCGAAGCACCGCGAGCACGTCGCCTTCGCCGACGCGAACGGCAAGTGCCCGAAGGGCTTCAAGGCCATTCCGCAGCTGCGCATCACCCTGACCTACAACATCCCCAGGGACGTCCAGCAGAAGGGCCAGTACAAGGTCGACTCGTTCCCCGAGGAGAAGCACAACCCGTTCTCCGACCACGACGACTTCGCGAACGTGATGTCGCAGCAGATCATGAACCGCCTGGTCAACTGCGTGAACTCCGGCAAGAAGTGCAAGGAGTGACCCAGTTCTGACCGAGTTCTGACAGCGACGAGAATCCCCCGGTGCACCTCCCGCGCACCGGGGGATTCTCGTTGCGCGCCTTCAGGTTTGTTCACCGACGTGAACATCGCCGAGGAGCATTGACGGCAAAGGTATAGACCACCAACACTGGGCGCATGGTCACCCGTTCCTGCGCGGTGCTGATCGCACTGCTGGCATCGTTGCTAGTACCGGTCACCGGTTCGTCCGTCTCGGCGGCACCGGCGACGTTCGTCCACCCGGGAGTCGTGGTCTCCCGGCCGCAGCTCGACTTCATGCGCGCCGAGGTCCAGGCCGGCGCCCAGCCGTGGAAGCTCGCCTACGACCGCATGATGGCGTCGAAGTACGCCGACCTGAACCGCACGCCGAAACCGCGCGCCGTCGTGGAGTGCGGCCCCTACTCCAACCCGAACTACGGCTGCACCGACGAGCGCGAAGACGCCATCGCCGCCTACACCCTGTCCCTGGCCTGGTACGTCACGCGCGACAGCCGGTACGCGACCAAGGCCATCGCGATCATGGACGCCTGGTCGGCCACCATCCGCGACCACACCAACTCGAACGCCCCGCTGCAGACCGCCTGGTCGGCGTCGAGCTGGCCGAAGGCGGCGGAGATCATCAAGCACGTCTACGGGAACTGGCCGAACAGCGCCAGGTTCGCGACCATGCTGCGCACCGTCTACCTGCCGGAGATCCAGAACGGCCGGGCCAACACCAACGGCAACTGGGAGCTCAGCATGATGGACGCCACGCTGGGCATCGCGGTCTTCCTGGAGGACCGGACGGTCTACGACAAGGCCGTCGGCATCTTCCGCACCCGCGTCCCGGCCTACCTCTACCTGACCTCTGACGGCTCGCTGCCCAGGACGCCGCCCGGCAGCGGCATCGACACCCGGTCCGAGATCATCTCCTACTGGCACGACCAGTCCACGTTCGTCGACGGGCTCGCCCAGGAGACCTGCCGCGACTTCACGCACACCGGCTACGGGCTGGCGGCCGCGGCGCAGTTCGCCGAGACCGCGCGGCACCAGGGCCAGGACCTCTGGGGCGAGATCAAGGACCGCATGCGGTACGCGTGGGGCCTGCACACCAAGTACCAGAACGGCGAGCCGATGCCGTCGTGGCTGTGCGGCGGCACCCGGTCGGGGTCGCTCGGGCCGACGTCCGAGATCAGCTTCAACGCCCTGAGCACCCGGCTGGGCATCGCGATGGCGAACACCCAGCAGTACACCGAGGCACAACGTCCACAGGGGACGGACAACCTGTTCGTCGCCTGGGAGACCCTCACTCACGCGGCGAACCCGGCCTAGGAGGGGCTAGCGTGCCTGCATGACAGACGTGAAGCCACGCAGCCGCGACGTGACCGACGGCCTGGAGCGCACCGCCGCCCGCGGGATGCTCCGGGCCGTCGGCATGGGCGACGAGGACTGGGAGAAGCCGCAGATCGGGGTCGCCTCGTCGTGGAACGAGATCACGCCGTGCAACCTGTCGCTGGACCGCCTCGCCAAGGCGTCGAAGGACGGGGTGCACGCGGCGGGCGGGTATCCGCTGGAGTTCGGCACGATCTCGGTGTCGGACGGCATCTCGATGGGCCACGAGGGCATGCACTTCTCGCTGGTCTCGCGCGAGGTGATCGCCGACAGCGTCGAGACGGTGATGCAGGCCGAGCGCCTGGACGGCTCGGTGCTGCTGGCCGGGTGCGACAAGTCGTTGCCCGGCATGCTGATGGCCGCGGCACGGCTCGACCTCGCGAGCGTGTTCCTCTACGCCGGGTCGATCCTGCCGGGCCGGGTCACGCTGACCGACGGCACCGAGAAGGAAGTCACGATCATCGACGCGTTCGAGGCCGTCGGCGCCTGTTCGCGCGGCTTGATGAGCCGTGAGGACGTCGACCTGATCGAACGCGCGATCTGCCCCGGCGAGGGCGCGTGCGGGGGCATGTACACGGCCAACACCATGGCCAGCGCGGCGGAGGCGCTCGGCATGTCGTTGCCCGGCAGCGCCGCTCCCCCGGCGACCGACCGCCGCCGCGACGGGTTCGCGCGCCGATCCGGCCAGGCCGTGGTCGAGATGCTCCGCAACGGCATCACCGCCCGCCAGATCATGACGCGCGAGGCGTTCGAGAACGCGATCGCCGTCGTCATGGCGTTCGGCGGCTCCACCAACGCCGTGCTGCACCTGCTCGCGATCGCGCACGAGGCCGGCGTCGAGCTGACCCTGGACGACTTCAGCCGCATCGGCGCGCGCGTGCCGCACCTCGCGGACGTGAAACCCTTCGGGCGGCACGTGATGACCGACGTCGACCGCATCGGCGGCGTGCCCGTGGTGATGAAGGCGCTGCTGGACGCCGGTCTGCTGCACGGCGACTGCCTCACCGTCACCGGCCGCACGGTCGCCGAGAACCTCTCCGACATCGCCCCGCCCGACCCCGACGGCCTGGTCCTGCGCGCGCTCGACAAGCCCATCCACCACACCGGCGGCATCACCATCCTGCGCGGCACGCTGGCCCCGGACGGTGCCGTGGTCAAGTCGGCGGGTTTCGACTCCGACGTCTTCACCGGCACCGCGCGGGTGTTCGACCGCGAGCGCGCCGCGATGGACGCCCTCGAAGACGGCACGATCACCGCGGGCGACGTCGTGGTGATCCGCTACGAGGGCCCCAAGGGCGGTCCGGGCATGCGCGAGATGCTCGCGATCACCGCGGCGATCAAAGGCGCGGGCCTGGGCAAGGACGTCCTGCTGCTCACCGACGGCCGGTTCTCCGGCGGTACCACGGGGTTGTGCGTGGGCCACGTGGCACCGGAGGCCGCCGACGGCGGGCCGATCGCGTTCGTCCGCGACGGCGACCGGATCACGCTGAACGTCGCGGAGGGCACGCTCGACGTGGACGCGGACCTGGAGAGCCGGAGGGAGGGCTGGGCTCCGCTGCCTCCGCGGTACGAACGCGGCGTGCTCGCCAAGTACGCCAAGCTGGTCGGCTCGGCGTCACGCGGCGCGGTCTGCGACTAGGGCGTCCTGCGCCGGAAATCCCGTCCGAAGATCTCGAACGAGAAGGCTTGAACGAGGCACGCTCGTTCAAGCCCGGCGGGATCAGCCGTCCTTGGCGAAGATGCGGGTCAGCACCGCGAAACCGATTCCGGCGACCGCGAGCACGATGCCCGCCAGCGGTAGGCCGGACGCCGCCAGCGCGGCTCCGGCCGCCGAGAAGAGGATGAACTCCAGCACGAAACGAGTCGGTTCCACCAGGCGGCGCTTGGCCCGCGGGGCGATCGCCAGGCCCCAGATCGCCGCCGCCACCACCGGCGCCAGCACTCCGCCGAGGATGCTGGACAACGTGGTGCCGCCGAGACGCGCGCCCGCCACCGCGAGGCCCGCGAGCAGCGCGAGCTCGGTGAGGAAACGGATCGCCAGCACGAAGCTCGCGGTTCGCGGGCGCGCGGACTCGGTTGTCATGGCGCGGAGCCTACGGGCACAGGGCAGCGGTCACGGCATCAATAAAGGCTGTCCAGCACGTCGGCATAGCGCTTCTCGATCTCCCGGCGGCGCGGCTTCAGCGACGCGGTCAGCAACCCGTCCTCGACGCTGAAGTCGTGCTCCAGCACGGCGAACCGCTTGATCGTCTCGTGCCGCGCGAGCTGGGCGTTGACCGTCCTGATCGCGTTCTCGACCTCGGCCTCGGCGTCGGCGAGCCCGGAGGCGGTGTCCGGGTCCAGCGTCACCAGGGCGACGCAGTACTTGCGGCGGTCGCCGTGCACGATCACGTTGCTGATGTACGGCGACGCCGCGTTGATCATGCTCTCGATCCGGGTGGGCGCCACGTACTTGCCGCCCGAGGTCTTGATCAGTTCCTTCTTGCGGTCGGTGATCGTCAACCGGCCCGCGTCGTCGAGCTCGCCGATGTCGCCGGTGTGCAGCCAGCCGTCGACCAGCGTCTCGGCGGTGGCGTCGGGCCGGTTGTGGTAGCCGCGCATGACGCCGGGGCCGCGCAGCAGCACCTCGCCGTCGTCGGCGATCTTGACCTCCATGCCCGGGATCGCCGGCCCGACCGTGCCGATCCGGATCATGCCCGGCCTGTTGAAGAACGTTCCCGCGGACGACTCGGTCAGGCCGTAGCCCTCCAGGATCGTGATGCCGGCGCGCGAGAAGAACTCCGCGATCTCGCGGGCGAGCGGTGCCGAGCCCGACACGAAGTACCGGATCCGCCCGCCCACGCGGTCGCGCAGCTTGCGGTACACCAGGCGATCCGCCAGCCAGCGGGTCGCGGGACCGTGGTCGCGGTCGGCCCACCGGAAGATCCGGAACGTCAGCCCGCCCTGCTCGCGCGCGCCCGCGACGATCCGGCCGTGGATCTTCTCGAAGATGCGCGGTGCGGCGGCCACGATCGTCGGCCGCAGCTCGCCGAGGTTGTCCACGATCCGCTCGACCGACCCGTCGACGGCGGTGGGCACGCCCGCGGCGATCATCGCCATCGTGAGCACCTTGCCGAACGCGTGCGACAGCGGCAGCCACAGGAAGTGCAGGTCGCTCGGTCGCAGGATGCCCAGTGACGCAACGGCTTCCGACGTGGTCAGCCAGTTGTCGTGGGTGAGTTCGACGCCCTTGGGCGTGCCGGTGGTGCCCGAGGTGTAGATCAGGGTGGCGAGGTCGTCCGGCCCGAGCTCGCCGATCAACGCGTCGTAGTCGCCGTCGGCCTGCGGGACCGCGCCGAACCGGAGCACCTCGACGTCGCCGGGCATGAGGCTCGCGTGCTCGTCGGTCTGCACGACCACGATGCGGCTGCCGGAGTCGCCGACGATGTGCGCGACCTCGCCGGCGGTGCTGTTCGGGTAGATCGTGGTGGTGGCGCCACCGGCGGCGAGCACGGCGAGGTCGGTGACGATCCACTCGATGCTGGTGCCACCCATCAGGGCGACCCGGTCACCCTTGCGCAGGCCCTTCGCGCGCAGCCCGAACGCCTCGCGCGCGACCCGCTCCTGCAGCTGCGCCCACGTGAGCGAGGCCCAGCCGCCGTGGTCGCGGAACCGCATCGCCTCGGCGTCGGGCGTGCGGGCGACCCGGTCGCGCAGCAGGTCGGGGATCGACAGCGCCATTGCTCTTCCCTTCTCTGGAGCGTTGCTCCAGAGCGGTACTCTAACCGTCATGGCCGACCGACGACAGTCCCTCCTCGACGCGGCACTCCAGCTCGTCGAAGAAGGCGGTCTCGACGCCGTGACGATCGCGGCGCTGACCGAGCGGTCCGGCATGTCGAACGGCAGCATCTACCACCACTTCGGCAGCCGCGCGGGCGTGTTCGCGCAGCTCTACGCCGACAGCTACGGCCGTTGCGTCGCGGCCATGCGGCCCGCGCTCGACGACCGTCCGGCCGTCGAGGCCGTCAGGGACCTCGCGCTGCGCTACCTGGACTGGGTCACGGCGAACCCCAGCCGCGCCCGGTTCCTCTACGCCGCGCCCGACCACGCCGACCCGCAGGCCAAGCAGTCGGAGTTCGCGCCGGTGCTGGCCTGGTTCCTGGAGCGCATGAGCACCGGTGAGCTGCGGGAGTTCCCGCCGTGGGCGCTGGAGCCCGTGGTGATGGGCCCGGCGCACGAGTCGGTGCGCCGGTTCCTGCTCGGCGTGTTCGACCTGGCCGAGGCGCGCGAGCTGGTCGCGGACGCGGTGCAGGCCGTGCTCAGACCTCTGCGGTAGAACACCTGTTCGATTATGCTGCGGTCCATGCGCCAGGGATCGCTGTTCGACCTCGACGCGGAACCGGCACTGGCTCCGCTGGCCCCGCGCCGCACCGAACTCGGCCGCGGCGCGTGGATCGACGTGCAGCCGGGCTGGCTCTCCGGTGCCGACGCGCTGTTCGACCAGCTGGTCAGCGAGGTGCCGTGGCGAGCCGAGAAGAGGCAGATGTACGACACCGTGGTCGACGTGCCGCGCCTGCTCTGCTTCTACCCCGGCGCGCTGCCGTTCGACGTGCTGACCACCGCCCGCGACGCGCTCAGCCGGCACTACCTGCCCGAGCTCGAGGAACCGTTCACGACCGCCGGCCTGTGCTACTACCGCGACGGCCGCGACAGCGTGGCGTGGCACGGCGACACCATCGGCCGCGGCCAGACCGAGGACACGATGGTCGCGATCCTGAGCGTCGGCACGCCCCGCGCGTTGCTGCTGCGGCCGCGCGGTGGCGGCGAGACGCACAAGTACGCGCTGGGCCACGGCGATCTGCTCGTCATGGGCGGGTCGTGTCAACGTTCCTGGGAGCACGCCGTGCCGAAGACCTCGAAGGTCGTCGGGCCTCGGATCAGCGTGCAGTTCCGGCCGCACGGGGTCCGCTGAACCCCTTGTCGACCGTTTGTCGACGAGTTGCAGTCGGCGGCTGCGAAGGTCGGCTCCACGTCCGAATATTGGAGCGAAAAATGACCAGACGCGTCATCGTTCGATTCGCCACCGCATTCGCGGCAATGGCACTCAGCCTCGTGTCGTGGACCGCGTCGGCGTACGCGAGCGAGCCCGGCTTCCAGATCCTCGTCAACGACCGCACGGACAAGTGCGTCGACGTCGCCGGGCACTCGGCCGTCGCCGGCGGAGTCCTGCACGAGTGGGACTGCGGCCACGACAGCAACAGCCACAACCAGCACTGGGGAGTGCGCAACACCGACGCCAACGGCTTCTTCAACCTCCTGGTGCACGAGCACGGGTTCTGCATGGCCGAGCACGGGCTGAACGCCCAGCTGACGCAGGAGAACTGCGACGGCCGGTCGAGCGAGCTCTGGCGGTGGGCGCCGGACCCGTCGGCGGGACGGCTCTGGCTGCAGTCCTTCAGCGGCCTTTGCGTCGCGCTGATTCCGAACACGGTGAAGAACGGCACTCCGATCGGCGTCCAGTTCTGCAGCGACAGCTCCGCCTCGCACTGGCACGCCGAACCGACCCAGTAGTCGTCATCGGCTGACGCGCCGGATTTCCCGGATTCCGCCGCGGCGGAATCCGGGAAATCCACTCACACGGCCTGGACGGCCAGCAACGCCAGATCGTCGTGGTCGTCGCGGTCCAGCCACTTCAGCACGGCGTCCTCGCAGTGCCGCGCGATCTCCTCCGCCGACATCCCCTTGCACTCCTTGAGCACGGCCCGCAGCCGCTGCTCCCCGAACAGCTCGGTGCGGTCGGCGTGCGCGCGGGCCTCGGTGAAACCGTCGGAGTACAGCACCAGCGTGTCGCCGGGGGCGAGCGTCACCTGCTCGCCGTGGAACCGGACGTCGGACAGAATGCCGACGATCGCCCCGACCGCGCTGACCTCGTGCACCGACCCGTCGGCGCGCAGGACCAGCGGCGCCGGGTGCCCGCCGGACGCGAGCGACAGCCGCACTCCCCCGTCCGGCAACGGCACCAGCTCGCCGACGACGATCGTGGTGAAGAGCTTCGACCCGGTGGCGCGCAACGAGGTGTTCAGCAGGTGCAGCAACCGCACCGGGTTCGTCTCGACGAGCGACAGGGCCTGCAGCGACTGCCGCACCCGTCCGCTGTGGACCGCGGCTTCCAGGCCGTGCCCGCAGACGTCGCCGAGCGCGAACGTCGCCGAGCCGTCCGTGCGCGGGTGCACGTCGTAGAAGTCGCCGCCGACCAGCGCGCGCTGGTGGGCCGGGATGAACACCGACCCCATCGACACGCCGCGCAGCTCGGGCAGCGGCAACGGCAGCAGCGCCGAGCGCAGCACGTCGATCATCCGCTGCTGTTCGGTGAGCCGGGACGCCGACTCCAGCGCCACCGCCGCGTGCTTGCCGAACAACCGGACGCGCTCGACGTCGTTGGGCGTGAACTCACCGCGCCGCAGCACGACCAGCGCGCCACCGACGCCGAGCGGCACGGCCAGCGCGCAGCCGAAGTCGTCGGGAACGCCCCAGCTGCCATCACCCAAAGAGGTGATCCTCGTCATCGTCGACGTGCCCGTCAGCACCTCGGAGAGCACCGAGGCCCGGCGCGGGGCGCGGGTGACCGTGGGTTCACCGCCGCCGCAGCGCCACCACTCCAGGCGGTCGCGGGTGGCGGGCACGACGGCGACGCAGTGCTCCCCCAGCAGCTCCGCGGCGAGCTGCACGATGGTCTTGAGCGTGGCCTGCCGCGAGGTGCCGCCCGCCAGCCGCAGGTGGGCGTGGTCGAGCGCGGAGTCCGTGAAGTACCAGGCGCTCCAGCCCTCGCCGAGGTCGTGCTGCCGCCCGGCCACGTGCACGTCGAAGCGCTCGCCCAGGCACAGCCGGGGGAACCGGTCGGCGGCCGCGGCGTTGCGCACGCGCACCACCCCGGCCGGGTCCACCACGAGGACGGCTTCGCGCAGCCCGTCCACCAGGCGCTGCCAGCCGTCCAGGTCGATGTCCACGGCGCTGCTCATCCGCCGCAGTCCTGTGGCCGGGTCATCACGGCCTCCTGCGGATAGTTGGCGTGCATCGCGGCATCAAGTTACCTCGCTCCCAACCTAACGTGGCAGTCTTGGCTGCGACCACCGAGGCACGGAGGCTTGGAGTGACCACGGCCAGCGAAGAGACGGACGCGACCCTCGATCGGGTTCTCTCGGCGATGAGAGACCTGCGTGACGGCAACTTCCGCCGCAGGCTCGTCGTGCCGGGGAACGGGCCCGTGTCGGCGCTCGCGGACGTGTTCAACGAGATCGCGGAGCGCAACCAGTGGCTCGCCGGTGAGCTCGGCCGAGTCCGGCAGGCCGTCGGCCAGGAGGGCAGGCTCACCGAACGGGTGGCGCCCGCGGGCACCGCCGGTGGCTGGTCGCTGATCGCGGACTCGGTGAACGGCCTGGTCGAGGACCTGATGCGGCCGACGACCGAGCTGAGCCGCGTGCTCGCCGCCGTCGCTGAGGGCGACCTGACCAAGCGCATGTCGGACCAGACGCTGCGCGGTGAGTTCGCCACGCTCGGGTCCACGGTGAACGGGCTGGTCGACCAGCTGTCGTCGTTCGCCGACGAGGTCACCCGCGTCGCCCGCGAGGTCGGCACGGACGGCCGCCTGGGCGGTCAGGCGAAGGTGCCCGGCGTGGCCGGCACCTGGCGCGACCTGACCGACAACGTCAACTCGATGGCGAACAACCTGACCAACCAGGTCCGCAACATCGCCCAGGTCGCGACCGCGGTGGCCAACGGCGACCTGACCCAGAAGATCACGGTCGACGTCTCCGGCGAGATGCTGGAGCTCAAGAACACGCTGAACACGATGGTCGACCAGCTCAGCTCGTTCGCGGACGAGGTCACCCGCGTCGCCCGCGAGGTCGGCACGGACGGCAAGCTCGGCGGTCAGGCGAAGGTGCCCGGCGTCGGCGGCACCTGGCGCGACCTGACCGACAACGTGAACTTCATGGCGGAGAACCTCACCACGCAGGTCCGCAACATCGCCCAGGTCACCACCGCCGTCGCGCAGGGCGACCTGACCCAGAAGATCACCGTCGACGCCCGCGGCGAGATCCTCGAACTCAAGTCCACCATCAACACGATGGTCGACCAGCTGTCGTCGTTCGCCGACGAGGTCACCCGCGTCGCCCGCGAGGTCGGTTCGGACGGCCGGCTGGGCGGTCAGGCACAGGTCCCCGGCGTGGCCGGCACCTGGCGCGACCTGACCGAGTCGGTGAACGTCATGGCGAACAACCTGACGACGCAGGTCCGCAACATCGCCCAGGTCACCACCGCCGTCGCGCGCGGCGACCTGACCCAGAAGATCACCGTCGACGCCCGCGGCGAGATCCTCGAACTCAAATCGACCATCAACACGATGGTCGACCAGCTCTCCTCGTTCGCCGACGAGGTCACCCGCGTCGCCCGCGAGGTCGGCACCGAGGGTCGTCTCGGCGGTCAGGCGCAGGTGCCCGGCGTCGCCGGCACGTGGCGCGACCTGACGGACAACGTCAACTTCATGGCGAACAACCTGACCAACCAGGTCCGCAACATCGCCCACGTGGCGACGGCGGTGGCCAACGGCGACCTGTCGCAGAAGATCACCGTCGACGCGCGCGGCGAGATCCTGGAGCTCAAGTCCACCCTGAACACGATGGTGGACCAGCTGTCGTCGTTCGCCGAGGAGGTCACCCGCGTCGCCCGCGAGGTCGGCACGGACGGCCGCCTCGGCGGTCAGGCCCGCGTGCAGGGCGTGGCCGGCACGTGGAAGGACCTCACCGACAACGTCAACCTGATGGCGGACAACCTGACCAACCAGGTCCGCAACATCGCCGCCGTCGCCACCGCGGTCGCGAACGGCGACCTCTCGAAGAAGATCACCGTCGAGGCGAAGGGCGAGGTCGCGGCCCTCGCCGAGACGCTGAACGGCATGGTCGACACGCTGCGCGCGTTCGGCGACGAGGTCACCCGCGTCGCCCGCGAGGTCGGCACCGAGGGCATCCTGGGCGGCCAGGCCCGCGTGTCCGGCGTGGCGGGCACGTGGAAGGACCTCACCGACTCGGTGAACTTCATGGCGGACAACCTGACCAACCAGGTCCGCAACATC
>Ga0207692_10000223_pt1 | contig 19217 bp, 22 predicted proteins | sample LARL52metaG_FD_184345 | JGI IMG/M metagenome (GOLD analysis project Ga0207692, IMG submission 184345) | Corn, switchgrass and miscanthus rhizosphere microbial communities from Kellogg Biological Station, Michigan, USA - LAR L5-2 metaG... | ecosystem: Host-associated > Plants > Roots >...
GACCGCGCTCCTTATCGCCGATCCGCAGGTGCGCTACCGCGGCACGCTCGGCGGCAATGTCGCCAATGGCGATCCCGGCAATGACATGCCGGCGCTGATGATGGTGCTGGGGGCGACCTACCGGCTGGAGGGGCCGTCGGGCGGTCGCGACGTCGCGGCAGCCGAGTTCTATCAGGGCGCCTATTTCACCGCGCTCGAGCCCGGCGAGATCCTGACCTCGGTCACCATTCCCGCGCCGCCGTCCGGTCACGGCTACGCCTACGAGAAGCTGAAGCGCAAGGTTGGCGATTATGCGACCGCCGCGGCTGCAGTCGTGCTGACCATGGCAGGTGGCAAGGTCGCCAGCTGCACGATCGGGCTCACCAATCTGCACGAGACGCCGCTGCTGGCGGCCGAAGCCTCGCAGGTTGTGATCGGCACCGCGCTCGATGCTGCCGCGTTGAAGCAGGCCGCCGCTGCGGCCGTAGCGATCATGGCGCCGGCGGCAGACGCGCGCGGGCCAGTCGAATATCGCAAACATGTCGGCGGCATCATGGTGATGCGCGCGCTCGAGCGCGCCAAGAGCCGCGCGGCCTGAAGGAGGGGACGATGGCAAAAACCCACGTGACGATGAAGGTGAACGGCGCCGAGGTCGAAGGCCTCGTCGAGCCGCGCACGCTGCTGGTGCATTTCATCCGCGAAAACCTTGGTCTGACCGGCACCCATATCGGCTGCGAGACCACCCATTGCGGCGCCTGCACCGTCGATCTCGACGGCATGAGCGTGAAGAGCTGCACGGTGTTTGCCGTGCAGGCGGAGGGCTCCGAGATCACGACCATCGAGGGCATGGCCAATGCCGACGGCTCGCTCTCTGCGCTGCAGGAAGGCTTTCGCATGATGCACGGCCTGCAATGCGGCTTCTGCACCCCCGGCATGATTCTTCGCGCGCATCGCTTGCTCAAGGAGAACCCGTCGCCGACCGAGGCCGAAATCCGCATGGGCATTTCCGGCAATTTCTGCCGCTGCACCGGCTATCAGAACATCGTCAAGGCGATCCAGTACGCGAGCGCCAAGATCAACGGCGTCGAATATAAGGAGGCCGCGGAATGAACGAGATGACTCCCACGCGGGAACAACGCACGGCGGCGCTCGAAGGCATGGGCTGCAAGCGCAAGCGCGTCGAGGACATCCGCTTCACGCAAGGCAAGGGCAATTACGTCGACGACGTCAAGCTGCCGGGCATGCTGCACGGCGATTTCGTCCGCTCGCCACATGCGCATGCGCGCGTCAAGTCGATCAATCCGGAGGAAGCACTGAAGGTGCCGGGCGTGCTCGCGGTGATTACCGCCGAGACGCTGAAGACGGTCAACCTTGCCTGGATGCCGACGCTGGCCGGCGACGTGCAGATGGTGCTGGCCGACGGCAAGGTGCTGTATCAGAACCAGGAGGTCGCCTTCGTGGTCGCGACCGACCGCTATGCGGCCGACGACGGCGTCGCCAAGGTCGTGGTCGAATATGATGCGCTGCCGGTCATCATCGATCCGTTCACGGCGATGGCGCCGGATGCGCCGGTGCTGCGCGAGGATCTCGCCGGCAAGACCAGCGGCGCGCACGGCCCGCGCAAGCATCACAACCACATCTTTGAATGGACGGTCGGCGACAAGGAACTGACCGACGCCGCCTTCAACAAGGCCGACGTCACCATCAAGGAGCTGATCTCCTATCACCGCACCCACCCCTCGCCGCTGGAAACCTGCCAGTGCGTCTGCTCCTTCGACAAGATCAAGGGCGAGCTGACGATCTGGGGGACCTTTCAGGCGCCGCATGTGATCCGCACCGTGGTGTCGCTGATCGCAAAACTGCCGGAGCAGAAGATCCACGTGATCTCGCCCGACATCGGCGGCGGCTTTGGCAACAAGGTCGGCGCCTATCCGGGCTACATCTGTGCGGCGGTCGCTTCCATCGTCACCGGCAAGCCGGTGAAATGGGTCGAGGACCGCATCGAGAACCTGACCGCGACCTCGTTCGCGCGCGACTACCACATGACGACCGAGATCGCGGCGACCAAGGAGGGCAGGGTGACCGGCCTGCGCGTGCACGTGCTCGCCGATCACGGTGCGTTCGATGCCTGCGCCGACCCGTCGAAATGGCCGGCCGGCTTCTTCAACATCGTCACCGGCTCCTACGATTTTCCGGTGGCGCATCTCGCCGTCGACGGCGTCTACTCCAACAAGGCGCCGGGCGGCGTGGCCTATCGCTGCTCGTTCCGCGTCACCGAGGCGGCCTACTGCATCGAGCGCGCGATGGACATTCTGGCCCAGAAGCTCGGCATGGACCCTGCTGAACTGCGCCTGAAGAACTTTGTCAAGCCGGAGCAGTTTCCATACCACTCGGCCCTTGGCTGGGAATATGACTCCGGCGACTATCACACCGCGATGCACAAGATGATGGAGAGCACGGACTACGCCGCGCTCCGCAAGGAGCAGGTGGAGAAGCGCGCGGCCTTCAAGCGCGGCGAGACCCGCGAGATCATGGGGCTCGGTGTCTCCTTCTTCACCGAGATCGTCGGCGCCGGTCCGTCGAAGAACTGCGACATTCTCGGCATTGCGATGTTCGACTCCTGCGAGATCCGCATGCATCCGACTGGTGCCGGCATCGCGCGCATGGGCACCAAGAGCCAGGGCCAGGGCCACGAGACCACCTGGGCGCAGATCATCGCCACCGAGATCGGTATCCCCGCCGACAACATCATGGTGGAGGAGGGCAACACCGACACCGCGCCCTACGGGCTCGGCACCTACGGCTCGCGCTCGACGCCCGTCGCGGGTGCCGCGATCGCGATGGCCGCGCGAAAGATCAAGGCCAAGGCGCAGATGATCGCGGCCTACAAGCTCGAGGTACATGAGGACGACCTCGAATGGGACATCGACGGTTTCCGGGTGAAAGGGCTGCCCGAGAAATTCATGTCGATGAAGGATATCTGCTGGGCGGCGTACAACTCGGTGCCCCCGGGCATGGAGCCGGGGCTGGAGGCGGTTAGTTACTACGATCCGCCCAACATGACCTATCCGTTCGGCGCCTATCTCTGCGTGATGGACATCGATGTCGATACCGGCGTGTACAAGGTCCGGCGCTTCTACGCGCTGGACGATTGCGGCACCCGCATCAACCCGATGATCATCGAGGGCCAGGTGCATGGCGGCCTCACCGAAGCCTTCGCCATCGCGATGGGCCAGGAGATCCGCTATGACGAGACCGGCAACGTGGTGACCGGCTCGTTCATGGATTTCTTCATGCCGACCGCGGTCGAGACGCCGCATTGGGAGACCGACTTCACCGTCACGCCGTCGCCGCATCATCCGATCGGCGCCAAGGGCGTCGGCGAAAGCCCGAACGTCGGCGGCGTGCCGGCGTTCTCCAATGCGGTCAACGACGCCTTTTCCTTCCTCGGTTCGACCCATATCCAGATGCCGCACGACTACTGGCGCAACTGGAAGGCCGCGAAGGCGCTCGGCGCGGTGGCGTAGTGTCGTCGTCATTGCGAGGCGCGAAGCGACGAAGCAATCCAGAATCTTCGTGGTTCCCTGGATTGCTTCGCTTCGCTCGCGATGACGGAGACTGACATGAAATCCCGGGACGAGATCGCGACAAGCCTCGCTGCCTGCGGCTACATCGCCGACGGCGAGCTTGCAACCGCGGTCGCGCTGATGCAGATGCTGAAGCGGCCGCTGCTGCTGGAAGGCGAGGCGGGCGTCGGCAAGACCGAGGTCGCCAAGGCGCTCGCCTGCGTGCACGGGGCCGAACTGATCCGGCTGCAATGCTACGAGGGGCTCGACCAGTCCGCCGCGCTGTACGAGTGGAACTATCAGCGCCAGCTTCTGGCGATCGAGGCGCATCGCGGCCATGCGGACTCGATCGAAGATCGGATCTTTTCGGAAAAATACCTGTTGGAGCGGCCGCTGCTGGCCGCGATCCGCCGCGACAAGTCGCCGGTGCTGCTGATCGACGAGATCGACCGTGCCGACGATGAGTTCGAGGCCTTCCTGCTCGAATTGTTGTCCGACTTCCAGGTCTCGATCCCCGAGCTCGGCACGATCAGGGCGACCACGATTCCGCATGTCGTGCTGACCTCGAACGGCACCCGCGAATTGTCGGACGCGCTGCGCCGCCGCTGCCTCTACCATTATGTCGACTATCCCGATGTCGACCGGGAAGCGCGCATCATCCTGGCCAAGGTCGATGGGGCAGACGCATCGCTCGCGCTGCAGATCGCGCGCATGGTGGAGGGCATCCGCAAGGAAGAGCTGCGCAAGATGCCGGGCGTCGCCGAGACGCTCGACTGGGCGGCCGCACTGGTCGGGCTCGACGTGCGCGACCTGCATGATGCGCCGGACGTGGTGCACGAGACGTTGATGTGCCTCTTGAAGACCCATGAGGATCGCGCGCGCGTCAAACCGGAGGTCACGGCCCGATTGCTCGGGAGGGTGGCATGAGCGCCCGCGCGACCACGCCCGCCTTCGACGCGTTTGACGACGTCTCGCTGCGCATGTCGACAAAGCTCGCAGGATTCCTCCGCACGCTCCGCGACAACGGGTTTGCGGTCGGTCTCTCCGAGGGCCAGGATGCGGCGGCGCTGATGGCCGCGGGCTATGCGGCAAGACCGCCGCTGCTTCGCTCGGCATTCAAGCATCTGTTCTCGGCGCGCAAATCCGATTGGGACAAGTTCGACGGCCTGTTCGACGCGTTCTGGCTGGGCAAGCGGGTGCGTGCCCGGTCGAGCGTGACGGGCTCCGCACGCGCCGCCAACACCCCTTCGCTGAAGGGCCTGCAGGACGCACAGTCCGAGCGGGCCGGCAGCCCGATCGCGACCGATCAGGTGCCTTCGAGCGATGATGCGCCGCAGGGCGGCGGCAGCGAGGGCCGAATGGAGGGTGCCTCGCGCGCGGAAAATCTCACCGAAGTGGATTTCCGCAAGCTCGCCGATCCCGACGCGCTCGAACAGGCTCATGCCGCCGCGGCGCGGCTTGCGCGGGCGATGCGTACGCGGCTGACCCGGCGCGACCTGCTGCGGCGGCGCGGCAAGCGGCTCGACCTGCGCCGGACCATTCACCGGAACATCAGCCATGGCGGCGTGCCGATCACGCTGGTGAAGCGCCGACGCAAGGACAAGCCGCTGCGGCTCGTGATCCTGCTCGACGCGTCGGGCTCGATGAGCATGTACACCGCTGTGTTCCTGCGCTTCATCCATGGCGTGCTCGACGAGTTTCGCGAGGCCGAAGCGTTTATGTTCCACACCCGGCTTGCCTACGTCTCCGACGCGATGAAGGAGAAGGACGCCGCGCGCGCGCTGGACCGCCTGTCGATCATGGCGCAGGGCGCGGGCGGCGGTACCAGGATCGGCGAGAGCCTGAAAACCTTCAACCGCTGGCATGCGGCGCGCGTGATCCATTCGCGCACCTGCGTGATGATCGTGTCCGATGGCTATGAGACCGGCGACGCCGCCCTGCTCGGCCGGGAAATGGCGGCGCTTGCAAAACGCTGCCGCCGCATCGCCTGGCTCAACCCGATGATGGCATGGGATGGCTATGCGCCGGAGGCGAAGGGCATCAAGGCGGCGCTGCCCTTTGTCGATCTCTACGCGCCAGCGAATACGCTCAAGAGCCTGACCGCGCTCGAACCCTATCTGGCGAGGCTATGAACATGTGCAGTTGGATTGAACTGCTGCGCCAACGGCGGCGCGCCCCCTCCCCCCTTGCGGGGGAGGGGTGGGGAGGGGGGTACCCGGCAGACACCACGCTTGGGGACCCCCACCCCCTCCCCGCAAGGGGGAGGGGAGCTGAGAGAGCTCGCGCTCAACTGGTCTCATCAAGAGGCAGCAACGCGCCCGGCGCAGTGAGGTGCCGATGAGTGCTTCCATAGAAGTGCTCGACCTCGTCGCGCAGATGAAGGCCGCTGAAGAAAGCTTCGTTCTCGCCACCGTGGTGCGCACCGTGTCGGTGACCGCGGCAAAGGCCGGGGCGAAAGCGATCATCCGGCCCGACGGCTCCATCGTGGCGGGCTGGATCGGCGGCGGCTGCGCCAAAGGCGCGGTGCTGCAGGCGGCGCGCGAGGCGCTCGCGGATGGCGCACCGCGGATGGTCTCGGTGCAGCCGGAAAACCTGCTCGCCGAACTCGGCGTCAGGCCCGGCGAGACGAAAGAGGGCATCCGCTTCGCCTCCAACATGTGCCCGAGCAAGGGCACCATGGATATTTTCGTCGAACCCGTGCTGCCGCATCCGGCGCTCGTCATTCTCGGCGCAAGCCCGGTCGCCCTGTCGCTCGCCGCGCAAGCACGCCCGCTCGGCTATCATGTCACGCTCGCGGCGCCCGCTTCCGATCTTGCGGCCGCACCAGTCGTCGACATGCTGATCGATTCATTCGAGCTTGGCGCGGTGCATGAAGCCAGACGCTTTGTCGTGGTGGCGACGCAGGGCAGGGGGGATGAGACGGCGCTCCGCGCGGCGCTCGCGGTCGATGCGGATTATCACGCCTTTGTCGGCAGCCGCCGCAAGATGGCGGCGCTGCGCGACAAGCTGATCGCCGAGCGCGTCGATGCGGCCTTGCTCGGTCGCGTCAAGGCGCCGGCCGGGCTCGATCTCGGCGCCATCACGCCGGAAGAGATCGCGATGTCGATCCTCGCCGAGATCACGCTGGAGCGCCGGCGCGGCCAGCGCGGATAGGCGGGGCGTCTCCTGTCGCGCGGATCTTGCAGGCAGCGCGGTGACGTTGGCGTGGGGCCCGAAAAAAATACCAGTGAAACAGCGATCGGGCTGTTCACGCGGACGCGCCGCTGCCGGTCGCCTCGTCGAGCGGTTCATAGAAGCTGATGTGATTGCCGAACGGGTCGATCACGGCGACCTCGCGCGTATTCCAGGGCGAGGTCTCGATCCCCGGCCGCATGTAGCGATAGCCCTTTGTGCTGATCTCGCGATGGAAGGCCTCGATGCCACGCACCCGGATGCGCAGATGCGCGCCCGGCGAGCCGTCGCCATGGTGCTCGCTCAAATGCAGGACCAGGCCGCCACGCGACACCTGCCGGTAGAGCGGCGCATTGTCGTCGAAGCGATGCTCCCAGTCGAGCGAGAAGCCGAGAAAGCCGAGATAGAACTCGTCCGCCTTCGCGACGTCGAAGATGCGCAGGATCGGCGTGATCTCGTGGAATTCGATCGCGTCTGACATCAGCTCCACCCTTCGGCTGGGAGCCGCCCGGCTGCCCGACTCACATGATGAGGCTCGATTGGTCATGAAAGCGACGGCGGGAAAAGTCCGCGCGGTCACAATGTCGCGAGGTGTGCCAGCCGGAGCGAGCGCAATCCGGAGGCCGATCGATTGAGTCAGTCGAACAGGCTCGACACCGATTCTTCCGCGGCGGTGCGGCCGATCGCTTCGGCGATCAGGCCCGCGATCGACAGCGTGCGGATGTTGCCGGCATCGCGCACCGCTTCGGTCGCCAGGATCGAGTCGGTGATGACGAGCTCTTTCAGCCGCGACGATGTGATTCGCCTGACCGCGCCACCGGACAGCACGCCATGCGTGATGTAGGCGTAGACTTCGCTTGCGCCGTGGGCGATCAGCGCGTCGGCGGCGTTCACCAGCGTGCCGCCGGAATCGACGATGTCGTCGACCAGGATGCAGGTGCGGTCTTCGACCTCGCCGATCACGTTCATGACCTCGGATTCACCGGGGCGCTCGCGGCGCTTGTCGATGATGGCAAGCGGGGTGTTGATGCGCTTGGCAAGCCCGCGCGCCCGCGCCACGCCGCCGACATCGGGCGACACCACCATCGTTTTGGAGAGATCGAAGCGATCCTTGATGTCGCGCACCATCAACGGCGCGGCAAACAGGTTGTCGGTCGGGATGTCGAAGAAGCCCTGGATCTGGGTGGCGTGCAGGTCGAGCGTCATGACGCGGTCGACGCCGGCGCGGCTGATCAGGTTGGCGACGAGCTTTGCCGAGATCGGGGTGCGGGATCCGGATTTACGGTCCTGCCTTGCATAGCCGAAATAGGGCACGACCGCGGTGATGCGGCGCGCCGAGGCGCGGCGTAGCGCATCCGTGATGATCAGCAGCTCCATCACGTTGTCGTTGGCCGGATAGGAGGTCGACTGCAGGATGAAGACGTCGGAGCCGCGCACGTTCTCCTGGATTTCGACGAATATCTCCATGTCGGCGAAGCGCCGGACCACGGCCTTGGTCAGCGGCAAGCCGAGCCCGTTTGCGATGGCCTGGGCCAGCGCAGGGTTGGAATTGCCGGCGACGAGTTTGATGGAGCCGTTCTTGGCCGACATCGAGGCTTCTCCCCGCGCCGAGCTGGCGACAATGTTCAGCATATCGGGATACCCGCTAAACCGGCAATCTGGAACGAGCGAGGTGATATCAAGGTCAAGCCGCCGATGGCAACCCGGAGGAGCCCGTTTTCCCTGCGAAAAACCCGCTCATGCCTTAGCGTTTGGCTAATGCTCGGCGTAGCCGAGTGCATTGACTTCCGAAGGCTCGCTGGCCTGCGGCTCGGCGGTGGCGATCGCGGGACCGCGCCTGGTGGCCGGATCGGCTGCGGGGGCTGGCGCCTGATCGGCCGGTCCGCCGTTGATCAGGCTTGACAGGCCGGAGAGGCCGGCTTGGGCGATCTTGCGCAGGATCATGTCGTCGGCCGCCGCCCAGGCATCGCGCCCGGGCACCTTGCCGGCCGGTTCCTCGCCGGACAGACGCAGCGCGCGCTGCTGGTTCTGGTCATAGACGTCCCAGACCCAGGCGATCATGGTCTTGCCGCGCACCACCTGCGCGGCGAGATAGAAGCGCACGCGATAGGCCGCCGCCTGGCCCTCGCGCGAAACAATGGCGAGGTTGCGCAGCTTGCTCTCGCTGTCGAGCACGCTGACCATGCGGTCGAACACCTGCGGCGGCGGACCGTCGATCTGTTCGAAGGTGATGGCCGGACCGCTCGTGGCCATGGCGAAGGAATTCTGCGGCGCGCCGCCGCCGGCACAGCCAGCGAGCGCACAGCTTACCGTAAGCAGCATCGTGACGATGCATGCGCGCAGGCTTGCTCGAAGAAATTGTGTCGACGCTTCCCTCATCGGAAGGGAGCGATATCGTTAAAATTCCGTTAAGTCTAGCGCAGGAAAGACACAAAGCACGCAATCAATTTCGGCGAGGATGCGTCCAAAATCGGGACACCAGCGATCAGGCCGCGAACACGATGGCGTGCGTATGGCCGCCATCGTCAGCTACGTTGCATCGGAGCGGATCGCAGTCATCTAGTCGGCGAGGTGGTGCTTCATGGCCGCTGCGATCCAGGCCCACTCTCTGTTCGGGCTGCTATTGGGCGATTGCCCCTTCATGATCGCGACCAGCTCCCAATAGCGGCTAGCGCGCGGATCGTGCTGCGCGTATTGGTCATGCAGCCATTTCCTGAAATCCCGGTTCGGTTCGCGGCCCATCAGTCTTGCCGACGTTTCCATCAGTTCGCGAGCCAAAGCCTTGCCCGCCTCCGAGGTCGGTTGGTGTCCTTCCGAAATCGCCTGCCCGGCCTTGAGGGTGAGGCCTTGCGTTGCGCGCTCATAGGCATTCGCGTCGAAGGCGTCGGTGTCCCAAACGCCCTTGACGTTGGAGCGCATCGTGGCCACGAAGCCTGGATCGCTCAGGATGGAGGCGAGTTCGATCCAGGCGTCGCATTGCTCCGGCGTGGGCTCATCAGGCAGTTCGGGAACGCTGGATTCGATTTTCTGGCGCATCCATTCGGGATCAATCCTGGTGTCTTCCGACACCTGTTCGTAAAAGCGTTCGACGACGCTGCGGCGCTCCGCACGGGACAGTGTGGTCATGGTCCAGTATCTCCTGAGGTCAGCTTGGCTGGGTGTGGGCGAACGAAGCACCGCCCGCAGCGCCGAGGCCACGCGACGCTGCGCGGCGATTTCCGCTTCCAGGGCCTGAAGGCGAAGCCTCAGCGCCTCGGAAAGCGAAAGCTCGTGCGACAGCACCTCGCGGATTGCGTCCAGACCGAGACCGGCATCACGCAGGCAGCGGATCAGGTCGAGACGGACAAGCTCGTCATCGGTGAATACGCGATAACCACTCTCGGTCCGGCCCGCCGGCGGGAGCAGTCCCTTGTCCGCATAGAATCGCAGTCGTCGCACGGATACGCCAGAGAGGCGGGAGGCTTCCCCGATGCTGTAGGTTCGTTGCTTCATGGCTGCGTTCTGCGGCCTCCACTTGGTGGAGAGTCAAGGCCGAAACGGAAAGCCGCATTGCTTCCGGCTCGCGCTGCCGACGCCGCCTTCAGGGCTCCAGCGCGATCGCGTGCACATGGCGGCCATAGTCGGGCTCGCCCCGATGCACCGAGCGGCGATAGCTGAAGAAGCGCTCGTCGGAATAGGTGTCGAGGCCGAGATCGTCGATCATCAGCACGCCGGCCGCCTTGAGCCTGTCACGGATGAAGCCGGCGAGATCGAACATCGCATGGCCCTCGCGGGACGAGGGCAGGAAGAACACCGCATTGTCGGCGTCGGCATCGAGAAAACGGGTGACGAACTCGCCGCCGACCTCGTAGCTCGGCTGCCGGATCATGGGACCGATCGCCGCGACGATGCCGCCCCGTTCCGCGCCGAGCTTCTCCATGGCGGCAACGGTGGCTTCCAACACGCCCGTCAGCGCGCCTTTCCATCCGGCATGGGCCGCGCCGATCACGCGCGCGTTCGGCTCGACCAGCAGGACCGGGCCGCAATCGGCCGTGGTGACGGCGATCGCCAGCCCGTCGGTACGGGTGACGAGGGCGTCCGCCTTCGGCCGCTGGCCGTCCCAGGGACCGGCCACCACCACGGCGTCCGGGGAATGGACCTGGTGCACGTTGATAAGGTGCTTCGGCGCGAGGCCCATCTGCTCCGCTATGCGGCGGCGGTTTTCGGCGATATGGGTGGGATCGTCGCGGGAGCCGAGCCCGCCATTGAGATGGGAATAGACGCCGTCGGAGACGCCGCCTTCCCGGGTAAAGAAGGCATGGCGCAGGCCGGGGATGGCAGCGAGCAGCGGGGATTCCAGTCTCATCGTTTCGCAGCCCTCTCGCTCTGGTTCTCCTCGCTGAGGCCGGCCAGGATGATCAGCTTGGGATCGGAGATGGCGAGCACCTTGAACAGCTGCCCCATGCCGCCGCGGCCCGGTCCGGTCAGCCGCTTCAGGGCGTTGGAAATGTCTTCCGACACTTCCGCTGTCGCCTTGGTCATCAGCGTCACCGCGCGGGTCTCGATGCCGAGCTTTTTCAGAAACTCGCCCTGGGTGACCGGGCCATGGATGCGCGCGCCGAGATCCTCGGCGGCGCGCGCCAGCGCCTGGAAATCGACATGCGCGGTCAGGTCGGCCTGGCCCGGCGCCTTCAGGGGGTCAGTGAAGCTGTGGCGCGCGATGGCCTGAAACGTATCGCCGGCATCGCTGCGCAGATGGCCGTAATCGATGATCAGCGCCGCTCCCTCGTGCTGGCGCACGCGCTTGGCAATCCGCATCATCTCGGCATCCGGCCGCCATTCGAACACGGCACCGACCGGTGCGGCGCGGACCAGCGTCGGCAGCAGCACCTCGAAGCGCGGCATCGGCTCCTCGGCGGCGCCGAACACCAGCTTGTCGTTCTTGTCGAGGTCGACGACCCGCTCGTGCCAGCCGGTTTCACGCCGCACCATCTGATGGATCGGCAGCGCGTCGAAATATTCGTTGGCGAAGATCACGCTTGGGCCTTCCGGCACCTCGTCGATGCTGTCGTGCCATTCGGCATGACGCACGCCCTGCAGCATCTCGCGCTGTTTCGCGCGCAGCAGCGGATTGATCTCGACCATGTGAATGTGAAGCGCCTGGAAGAGCGGCGGCAGCACCCGGAGCGCGCGAAGCGCATCCGCCATCATGGTGCCGCGGCCGGGACCGAGCTCGATCAGCCGGAGCAGCGGCGGCGAACCGATCGCCTTCCACACCGAGGCGGCCCATAGCCCGAGAAGCTCGCCGAACATCTGGCTGACCTCGGGCGCGGTGGTGAAGTCGCCTTCGCGGCCGATCGGATCGCGCGCGATGTAATAGCCGTACTGTGGATGCGTGAGGCACAGCTCCATGTAGCGCCAGACCGGCATCGGCCCGGAGGACCTGATCAGCTTCTTGATCTCGGACAGCAGCGGTGAAAATTCGGTCACGATTTCCCTTGAACAGAATCCCCTGATAGGGCCGGCCGCGGCGGCTCACGCCGCAACACCCATGCAATCAGCACGGCGCCGACGAGCACCATGGGCACCGACAGCAGCATACCCATTGTGAGCTGGCCCCACAAAAAGCCGAGCTGCTTGTCGGGCTCGCGGAAGAACTCGCCGGTGATCCGGGCCAGACCATAAAGTGCAATGAAGCTGCCGAGAATGAGCCCCGGGCGCTTCAGGGCGCCGAGGCGGACCATAATGGCAAGAATGGTAAACAGCAGGACCCCCTCCAGGCCGGCCTCGTAGAGCTGGCTTGGATGGCGGGGCAGATGCATCTGGTCATTGGGGAAGATCATGGCCCAGGGCAGGCTCGGATCGGCGGCCCGGCCCCACAGTTCGCTGTTGATGAAGTTGGCGATCCGCCCCAGGAACAGCCCGATCGGCCCGACCGCGGTGGTGATGTCGCCGAGCGAGAGGATGGAGATGCCGTTCCGCTGCGCGAACCATATCACCGCAATCACGCAGCCCATGAAGCCGCCGTGGAACGACATGCCGCCCTTCCACAGTTCGAAAATTTCCAGCGGGTGGTCGATGAAGAATGGCAGGTTGTAGAACAGCACATAACCGGTGCGACCGCCCAGGATGATGCCGATCGTGACCCAGAGGATGAAATCGTCGAGCTGCAGCAGGGAGATCGGCGCAGGCCCGTCCCACAGCCGCTCGTTCTTCGCCAGCGACCGCGCATAAATCCAGCCGAGCACGATACCGGTGATATAGGCGAGCGCGTACCAGCGGATCGCGAACGGTCCGATCTGGACCGCGACGGGATCGAAGACGGGGAAGTCGATCAGGAGAAAGGGCATCGCGCCTCGGGCTTATGCTTGGGCTGATCCTTCGAGTCTCACACGGAAAGGTTGCGGCGATAGAGCGCAAGCAACCGTTCCCAATGCCGCTCGGCGGCGTCGCGATTGTAGACCGGGCGCTTGGGGAAGGCGAAGCCGTGATGGGTGCCGGGATAGATCTCCACCTCGTTGGTCGATCCATTCATGCCCTCGCGTACCTTCTCGATGATCTCCGGCGGCGCATAGACGTCGGTCTCGGCGCAGGCGAAATAGAGCTCCGCCTTGGTCTTCTGCAAGGCAAGATGCGGGCTGTCGGGCTGGTCAGTGGCGAGTTGCACGCCGTAGATCGAGGCCGCCGCCCTGACGCGCTCGGGAAAATGCGTCGCCGCGTTGATCGCATAGCGTCCGCTCATGCAGTAGCCGACGGTGCCGACGATCTCAGTGTTCGCGGCCTTGTCGCCCTCGGCATAGGCGAGCAGCGCCTTGGTGTCTTCCATCACGAGCGGGATGCTGAGCGAGTTCATCAGCGCGAACATTCGCTTGCGCTCCGGTGCCTCCGGGTCGGCCGGCAACGGGCCGAGCTCCATCACGCCGGCGCGGTAATAGAGGTTCGGCAGCATCACGTAATAGCCCGAGGTGCCGAGCCGGCGCGCCATGTCGCGCAGTTCCTCGCGGATCGCCGGCGCGTCCATGTAGAACAGGATCACGGGAAAAGGCCCGCCGCGTTCGGGATGCGTGATGAACGTCGTGGTGTGGCCGTCCTTGGTCGCGATTTCGATCTGCTGGTCGATCATGGGCGCTTCTTCTTTTTTCGAGGTTTTGTGGGACAGGGATGCCGCAGTCAGCTACGATTACAAGGAAACCGCAGCATGACAAGGCGAGCACGCAGCAGGACTTGAATGGCCTGCGCCGGATCGCCATTGTTTGATCTGACCAGCATTGCCGCAGCCGGAGAGGGACATGACCCAGACCACGAATCGGTTTTTCGACGAAATCGGCCGTCTGATGAACGACGCCGCGGGCGCCGCGCAAGGCGTGAAGCGCGAGTTCGACACCGTCATGCGCAGCCAGGCCGAACGGATCCTGCGCGACCTCGACATCGTCAAGCGCGAGGAGTTCGAGGCGGTCAAGGAAATGGCCCGCCTGGCGCGTGAGGAAAACGAAGCCCTCAAGGCCCGCATCGCCGCGCTCGAGACCAAGCTCGGCGGCGCCACTAGCTGAAGATCACGCGTTCGTCGTCATACCCGGCGAAAGCGGGGCATGCAGTACGCCGAGGCCGGTCGGTTCATGCACTGACGTCTGTGAATACCGGATCGCCCGGTTCAAGCCGGGCGATGACAAGGGGTGGCGGCAGCCGAAGAAAAATCCCCTGATTTCCTTGTCATTTCGGCCGGTTGGGGCTAAAAGCCGGCCACATCCGCGGCCCCCGCACCCCTGGAGGCTTGCCGCGGGCATGTGAGACCGGGCCGCTCTGCGGCCTTTAGCTTTTAAAAACAAGGACTTGTGACAATGGCGACCGTCAAGGAATTGAAGGCGACCGCACGTCCGTCAGTCGGCAAGGGGGCCGCACGGGCAGAGCGTCGCGCCGGGAATGTGCCCGGAGTGATCTATGGAAACAATCAGCCCCCGCTGCCGATCTCGGTCAACGATCGCGAACTGCGTCAGCGCATCCTCGCCGGACGTTTCCTCACCACCGTCTATGACATCGAGCTGGACGGCAAGAAGCACCGCGTGATTCCGCGCGACTTCCACCTCGATCCGGTGCGTGATTTCCCGATTCACGTCGATTTCCTGCGGCTCGGCGAAGGCGCGACCATTCGCGTCAGCGTGCCCTTGCACGTGGTCCGCTCGGAAGCCTCGCCCGGCATCAAGCGCGGCGGCACGGTCAACATCGTGACCCACGCGGTTGACCTCGAATGCTCGGTCGACAATATCCCGCAATTCATCGAGGCCGATGTCGGTGCGCTGGAAATCAGCCACTCGCTGCATCTGTCGGACGTCAAGATGCCCGGCGGCGTGAAGTCGCTGGCGCGCGAGGACATCACGCTGGTGACCATCGTGCCGCCGTCCGGCTACGCCGAAGAGCAGCGCGCGGCGGCAGCAACCGCGGCAGCGGCTGGCGGTGCGGCGGCTCCCGCGGCCGGCGCGGCTGCACCAGCGGCGGCGGCCCCGGCGGCGGCTCCCGCGGCCGGTGCGAAGGCGCCCGCGGCTGGCGCCAAGGCGCCTGCCGGCGGCGACAAGAAGAAGTAAGCCGGCGCGGGATGCCGCGTCATGCTGCTCTTCGTCGGCCTCGGCAATCCCGGCGCGAAATACGCGCGCAACCGGCATAATATCGGTTTCGCGGTCGTCGATGAAATCGCGCGGCGTCATGGGTTCGCGCCCTGGCGCCGCCGTTTTCAGGGCGAGACCTCGGAGGGCGCGCTCGACGGCGCGCGTATCATCCTGCTCAAGCCCACCACCTACATGAACGAATCAGGTCGTTCGGTGCAGGAGGCTGCCAACTTCTTCAAGCTCGGCGCAGGCGACATCACGGTGTTCCAGGACGAGCTCGAACTGCAGCCGGCGAAGGTGCGGGTGAAGGTCGGCGGTGGCATTGCCGGGCACAACGGATTGCGTTCGTTGACCTCGCATATCGGCAACGACTATCGCCGCGTGCGGCTCGGCATCGGTCATCCCGGCGTCAAGGAACTGGTGCACGGCCACGTGCTGTCGGACTTTGCCAAGAGCGACATGCCGTGGGTCGAGGCGCTCTGCGCCGCGGTGGCGGACAATGCCGCGCTGCTGGCTGCCGGCCACGATGCCTCGTTCCAGAACAAGGTGCATCTGGCGATGCAGGGCAAAGGCTTTTTCGCTCCACGCGACGAGGACGGCGTCGCATAGCGCGGCGCTGACGACGCGAACGGATTTTCAGGACGGACCATGGGATTCAAATGCGGTATCGTCGGCCTGCCCAATGTCGGCAAGTCGACCCTCTTCAACGCGCTGACGGAGACCGCGGCAGCGCAGGCCGCGAACTATCCGTTCTGCACGATCGAGCCCAATGTCGGCGAGGTCGCGGTGCCCGATCCGCGGCTCGACAAGCTCGCCGCGATCGGCAAGTCGGCGCAGATCATACCGACCCGGCTGACCTTCGTCGACATCGCGGGCCTGGTGCGCGGTGCTTCGAAAGGCGAAGGCCTCGGCAACCAGTTCCTCGCGAACATCCGCGAGGTCGACGCGATCGCGCACGTGGTTCGCTGTTTCGAGGATTCCGACATCACCCATGTCGAGGGCAAGATCGCTCCATTGGCCGACATCGAGACCATCGAGACCGAGCTGATGCTCGCCGATCTCGAGAGCCTGGAGAAGCGCGTCGACACCCTCGCCAAGAAGGCCAAGGGCAACGACAAGGACGCCAGGGAGCAGCTCGATCTCGTCAACCGCACGCTCGTGCTGCTGCGTGAGGGCAAGCCGGCGCGGCTGGTCGAGCGCAAGGCGGAAGAGCAGCGCGCCTTCGACATGCTGGGATTGTTGAGCTCAAAACCGGTGCTCTATGTCTGCAATGTCGAGGAGGGCGCGGCGAAGGACGGCAACGGCTTTTCGCAGGCGGTGTTCGACCTCGCCAAGACCGAAGGCGCGGTTGCGGTCGTCATCTCCGCCAAGATCGAGTCGGAGATCGCGACGCTGTCAAGAGAAGAGCGCACCGACTTTCTGGAAACGCTCGGGCTCGAAGAGGCTGGTCTGGACCGGCTGATTCGCGCCGGCTACCAGCTTCTCGATCTCATCACCTATTTTACGGTGGGACCGAAGGAAGCGCGGGCCTGGACCATCCATCGTGGCACCAAGGCGCCGGCCGCAGCCGGCGTCATTCATACCGATTTCGAGAAGGGGTTTATCCGCGCCGAAACCATTGCCTATGCGGATTATGTCGCGTTCGGCGGCGAAGCCGGCGCGCGCGATGCCGGCAAGCTCCGCCTCGAAGGCAAGGACTATGTGGTCGCCGACGGCGACGTCATGCATTTCCGCTTCAATACCTGACAAGATACCTCACTGCGTCGTTGCGAGGCGCAACGCGCCGCAGCAATCCGGTCTGTCCGCGCGGAGATATCTCTGGATTGCTTCGCTTCGCTCGCAATGACGGGTGTTCTCAGCGCATTCCGCCCTGGTCGCGGATGGCGCCGAGATGCTCGTTGATGCGAAACACGATCAGGATGAATTCCGCGACGATGCGCGAGAACACGATGCCGACGGCGGCGCCGATGATGCTGGACAGCAGCACCAGGAAACCGCCGAACGGACTGATCGCCATCGCTGCGAGGCCGGAAAAGATACCGGACACACCGGTCAGCACGATCAGGGCAATGACCAGCCAATAAAAGGACTTGATCACGGTTGGCGTGATGAACCGGTCCCACTGAAACAGATCGCGAAATTCGAACATCTTCTCCCCCGGCAAATTCGCAAAAAGGGCCGAACGTGGCTGTCGGATCGAACTGGGCTAGCCCCGAACCGGATTCGGAGCAATAGAGCGCGCGAGTCGGGCGCGCAGACGCGCTTGAGATTGCCGCAAAGTGCGGCCACAATCGGGCTTCCTTCCGGCAATCCTCAATCCCATGACCCTGACCTTCGAAGACCTCCCGCCCGGTCGCCTCGGCACTTTCGGCCCGCGTCGCGTGACGCGGGAGGAGATTTTGGCATTCGCCGCCGAGTTCGACCCGCAGCCGATGCATCTCGACGAGGCGGCCGCGCAGCGCTCGATGCTGAAAGGGCTGTCCGGTTCCGGCTGGCATCTCTGTTCGATCATGATGCGGATGATGTTCGACGGTCTTATCGGCCGCACCGCATCGCTGGGCTCTCCCGGCGTCAACGAGGTGCGCTGGCTCGCGCCGCTGCGGCCCGGCGACGAACTGATGCTCGAGGCCGATGTGGTCGAGGCGCGCGTGTCGAACAGCCGTCCGGAGACCGGTATCGTGACCTTCAAGTTCACCGCGCGCAACGCCAGCGGCCAGGCGCTGTGCGAGATGGTCTCGCCGATCATCGTGAAGCGGCGTGCCGCCGCCACCGCGCAGGAGGCGACCTAGATGTTCTTCTTCGAGGATTTCGTGGTCGGACGGCGGCGCGACATCGGATCATTCACCTTCACGTCAGAGGCGATCAAGAGCTTTGCCGCACTGTACGATCCGCAGCGCTTCCATCTGGACGAGGAGGAAGGACGCAAATCGCTGTTCGGCGGCCTCGCCGCATCCGGCTGGCATGTCGGCTCGGTCTGCATGAAGCTGTTGGTCCTCGATGGCCAGCGTCAAGCGAAGGAGGCGCTCGCCCGCGGCGAGGAGGTCGCGACCTTGGGGCCGTCGCCGGGCTTTCGCGAACTGCGCTGGCTCAAGCCGGTGCTGGCGGGGGATACCATCAGCTTCGCCAGCGAGGTGGCCTCGCTCCGCACCTCGGAATCGCGGCCGGCGTGGGGCATTCTCGATGCCCGCAACAGCGGAACCAACCAGCGCGGCGAACTGGTGTTCTCGATCATCGCGACCGCCTTCGTGCCGCGGCGCGAGCCGGCCTGATCCGTAGAAATCCCGTTTACCTCATCCCCCGGAACCAACGCGCTGCTAACGCATTCTGAACCTTGTCGCTGGTAGTATGACGGCCGGGGACAGAAGTTCGGGGATGATCATGGCAGACCGTAGCGGCCTGAAACTGGTGGGCTTTATCTTTGCGTCCGTGACGCTTGCGGTCATGCTGGTGACCGGCGTGGTCGTAACCAGCTATGCGAACGGCGCCTATTCGCTGGATGCTCCGCGGGCGGACGTCGCAGTCAGCGTCCGCTAACCATCGCGGCCAAAATACGCGTCGCCTTCAGCGGCTCCAGATCAGCGCCATCGCCGCGATCACGACGATCAGCAGGCCGACGAAGCGGATCATGATGGTGCCGACCGGAGGCGAGGTGCTGCGCAAGGGAAGCGGATCGGACTTCTCCGGCCGGATCGTTTCCATCAAGGTGTCCCCCAGACATCGCGGCCCGCGCGGAGCGGTCCGTTTCTTGGTCGCGACCAGCCGCGGCCGAGTTCAAAGATCCCGGCGTCAATTTGCAAGAGGCTCAGCCTGTCCCCTCGGGCGGGGAAACAGGTCGGGCTGAAGCGGCGCGGATCGGGAATCGCTGTCCCCGTGCTGCCGAATCAAATGCCGCCGTGCCCGTTTTAAGCACGGCGGCCTGATG
>Ga0207692_10000226_pt1 | contig 19070 bp, 6 predicted proteins | sample LARL52metaG_FD_184345 | JGI IMG/M metagenome (GOLD analysis project Ga0207692, IMG submission 184345) | Corn, switchgrass and miscanthus rhizosphere microbial communities from Kellogg Biological Station, Michigan, USA - LAR L5-2 metaG... | ecosystem: Host-associated > Plants > Roots >...
CGGTCGATCTTGCCGTTGGGAGTGCGCGGCAACGCGTCCAACGCGACGAACGCCGTCGGCACCATGTACTCCGGCAGCGTCTTCTCCACCGCCGCACGCACCTCGTCCACGGTCCGGCCCGGTCGCACCACGACGTACCCGACCAGGGCACCGTCGCGCACCACGGCCGCGGCCTCGGCGGACTCGGCCGACAGAGCCGCCTCGACCTCGCCCAGCTCGATCCGGAAACCGCGGATCTTGACCTGGTCGTCGACCCGTCCGGCGAACTCCAGCAGCCCTTCCGCGGTCCACCGCGCCAGGTCGCCGGTGCGGTACATGCGTGAGCCCGCAGGCCCGAACGGGTCGGCGACGAACCGGCCGGCGGTGAGACCGGGACGGCCCTGGTAGCCGCGCGTCACCAGCGCGCCGCTGACGTACAGCTCGCCCACCGCGCCGATCGGCACCGGTTGCAGCCGGGCGTCCAGCACGTGGACCTGCGTGTTCCACGCGGGCCGGCCGATCGTGAGCACGCCGGACGGCACGGGATCTCCGGGCGCGATGCGGAAGACGGTGCAGCCGACGGTGGTCTCGGTGGGGCCGTACTCGTTGAGCACGGTCGCTTCGGGGTTGCGGGCGCGCCACGCGTCCAGCGCGTCGCCGAGCAGCGACTCGCCGCCGAGCACCAGCTCCCGCGACGGCGAGAACTCGTCCGGCACGGCGGCGAGCAGCGCGAGGTGGCTCGGGGTCGCCTTGACGTACGCGGGTTTGGTGACCGAGCCGTCCGGTCCGCTCGCCGTCCAGCTCACCAGCTCGACCCGGCCGCCGGAGATCAGCGGGCCGTAGATGCCGGTGACGGTGAGGTCGAACGAGATCGGCGAGTGCACCAGCGCGTGCTCGCGCAGGCTCGCGTACTCGTGCAGCACCCAGGCCAGGTACGCGATCACCGAGCGGTGCTGCACCACCACGGCTTTCGGCGTGCCGGTCGAGCCCGAGGTGAAGATCGCGTAGGCGGCGTTGTCCGGCAGCGGACCGGGAGTGATCCGCAAGCTCGGCGATTCGGTGACATCGGGCAGCACGGCGGGAAAGCCCGGCTGGGCCAGTTCCGGCGTCGTCACCACCGCGACCGGGCCGATGTCGCGCAGCATGAACGCCAGCCGCTCGGCCGGATGCGCCGGGTCGAGCGGCAGGTAGGCGGCTCCGGTCTTGAGCACGGCCAGCACCGCGACGACGATCTGCTCGGACACCGGCAGCAGCACGCCGACGAACCGCTCGGGCCCAGCGCCCAGCCCCACCAGGTGGTGCGCCAGGCGGTTGGCTCGCTCGTCCAGTTCGGCGTAGGTCAGCGTGGTGTCGCCGAAGACGACCGCGGGCGCGTCCGGAGTGCGGTCGACCTGGGCCTCGAACAGCGACACCAGCGTGCCGGACGGCAGCTCGTGCGCGGTGTCGTTCCACCCGGCGAGCAGACGGCGTTCCTCCGCCCGCAAGGAGCTGATCGGCAGCCCGGGAGCGGCGACGACCGCGGCCAGGACCTCCTGGAACGACGCCACGATCCGTTCGGCGGTCGCGCGGTCGAAGAGGTCGGTCGCGAACTCCAGCACGCCGCGCACGCCGCCGGACGGCTGCTCGGACAGGAAGAACGACAGGTCGAACTTCGCCGCGGCCACCCCGAGCGGCAACGGCTCCGCGGTCACGCCGGGCAGGTCGACCGCGACGGTCTCGTCGGCGTTGTTCCAGTTCAGGTTCACCTGGAACAACGGGTGCCGCGCGGTCGAGCGGCGCGGGTTCACCGCCTCGACCACCAGCTCGAACGGCACGTCCTGGTGCGCGTAGGCGGCGAGGTCGGCCGCCCGCACCCGGTCCAGCACCTCGGTGAACGCCGGGTCGCCGGACAGGTCGGTGCGCAGCACGACGTTGTTGACGAAGAACCCGACCAGGTCGCGCAGCGCCTCGTCCGGCCGGCCCACGACCGGCGACCCGATCACCACGTCGTCGCCCGCGCCCAGCCGGTGCAGCAACGCGGCGACCGCCGCGTGCACCGCCATGAACGGCGTGACGTGGCGGGCGCGAGCCAGCTCGACCAGTCCACTGTGGACGTCGGACGTGATCTCGAACGCCACCGTGTCGCCGTGATGGGACGCCACCGCCGGACGTTGCCGGTCGTAGGGCAGCGCCATCTCCTCCGGCAGCCCGGCCAGCGCGGACGTCCAGAACGACACGTCCGGCACTTCCCGTTGCCAGACGGCGAAGTCCGCGTACTGGACGGGCAGCGGCCGCCAGTCCGGCTCGGCACCGCGAGTCCGTGCGGTGTAGGCCGCCGCCAGGTCCGCCGCGAGCGGTGCCATCGAGGCGCCGTCACCCGCGATGTGGTGCAGCACGATCAACAGCACGTGCTCGTCCGGGCCGGCGGGGAACAGCACCGCGCGCACCGGTGCCTCGGTCGCGAGGTCGAACGGCCGTGCCACCTCCTCCTCCAGGGAGGAACCGGCCCGCAGCGCCGGGATCTCCGGCAACAACACCTGGTGCGGGCCGTGCGAGTCCTCGGCGAACACCGTGCGCAGCACCTCGTGCCGCTGACCGACGTCCCGCAACGCGGCGGACAGCGCCGCCACGTCCAGCGCGCCGCGCAACCGCAGGGCGATCGGCAGGTTGTAGATCGCCGACGGGCCTTCCATCCGGTGCAGGAACCACAGCCGTTCCTGGGCGTGCGACAGCGGGACCCGCTCACCGCGTTCGACCGCGACCAGACCGGCCCGCCGGGCGTCGGCGGAGGCGAGCTTCGGTGCGAGCGCCGCCACCGTGGTCGCCTCGAACAGCGCGGCCAGCTCGACCTCGCGGCCGAACACGGCCCCGATCCGGCCGGCCAGCCTCGCCACCAGGAGCGAGTGGCCGCCCAGCGCGAAGAAGTCGTCGTCGACCGACACCGCGGGCACGCCGAGCACCTCCGCGAAGAGTCCACAGAGGATCTCCTCGTCCGGGGTGCGCGGCGCCCGGCCTTCGACCGCCGCGAACTCGGGCACCGGCAACGCCTTGCGGTCCAGCTTGCCGTTGGGCGTGAGCGGCCACGCGTCGAGCTCCACGAACGACGCGGGCACCATGTACTCGGGCAGCCGCGCCGCCATCCGTTCGCGCAGGTCGTCGTGGTCGAGCGGGCCGCACGTGAGCAGGTAGCCGACCAGGCGCTGGGCGTGCACCGCCGCAGCGGCGCGGGCCACTGAGGGGTGCGCGGCCATCGCGGCTTCGACCTCGCCCAGCTCCACCCGGAACCCGCGCAGCTTCACCTGGTTGTCCGCGCGGCCGAGGTACTCCAGTTCCCCACCAGCGGTCCAGCGCACCACGTCGCCGGTCCGGTACAGCCGCTGCCCCGCCGCGAACGGGTTCGCCACGAACCGTTCCGAGGTCAGCCCGGGCCGGTCCAGGTAGCCGCGCGCCAGCTGCACACCACCGAGGTAGAGCTCACCGGGAACACCGGGCGCGACCGGGCGCAACCGGCCGTCCAGCACGTAGCAGGTGGTGTTCGCGACCGGTCCGCCGATCAGGACCGCCTCGGGGTCCGGCCGGACGGTCCAGGCCGTCACGTCCACCGCGGCCTCGGTCGGCCCGTACAGGTTGAACACCGGTACGTCCGGCAGCAGCCGCGCGCACTCGCGCACCACGGCGGCGGGCAGCTCCTCGCCACTGCACACGATCCGGCGCAGCCGCCCGGCCGGCGCCAGGTCCGGCGCGGTCAGGAAGGCGGCCAGCATGGACGGCACGAAGTGCACGGTCGTGACGTCCTCGGCGCCGATCAGGCCGGCCAGGTAGGCGGGATCGCGGTGGCCGTCGGGGCGGGCGACGACCATCGTGCCGCCGTAGGCCAACGTCCAGAACAGCTCCCACACCGACACGTCGAAGCCGACCGGCGTCTTGTGCAGCACGCGCTCGCCGGGTTCGAGCGGGAAGGCCTGCTGCATCCACCACAGGCGGTTGGCCAGTCCGGCGAACGTGTTGACCGTGCCCTTGGGCCTGCCGGTCGAGCCGGAGGTGTAGATGACGTAGGCGGCGTTGTCACCGCGGACCACCACACCGAGGTTCTCCGGTGACTCGTCCTCGGCGTGCACGCCGATCCGCTCGAAGCCGTCGACGTCCACATCGGACACCAGCAGCGTCGCGCCCGAGTCGGCCAGCACGTAGGCGATGCGGTCGGCGGGGTACCCGGTGTCGATGGGCACGTAGGCGCCACCGGCCTTGAGCACGGCCCACAGCGCCACGACCAGGTCCACCGAACGCGGCAGCATGACCGCCACCCGCGACTCGGGTCCGACGCCACGCCGGCGCAGAGCCCTGGCCAGCCGGTTCACCCGCGCGTTGAACTCGCCGTAGGTGACGCGCTCGTCCTCGAAGACGACGGCGACGGCCGCGGGGTCCTGTGCCTCCAGCAGCTCCACGACGAAGCGGGGGTCGATCGGTGCCGCGGTGTCGTTCCATCGGCGCAGCACCAGTTCGCGCTCGGTCTCGTCCAGCACGTCCACTTCGGACAGACGCAGGCCGGCGTCCGCCGCGACCGCGGCCAGCACCTTCGTGAACCGGCGCGCGAAGCTCTCCGCCGTGGCCCGGTCGTAGAGGTCGGTGGCGTACTCCAGCGTGCACAGCAGGCCGCCCTCCTCGGTGAGCTGGCAGTCGAAGTGCACGTCGAACTTGGCCGTGCCGCTGGTGACCGGGCCCGCCGTGACGGTGACGCCCGGCAGGTCGACCCGCACCTCGGTCAGGTCCAGCCAGGCGAGCATCACCTGGAAGAACGGGTGCCGCGAGCGGGACCGTTCCGGCCGCAGCTCCTCCGCCAGCCGTTCGAACGGGACCTCGCGGTGGGCGAAGGCGCCCAGACCGGCCTCGCGCACCCGGCCGAGCAGGTCCTCGAACGACGGGTCACCCGAGGTGTCGATCCGGTAGACCAGCGTGTTGATGAACACGCCGACGACGTCGTCCAGCGCGGAGTCGGGCCGGTCGGCGATCACGCCGCCGAGCGGGATGTCCTCTCCCGCACCGAGTTTGGTGAGCAGGGTGGCCAGTGCGGCCTGCAGGACCATGAACGGCGTCGTGCGGGTGCGGCCCGCGAGGTCGAGCAGGCGCCGGTACAGCTCCGGCGGCACGGGGAAGTCGAGGTGGGCGCCGCGGTGGGTGGCCACCGGCGGCCGGGGCCGGTCAGCCGGGAAGGTCACCTCCTGGGGCAGCCCCGCCAGCGCACCGGTCCAGTACTCCAGCTGGCGCGGCAGGTCTGCCGCCACGACGTCGCGCTGCCACACCGCGAAGTCGGCGTTCTGGACCGCCAGCGGCGCCCATCCCGGTGCCTCACCGCGCGTGCGCGCCCGGTAGGCCGCCGAGAGGTCCTCGGCGATCGGCCGCAGCGACACGCCGTCCGCCGCGATGTGCTGGATCACGAACAGCAGGACGTGCTCGTCGGGGCCGGTCACGTACAGGGTGGCCCGCACCGGCAGCTCGGTGGCCAGGTCGAAGGCGTGCGCCGCAGCGGCGGCGAGGTCGGGCGCCTGGTCGTGCACCACGGTCAACGGGCATGTGGTGTCCTCCGGCAGAACGACCTGGTGCGGGCCGTGCTCGTCCTGCGGGTAGAGCGTGCGCAGCGCCTCGTGCCTGCTGACCAGGTCGTCGAGCGCGGCCCGCAGCGCGGCCACGTCGAGCGCGCCGGTGAGCCTGATCGCGGCCGGGATGTTGTAGGTGCCGGACGCGCCCTGCAGCTGCTGGAGGAACCACATGCTCTCCTGCGCGAAGGACAGCGGCACCCGCTCCGGCCGCACGACGCCGGCGATCGCCGCACGCCGGGGCCGCGCGTCACCGAGCAGAGCGGTGAGACCGGCGACGGTCGGTGCCGCGAACACCTCGCGCAACGACAGCTCGACGCCGAACTCGTCGCGCACCCTGTGCACGAGCCGGATCATCAGGATCGACGTTCCGCCGAGCGCGAAGAACTCGTCGTCGACCGAGATCTCGTCCACGCTCAGCACGTCCGCGGCGATGCGGCAGAGCTTCTCCTCCGCCTCCGTGCTCGGCGCCCGCCCGGAGGAAGCCCGTGGCGCGATCTCGACCGCTTGCTCCACCAGCACTTCCACCGCCGGAAGCTCATGATCGAACCCGGTCGACGCGGTGGTGAGCAGCTCGCCGAACAGCGCCGCCACCGACTCGGCCCGCTCGTGGTCGAGCACACCGGTCTGGTAGGCGAGGCGGATCCGCAGGTCCTTCTCGGGGAAGACCGACACCGTGACCGGGTAGTGGGACCGCTCGGTCAGCTCGGCTTCGGCCAGCACCAGGTCACCGGCGCCGAGCTCGCTGCCCAGCGGGTAGTTCTCGACCGCGAGCACGGTGTCGAACAGGGCGTCCAGGCCGGTCGCGCGGGTGATGTCGGCGAGGCCGAGGTGCTGGTGCGCGCGCAGCTCGTTCTCGGTGTGCCGCAAGCGGGTCAGCACGTCGGCGAACGTGTCGCCGGCGGCGAGCCGGACCCGGACCGGCAGGGTGTTGACGAACAGGCCGATCATCGACTCGACGCCGGGCAGCTCGGCGGGACGACCGGACGTCGTGGAGCCGAACACCACGTCGTCCCGGCCGGTGCAGGTCCGCAGCGCCACGGCCCACAGGCTCTGCACGATCGTGCCGAGCGTGACGCCGTGGTCCGCGCCCGTCTTCAGCAGCGCCTCGGTCACGTTCTCGGGCAGCACGACCTCGACGTGGTCGTGGCCGGTCGCCGCACGTCCCTGCGGCGCGATCCTGGTCGGTCCGGTGAGTCCGGCGAGCGCGGATCGCCACGCGGCCAGGGACGAGTCGCGGTCCTGCCGGGCGAGCCAGGCCAGGTAGTCGCGGTACGGCGCGACGGGAAGCGGTTCGCCGCCGTGGTAGAGCGTCACGAGCTCGCGCACCAGCAACGGCAGCGACCAGCCGTCGAGCAGAAGGTGGTGGTGCGTCAGGACAAGACGGTCGCCGATCGCGGTGAACCGCAGCAGCGGCGGCCGGACGACGCTGAAACCACGCGCCCGGTCGGCCGGCAGGAACGCCTCGAAGTCGTCGCGTTCGTCCCATTGCACGGTGACGTCGGCGGGAATCGTCTGCACCGGCGCGCCGGTGGACCGGCTGCGGAACCCCGCGCGCAGGTTGGGGTGCCGGCGCAGCAGCTCACCGGCGGCGGCGCGCATCCGGGTGCGGTCGAAACCGCCGTCGAAGCGCAGCACGAGCTGGCCGACGTACGGGTCCTCCGCCTCGTACAGGGCCAGGAACAGCAGGCCCTCCTGCAACGGCGACAGCGGCAGCACGTCCTCGACGCCGCGCAACCGGTCCAGCTCCTGCTGTCCGATGTGGACCAACGGGACGTCCGACGGGGTGAGGCCACCCGAGGTGTCCTGGGCCAGCTCGGCCAGCGCCGCGCACCACTCGTCGGCGAGTTCGCGCACGGTCTCCTCGGTGAACAGGCCACCGGGGAAGGTCCACTCGGCGACCAGCACGCCGTCCCGGACGTGGGCGTTGATCTCCAGGCTGTGCGCGCAGGGCATCGCGGGGTCGGTCAGCAGCCGCACGTCGCCGTCGAGCTCCCAGCCCAGCGCCGACGGCTCCAGCCGGCCGAGGTAGTTGAACGCGATCCGCGCCGAGCCGGTGACGCGGTCGCGAACCTCGTCGAACCGGTGGCCCGCGACCCGGCGCAGGTCCTCCTTGGCGGTCTTGAGCGGATGACCGCCCGCCTCCAGCCGCACCGGGTGGGTGCGGGTGAACCAGCCGACCGTCGCGGACAGGTCGAAGTCGAACCCGTCGCGGCCGTGCGTTTCCCGCTCCACCACAACGGGTCCATCACCGCGGTGGCGGCGCACGGCCTGTGCCAGCGCGGCCAGCAGCACGTCGTCCGGCGTGGCGCGGTAGGCGTTGGGCAACGTTGTCAGCACGGTTTCGGTCAGCTCGCGGGACACGCTGACCGTGACCGTGCGAGCGGTGCCGCGCAGGTCGGTCGCCGGGTCCAGCTCACGCGCGGCGAGCGGAGGCTCTCCGGCGAGAACCTCGTTCCAGAAGCCGATTTCCTCGTCACGGGGTTCGGTCGCGAGGTGCCGGGCCCAGTGCCGCATCGAGGTCGTGCGCGCGGACAGCACCGGGGCTCGGTTCTCGGCCGCCGCGGTGAGCGCCTCGGCCAGGTCGGGCAGCAGGATCCGCCACGACACGCCGTCGACCACGAAGTGGTGCAGCACCAGCAGAAGACGGCTTTCGCCGAACACGGCCCGCACGACGACACCGTCGTCCACCGAGAGGTCGCGCTGTGCCTGCTGGAGCTGGCTGGTGAGGTCGTCGCCCTCCGCGCGGACGAGGCAGTCCTCCGCGCGCACTGCTCCGATCGGCCGAATCTCGTTACCGCGCAACCGAAGCGCGTCGTGCCGGTCGAGCACCGCCTGCAGCGCGGGCACGAGGTCAGCGAACCGGGTGCCGGGACGCAGCCGCAGCGGCACGGCCTGGGCGTACCCGTCGACCGGCCCGGTGAGCCCGCGCATCAACGGCGTGGCCGGGAACTCGCCGACCGCGTCGTCGATGACCTCCGCTTCGACGAGCACCTCGGCGACCGCGGCGAGCTTGGCCACCGAGCGCTGGTCGAAGACGTCTCCGGCGCGCAGCCGCACGCCGCGCCCGCGAGCCCGGCTGGCGAGCTGGATGGCCGTGATGCTGTCCGCGCCCAGCGCGAACAGGTCGTCGTCGACGCCGAGGTCCTGCCGTTGCAACAGGTCCGCGGCGATCGCCCGCAACACCTCCTCGGTCCCGGTCACGGGAGCACGACCGGTCGCGGCGGGTTCCGGCAGCGCGGCGCGGTCCACCTTGCCGTTCGGCGTCACCGGGATCGCCGCCAGGGTCAGCACGACCTGCGGCACCATGAACGCGGGCAGCCGCTGCGCCAGCCAGTCCCGCGGATCGGCCTGCGGCGCACCGGTCACGTAGCCGACGAGCCGCCGGCCGCGCAGGTCGACGACCGCCTGCTCGACACCGGGGACGCCCGCCAGCACGGTCTCGATCTCGCCCAGCTCGACGCGCTGGCCGTTGACCTTCACCTGGTGGTCGGCCCGTCCGACGAACTCCAGCAGCCCGTCCGGCCGGCGCCGCACGACGTCACCGGTGCGGTACATCCGGCTGCCGCTCGGCCCGTACGGGTCGGCGACGAACCGTTCCGAGGTCAGCGCGGGCCGGTCGAGGTAGCCGCGCGCCAACTGCGGTCCCGCCAGGTACAGCTCGCCCGACACCGCCGGGCGCAGTGCCGAGTCCAGCACGTACGCCCGCGTGTTGTGCGTCGGCGTGCCGATCGGGATCACGTCCTGCGACTCGCACGCCCAGGACGTCGCGGTCACGGAGAACTCGGTGGGGCCGTAGGAGTTGTGCAGCTGGGCGGCGCACTCGCGGGCGAACCGGGCCACCAGACCGGCGGGCATCGCCTCGCCACCGCAGCTCACCATCCGCAACGACGGCGCGTGCGTGTACTCGTCGAGGAACGGCCCGAGCATCGACGGCACGAAGTGGATGATGGTGACCTGCTCGTCGTGGACGAGCCGCGCCAGGTAGGCCGGGTCGCGGTGGCCGTCGGGGCGCGCCACCACGAGCGTGGCGCCGCGGGTCAGGGTCCAGAAGATCTCCCACACCGACACGTCGAACCCGACGGGTGTCTTGTGCACCACGCGGTCCGCGGGCGTGAGGACGTACTCGTCCTGCATCCACGACAACATGTTCGCGATGCCCTGGTGCGTGATGATCGTCCCCTTGGGACGGCCGGTCGAGCCCGAGGTGTAGATCAGGTAGGCGGCGTCGCCGCCGCGCACCGGGACGTCCGGGGCGGTGTCCGGTTCGCCCTCGCCCAGCTCTCCGACGTTCTCCTCGGAGATCACGAACGCGGCGCCGGAGTCGGCCAGCACGAACGCGATCCGGTCGGCCGGGTAGCCGGTCTCGACCGGCACGTACGCCGCTCCCGCCTTGAGCACCGCCCACAGCGCCACGACGAGGTCGATCGAGCGGGGCAGCATGACCGCGACCCGTGACTCGACGCCGACGCCCTTGCGGCGCAACGCGTGCGCCATCCGGTTGGCACGGGCGTTCAGCTCGCGGTAGGTGATCCGCTCGCCCTCGAACGCGACCGCCTCCGCGTCCGGGTCCTGGGCCTGGAGCAGTTCGACGAAGCCGCGCGGCTCGACCGCGTGCGCGGTGTCGTTCCAGCGGATGAACTCCTCCGGTTCGACCAGGTCCACCGCACCGACCCGTGAATCGGGGTCGCCGGCCGCGGCGAGCATCTTCAGGTACTGCGCACCGTGCGCCGCAACGGTGTCCGGCGTGAACCTGGCCGTGTTCGCGCGCAGCAGGAGCTGAACGCCTTCACTGGCCTGCGGGTCACCGAACGCGTTGAGCGCCAGGTCGCGCACCGGACCGGCGGACAGCTGGCACGCGGTCGACTCGGCGTCACCGAACCGCAGGCCCGCCGCGGCGAACGACAGCACGTTGACCGCCGGGCCGAGCGCCTCGCCGCCCAGTTCGCGGCGCAGCTCGGCGGCCGGGAAGCGCTGGTGCCGCGCGGCGGTGCCGAGCCGCCCGGCCACCTGGGCGACGAGATCGGCGAACGTGGTGGCGGGCGTGACGGTCAACCGCAGCGGCACCTCGTTGACCAGCATCGACGGCGTTGCCAGGGCGACTGGGCCGAGGCGGCCCGCCATGAGCACGCGCAGCACGACGTTCTGCGCTCCGGTGACGCGGTGGGTGTAGGCGGCCATCGCCGCGATGACCGTCAACGGCCAGCGCGGTCCCGCGAGGTCGTGCACGTCCGCGGTCCACGCGGGCAGGCTCAGCCCCAGCCCGCTGCCGGGACCGCCCAGCTCGACCGGTTCGGGCAGCTCGGCGAACTCCGCGGTCCAGTACTCGCGGTCGCGCTGGAACCGGGTCGATGCCCGGTAGCTGTCCTCTTCGGACAGAACGGCGGCGAGCGAGCCGAACTCGCAGGCCGCGGGCCGCTGCCCGGCGACGAGCGCGGTGTAGATCTCCGCGATCCGCCGGCAGTGCAGCACCTGACCGTAGGCGTCCAGCAGGATGTGGTGGTAGCGCAGGTAGAAGCGGTGTTCGTCGGGCGAGATCCGGAGCAGCACGTGCTGGAACATCTCGCCGTCGAGCGGAATCACCTCGGACTGACGGGCGTCGATCCACTCGTCGGGCGCGGTCGTGTCGACGACCAGCAGGCCACCCGTGATCGAGTCGTCGACGACCTGCCGCACCGGGTCGCCGGTGAACCGCACGCGCAGGGCGTCGGTCTCGGCCACCGCCTGCCGGACGGCGGCGTCGAGCAGGTCGGCGTCGACCGCGCCGGAGAGGTCGAAGCCGACGCCGCAGGTGAACAGCGGATCGTCCGGGGTGAGCTGCTGCGCGGTCCAGACGGCGTGCTGCGCCGCGCTGAGAGGCAGGGTCACGACGCCTTCTCCTCGATCATCGCGGTCAGCACGGTGGCGAGGGCGTCGATGCTCGGGTGGTCCCAGGTCAGCGCCGGGTCGAGCTCAAGCCCGAACTCGTCCTCGATGTCGGTGGAGATGGCGAGCGCGGTGAGCGAGTCGAGCCCGTACTCGGTGAGCGGCTGGGAGGTGTCGATCCCGTCGGCGTCGCGGCGGAGGTAGGTGGCGACGCGCTGGATCAGCCAGGTGCGGACGTCTTGCATGGCGGCGGTTCCCTCTTGGATGAGAAGTTCAGGCGAGTTGACGGCCGGACAGGCCGAAGGAGCGGTGGTCGCGGTGGCGGTCGAGCAGCTCGGCCAGCAGCGCGTCCGGCGAGGACAGCCACGCGGGGTCGGCGAGGAACCCGTCGGCACTGTGCCGCCACAGCTGCAGGCAGCTGATCCGCACGAGCAGGCCGACGTACCGCGTGACGAGGTCGTAGTAGCGAGAAGGGGCGTCTACCCCGAGCTCCGCGATGGGCAGTCGCGCGCAGATCTCGGCCAGACCGGTCAGGTCGGCCAGGTCCGCCTCGGCGGTGGCCCGCACGTCGCGCGGAATCCCGTTGTCCTGCAAGGCCGCTACCAGCGAGGCGGCGAGCGGGTCCTGGCCGGCGGCGTGCAGCGCGAGCCGGTCGAACCGCAGCTCCGGCAGCTCGCCGCGGAACAGGCCGGTGGGCTCGGCCTCGGTCCGCCACGACCGGCGGGCCAGCAACGGCAGCTGCGGCAGCAGGCTCATCTGGCACGCGGCCCGCGCGATGTGCCCGAAGCCGACGGGGGCGAGGTCACGCAGCAGCTTCTGGAACAGCGCGACCGGCCCCTCGCGCAGGTAGAAGTGCGCGCCGAGCAGTTCGGCCAGCCGGTCCATGCCGTCCAGCACCAGCTTGGACACCGCGAACTTCACCGCCGACGAGTACACGGCGGTGGAGCCGGGAACGACGTGCAGCGCACGGGTGCCGGCCGCGGAGATCGCCTCGGCCCTCAGCAGGTCGGCGAACACCCCGGCGAGCACCGACCGCACGTGCGGCAGGTCGATCGCCGTGCCGCCGTACAGCTTCCTCCGCGACAGGTGCGTGATCGCGAGCCGCAGCCCGGTGTCGAGCACGCCGGTGGCCATCGCGGGCAGGACCGTGCGGGTCACCTGCAACGCCCGCAACGCCTGCTCCAGCCCGGACCCCACCGGTCCGAGCGCGACCGCGGGCGTGTCGTCGTACGCCAGCCCGCCCAGCTGCAGACCGCGCATGCCGGACGTCGCGAACCTCGGCAGGTCCGTCGTCCCGTCACCGGGTGCGCGCTCGACGAACATCAGCGTGTGGCTGCGAGGTCCCGGCTTCGGGTCGGTCCGCGCGAACACCACGACCGCCTGCGCGCGCTGGATGTTGGTGACGACCTCCTTGCGCCCGTTGAGCAACCAGCCGTCGGCGGCCGGAGTCGCGGCGAGCTCCATGCCGGCCATGTCGTTGCCGTGCGCCAACTCGTGCACCGCCACGGCGATCCGCTCGCCGGAGAGCAGCCGTTTCGCGGCCATTTCTTTCTGCACGGCTGAACCGGCGGTCCACAGCAGCACGCCGGAGATCAGCGAGCTGGCACCGTAGCCCAGACCGAGCACCGGATCACGCCCGTACACCGTGCGCATCACCTCGACGAGGCGTTCCAGGTCGTCGAGACGGCCGCCCAGAGCCGTCGGGACGAACTCCGCGTTCAGGCAGTACTCGTCCAGCACGGCCTCACCCGCGGCGAGCATCTCACCGCGTTCGTCGGCGGCCAGGATCGCGGCGGCACCGGTCGGGTTCGCGGGATCGCCGAGGTCGCCGAGGAGCTTCTCCAGCCGCATCACGCCGCCTCCCCCAGGATCGAGAAGGCAGGCGCCTTCCAGTCCAGCAGCACCGCGGCCATGGCGTCGAACGCCTCCTCGTCGTCCCGGTCGAGCAGCACCGCCAGGCAGGCGCGCAACCACAGCCCGTCCATCCACAGGGGACTGTCCTGGTGGTTCTCCGACCACAGCTGCAGGCAGCACGCGACGGCGTACGCCCGCTCGTACCGCGCGGCGAGGTCGAACGCCGTGCTGGGCAGTCCGCCGATCGCCGGCACGAACACCGCCGCGGCCTCCGCCAGTTCCTCCACCTCGGTCAGCACGTCCGGGTCCGACGACGCGACCCGCGGCAGCGACTGGACGAGCGAACAGCCGCTCGGTGAGGTGAGCGCCAGCCGGTCCCGGTCGAACGCGGGCAGTCCGGCGTCCAGGTGGGCGGCGGCACGCACGCCTTCCGCGTCGACGCGTTCCGAGCGCAGGAACCGGCCGAGCCGAGGCATCTGGGTGAGCAGCGCGGCACGGTTGACCGCGGTGCTGCCGTCGAAGATCCCGCAGATCCGGTGGTCGCGTTCGAGCTTCGCGAACCCCGTGCCGGGCGCGGAGGTCAGGAACCCGCGCACGCCGAGCAGTTCGGCCACCGACCCCAGCAGCCGTTGCACCTGCGTCGGCACGAACGCCTTGGCGATGGCCGAGACCACGCTCAGCTCACCCGGCAGCGCGTGCACCGAACGCGTCGCGACCACCGCGACGGCCTCGGCGGTGAGCGCGGTGGCGGCGACCCGGCCGAGGATCTGCCGCACGTGCGGCACGTCGGCGAGCACCCGCCCGTAGAGCCTGCGGTCGGCGGCGAAGTCGCGGGCGATCCGCAGCGCGTGGTCCGCGGCGCCCAGTGACAGGCCGCTGCACGCGATCCTGGTGAGCTGCAGGGCTTTCAGCACCACGGTGATGCCGTCGCCGACCTCGCCGACCCGTGCGTCGTCACCGACGATCGCGCCCCGGGCCGTGAACCCGCTGATGTCCGCGCCGCGGATGCCGTGGGTCAGGACCTTCGGCAACGGCCGCCACGTCTCGTCCGAAAGCCCGCTCCGGTCGACCAGGAAGACGCTGAAACCCCTTGCCCCGCCCCGAGGATCGGTCCTGGCGAGCACGCACGCCGCACCGCCCCGGGTCGCGTTGTTGATCAGCCACTTCTCGCCGTCGAGCCGCCAGCCGCCGTCCACCGGTGACGCGGCGAACTCGCCCGCCAGCAGGTCGGCGCCGTGGTCGCGTTCGGTCAGGCCCCAGCAGACGATCTCACCGGCCCGCACCCGGTCCGCGTGCGCCGCGACCTGGGCGGGCGTACCCGCCACCCACACCGGGGCCGAACCGAGGAACGTCTTGCCGTGCGCGATCGCCACCGTCAGGTCGCGCCGCGCCACCGCGCGGATGAGCGCGGTCATCTCCGGGAACGAGCTGTCCCGGTCGAGCACGTAGTTCCGTCCGAAGCCGGCCTCGTCGAGCACGGCGACGGCCTCGGCGGGGAACCTGTCGTGATCGTCGTGCGCCGCCAGCAGTTGCGGCGACCACGCGTCGTGCTCGTGGGCGCTGAGCAAGGCCTCCAGCTCGGCGACCTTCATCTGGCCACCACCGCACGTGCGGCCGTCAGCTGGGCGTCCTCGCTGCGCAGCACCGGTTCCAGCTCGTCGGCGAGGTAAAGGGCGCGCATCGCCGACCGCTGGATCTTGCCGCTGGTCGTCCGGCGCACCGCGGAAGGCCGCACCAGCACGACCGACCCGACCGCGACCCCGAACTCGCGGGTGACCGTCTGCTTCATCGACGCGGCGACCTCGGCGAGCCGCTGCTCACCCCAGGTGGTGCGGATCTCGTGCACCACGACGAGCTGCTCCTCGTCGTGCGCGCCCGGCACGGTGAAAACCGCGCCGTGCAGCCCGTGCAGCTCGTCGTGCTGTTCCCGCACAACGTCCTCGATGTCGTGCGGGTGGAGGTTGCGGCCGTGCAGCACCAGCGTGTCCTTGAGCCGGCCGGTCACGTACAGGTCGCCGTCGTGCAGGCCGCCGAGGTCGCCGGTGCGGAGAAACGGTCCGTCGCCGTCGGACGTCCTGGCGCCGAAGGTCGCGGCGGTGGCCTCCGCGTTGCCCCAGTAGCCGGCGGCCACCGAGACGCCGCGCAACCAGATCTCGCCGATCCGCCCTGACGGCAGCGCTTCCCGCGTCCGCGGATCGACGATCGCGACGTCGGACCCGTTCGGGCCACCACAACCGACCAGCTCACGCCCCGAGCCCTCGACCAGCGAGCCGCGTTCCAGGGCGGCGACGTCGAACGACCGGCGCAGCGGCGGGCGCCCGGGCGTGCCCGTGACCATCAGCGTCGCCTCGGCCAGGCCGTACATCGGCAGCAACGCCTCCGCGCGGAACCCCGCGGCGGCGAAGCGTTCGCAGAAGCGGGTGACGTTGGCCGAACGGATCGGCTCGGAACCGTTGACCGCGGCGCGCAGACAGGACAGGTCCAGCTCGGCGAGCTGCTCGTCGGTGACCCGGCGGGTGCACAGGTCGTAGCCGAAGTCCGGCGCGGCGGTCATGTTGACGTCGAGCTCCTGCATCATCCGCAGCCAGTGGTGCGGCCTGCGCAGGAACGCCATCGGGGACATGTGCGCGAATCCCCTGCCGCGCAGCACACCTGTCAGGAGCAGACCGATCAGCCCCATGTCGTGGTAGTGCGGGATCCAGGCACCACTGCGGTAACCGGAGTCGGCTCCGGTCGCGGCCATGATCGCGTCCACATTGGACAGGAGGTTCCGGTGGCTGACCATGACGCCCTTGGGCTCGCTGGTCGACCCGGAGGTGTACTGCAGCAACGCGATGTCGTCCGGTGAGATCTCCGGCGACCGCCACGCCTCGGGGTCGCCCATCTCGTCGTCGGTGGCCCGGCACACGACGTCGGGCAGGCCCGCTTCGGCCACCCACTTCTCGACCTCGGTCAGGCTCGCCCGATCGGTCAGCACCACGCGGACGCCCGCGTTCCTGGCGATGCCGGTGAGCCTGCGGCGTTCGTGCTGGTACCTGCCCGGCACCGGCGCGGGCACGGCGATCGTGCCGGCGTAGCAGCTGCCGAAGAACGCGGAGCCGAACTCGAGGCCCGCGGGGTGCAGCAGCAGCACCCGGTCGCCCTGCGCGCAGTGCTCCTGCAGCCAGGCGGCCACGGCACGCGCCGTTCGATCGAGGTTTACGTAATTTTTCCGCCGAAAGTCACCCAAATCGGACATGTAGATCAACGCATCGGCTGTCGAGCCGAATTCGACACGGCTTCGCAGAACAGAAGTTAAAGTCCCGTTTACCATTTCCACCCCAGCCTTTCCGCTCCAACGATAAACCCCGATTCGGCCGCTTCTGCCACGAGATCCGCATCACAGGCTCCCCTCAGCATTCCGTCAGGGAGCAGTGCTAACGTCGGCGCCTGACAAGCAAAACACCAGTTGGGACAGACCTGTCCGAAACTTTCGGAGACGCACTGGGGCCTCCTCCGAAACTTTCTGAGGATGGGAAATTCGAAGCTGCAAAGAAGTTGGTGGACCGTGCGTGAATCGGACGGACCGGTCGTCCACACCCGAAATCTGAAAAAGAGATACCCGAACGGCACGGAAGCACTCGCCGGTATTGACGTTGACATCAACGCCGGCGAGGTGCGGGCTTTGCTGGGACCAAACGGCGCCGGCAAGACGACGCTCGTGCGCGTGCTCACCACGCTCCTGCCGCCCACGTCCGGCACCGCCGTCGTGAACGGCTGGGACGTGGTGACGAAGGGCGGTGAGGTCCGCGCCAGCGTCGGCGTCGCCGGTCAGTACGCCGCCGTCGACGACCTGCTCACCGGCCTGGAGAACCTGCACCTCATCGCGAAGCTGCGCGGGATGCGCCGGCGCGCGGCCAGGCGTGCCGCCGAGGAGATGCTCGTCCGGTTCCGCCTGGAGGCCAGGGCGAACCAGCGGGTGTCGACCTACTCCGGTGGCACCCGCCGCCGGCTCGACCTCGCCGCCGCACTGCTGGGCGGGCCTCCGGTGGTGATCCTCGACGAGCCCACCACCGGACTGGACCCGGAGAGCCGGCTCGACGTGTGGGAGTCGGTCGGCGACCTCACCGCCGCGGGCACCACGGTCCTGCTCACCACCCAGTACCTGGAGGAAGCCGACCGGCTCGCCGACCGCGTCACCGTCGTCGACCACGGCCGGATCGTCGCCGAGGGCACCACCGACGAGCTGAAGTCGGCCTCCGGCCTCACCCGCCTGGTACTCCGGCTCGCCGACCACCACAGCCTCGACGCCGCCGCGGCTGCGGTCGCCGACGCCACCGGCACGATTCCGGAGGTCGAGCCGCGGGTCCGCCGGATCTCCGCGACCACCGCGGACGGCCCGGCCGCACTGGCCGCTGTGCTGTCCACTGTGGACAAGGAAGCGATCGCGGAGATCGGTGTGCAACGCCCGACGCTCGACGACGTCTTCCTCCGCCTGACCGCACGCCAGGAGGTGCGGGCGTGACGACCTCCGTGTTCTCCGCCGGTGCGGACATCTTCTGGCGCAACCAGCTGCACCTGCGCCGCCGGCCGATGCTGATCGCGTCCACCCTGATCGAGCCGGTGATGTTCACCGTGCTGATCGGCTTCGTGTTCGGCGGCAGCCTCGGCGGGCAGGCCTACCGCGAGTACATCGTCGCCGGCCTGCTCACCCAGGCCGCGATCTTCACCGCGTCCTACACCGCCGTGGGTCTCGCACTGGACCTGCAGGACGGCATGGTCGACAGGTTCCGGACGCTGCCGATCCCCCGGCTCGCGGTGCTGGCCGGACGCACGACGTCCGACCTCGTCAACACCTCCGTGAGCCTCGTCGTCACCGCGGTGTGCGGCCTGGCGATCGGCTGGCGGCCGCACACCGGTCCGCTGGAGATCGCCGCCGCGTTCGCGCTGTGCCTGCTGTTCGCGTTCGCCATGTCGTGGGTGGGCGCCTTCATCGCGCTGGTGACGCCCAGCGTCCAGGTGGCCGGCAGCCTCGGCCTGATCTGGCTGTTCCCGGCCAGTTTCGTGTCGTCCGGCTTCGTCGTCACCACGACGCTGCCCGGTCCGCTCGAAGCCGTCGCCAACTGGAGTCCCGTCAGCGGCCTGGGCAACGCCCTGCGCTCGTTGTTCGGCAACCCGGCACCGCCGGGCTTCCGGGTGCCGCACGGCTGGGCGGCCGTGCACCCGGTCGCCTACACCGTGTGCGTCTGCGCACTGCTCATCGTTCTGTTCGCCGCACTCTCCGTGTGGCGCTACCGCAGGAGGACCAACCGATGACCACCCTGGTTTGCCTGCCCTACGCGGGCGCGGGCGCCTCGTTCTTCCAGCCCTGGCAGGCGATCGCGGGCGACACCCTGCGCGTCGTGGCGTTGCAGCTGCCCGGCCGTGAGCGCCTGATCGACCTCGACCCGCACCACGACGTCCACCTCGCCGTCGACGACCTGCACGCGCGGTTGCCCGAACTCCTCGGCGAGGAACGCCGGATCGCACTGTTCGGGCACAGCCTGGGCGCCGTGCTGGCCTACGAGCTCGCCCACCGGCTGGCCGCGGACCCGGACCTCGCGCTGGTGCGCCTGTTCGCCAGCGGCTCACCCGAACCGGCCGCCGGCCGGGAGCAGCGCGCCACCGGCCTGACCGACGACGCGTTCCTGGCGAGGGTCTCCGAGTTCGCCGGCTACACCCACGAGGCGCTGGAGGATCCCGAGATGCGGGAGATGATCCTGCCGACGCTGCGCGCGGACGTGGAGATGCACGAGAACTACGTGCCCAGCACCCATCTGC
>Ga0207692_10000228_pt1 | contig 19007 bp, 18 predicted proteins | sample LARL52metaG_FD_184345 | JGI IMG/M metagenome (GOLD analysis project Ga0207692, IMG submission 184345) | Corn, switchgrass and miscanthus rhizosphere microbial communities from Kellogg Biological Station, Michigan, USA - LAR L5-2 metaG... | ecosystem: Host-associated > Plants > Roots >...
TTCGGCTCTGGCGTACGCGACGCGCGCGGTCTCGTGACCACCGGCGAGCGCCAGTTCACGGGCCAGGTCACCGGCGGCCTCGACCAGGTGACGCGCCCTGCGCCGGTTGCGCACGAGCTTGCGGAACGCCTTGCGCTCCCGGCGCAGCCCGCTGACGGCGCTCAGCAGCGCCGGATCCACCACGCCGGTCTCGGCCTCGGGTGCGAGCAGGTCGCGGATCCAGACCCGCTCCTGCCGCGCGGCGTGCCGCATGACGTAGAACAGCGCGCACAGTTCGACCGCCGCGATCAGGAACGGCAGCACGACCACCGGCAGCAAGCCAATGGCACCCATGTCGTCCCACGCGAAGTGGAACACCATGGCGGCGAGCATCGTGAACAGGCCACGCGGCACGTCACGCTCGCCGGGCACCCTGCTGAGCACCCACATCAGACCGGCGCAGAAGATCGCGCTGAACAACGCGTGCGATACGATCCCGGTCGCGCCGCGCACCACGAAGATCTGCAACGACGAACCGATCTGGTCGACGCCGAACGACTGCGCGGCGCCGTTGTAGACGTACAGCACGTCCTCGAAGACCTGGAACCCCAGGCCGATGAACGCGCCGATGACGAACCCGTCGTACGCACCGCGCACCAGCCGTGGCGCCAGCCCGATCAGCAGCACGAGCCCGAGCGCCTTGCCGATCTCCTCGTTGATCGGCGCGGCCAGCCCGGCGCCCCAGTCGGCGGCGAACTGGGTGCCGCCCGCCTTCGCCCAGATCTCCAGCAGAGCGGAGTTGGCGGGCAGCGCGATCCAGAACGTCGCCGCCACCCCGCCCCAACAGAACGCCGCCGCGAGCAGGCCGCCGGGCTGCGCGGTGTAGCGGTTCTGGCGGCGCAGGAGCAGCAGCCACGGCAGCAGGTACAGGCCGAACAGCAGCACGCCGCCGGTCAGCGCGGGGCGGTAGAAGTCGGCGCCGGGCCCGAAGTACCGCAGCACGGCGAGCGCACCGGCGCCCACACCCGCGGCGTAGACCCAGAACGCGAGGTTCTGCGGCTGGAACAACCGGAACGGCTGCCCCCAGCCGGACTGCTGGATGGCGGTCAGCTGGGCGGTCTTGGCGGCGGTCATCGGCCCGCTCCCGGCGTGATGGAGCGCAGCAACGCTCCGACGGTGTCCTGGTAGCGCTCGAACTGGCCGGGCGCGGTCCGCACTCGCACGAGGAGCGCGACCCGGCCGGACATCTTGAACGCCACCTGCAGCACGTCCCCGCCGGGAGCGCTGCTGCTCTGCGCGACCCCGACCAGTCCTCCGGCGGTCGTCACGGTCCCGCGCGCGGCGTTCACCCCGGGACTGCCCTGCGACCGCAGCACCTGGTCGAGGAACGCGTCCGCGGTTGAAGTGAACGACGCGCCGCGCAGGGCGATCGTCGCGCCGCCCGTCGCGAGGTCGATCTGCAGGCTCGCCGGTGCCGCGCCCGTCAGCGTGCCGTTCTCCAGCTGCCAGCCCACCGGCGGCACCGCGGTCGCGCCGTCACCGAGATCGAGCACGTCACCGGCCTTGATCTCGTTGTGCCACGGGATCGCGGCGTTGAGCGCGGGCAGCCCGTACGCCAGCACCACCGCGATGGCGAACGCGATCAGCGCGGGCCGGAACGTCCGCCGGTCCAGGCCCAGGAAGCGGTGCTCGACCGCCACCCACTGCGGTTGCTCGATGGTCACACCGGTCACCTGACCACACCCGGCGGGCTCCGGCACCCCGAACCGGAGGCTATACAACTGAAACGTGTTCTAGTTATGCTGGCCGGCATGATCGCCACAGTGGTGTGGGGCACGGGAAACGTGGGCCGGGCCGCGATCCGAGCCGTCGAGGCGCATCCGGGGCTCAAGCTGGCGGCCGTGATCGTGCACAGCGCCGGGAAGGTCGGGCGCGACGCGGGCACCCTCGCCGGTCTCGACACCGAACTCGGGATCACCGCAACCGATGATATCGACGCGGTACTCGCGACGAGCCCCGGCGCGGTGGTGTACGCGGCGTCCGGCGACATCCGGCCGGACGACGCGCTCGCCGACATCACCAGGGCGATCAGGGCCGGGGCGGCGGTCGTCACGCCCTCGCTGTACGCGCTCTACGACCACCGCAGCGCACCACCGGAGTTGCGAGAACCGGTTCTAGCCGCCATCAGGGAGGGCGGCGGTTCGCTGTTCGTCTCGGGCGTCGACCCGGGCTGGGGCAACGACGTGCTGCCGTTGCTGGTCAGCGGCCTCGGCAGCGAGATCGACGCGATCCGCTGCCAGGAGATCTTCGACTACTCCACCTACGACCAGCCCGACGCCGTGCGGTGGCTGATCGGCATGGGACAGCCGCTCGACTACCAGGCGCCGATGCTGATGCCGACGGTGCCGACCATGGTGTGGGGCGGGCAGATCCGGCTGATGGCGAGGGCACTGGGCGTCGAGGTCGAAGAGATCCGCGAGACCGTCGACCGGCGCGCGCTCGACGCAGGAGTGACGACGCGGACCATGGGCGAGTTCGAGGCGGGCACGCAGGGTGCGATCCGGTTCGAGGTGCAGGGCGTCGTCGGCGGCGAACCGCTGATCGTCATCGAACACGTCACGCGTATCCACGCGTCGTGCGCGCCGGACTGGCCGATGCCGCCGTCCGGTGACGGCGCGCACAAGGTGATCATCGAGGGACGCCCGCGCATCGAGGTCTCCGTCGAGGCCACCGACGAGGGCGAGAACCGTTCCGCCGGCGGCAACGCGACCGCGGTCGGCCGCCTGGTCAACGCGATCGACTGGCTGGTCGAGGCCGGTCCGGGACTCTACGACGCGCTCGACGTCCCGCTGCGCCCCGCCGCCGACAAGCTCGGGAGGGCCGCACGATGAACCTCGACGTTCCCGAGGGCAAGGACCCGATCGCCTACGTGTGGGGCGAGATGGTGCCCGGCATCGGTGTCGCCGCCGCGAACCTCTCGCTCGCGGTGTACTCCCACACCACGCTCGGCCTGCGCGAGTTCGAGGCGGCCCGGCTGCGGATCGCGCAGATCAACGGGTGCCAGTTCTGCCTGGACTGGCGGACCGAACGGGACGGGCGCAGGGTCGAGGAGACGTTCCTCGACGCGGTGACCCAGTGGCGCACCACCGACGCCCTCGACGACCGGGCCAGGCTGGCCGCGGAGTACGCCGAGCGGTACGCACTGGATCACCACGGCCTGGACGAGGAGTTCTGGTCCCGCATGACCGCGCACTACAGCCAGGTCGAGATCGCGGAGCTGAGCATGTGCATCGGCTCCTGGCTCGCGTTCGGCAGGCTGAACCACGTGCTGGGCCTGGACACCCGGTGCGTGCTGCCGAAGTTCTGAGCGTCGTCCACAAAGGACGCTAGAGGTCGGTGGCGATGATGTTCTCGATGTTGCGCTCGGCCAGCGCCGTGATCGTGACGAACGGGTTCACCGCGGTGCTGCCGGGAATCAGCGACCCGTCGATGACGTACAGGCCGGGATAACCGCGCAGGCGCCCGTAGTTGTCGGTGGCGCGGTTGAGGACCGCGCCGCCGAGCGGGTGGTACGTCAGCTGGTCGCCCCAGACCTTGTACACGCCGAAGAGGTCGGTCCGGTAGATCGTCCCCTCCTTCGCGTTGATCTTGTCGAAGATGGACTTCGCGGCGTCGATGGACGTCTGCTTCCACGCGGTCTGCCAGTTCAGGTCCGCCTTGCCGGTGGCGGCGTTCCAGCTGAACTCGCCGCGGTTCGGCGTCCTGGTGATGGACAGGTAGAACGACGCGTAGGTCTCGATCCCGGTCGGCAGCGGCGCGACTTCCGCGAACGCGCCGCCGTTGGCCCAGTTGTCGATGCCGAGCGTGGGGATGGTCGACTGCAACGGACCGGTGGGGTCCCACAGGTGGTTGGCGCGGCCGCACATGACGTTGCCGTTGTCGCCCCAGCCCTTGCCGACTTCGCCGTCGAGGTTCGGCAACGCGCCCGTGGACTTCAGCTTGACCAGCAGCTTGCTGGTGCCGACGCTGCCGGCCGCGAAGAACACTCTCGCCGCGGTCACCTGCTTGGTGGCCACCGTGTCGCCGTTGGTGTTGAGCTGTTCCATCGTGACCGTGTAACCGCCGGACGTCGGTTCGACCGTGGTGACGCGGTGCAGCGGTGAGATGGTCACGCGTCCGGTCGCCCTGATCTTCGGCAGGTAGGTCTTCTCCAGGGACTTCTTGCCGTAGTTGTTGCCGTAGAGGATCTCCCCGGCCAGCGCCGACTTCGGGACGGTCCCCGCCGCCTCCTGCTCCATGTAGTCCCAGTCGTACACCGTGGGCACGAAGACGAACGGGAAACCCGACCGCTGCGCCTGTTTCCTGCCCACCCGCGCGAACTGGTAGCAGTCGGTGCTCTCGAACCACGCCGGGTCGATGAGGTTCGCGCCGAGTTCGGCGTTGGCGCGCGGGTAGTAGACGTCGTACATCTCGTCGGGGTTCACCGTCGGGAGGATCCCGCCGAAGTACTCGCGGCGCGGCGTGACCGCCATGCCACCGTTGACGAGCGAGCCGCCGCCGACGCCGCGGCCCTGGTAGACGGTGATGCCGGCGAACTCCTCGGCGTCGAGAACCCCGGTGTAGCGCGGGATCGCCCGGTCGATCGGGAAGCCGAGGAAGTTGCTCAGCGGCTGCTTGGTCCTGGTGCGCAGCCAGTAGGAGCGCTGGTCGGGGGACGTCGTGCTGGCGAAGATCTTGCCGTCCGCGCCGGGGGTGTCCCAGGCCATGCCCATCTCGATCATGTGGACGTCCACACCGGCCTGGGCCAGGCGCAGTGCCGCGACGCATCCGCCGTAGCCGGTGCCGATCACGAGGGCGGGGACGGTGGCGGCGTCGGCGATGGTCTCGGGGACGGCCGCGCGGGCCGGGAAACTCAGGCCGCCGAGCGCAACAGCGCCAAGAATAGAACCAGTTCCAGTCAGGAAGGAGCGTCGGGAAGGACCCTTGGAACCGTTGTCACACCTCGTTGTGTGGTTCATGTGATCTTCCTCACTCTTGCTGTATGAGAACAAGTTATACCGGCGGCCCGTCGGCAAGTCACTACCCGGACGGAGCGCGAACGAGCCGACAGCCCCAACGGCACCATGCTGAACGAGTGATGGATGCGAACAAGTGTTCGTGAGCCCGACGCCCATCCTGCACGACGAAAAGCCGCCCGGTGCGCTGGACGCCACTGTGGACCGGTTGAAAAACCGGTACGGCGCAACGTCGGTGACCCGAGCCGTGCCGCTGGGCCGTGACCCCGGCATTTCCGTGCCGCTGCTGCCTGACGCGTGAGCGGTGTGCGGCGAATGGCCTCTTGATCGCTCCACCCGAGCCCGGAATGGTTCAGACATCTGAAAGCACCACCTCGGCAGCCGATGGCGTCAGACGAGGAGCATGGATGCGCAAGACACTCATACCCCTGCTGGCTCTGCTGAGCCTGGTCCTCCCGGTTCCGTCGACAGCTCAACCGACCGGCGCGGTCGTGTCCGGCCAGGCCAGGTTCCAGGTCCTCTCCCCCACCCTGGTGCGCACCGAGTACGCCGGCGACGGCGGGTTCGAGAACGCCCCCACTTACAACGTTGTGAACCGGTCGTTGCCCCGCACGGCCTACCGTTCGCGGGTCCAGGACGGGTGGCTGGTCATCACGACGTCCGCCCTGACGTTGCGCTACCGCGTGGGTTCCGGTCCGTTCCGCGCGGACAACCTCGAACTCCGCACCCGTGACACGACCGCGTCCCCGTGGCGGCGGGTGGTCTGCGCGACCGGGCAGCTCTGCGAAGCCGAAGACCAGCAACGGGAGGGGATGCTCGTCGCGACCGAGCACGCCGGCTACACCGGTGCGGGCTTCGTCGCCGGATTTTCGGCCACCGGCAACGGGATCACCGCGACCGTCAACGCCGCCAGCGCGGGCAGACATCGCGTGGTCGTCAGGTACGCCAACGGGCAGGGCGGCGACGGCAAGCACGAGAACCGCACGCTGAGCCTCGGCGTCGACGGACGGGCGCGGCAGATCACGGTGCCCGCGACCGCGGACTGGCGCGACTGGAAGCTCGTCGAGACCGAGGTCGACCTGACCGCCGGAGAGCACCGCGTCACGCTGGTGAAGAGCGCGGCCGACTCGGGCAATGTCAACGTTGACAGCCTCGCGCTGCTGACTGCGGACCAGGCCTTTCCCGGTACGCCGCAACGCGCGGTGGACGACTGCCGGTTCGGCACCACCTGCGAGGCCGAGGACGGCGCGCTCACCGGGGCGACGACGATCGCGGACGACCACGCCGGGTTCGCGGGGACCGGGTTCGTCGCGGAACTGGTCGGTGGCACGCGGCTCAGCCACCGGATCACCGGGGTACCGGCGGCGGGCACCTACCCGGTGACCCTGCGCTATGCCAACGGTGTCGGCGGCGACGGCAAGCACGAGCCGCGCACCGTGCTGCTGAACGGGCAGGCGATCACCGTGCCGGAGACGGCGGACTGGACCACGTGGGCCACCACGACCGTCCAGCTTCCCCTGCCCGCAGGCACGTCCGATCTGGTGGTCACGTGCCCGTCCGGCGGCTGCCACGTCAACCTGGACACCATCGGCGTCAACTCGGGGCAGCAACACCTGGCGCTCGGCGGTTATCGCCGCTCGCTGGACGGCTACACCGGCACGTCCGGTGATCCGCGGCTCTTCCCCGGACTGCTGTACCGCGACGGCTGGTACCTGCTGGACGACACGGTTTCCGCGCTCTACAACGGAACCACCGCGACCCCGCGACCCGACCGGGGCGCGCGGCCGTACCAGGACGGGTACGTGTTCGGGTACGGCCAGGACGTCAAGGCGGCTCTGGGTGATCTCGCCCGGCTGACCGGCGGGCCGAAGCTGTTGCCGCAGTGGGCCTACGGCGTCTGGTACTCCGAGTACATCGACCGGACCGCCGCCGACTACCGCGATCGCGTCCTGCCCGCGTTCCGCGAACACGGTGTGCCGCTGGACGTCCTGGTCGTCGACACCGACTTCAAGGCGCGCAACACGTGGAACGGGTGGCAGTTCGACACCGCCAAGTTCCCCGACCCGCAGGGCTTCCTGGACTGGGCGCACCGCGAGGGCCTGCACACCACGCTCAACATCCACCCGAGCATCCAGGGCAGCGACCCGGCCTTCGCCAAGGCGCAGGGCATCGCTCACGGCAAGCTCGCCAGGGGTTCCTGCGACGACTGCTACGTGTTCGACTGGGGCGATCCGGACCAGCTGCGCGCGTACCTCGAACTGCACCGCGGCCTGCCCACCGACTTCTGGTGGCTCGACTGGTGCTGCGACGGTTCCAGCTCGTCGCTGCGCGGCGTCACTCCGGACTCGTGGATCAACGAGCAGTACGCGAAGCTGGGCGGTTTCGCGTTCTCGCGCGGCTTCGGCTCCCTGCAGGCGGGCGGGTACAGCGGCTCCGGCCCGCTGCCGACCGGACCGTGGGCGGAGAAGCGCACCACCCTGCACTTCACCGGCGACACGTCGTCCACCTGGGGCGCGCTCAAGGGCACCATCGGCTACACGTCGGCCGAAGCGGCGTCGACCGGGATGTCCGCGATCAGCCACGACATCGGCGGCCACAACGACACCACCGGCCTGCGCGGCTCGGAGACCTATCTGGACAACGGCCAGGTGCGCTACACGACCAAGCTGCCGGACGACCTGTACGCGCGCTGGGTGCAGCTGGGCGCGTTCCAGCCGATCACCCGCCTGCACAGCAACCACAGCGACCGCCTGCCGTGGCAGTACGGCCCGGCCGCGCAGGCGTCCGCGACGAAGTTCCTGAACCTGCGCGAACGCCTGGTGCCGTACCTCTACACGTTGGCGGAGCAGGCGAACCGCACCGGCGTGCCCGTGGTGCGCCCGGCCTACCTGGACTACCCGTCAAGCCCGGAGGCTTACTCCACTGTGGACAGCCAGTTCCTGCTCGGCCCGGACGTGCTGGTCGCCCCGATCACGACGCCCGGTGAGGTCGGGTCGACGCGGGTGTGGTTCCCGCCGGGGCAGTGGACCGACTACTTCACCGGTCAGGTGTACCAGGGCAACAGCTGGGCGACGGTGAGCGCGGGCTGGGACAGCATGCCGGTGTTCCTGCGCGCGGGCGGGATGCTGGTCGAGCGCAGCGAGGGCTCGTCCGACGCGTTGACCGTGCACGTGACCGCCGGGGCTCGTGCCGACTTCACGCTGTACGAGGACGGCGGCCGGACGCGGCTCACCCAGCGCGACGGGATTCTGGTGGTGCAGCAGGCGAAGGCGGCCGAACGGGACTGGACGATCGTGGTGCACCGGGCCGACGGGTCCAGCCGGGTCGTGCACGCCGGGCGGCGGGTGGTGGTCGACCTGCGCTGACCACCACCCGCGCCGATCAGGCGACGGCCATGTACGCGAACGCCAGCAGGGTGCTCGGGAGACAGATGGTGACGAGGCCGATCACGCCGTAGAACGGCTCCTTCTTCATCACCATCGCTCCCAGCGCGCCCGCACCGAAGAGGACGGACGCGACCAGCAACACCATCAGGAAAATCGACATGCGGAAGTCCTCAGGTCAGGGATTCGACAGAACCGGCGATCGCACCGAAGGGGGTGCGCGGATCGAACCCTGACCTGAGGCGATGACCTCGGGAGCAGCCTCGCCACCGGCGTCGGGCGAGGCGTCGACGTGCGCCGGACGCGGCCAATCCCCCGTCCGGCACAACGCCCAGCAGGCGTCCGGTGACGGCACGGAAAGCACGTGCACCGCGGAGACCGAGGCGCTCAGCCCGGTGCCCGCGCCCGAGCCGGCGACGTCCTGACGCGCGCTGCCGCCGACGAACACCAGCAGCAGCGCGAGCAGGACCCCGGGCCACCTCGTTCCGACGTTCACGCTGGGGTTCCTAGGGCTCGATGAGCCCGGCGCGGATCGCGTACCGGGTGAGTTCGAGCCGGTCCTTGAGGCCGAGCTTCTGCAGCAGGTTGGCCCGGTGACGCTCCACCGTCTTGACGCTGATCACCAGCAGGTCGGCGATCTCCTTCGACGAGTGGCCCTCCGCCACGAGCTTGAGGATCTCCTCCTCGCGGTCGGTGATCGCGCGAGCGTGGTCGAGGTGGTGGCGGATCAGCGAGTTCACGGCGCCGGGGTGGAGGATCGGCTCGCCGCGCATCGCCGCCCGGCACGCCTCGACGAGGTCCCGGTCGGCGACGGACTTCAGCACGTAGCCGGACGCACCGGCTTTCAGGGCCTCGAAGAAGTACTGCTCGTTGTCGTACATCGTCAGGATCAGGATCCGCAGGTCCGGCATCAGCCTCGACAGTTCACGCGCGGCCTGCAGCCCGGTCATCCGCGGCATCGCGATGTCCAGGATCGCCAGGTCGGGTTGCTCGGCACGGGCCAGGCTGACCGCCTCGGCACCGTCGCCCGCCTCCGCCACCACGGTCAGGTCGGGCTCGTTGTCCAGGATCAGCCGGACGCCGCGGCGCACGAGCGCGTGGTCGTCGGCGAGGAGAATGCGCACCGTCATCCGCGGGCCTCCACGACGAGCCGGACCTCGGTGCCACCGCCGGGAGCCGCACCGACCGTCAGCTCGGCGCCGACGAGCAACGCGCGTTCCCGCATGCCCCGGATCCCCGCGCCTTCGGCCGACGAGCCGAGCCCGCGGCCGTTGTCCCGGACGCACAGCTCCACTTTGGACGAACGAGCGCGCAGCGACAGGTCGATCGCGTCGGCCTCGGCGTGCCGGACCGTGTTCGTGAGACCTTCCTGCGCGATGCGGTAGACGACCAGCTCGGTCTCGGCGTCCAACGCGGGCAGGTTCTTGTCGAACGAGCGCCGCACGGTGAGCCCCGCCGGTTCGGAGACCTCCGCCACCAGCGCCTTCAACGCGCTGACCAGACCCAGCTCCTCCAGCACACCGGGCCGCAGCCGCCGCGCGATGCGCCGGATCTCGTCCAATGTGGACCGTGTCGTCTCCTGCGCCTGCCGCAGTTCCTCGCGCACCGGCTCCGGCGACTGGTCCGCGACCCGCTTGAGCCCCAGCAGCACCGCGGTCAGCGACTGGCCGACCTCGTCGTGCAGCTCCTGCGCGACCCGGCGGCGTTCGGCCTCCTGCGCCGACAACGCCCGTGCCGCGCTGTGGCCGCGTTCGGCCTCCAGCCGGTCGATCATGCTGTTGAACGTGCTGATCAGCTCCGCGATCTCGCCGTGGCCGCGCGCGGTGAGCCGAGGCCCCGGCCGGAGCAGGTCGATGGTCGTCATCGCGCGGGTCAGCCGGCCGAGCGGCGCCAGGCCCACGCGGATGAGCACGGCGTTGGCGATCAGCATCACCACGAGCCCGGCCGCGAGCACCAGCACCTCGCCCAGCAGCGCGGGGGTGGAGACGGTGAAGGGCCCGAACACCAGCAACGCGGCCGCCGCCACCAGGACCAGGGCGTTGAGCAGGAAGATCCGCCCGAACAACGACACGCGCGCCCGCCTCTCCGTGATCACTTCCCGCCACGCCTGCGCAGACTGACGGGCGAACCCACCCCGCGTCCATCCGTGGCAACACCCATCTTCACCGCGCACCGGCCGGTGTCAGGCGACCGGCCGCGGGTGCGGATCGGCGTGGACGTGCGCGCGCACGCCCTGCGGGTCGAACAGGACCAGCAGCTCGACCGCGCCACCGTCCGCGCTGCCCAGCCAGTGCGGCGAGGACGTGTCGAACTCGGCGGCCTCCCCCGGCGGCACGACCAGGTCGAGGTCGCCGAGCATCAGCCGCAGCTGTCCATTGAGGACGTAGAGCCACTCGAACCCGTCGTGCGTCTGGAGCGTCGGTTCCAGCGGTTCGGCAGACGCCGGGATGAGCATCTTGAACGACTGCACCCCGCCCGGCCGCCGTGACAGCGGCACGAACGTCATGCCGAACCGGTGGATCGGCTTCAGGTGGATGCGCGGATCGCCGGTGCGCGGGGCGCCGACGAGGTCGTCCAGCGGCACGTCGTAGGTGCGCGCCAACGGGAGCAGCAGCTCCAGGGTCGCGCGGCGCTGCCCGCTCTCCAGCCGGGACAGCGTGCTCTCCGAGATGCCGGTCGTCGTCGCGAGGTCGGCGAGCGTGATGCCGCGGTGGCGCCGCAACGCGCGCAGCCTCGGCCCCACCCCGTCGAGCACTTCCTCGGTTTCGCGGTTCACGGCGGCACATCTTGCCAGGGCGGCAAGTTTTCGTGCCAGATCGCGGCACCACCGCTGACGCTGGGCGAATGAAACGCCTGCTGCTCGCACTGCTGCTGCTGATCACCGCCTGCTCGCCGCTGAAGGACCCCGACGGTTTCCGGCACGGGTTCGCCGACGTCGACGGCGTCCGGATGCACTACGTGACCGGCGGCAGCGGCACCCCGGTCGTGCTGGTCCACGGCTGGCCGCAGACCTGGTACGGCTGGTGGCCGATCATGCCCGCGCTCGCCGGACGCCACACCGTCTACGCGATCGACCTGCCCGGCCTCGGCGACAGCACCGGCGCGGCGAAGAGCTACGACAAGGCCACGCTGGCGCGGTACGTCCACGCGCTGACCGTGCAGCTCGGCCTGCGGTGCCCCGCGATCGCCGGCCACGACCTCGGCGCGGCGGTCGCGTTCCAGTACGCGAGCCAGTTCCCGCAGGACACCGCGCGCCTCGGTTACCTCGACCTGCCGCTGCCCGGTCCGCGGGTCAGCGCCGCCGCGTACCGGAACCTGAGCTGGCACATCGCCTTCCACTCCCAGCCGGACGTGCCGGAAGCCGTGGTGGGCAACGACGTCCGCGAGTACCTCAAGCTCTTCTACCCGCAGGTCTCCTTCAACGGCAGGGCGTTCGGCGGCACGAACACGCGATCCCCGTTCACCGACGCCGAAATCGACGAGTACGCGCGCACCTATCGCCGGCCGGAAGCGCTGAAGGGTGGCTTCGACCTGCACCGCGCGCTCGACCAGGACGTGCGGGACAACGAGGCCGCGGCACCGGTGCGGACCCCGACCCTGATCATGGCCGCCCAGGGCCAGGCCGAGGCGGTGAAGGACACCGCAGCTCCGCGGCTGACGAACGTCGTGCGCGCGGTGGACGTGCCGCACGCGGGACATTGGCTCGTCGAGGAAAACCCTCAGTTCGTCGCCGCGGAGCTGCTGCGGTTCCTCAGCGGATGACGGCCATCCGGTCCGCCCACGGCAGCGCCTCTTCGAGCTGGGACGCGAGCTTGATCAGCAGCGACTCCCCCGCCAGCGGCGCGACGAACTGGACGCCCAGCGGCAGCCCGTCCGCCGTCCAGTGCAACGGCAACGAGATCGCCGGACGACCGGTGATGTTGGCGAGCTGCGTGTAGGGCACCCAGCCGAGGTTGTCGGAGATCATGTCGTCGAGGATCGACGTGTAGCGCAACAACCGCGCCGTGCGGGTCTTCAGCAGCACGTCGGTCGTCCGTTGCAACGACACCGGCAGGTCGAACGTCCCGACCTCGGGCGGCGGGGTCGCCAGGGTCGGCGTCAGCAGCAGGTCGTAGGACTCGAAGAACGTGCTCAACCGGCGGGTGTGCTCGTGCCGCCGCTGCACCGCGTCCACGTAGTCGACGGAGCTCGTGGCGCGGCCCAGCGCGGCCATGAGCAACGTGTCGCGCTCGAACGCGGCGTCCGGCGCACCGGACACCCGCTTGGCGTCCGCGACCTTCCACGCGAGGTTCACGAACCAGGTCAGCAGGAAGTCGCGGGCCAGGGCGGCGTCGTCGAACGGTGCCTCGGGCAGCTCCTCGACGTGGTGGCCGAGATCGGTCAGCACCCGCACGGCGTTCTCGACGGCCGCATACGCCTCGGCGTGCGGCTGGGCGTTGATCGCGGACGGCACCCGCACGCCGATCCGCAGTTTCCCGGGGTTTCCGCCCACGCACGACGTGAACGATGACGACGGCAACGCGGGCGAGTACGGCCCGTAGAACTCGCCACCGCAGATGACGTCGAGCATCGCCGCGGTGTCCCGCACGGTCCGTGACACGACACCCTGCACCGCCGCGCCGTGCATCATCTCGGCGGTCTCCGGCCCGAACGGTGTGAGCCCTCGGCCCGGCTTCAGCCCGACGAGACCGCAGCACGCCGCCGGGATCCGCGTCGAGCCACCGCCGTCGTTCGCCCCGGCGCAGGGCACGATCCCGGCGGCGACCGCGGCCGCCGAACCACCCGACGAGCCGCCGGGCGTGCGCGACAGGTCCCACGGGTTGCGCGCGGGTCCCCAGGCGAGCGACTCGCTGATCGCCTTCGCGCCGAACTCCGGCAGGTTGGTCTTGCCGAAGATCACCAGGCCCGCGTCGAGCCACCGCCGCACGACGGTCGAGTGCTCGGCGACCGGGTGCGCCTTGAGCGACCGCGAGCCGTTCGACGTGGGCAGGCCCGCGTAGTCCTGGCCGAGGTCCTTGATCAGGAACGGCACCCCGGCGAACGGTCCGGTCGCGTCCTCCGACGGTTCGACGGGAATGTCGCGGACGATCGCGTTGATCCGCGGGTTCACCTCCGCCGCGCGCTGCCGTGCCACGGCCAGCAGTTCGGCCGCGGACACCTGCTTCGCGGCCACCAGCTGCGCCAGGCCCGTGGCGTCGTGTTTGCGGTACTCGTCGAAGTCCATCCGGTCAAGGTAACCGCTCGACCGCCCCGCAGACCGCCGCGAGTTCGGCCGTCGCGACCCGGATGCCGATGTCGACGACGGCCTTGAGTACCTCCGCGCGGCGTTCGGTGCGCCCGACCCGGAGGCTGCCCAGCGGTGGCCGGATCTGCAGGCACGCCGGATGCGTCGCGAGCAGCTCCTCCTCCTCGACGCGGAGTTCCTTGCGGCGCAACCAGGTCGGCACGACTCCCGGCGCGTGCCGGGCGAACCAGCGCGACAGCACGACCCGTTCGCCGCGCGTCGGCGCCACCGGCTGCTCGTCCGCCGTGGTGGTGCGCAACGCGACGATGTGCGTGGCCCGCTGGGCGAGCGCCGACCGCACGCCGACCATCTCGCTCAGCCCGGCGTCGACGTACGGGCGGCCGTCGATCACGACCGGGTGGCCGGCGAGCAGCGGCATCGCGGTGGACGCCCGCAGCGCGGCCTGCAGGCTCGGCACGTCGTGGATCTTCCCGTGCAGGTCGGCCGGGTCGCCGGTGAGGGCGTCGGTGGCGATCGGGTGGAACTCGACCGGGTTGTCGAGGATGTCCTGGAAGCCCATCGGCATGACCTGGGTGTAGATCGTGTGCACGAGGTGCTTGGTGTCCACGACCGGTTGCCGGCGGAACGCGCGCATCGGGTTGATGGTCGTGCGCATGACTCTGGGGTCCCACCACGTGTGCACGGTCTTCTCGGCACGCCCGCACAGCAGCCAGGCCCCGTTCAGCGACCCCGCCGAGCTGCCGTAGACGGCGTCGAACAGCGGCAGCAGACCGAGCCGTTCGAGGGCGACGGTCATGCCGCTGGAGTAGGCGCCGCGCGAGCTCCCACCTTCGATCAGCAGCGCCAGGCGCGCGTCGTCGGTCCGCTGTCCCGGTGTGCTTCCCCGTCTCCTGCGTTCACTCAGCAACTCCAGAACGGTCACTCCGCACCCTTCCCCTCCGCACCTCGGTCGAATTCTCCCCGAGGAACAAGCGCGCGGCTGCTACCGTGGAGATCAACGTCCCGAAGAGGAGTTCGACGTGCTGCTGGCGGGTGAAGACGACATCTCAGGGTGAGCCCGAGATGTGAGAGGCCATCGATCGCGATGGCCGTTTCGTCGTCCCCTTTTTCCTCTCGCGCGATCTCGGTTCGCGCGCAGCACGTCTTGAGGTCTCATCCATGTCCGACGCATGCATCGTCGTGTCCACCTTGTCCTTCGCCTGGCCGGACGACACCCCGGTGTTCGACGGTCTCTCCGTCACGGTGCCCGGTGGCCGCACCGGTCTCGTCGCCCCGAACGGTGCCGGGAAGTCCACCCTGCTCAAGCTCATCGCCGGAGCGCTGACGCCCGCCGGGGGCAGCGTGTCCGTCGACGGCGTGCTCGGCTACCTGCCGCAGGACCTGCCGTTGACCGCCGGGCTGACCGTGGCCGAGGTGCTCGGGGTCGCCGGCGTCCTGCGCGCCATCGCGGCCGTCGAGTCCGGCGACGTCGGCGAGGAGCACTTCACGGTCATCGGCAACGACTGGGACCTGGAAGAACGCACCCGCGCCCAGCTCGACCGGCTCGGCTTGGGCGACCTCGCGCTGGACCGGCGGCTCGACACGCTGAGCGGCGGCCAGGTCGTCTCGCTCGGTCTCGCGGCGCAGTTGCTGCGGCAGCCCGACGTGCTGCTGCTCGACGAACCCACCAACAACCTCGACCTGGAAGCACGGCATCGGCTGTACGCGGTGCTGGACGACTGGCGCGGCTGCCTGCTCGTGGTGAGCCACGACCGCGCGTTGCTCGACCGGATGGACCGCATCGCCGAGCTCGACGGCGGCGAGATCCGGTTCCACGGCGGCAACTTCAGCGACTACGAGGAGACGGTCGCGGCCGAGCGCGAGGTGGCGGAGAAGAACATCCGCAGCGCCGAGCAGGAGGTCAAACGCGAGAAGCGGGAGATGCAGCAGTCCCGCGAACGGGCGGCGCGGCGGGCGAGCAACGCCCAGCGCACCCTCTCGAACGCCGGTCTGCCGCGGATCTTCGCGGGCAACATGAAGCGCAACGCCGAGGTGTCCGCCGCCAAGGCCGACGGCACGCACGCGGCCCGGCTGAGTGCCGCGAAAACCCGGCTGGACCAGGCCGAACGGGCGTTGAAGGACGAGCAGCGGATCAGCCTGGAGCTGCCGCAGACCGCCGTGCCCGCGGGCCGCACGCTGTTCCTCGGCACGGGCATCCGGGTCCGCGACCTGTTCGACGGCGTGGACCTCGCCGTCCGCGGTCCCGAACGCATCGCGCTGGCCGCCCCGAACGGCGCGGGCAAGTCCACGCTGCTGAGGGTGATCCACGGCTCGCTCGCGCCGGACAGCGGTGAGGTGAAACGGGCCGACGGCCGCGTCGCATACCTGTCGCAACGGCTCGACCTGCTCGACGACGCCCGCACGGTGGCCGAGAACCTGGCCGCGGCCGCCCCGGCCATGCCACCGGCCGAGCGGATGAACCTGTTGGCGCGCTTCCTCTTCCGGGGCGCGCGGGCTCATCTGCCGGTCGGCGTGCTGTCCGGCGGTGAACGGCTGCGGGCCACGCTGGCGTGCGTCCTGTTCGCCGAGCCCGCGCCGCAACTGCTGCTGCTCGACGAGCCCACGAACAACCTCGACCTGGTCAGCGCCGGGCAGCTGGAGAGCGCGCTGAACTCCTACCAGGGCGCGTTCGTCGTCGTCAGCCACGACGAACGGTTCCTGAGCGAGGTGCGGATCGACCGGTGGCTGCGCCTGGAGGACGGCAGGCTGCTGGAGGGGTCTGGGTCCTGATCAGCGCGGTGCGGTCGCCGTCGCGAGCACGCGGCGGCGGCCGCCGAAGGTCTTCAGCACGTGCCGTGCCTCGTCCTGCATCGACTGCAGGGCGAGGTCGTCGCCCGCGTCGAGGGTGAGCGACTCCCGCCAGTACCGGTGCTCGACCGCCCACCACTGCGGCTTGCCGGTGACCACGACGTCCGCGAACCCGGCTTCCGGCAGCTGCCCGGCCAGGTCGATCTGCCGCAACCGGTCCGGCAGCCCGGCGTCCGCGCGGTCGGCGGGCTCCCAGCAGGTGATGACGAGCCGTCCGCCGGGACGCAGCACGCGCAGGCACTCCCGCAGCGCGTCGCGCTTCGGTTCGGCGAACTGGTAGGCGTCGACGATCATCACCGCGTCGGCCGACGCCGTGGCCAGCCCGGTGGCGGTCAGCTCTCCCACCCCGAACTCGGCCGGGATCACCAGCTCCTCGGCACGGCGGGTGGCCTGGGAGATCGCGACGGCGGAGAAGTCCACGCCGACGAGCGCGCACCCGGTGCGCCGGGCGATCTCCAGGCCGTAGCCGCCCCGGCCGCACGCCAGGTCCAGCAGCACCTGGCCGGGACGCGGGGCGAGCAGCTCGACGATCTCGTCCAGCCCGGCCCCGTTCAGCAGGCTCGTGGACTCCAGGTCCGGTGGCAGCGCGAGCATGCGGCGGGTGTACCCGTCGGCCGCGGGAGAGGAGACGCGGTCGGCGTACCAGCGGTCGAAGTGGGCTGCGTCCGTCACCCCGCCGACCATCCCGAAATCGCTTGATCCCGTCAACGGTCCACCGGTGCGCTGTGGCTCGTGAAGATCCGTTCCACCGCGGGCCGAGGACCTCGGCCTCCTCGTCGACGCCGTCCACGACCTCAACGCGGGCAAGCCGAGCAGCGAGATCGACTGGCCGTGGGTGCGGCTGCCGGACGTGCCGAAATCTCTCACCGCGCGGCGCTACCTCAGCGACGGCGAGCTGGTGCCCGACGTCCGCGACCCGCTCCTCGGCGGCACCGCGCCGAGCACGCTGATCAGGGCAGGACACGTCCGGGCGCACCACGCTCAGGCGGCCGCGACGGCCGATCTCCTGTTCCGCGCGGCGCCTCCTCAGCACTGCCTGCACCGGTCCTGATCGACATCTGGACCAAAGTATGACGGCGCGTTAGGCCCGGGTATGACGACGTGCGAGCGGCGACGTCGTTATTGTCCGGTCCTGTGGTCATCAGCGATCACCTCACCCTTTCCGCCGAAGGGACAGCCGCGTCATGAGGGACGTTCTGCAGTCAGCGACCGACGTCCGGTCCCGGGTGACCGGGTGGATGGGGCGGAGGTTCCTCGCGCACCTCAGCAAGACCGGGTTCGACCTGGAGTCGTCCTGGTTCGTGCCGTCGCGCGTGCTGGCACCGCTGCGGCGCAACGGGTTGGACCCGGTGCCGGAGCTGGCGCGGATGCAGGCCCACGGGCCGGTCACGCGGTTGCCGCTGCCGGTGACGGTGTGGCTGGTGACCGGCTACGAGGCGTCGAAGAGCGTCCTGGTGGACAGCGAGTCGTTCAGCAACGACTTCGGTCACCTCAAGGAGCTGGGCCTGTTCGCCGACGAGGCACCGGGCGGCCTCGGGTTCAGCGACCCGCCGGAGCACACGCGGCTGCGGAAGGTGCTCACGCCCGAGTTCACCATGCGGCGGCTGTCGCGGCTGGTGCCGCGGATCGAGGCGATCGTGGCCGACCAGCTCGACCTGATGTCCATGAAGGACGCTCCGGTCGACCTGGTCGAGGACTTCGCCATGCGGGTGCCGGCGCTCACGATCTGCGAACTGCTCGGCGTGCCCGCGAGCGAGCGCGAGGAGTTCCAGCGCCGCAGCGTCGCCCGGTTCGACCTCGGTGGTGCCGCCACGGCGTCGTTGTCCGCGGTGTCGGAGTCGGTCGCGTACTTCCGCGAGCTGGTGCGCACCCTGCGCACGGTCCCGAACGACGGGCTGCTCGGCGAGCTCATCCGCAAGCACGGTGACGAGCTGGACGACGACGAGCTGGCCGGTCTGGCCGACGGGCTGCTCACCGGCGGGTTCGAGACGACGGCGAGCATGATCTCGCTCGGTACGCTCGCGATGCTGCGCTCCCCCGACCTGTTCGCCCGCGTGCGCGACGACGACGAGGCCATCGGCGGGGTCGTCGACGAACTGCTGCGCCACCAGTCCGTCGTGCAGGTGGCGTTCCTCCGCATCGCGCGCAAGGACGTGGTGGTCGCCGGGACGAAGGTGCGCGCGGGCGACATCGTGGCGTGCTCGCTGTCGCAGGCCAACCGCGACCCGAGCGTGTACTCGTCGCCGGACGAGATCCGGCCGGAGCGGGCCGCGGGGCAGCACCTGGCGTTCGGTCACGGCGCGCACCGCTGCATCGGTGCCGAGCTGGCCAAGATGGAGCTGCGGATCGCCTACCCGGCGCTGGTCCGCCGGTTCCCGGAGATGCGTCTCGCGGTCGAGCCGGGCGCGCTGTCGTTCCGCAGGCTCTCCATCGTCTACGGGCTGCACTCGCTGCCGATCCACCTGGGCAGCCACACCAGCCCGATCCGGCCCGTTCTGTAACGGAGCCGGGTGGGGGGACGGCCTGATACACCAACTT
>Ga0207692_10000235_pt1 | contig 18779 bp, 14 predicted proteins | sample LARL52metaG_FD_184345 | JGI IMG/M metagenome (GOLD analysis project Ga0207692, IMG submission 184345) | Corn, switchgrass and miscanthus rhizosphere microbial communities from Kellogg Biological Station, Michigan, USA - LAR L5-2 metaG... | ecosystem: Host-associated > Plants > Roots >...
CTTTCAGCGGTTCGAGGACGACCATCGGGCTGGTGTGCAGGCCCAGCCCCCGCAGCTGTTCGAACGAGGTGCGCATCCCGGCGATCACCTGCTCGTCCGGAACCGGTCGCGGTCCACCGGCGAGCGCACCGGCACCGAGCGCGGTTCCGGTGAGCAGCACCTGGCCTCGGCCGAGCGCCGGAGAGGTGAGCGCCGCGGCCTCGATCAGCAGGCCCCCGACGTCCAGCACACCGTCGCAGAGGCGCGCCACCGTCGGCGTCGGCGGTTTGACGTCGTTCTCGATCTTGCTGAGATAACCCTTGCTGTAATGGATCAGCTTTGCCAGCTGCCCCATCGACAACCCCGCGGCAATGCGGTGTTCGCGCAGCAGCTCACCAAAAGTTCCGGCCACGACTGCCTCCCGCTCCGGCGTGCTCCGAGTACACCATCCCCGTCCCGCTGACCGCAATCGCCCCGGCCATTCTCCCGAATGGCCGGGGCTCTTTTGCGCTAACTCACCCGTACCACGGGTTGCCGCCGCCGTCCGGGGTTTCGGTGGTGGTCGTGGGAGGTGGCGGCGCGTCGTTCGCGTTGGCCGCGACACCACCGGAAACGGAAGCGGCGACGGCGAGCGCGGTCACCAGCGTGCCGAGTCCGGCCACGAAAGTGGACACGATTTTGGACATGACGAATCCTCCGAAGGAAATCGGGATTGATTTCGGAATTCCGCCCGCCGTGCTGCGGGCTACTTCGAGGATTCATCTGCGAAAACGGCCGAACCAGGTGTTTCCCGTTGCCCACCGAGGTGGTCAACACGTCCACTCCTCATCCACTTCTGGTCAACACCGGGCGTGGATGCTGCCCGCGCGACCGGCCGCCGGCCGGTCTTCGAGGAGGAGGTTCCGAGTGATCGAGTCCGCGACCTACGACATCGCCGTGTCGTTCGCCGAGGAGGAACGCGCCGTGGCCGGCGAGGTGGCCGAGGCGTGCCGGCAACGCGGCCTGACCGTGCTGGAGGGCACCGACCTGCCGGAGGCGCAGGTGCGCTTCCTCGTCCCGTTCGTGTCCACTGTGGACGACCTGCTGGCGCAGAACGGTGACGAGCACGTGCTGCCGGTCCTGACCGGCGAGGTCCCGTCACCGCCGCACGTCACCTACCTGCGTGCCGACGAGGGACTGGTGGACGCCCTGGTGAGCAGGGTCGAAGCGGCGGAGACGGCGGGCAGGGACCGGGTGTCGGTCGCCGACGTGGTGGCACCCGCACCCGCGCCCACGCCCACGCCCACGCAACCGGAGACCCCGCTGCTGCGAGCACTGGCCGAACAGTTCGCCGCCGCGTCGCCCGAACTCACCAAGCGCGGCCTGGCCGGCACCGTGCACCTGGGCGACACCACGGTCGCCGTGCGCGTCGAACGGTCGGGCGACACGGTCTACGCCCTGCAGGTCGAGGGCGACGAGACCGTGAACTTCGTCGTCCTCGGCGGCACCGCAGAGCTGTTCCCGACGCTGTGCCAACGCATCGAGGACATGCTGCGCTGACCTGCGAAAGGGCGGTGCCCCCTCGGGGACACCGCCCTTGTCGTCACTGCTGCCGAGCCCGCTCGATCACTTCCTCGAGCCGCAACGGACTCGGCGGGTGGTGGCTCAGGCACAGCGGCGCCCGCATCCGCCGGAACCCGAACGTGTCCCCGGTGACGTAGAACCGCCCGCGCTCCAGCCGCGAGAAGTCCGCGATCGAACTCCCCTTGGCCCGAGCCATGTCCACGGCCGCGGCGATCTGCGCCGGACTGTTGAGCCGCCCGAAGAACTGCGTCGTGGCGTTGCCGGTCACCTGGTTGTGCACGCCCTTGGGCGCCTGCGTGGCCAGCAACAACCCCAACCCGTACTTGCGAGCCTGCGACGCCAGCAGAATCGTCGTCTGCGTGCTGGCCGTGGCCCCACCCGACGGCGCGATCGTCTGCGCCTCGTCCATCACCATCAGCCCGCCGAGCGGCCGATCCACCGCCGGGTTCCGCTTGATCCAGGCGAACACCTCCAGCTGCAACTGGCTGATGAACCCCTGCCGCTGCTCCTCCGACGGCAACCCGACGAAGCTGATGACCGACACCCGCGCCCGCTTGCCCGGCGACGGCGTCAGCAACATCCCGGGATCACTCGGTTCCCCCTGCCCACCGAGCAACGGGTCGTTGACCATCGCGGCCCGCAACGTCTCCGCGAGATCAGCCGCCGTCGCCGCCGCGGACTGCAACTTGCTGACCCCGTCCGGCAGCTCGGCCAGCAGCTCCACGAACCCGTTGAGGTCACGCCGATCCCCGAGCGCGTACCGCTTGAGCGCCTCCTTGAGCACCGCCCGCGCCCGGACCGCGAACTTGGTCCCGCCCGCAATCCGCGCGTGCGGCACCAACCGCGCCACCGCGGCCTCCACCGCGGCGGCGAACTCGTCCTCGTCCCCTCGCACCTCGGCGAAGTCCGGCAGGGGATGAAAACTCAACGGCCGCCCACTCGCCCGCCCCGGCGTCCACACGACGACCTCGGTCCCCGCGAGGTACTCGGCGGCCTTCGCCTCGTCACCCGGCCGCCACTCCCCCGGCACCTCGGGCCAGGCGTCACCCAGCCGCGCCAGGTCGTTGTTGGGGTCCAGCACGATGGCCGAAACCCCTTGCAACGCACACTCTTCGACGATCCGGCGCAACAGCACCGTCTTCCCGCTGCCCGACCCCGCGAACACGATCGCGTGCTTGCGCAACGACTCCAGCTCGATCCGGATCTCCCCGTCCAACCCGAGCACGATCTCGCCGGCGCGCTCGGGCCGAGCCTCCGGCGGCGGACGCGTCTCCTGGTGACTCGCCGCGGCCCGCTCTTGGCCGGGCAGCACCGACCGCAGGAACGTGGTGCTGCTGGCGGGTTTGCGCGCCACCAACCAGGAGAGCAGCTGATGCGTCTGCACCGCGCAGATCTCCTTGAGCGCGCTGAACGTCCGCAGGTCGTCGTCCGTGATGTCGACGCACCGCCCGCCCGCGCTCTCCAGTTCGGCGACGAGCCGCTGGGTCACCGCACCGGTCCAGCCCTTGGCGCCGTTGCGGATGATGATCAGGTGCCGGCCGCGGCCACCGCGAGACCCCTCGGCCGCGGCACGGGCGTCGCGCAGCTTGCGCAGCACCCGGTTGCCGTGACTGCTCGCGATGAACCGCAGGCCCCAGCGCTCCTGGGTGTCCAGCTCCTCGTTGACCGTGAGCCGCAGGCCGGCGTGCAGCCGCATGTCCTCCGCGTGCGGCTCCGGGTGCCACTTCAGGTCGTCGTTGCCGACCTCGGTGATCCACGACTTCAACCCGGCCAGCAGCAACGCGGGCAGCACCTCGTCCTCGTTGTGCGGCCTGATCTCCGCGGCCGTGATCTCGGCGGTCTGCTTCAGTTGCGCGAACCTGGCGTCGAACTCGGCCATGTAGTCCGGCTCCGGCCCGGTGGGAACCGGCGCCGTCACCACCTCGACCGGCTGCGGCTCGTCGAACGAGCCCAACTCCCTTATCTCGCCATACAAACACGCCTCAGCGTGCTGGTGGACCCGCTTGAGCAGCTGGCGCGGCGTGCGGGCGGACCAGTTCGCCGGGTCGAACGCACTCGGCGCGACCGGCCACGTCGAGTGCGGCGGCACGATCCCGTTGCGCTGGTACATCACGCCGAGCCACTTCTCCACGAGCTTCCTGCCGATCTCCGGATCGGCGATGGAGGCCAGGATCGGCGTCGTGGTGAACCGGTCTTCCACGGTGTCGCTCGCGATCGACTTCAGCATCCTCCACGTGTTGGGCAGGCACGCGACCACGGTGATCGTCCGCCGCGTCGTCTCGCGCAGCTGCATCAGACCGTCCGAGATGTCGGCGATCTCCTGCACCAGTTCGGGGTTCGTCACCGCCTCGCCGGTCGCGTCCTGCCCCTTGTTGACCAACGTGTCCAGCTGGTCGACGGCGATGACGCACGGACCAGTCATGGCGAGGACGCGGGAGATGTCCCGCACGAGCGTCCTGGACGGGTTCGACTCGGCGGGCAGGCCCCAGCGCCTGCGTTCCTCACTCGACTCGTCCACGCCTTTCAGGTAGGACCTGCCGACGTCCGAGTGCTCCGAGGCGTACAGGACGAGCGCGCGGATGGTGTCACCGCACTCCACGGCGATCCGACTGTCCACTGTGCGCAGTCCATTGAGGAAAGTCCGCAGGTGGTCGGGCGTCAGCGGCGCCTCGCCCGCCACCGCCCGCGCGACCTCCGCGGGCACGTCGGCGCCCAGGCACAGCTGCCGCAGCAACACCGTGAGCTGGATGTCGCCCTCGTCGTTGGCCCGGCGCAGCTCACTGCGCATGGCGTCGGCCACGTCGTCCCAGAACGCCTTGCCCGACGTGACCTCGACGAGGAAGAAGTAGCCGCCCTGCCCCTGGACCATCCGGCGCACCGAACCCAGCAGGTGCGTCTTGCCGACGCCCTTCTCCCCCTGCAGCACCAGGCCACCGATGCTCGGCCCGACGCTGGCCCTGGCGTCGGCGATGCCCGCACGGAGGCGGTGCTCAGCCCTGGTGTGCAGGCCCTCGATGTGGAAGGGCGAGGTCTGCCACACGTCGTCGGGGGTCTCGGCCGAGTTGAAGCGGACGACCGCGAGCGCCTCGCGCAGTTGCTCGGTCATGATTCCTCGATCGCCATGAGGTGCTTGTCCTCGCCGCCGATCCGGATCGCCGCCGCGTGGTCGGCCTCGGTCAGCACCTTGCGGTTCGAGTCGGGAACCAGGTGCGTGGTGCCGGACTTCACCATCTTCAGCAGGGTCTCGTCGACCTCCTCGCGGTCGGCGCCGTCGAGCCGCGGCCGGATCTTCGCCAGCCGCACCCAGTCCTGGTAGCCGTCGCCCAGCTCCAGGTAGACCTGCCGGATCAGCTCCTCCAGCCCGCGCGACCGGATCGCCTCCGCGAGCAGTCCGCGGTCGCGCAGGAACGGAACCATGCGCCGCAACAGCTCTTGGTTCACCCGCGCCTGCGGTCCGACCCGAGGAGGCAGCTCGCTCTCGACGAGGTGGGTCATGCACCAGTCGATGCCGCGGTCGGTGATCCGGTGGATGAACCGCCGTCCCTCCTTCAGCGTCTCCAGGAGCTTGTCGCGGTTCAGCACGTCGCGGTCCTTCGGCAGCAGCGTGATCTTGTAGGTCTCCTTCAGCTCCGTGTTCGGCACCTCCCGGTTGGCCAGCATCATGACCATCAGTGCCGACTTGGCGCTGGTCGCGTACTTGTCCGGCATCACGCCGCCTTTCAGTCCGTGAACGCGTTGATTCGTCGCTCGATCCGGGCGAGCAGTGCCCTCACCTCGGTGCGCACCTGCTCCGGCACCGCCACCCCGGTCCCGTTGCGGTGCGGTTTGCTCAGCAGCAACAGGTCGGCCGACCGGTCGCGCAGCACGTCCATGTCGCCGTCGTCGAGCGCGCCCGCGAGCCCCCGCACCGCCTCCTCGACGAGGGCGATCCTCGCCGGATAGGGCACCCGCGCCGGCACCTCGCGCAGCGCCGCCTCGGCGTCCCTCAACGCCTCGTGGTCCGGCTCGGTCTCCGGCGCCGGCGTCGCGCTGATGAGGTCGTGCAGCTTCCTGGCCACCCGCACCGGCCGCAGCGACTGGTCGAACTCCAGGTGCTGGAGGTTGCGCAGGAACCCCGGCAGCAGGTCGCGGTTCGTGCCGCGGGTGACCAGGCAGAACATCTGCCGCTGCACGCCGTCCGGCCCGAGCGCGCGACGCGCGAACCGTTCCGCCTCCGTGAGCTGCCACCGGCTCAGGCCACCGTCGATGACGAGACACAGGTGCTCCGCGGGGTCCCCCGGCTGGTCGAGAATCCCCGGATCACCGGAGACCGACCTGTCCACCTTCACCCCGAGCAGACGCAGCTCGGTGATCAGCTCGGTGCTCGTGCGCCACAACGTCCTCGGACTCGACACCATCAGGTCCAGGTCGAACTTCCGTCGCCGCGAGCGCGCGGCGGCCACGTAGGCGTCGCGGTTGTCCGCCAGCAGATCGGTCCGGTCGAACTCCTGCGCGATCACCGAGGCAACCGTCTCCAGCGCGAACGAGATCTGGTTCGGCGACGGCGACTGCTCCTCCAGCACGGGCAGCAGCTCACCGAAGCTCCAGTAGGAGACGTACGGCACCGTGAGATGCCGCAGCATCAGGTCGGGCTTCACGCTCTTGACCAGCCAGTTGCGGAAGAGCGGAGCGACGACCTCGGCGGACTTCCTCTGCCACTCCGCGGCCCGTTCGTACTCCACGGTGTTGTCCAACCGGGACAACACGGGCATGACCTGGTGGCGCGGCCGGTCGTAGGGCAGCCGGTCTCGCGCGCTGTCCGCGAGGCGGGCGATGTCGACCACGTCGTTGAGGTTCTGGTCGTTGGCCGTGAACACCACCACCAGCCGGTCCGGCAGCTGTGCGGTGCAGATGCTCGCGATGTCCGAGACGCCGGTGCGACTGTCGATCAGCACGAAGTCGTACTTGGCGATCCACTCGTCCCGGCGTTCCTCCAGGAACTCGGCGAACCCGTCCTCGTACAGCTCCTCCCAGTCGATGCCCTGCATCCGGGGCGCGTAGGAGGCGTCCATCCGGTGGTCTACGACTTTGCCCGCAGCGATCAGGTCCAGCACGCCGCCCTCGACGTTGACTCGAACGGCGTGCGAGCTCGGCATTTCCACTTTCTGGATGAACTCGTGTGCGAGATCGACCACACCGCTCGGCGGCATCTGGGAAAGATGCGGCCGGAAGTAGAGATGAAGGCCCGGCGCTTCCAGGTCCCAGTCCACCGCGAGCACCCGGTAACCCCAGCGCGCGAGCAGCACCGCCGTGTTGGCCAGGGTGAAGCTGCGCCCGACGCCGCCTTTGTAGGAGTAGAACGTGATCACGGTTCCGGACATCGCTTGAACCTCGGTAAGGGTGTGCGCGGGGTGACGATCGGATCGGGGCGTTCGACGATCGGCCAGTCCGGTCGCCAGTCAGGGACCTGGCTCGCCAGCTCGACCAGATCGCGCGCCAGTTGCTTCACTTCTTTGTGGAACTGGAAGTAGTCGACGGTCTGCTGGTACACCGGATCGGGATGCGCGTATTCCTTGAAGTCGTGCCACTTGCGCATCCGTTCTTCCATCGGGAAGTTCTCGGAATCCGAGTAGAGGATCGGATAGATCAGCCCTTGGGGGATCTTGGCACTGGCGAACCCGAGCATCTTCTCGCGCGCCCGCATGCTGTACAGCTCCGCCATGCACCAGCCGGACGTGAAGTAATGCGGCGTCATGACCTGGATCATGACCTTGCTGCGCCGCAGCGAGGTCTGCAGGTTGTGCGCCCACTCGACCGCCCGTGGCATGGTGCGGTCCATGTAGACCTTCGGCGCGGGTGCCCACTCGTCGGCGAGACACTCGACGAGTTTGTTGTAGAAGTGGTTCAGCAGCCATTTCTGCACACTGCCCTGGCGGCTGTAGCTGATGAAGAAATCGAACTCATAGCCGGACACAGCGCACAACGGTAGAGGCGCCACCCCGGTCGATAAAAGACAAAAAAGTGGGCATTTTCGGCCGTTGCGACCAAAAATTGGACAAAAACTGGCCGATACCGTGCCGGACCGCGAACAGCGAGAAGCCCTCGATCAGGTTCGATCGAGGGCTTCTCGCACTGAGTGGACGATACTGGGATTGAACCAGTGACCCCTACCGTGTCAAGGTAGTGCTCTCCCGCTGAGCTAATCGTCCGAGCGGATGACGAGACTCGAACTCGCGACCCTCACCTTGGCAAGGTGATGCGCTACCAACTGCGCTACATCCGCGTTGCCCCTCGGTTTCCCGTGGTGCGAGGGGAACTTTATCCGACGGGCCCCGGAACTTCCAAATCGGCTGATCTTGACGGTTCGCCTCGTCCATGCGGGCGTTGCGTGTTCATCGTGGAGGCGCGGCACCTCGCGGAGCGATCCCGACGCCGCGCCGGCCGCCGTTGGTCATCTGCGGCTTCACCGGGGGGGCGGTCCGAGCACCTGAAGGAGCCCTGCTGCCCGACGAGGACGGCGGCCAGGCGAAGGGCGCCGCGGCGATCTGCACGCTGCTCGGCACCCCGGCGACCACAGGGCGGCGGACCCGCGTGACCGGGCTCGATGGCTGAAAACAGGAAAAGCCGGAAGCTGATGAGCTTCCGGCTTTGATCCGAAGTGGACGATACTGGGATTGAACCAGTGACCCCTACCGTGTCAAGGTAGTGCTCTCCCGCTGAGCTAATCGTCCGAGGCGGAGACGGGAATCGAACCCGTGTACAGGGCTTTGCAGGCCCTTGCCTAAGCCACTCGGCCACTCCGCCAGGAGCATGAGTCCTCAGTGGATACCCACAGGAGACTCACAGAGCGGATGACGAGACTCGAACTCGCGACCCTCACCTTGGCAAGGTGATGCGCTACCAACTGCGCTACATCCGCGTTCATCACTGACTTCGTGATGTTGAAACAAACCTTATACGAGGGGTTCAACCGGGTTTCACCGGGGGTACCCGCACCGCGTCCACGGGCCCCCTACCTCGGATTATTCAGCTCAGGTCGTTCGAGATGAGGTGCGTGAGCGCCTCGTCGACGTTGACCCACAGGTGCTCGTTGCCCGGCACGACGACGTCGTAGGTCCGGTCGAGGAAGTCGGCGAGTTCCTGGGCGGACGCCTCGAACATGGCGTGGCCGGACGGCGAGCTCAGCTCGATCACGACGACCTCGGGGTCGTCGGCGGCAGGACGGATCCGGACGTCGCCGTCGCCGGCGTCGGCGATCAGGCCGTCGGCGAGCAGATCGCGGGAGAAAACCCACTCGACCCAACCGGCACGGCCGGTGCGGAACGCGGCCACGACCGCGTACGGGTCCTTCGTGTCGTATCGAAGCTCCACCTGGACCGGGACCGCGGGGGTCCTCGGCGCCAGCAGGTCGAAGACCGCTGTTGAGCGGAGCGTCACGTGGTCGTTGCGCATCGTCGTTACCCTCTTCTCCCTTCCCGGTCATGGAAACGACCGAGCACCTTAGTTGTGACGTGCATGTGGCGAGGAACGCTCGCTGATCGGGCGCAGATCACCCCATCGGGTCAGCTTGACTGCGCACGGCGACCGACTGCACGCGCTCCGTGTCCTCCTCGCTCGTCAGCCCACGTTCGGCCTCTCCCATCTTGCTGGGTCTAACCTGAACCCGGTACCGGCTGTTGCGCGAATGTTGGACGTGAGGACATCTCTGGTGGCTGACCCGCCCGGCCCATCCGCCTCGCCACGCGACGGCCGGCCATCCGATTTCGAGCTCGTGCAAAGGCTTGCACAGGGCGATCGGCCGGCGTTCGGTGAGCTGTACGACAGGTACGGCACACCAGCATATTCGCTGGCCAGACGCATCTGCGTGGACCCGGAACTGGCCGAGGACGTCGTCCAGGAAGCCTTCCTCGCACTCTGGCGGCATCCCGCCAGGTTCGACCCCACGCGCGGAAGTTTCGGCACCTGGTTGATGACTCTCGTTCACCACCGCGCGGTGGATGCCGTACGCAAGGAGAACACTCAGCGTCGTCGAACTGTTCCCCTCACCGACGACGTCTCACCACCGGCCGAAGGCTCCGATCACGAAGCGTTGGTGAGCGTGGTGAGCGCCGAGGTCAGAGCAGCTCTGCGCACACTGCCGGAAGAGCAGCGCCAAGTCATCGCACTGGCCTATCTGGGCGGCTACACGCAGTGCGAGGTGGCGAAGCTGACAGGCGTGCCGCTGGGAACTGTGAAATCGCGCACGTTCGCGGCGATCAGACGTCTCAGAGGCACGTTGGGGAACTTGTGGGCCGGCGAGACCGGCGAGACGACAGGAGCAAACCGGTGAACGGCGAGTTGTGCCCTCACGAGGAGCTCGCCGTCGGCTGGGCGATGCACTCCTTGGAGCCGGACGAGGAAGCGGTGGTCCGCGACCACCTGCCGACCTGCCCCACGTGCCAGCGCACGGTGCGGTCGACGCAGGAGGTCCTCGCGGGCATCGGCGGCGCCGTCCGCCAGGAGCAGCCACCACCCCGCCTGCGCGCGAGGCTGATGGAACAGATCGAACACATCCCGCAGGACGTGCCCACCCCGCACGGCCCACGCCACGCGGCCCCGACCCCGCCGCGCCCGCAACACCGCCGCCGCACCGGCCGCGTCCTGCTGGCCGCGGCAGCAGCAGCCGCGGTCCTGGCAGGCGGCAGCTACCTGGGCGTCCGCATGAACCAGCTGTCCACCGAGGTGACGGCCGCCCAGTCGCGCTCCGACCAGCTGAACAGGGCCCTCTCACTAGCCGCCGACCCCGCGACGAACAGGGCCGTCCTGCGCACCGGCTCCGGCGACGAAGTGGCCATCGTCCTGTCGAGCCCCACCGCCGGCGCGGTGATGCCGATGAACCTCAAGCCCAACGACACGAGTCACGTTTACGTAGTTTGGGGTGCAAGTACGAAAGCGCCGGTACCGTTGGCGGTGTTCGACGTGCGCGCGGGCTCGACCGACCCGCAACTCCTCACCTGGTCCGCCGACGCGCACAAGCACACGACGTTCGCGGTGTCGCTCGAACCAGGCCGCCAAGCCCCGCCGAAACCCTCGGAGGTGCTGGCAGGAGGCCAGGTTGCACCCGCCTGAGTCCCACCAGGATGATCGACACATGACCAAGCCCGACGTGAAGCCCGACGAACACAAGGGCTGGCGCCACTGGTTCCACCGCAACCCGGCACTGAACCTGGCCTACCGCATCGGCGTGGGCGTGATCGGCGGCCTCGTGCTGATCACGGGCATCATCATGATCCCGTACCCCGGCCCGGGCTGGCTGGTGGTCTTCGCGGGCCTCGCCATCCTCGCCACGGAGTTCGAGTGGGCGGGCCGAGTCCTGAAGTTCGCCAAGCGCTACTACGACCGCTGGGTCGAGTGGCTCAAGCGCCAGCCCGTCTGGATCCGCGCCCTCGTGATGGCCGGCGTCTGCGCCATCGTGCTGGCAACCCTGTACCTGCTGAACGCGTTCGCGCTGGTCGGCGGCTGGTTCGGCATCGACTGGAGCTGGTTGCAGAGCCCGATTTTTGGTTCTCGTTGATGATGTTGTAGGCTATGGCCACACCGCGAGAGCGGGACAGCAAGACAACAGAACACGGGCGTTTAGCTCAGCGGGAGAGCGCTTCGTTCACACCGAAGAGGTCACTGGTTCGATCCCAGTATCGCCCACAGTGTGTTTTACCAGGTCAAAGTGCCTGCCGACGATCTTCGTCGGCAGGCACTTTGCGTTGCGTGGGAGCAAATCGGGAGCAGACGTCCTCACTCAACTCGCGAGATCTACGAAAAGTCTTGTGACCCAGGTTCACGAATCCGCAGGTCAGCGAATCGCGGCCCATTGGACCGCAGGTGACCTCTTCGGCACTACCTAAGAGGTCACCAGGAGTCGAACTCGCCTAACTCTGCATCTGCCTCTAAGCACTGCATCAAGTCGCTCGTGAACCGTGTCGGCAACGCCCATCCCGCACAACTCTTGCTTGGGCAACCCCTTGCCCTGGTCATACGACGCCGTTCGATCGGTGACGGGTTCATGTTGCGTTCGGTGAACACCAGGCCGGTTCTTGTCAGCTCGTGCGACCAGGTCACGGACAGGTCAGGTTGAGGATCTCGTTGCTGACGCGTTTGGTGAAGCGCTGGGTTCTGGCCAGTTCCCTGGCGGCCACGCCTTCGGCCTGTTCTGTATCGATCGCGCGTTGCAGGGGCGTCAGCAAGTTCAGGACCAGTCCTTCTGCGGCCGACTTGTCCCACATCACGTCGAGGATCCGCTTGCACTCGCGCTCAGCCGTACGGGAGGTGTGCTGAATCGGAGCCCGGCCCAGCACCCGGAGCTTGATCGCGTTGAGGATGTGGAAGCGGTAAGGAGCATAGGATTTCGGGATCCGGCCGTTCCGCAGCAACCAGTCCAGACGGTAGAAGGCTGCGGCCGCCGTGTAGTAGACGACCGGCTGGTGGCCCTCGGCGAACAGGTTCCCGCTGCCTGAGGAGATCAGCGACCGGTACTGGCCGCGGCGAGTGGGCTCGCCCAGGAACATGGCGGTGTAGGAACGTATCAGCTGGGCACGGGTGATGATGCGAGTCTTCACGACCGCGTGGTGCTCGTACTGCTTGGTCCTGCGTTCGTAGAAGAGCCTCCGCTCAGGATCACGACTGTGCGTGAAGTAGTCCTCCAGCAACCGGTGGAAGCTCTCGCGGATCGTCAGGTCTTCCTCGCTGATAGTGGTCTGCCGGTTCGTGGCGCCGACGATGCCGTTGATGACGTCCTCGTTCTGCGAATGCACGATCCTGACGCTGACGTGCACGTTGTCGGTGAGTTCGTTCCGGTGCTCGAAAAGCACGTGGCAGGTCTGGCAACCGTTCACGATCTCGAAGTCGTCCAAGTAGATGTCGTCGCCCACCACATGCAGGCCATGCGTGACTATCGTGATGCCGTTGTTGAGCACAGCGAACCGCTCACGTCGTGATGGATCACGCAGGGTGTTCGCGATTTCGCGGTTCACGGGGTTGTCATCACCGAGGTAGTCGCGGACGTTGCCGTGGAACAACGTCTTGCGCAGCCTGCCGGACTCGTCGGAGAGGATGTGCGACACCAGGTCCCGGGCCGACAGCAGCCCGAGCAGCGCCTGCTCGACGTCCGGTACCTTCGGCATCGACACCTTGCGCGGCATTGGGAACTGGACCGCCACCTTCGTCGTCGCCCGCCGGTACAGCTGCCGGAGTTCGTCGCGGGTCACGCAGCGGAACTCGACCCGGTCGAAACGACCGAGGCTCCGCAGGCGCTCGCCGGCGGAGGCGGCCTTGCTCGCCACCATGTCCGCGACTCGGTCCCCGGTCGTGACGTAGTGGACGTGGAGCTCCGGCAGCGCGCCCGACAGCTTCGCGATGTTGCCGTACACCGCCTCCAGGCACTCGCGGAAGTTGGCGATGTCCCCGGACGCCGCATAGGGCAGGCTGCCGGTACCAGTGATGTGGCTGAGGTTGTCGGCCAGGTCGGAGATCACGCGGCTGTCGAATCCTGCCGTGGTCTTCGCCTGAATTACGACGATCTGCACGTCCACCCGGCGCGACCGCTGGATGTGGGCCCGCACGTCGGCCGCGTCCCGGAACAGGATGCCGTCGACGAGCACTCCGATCGCGTCGATGCCCAGATCGTTGCCGCCGCCCGTGCGAAACTCGTCCGGGTTGAACTCCTCCTCGTAGTAGGCGCTCAGCACGCAGTACGCGGCGAACACCTCGAACGCCTCGCTCTGGGTCAGGTCCGCGAGGGCGTAGTTCGTCTGGAACTCGTCGACCAGCTTGGCGATGATCGGGTCCATAACGGTGACCTCTTCTCACGGAGCTCAGTCGGTGCGTGCCCGCACCAGGACTTCCTCCTGGGTGAGCGCACTGGACGGGTGGTGGCTCAGGCACATGGGCGACTTGACCTTCTGGAACGGTCTGCCTTCGGCGACCGCGTAGAACTCGCCCGCGCTCAACCTCGAGATGTCCGGCACGGTGCTGGACTTGGCAGCGGCCATCTCCTTGGCCGCTGCCACCTGCACCGGGCTGTTGATGAACCCGAAGTACTGCGTGGCGGCGTTGCCGACTATCTGGTTGTGGATCCCTTTCGGAGCCTGGGTGGCGAACACCAGACCCAGGCCGTACTTCCGCGCCTGCGACGCCAATGCGAGCGTGCTCGTGGTACATGCGGTCATCACACCGGACGGGGCGAGCGTCTGTGCTTCGTCCATCACGAACAAACCGCCGAGCGGACGGTCACCGGCCGGGTTCGCCTTGATCCAGGCGAACAATGCCATCTGCAACTGATTGACGAAGCCGCGGCGCTGGTCGTCGTTCTGCAACCCGATCATGCTGATCACCGAGATCCGGGCGCGTTTGCCCCGCGCCGGGGTGAGCAACACACCGGGGTCGAGCGGTACGCCCGATCCGCCGAAGAGCGGATCGTTGATCATCGCGGCGAGCAGCGTCTGCGCCACGTCACCGGCGATCGCGGTGGCGTTCGCGAGCTGGGTCACCTCTTCCGGGAGGTCGGAGAGGTAGTCCAGGAACGATTTCAGGCCCGAACCACCGGCTCGGGCGAACGACGTCAGCGCCTCGCGTAACACGGCCTTCGTACGCTCCGCCTTGGCCGTCGACCCGTCGGCACGGGCACGTGGTGCGAGGGCCGCGACGGCGATGTCCAGCGCGAGGGCGAACTCGTCCGGGTCACCGAGGACGTCCGCGAAGTCCGGCAGTGGCTGGAAGCTGATGGGCCTGCCCATCTCCCTGCGAGGTGTCCAGACCACGACGTCGGTGTTCGCGAGGTAGTCGGCCGCCTTCCCGGGGTCCTCCGGCGTCCACCCGCTGGGGGGCTGGGGCCACGCGTCGCCCAGACGCGCCAGGTCGCTGTTGGGGTCGAGCACGATCGCCGACACGCCCAGGAGGGCGCACTCCTCGATGATGCGGCGGATGAGCACCGTCTTGCCCGAACCGGAGCCGGCGAAGATGACGGTGTGCTTGCGCAGCGATTCCAGCGACACGTATACCGGCTCGCCGGTCTCCATTCGGTTGCCGAGGGAGATCGACGCCGGCGGAGCGGGCGGGTGTTGTCGCGACAAGTCGGGGTCATCGGTCGGCCAGTCGCCATCTGCCTGCGCAGCCACGTCGTCCGGTTCCGGTGTCGGTGGACCGGGCGAAAGCTGCGTGTTCTCGTCAGGCGTCCGGAACACCAGTCGGAACAACGCCGTACCGCTCGCCGGCTTTCGCAGGTGTAGCCACTCGTGCAACTCGGCCCCTGGGCGTTCGAGCATGCGCTCGAGCGCAGCGAACGTTCGCAAGTCGTCCATGTCGACGCTCTCCACCAGCACACCGCCGGCGGCGCGGAACTCGGAGAGTGCCTCCTTGGTCTTGGGAGAGTCCATGGACCACGTGCCGGTGCGCAGTAGGTACGCGCGGCGTTTGCCGGTGTACGGATCGACCTCTGAGATCACCCGCAATCGTTCGATCCGATTCTTCGCCGCGCGGGTGTTGTCGGTCGAGATGCCGCGGAACGACCAGTGGACCGCGTCCTCGGTGTCGTTGAGCACCAGCTTCAGCCTTGAGTGCAGAGCGGGGTTGCGTCCACCCCACACCTCGTCCACCTCGTAGTCGCGCCCGTCGTCCCCCAGCTCGTGCCGGTACGCGGTCAACGCCGCGCTGAGGAGCGCGGTCATCCGCTTGTCCTCGGTGTCCTTGTGGACCGCCGGGCTCGGGTCGGCTTCGTCGCGCAGCTTGGCGAACGACTCGTCCAGTGGGAGGAGTCGCTCCTCACCGAGCCGGGAGGGCTGCGCGGCGGGGACCCCGTTCCGCCGCACTGGCACGACCTGGTCGAGCGACAGCAGCTCCACCACCTGGTCGTTGTCCAAACAGGACGCGATGTGTTCGTTGATACGCTTGAACAACTCGCGCGGGGTGTACTGAGTCGCATCCGCGAACGCCTCCGGGCGAACGGGCCAGGTGGGGTGCGGTGGAGTGAACCCGCAGTCCTTGAACCGCGGCGCGAACCGCGCGGCAACCAGCGACCGGCCCGTCTCGGCCGTCGAGATGGTCCGAAGACGCAGCTCCTCGCGGAAGCGGTCGACCGCGGCGCGGTGCGCGAACTTGCGGATGGCCTCCCAGGCCGGGAATTGGCACGCGACGATCAACAGCGACCGGCGCGCCGCCTCGCGCAGCTCCATCAGGCCCGTGCCGATCTCGTCGAACAGTTCGTTGCGCGGCAGGACGAACGGCGACTCGTACGTTGACCGTGTCGTGATGCCGGCCTGTGCGATGAGAGCGTCGATCTGGTCGATCGCGAGCAGGCTCGCTCCCGTCATGCCGAGCAGACCGGAGATCTCTCGGACCATCTCGTGCGGATGCTTCGGATCGGGATGAATGCCCCACGCCGCGCGTTCACCGGGTACCAGCTCGCTGGCCGATGTCAGGTACGCCTCGCCGATCTCCTGCACGGCCGGATCGACGGCCGCGAGCAGGATCAGCGCCCGCGCCGCGTGCCGGAACTGCCGGCCTTCCGCCGGGTTCGCCTCGCGCAACGCGACCACGACCCGGTCGAGAGTCTCCTTCGTCACCGGCTCCTCGCCGATCACCTGGCGGCGCACTCCGTCGGGTAACGAGAGAACGTCCGAGAAACGGTGCAGGAACGTGGACAGCTGGGATTCTCCGGTGGCGTCCGGCTGGTAAAGGCCGTTGCGGAACGAGTGGACGATGTTCTGCCAGAAGTTGTTCCCGTGCACCAGGCTGATCAGGAAGAAGTAACCGCCGCGGCGCTGGACCTCGACGCGCACGGCACTCAGCAGGTGGGTCTTGCCCGCCCCCTGCTGCCCGGTCACCGCGATGCCGAGCGGGTTCGTCGTCGGGTCCACGTCGGCGTCGGTGAAGGCGCCGAGCACCGTGTTCACCACATCGGCGTTCAGTTGTTCCACGTGTGCCGGCGGCGGAGCCCACACAGCGGTGGGTGTCGGCGCCCAGTCGAACCTCAGGTTGTTCAGCGCACGCCGTTCCGCGTGGTCCACGGCGGCCTCAGGAAGCCTTGACGGACAGCAGGTGCTTCGCTTCCCCACCGAGCCGGACCGCCGCCGCGCGATCAGCCTCGGTCAGGAGTTTCTGGTTCATCTCGGGGGTGAGGAACACCGACGGCAGCTCGGCGACGCGGTGCACGGCCGCGTCGAACTCCGGGGCCTCCACGTCGGGCAGCGCCCCGCGCAGCTCGGCGAGGCCCACCCACGCTCCGGGATCACTGACAAGCCGTTGGTAAGCGGAGAGAATGCGCTCATCCACAGTGGACTCAACTCCCGGCTCGGACCCGGGTTCCTGCTCCGTGTACGTGTCGGCGAGTTCCAGGCCGTTCTTGACTAATACCCTGTCCATCCACTGAAGGACGCCGTACAGCAGACGATCCTTTCGCTGCACCCCAGAAGGAGAGGCGTCCGCGAACTGCTCACGGCAGCGTTTCCAGCCGACTTCGGTCAGTTCGTGAACCCACGCGTTCCCGTGCGCTTTGGACTGCTCAGCCTCGATCAGTTTCTGGTCCACGAGGCTTTTTCGGACCGCCTTCTCGATGGTGAAGCCGTACAAATCCTTTATTTCGGGATTGGACGCGCTTCGGCCGATCATCAACAGCGCCAGTAAAGCGGATTTTTCCGGGATGCTGAGCGGTGCGTTCGCCATCTGTGCTCCCCCGTGGCCGAATGATGATCGTCAGTCGACCCTAGCGGCGATGCCGCGTCGGCGCACACATGTCGCCCAGCTGGAGCAACCTTTGCACAAAAGTGGAAACATTGTGGCCACGATTCCAAGCCGCATTAGAATCGCTCATTTGTTCGAATTCCGGGTCACCTTTCCCGATTTTCACCGACCACGTACTCCTCAGCTCGTTTCGCGAGATGCAGGGCGAGCGGCACAGCGAGTGGTACGTAGTCGTCGACGTACCTGAGCTGGTGTGCCAGCACAGCCCAGGTCCGCGGCTCCTCGGGCTCGCCCGTGGTCGTCATCCGGCTCGCGAGCACGGTGAGTTCGCGGATCTCCGGGTTCCAGGCAGAGACGGCAACACCGCTGGACGCCACGCCATCGCGGTACTTCACCGCCTGGTTGGGTCTGGCTCCCTGGACCGGGACCTCCGTAACGCTCTGGAACACGCGATTGCCGGGCCCGGCGTCGAACGGATGCCAGACGCCACTCGCGTGGCCCGCGAACTTCGCGTCGTCACGCGGTGCGTACCACTGCGGAACCTCGTCCCGCCCGCCGTTGTCGCGGATCACGACCACCCGCAGGTCGGGGCCGAACAGCACGGTGCGCTGGGCAGGCCAAGAGCCGAATCCGAGCGTCACCTTGGTCAGGTCCGTGGCACGGCGAAGGACTCCGGTGAGCGCCTCCTCGACCCGTTCGTCGAAGTGACGTCGCTCGACGGGCATGTGTCCCGATTTCGCGGCGTGCGCCCCCATCGAGGTCGAGTGAGACACCCACACCGAGACACCGTTGCGGCCGAGTGCCCACTCGGCGGGGTTGTCGATCAGCTCTTCAGCGGTGGGCAGCGTGAACGCGGAGCTCTACTCCGGGAGCAGCGTCATAAGGCCGTCGGCACGCCACGCCGGTGGGCGTGCAACTCGATCAGGTGATCCACACCTCATCACCGGGCTGGTCTCGCTCCGTGAGGGCGCTGGGCCAGCAAGTCACACGCACGTCCTGCTCGCCCGAGCTCGTGCGCCGCACTCTTTCCTCCAGCGCTTCAGCCGCGAGTCGGTGGAGGGGGAGCCGCTTCGACGTGATGCAGGTTCGCGGATGTTGCACCTAGGTGGCTGGTGCTTTTCGCGACTAAGTTACTCTGAGTTAAAATCGATCAAGCGCTGACCAGTCTCGATCGCTTGCAGTGACTGATCGAATCGCTCAATAACACTGTTTTACACCAGCCACCTAGACCGGGTGCGCGGCAGAGACGAAGGCGGCGCTGAGCGGACGCCGCACAGGACAAGCGAGTGGTGTGATGCCGCGCGTTGGGATTTCGTCCCTCTCCCAGGATCTAATCGCGTCCGGCGTAGCTAGGCTCCGTACATGGGGGAGAAGCAGATTCGAGCAGCGGCGGAGAGGGCTGCACTAGAGCTACATGAGCCGAAATTCAAGGCGCTCGCCGATCTCGCGGTCGCCTTGCGCAGGGCCGCGCCAGAGGAACTGAAGCGAGTGCTCACGGACGCGCAAGAACAAGCGCAGCGCATCCTCGACAACGCCAGGGCAGAGAAGGC
>Ga0207692_10000236_pt1 | contig 18663 bp, 3 predicted proteins | sample LARL52metaG_FD_184345 | JGI IMG/M metagenome (GOLD analysis project Ga0207692, IMG submission 184345) | Corn, switchgrass and miscanthus rhizosphere microbial communities from Kellogg Biological Station, Michigan, USA - LAR L5-2 metaG... | ecosystem: Host-associated > Plants > Roots >...
CGCCCCGCCCCGTCGACGAACGTCCCGTCGACGAACGTCCCGCCGGCCAACGTTCCGTCGCCGAACGCACCGTCGCCCAGGCCCGACGTGGCACCGGCCCCGCAGTCGCCCAAGGCCGACACCGCGCCCGTGCAGACGCGACCCGCGCCGAACCCGAACACACCGCCCGTCAACGCGCCGTCGCCCAACCCGAACACCAACGTTCCGCCGGTCAACAGCCCCTCGCCCAACCCGAACGTCAACGCCCCGTCCGCCAGGCCGGAGACGAACGTTCCGCCGCCCAACCCCAGCACCCCGTCACCCAAGCCCGCACCCAACGCGCCGCCGGTCAACCCGCCGAGCACGAACGTGCCACCGCCCAACCCGAACACCCCGCCCACCAACGTGCCACCGGCGAACACGCCGAACCCGAACACGCCTCCCCCACACGCCCGTCCCACGACGGACGCGGACACGAACGTCCCGCCCGCCAAGACCCCGCCGCCCGGCACCACGCCCACGCCGGACCTCATCGTCGCCCCGCCGGCGGTCCAGACGCGCCCGGCACCACCCCCGGCGACCACGAGCACGAACCCCAACCCGGCGCCCTCCGTGGTACCGCGCTCGCACCCGTCGGCAGGCCCGTTCCAGGCCCAGCCGCGGTCCGGCGGGGGTGGCAAGCGCGCCAAGCTCAAGAAGTGGCTCGGGATCGACTACGTCAAGGGCCTGCTCAACAAGCCCTCGCCGGCCCCCGCGCCCGCACCGATCACGCACACCAGCCCGAACACGAACATCAGCCCGAACCCGGACACCAACACCAACACCACGCCGCAGGACCCGTGGGTCGGGCTGCTGGGCCGGAACGCCGATCCGTCCGGCATGGACGTCGAGACCCTCAAGGGTCACGTCGACACAGCCGTCAACGACGGCAAGCCGGGCAACGCGCGGGTGCTCATCAACCGCATCACGGACCCCGGCAAGAAAGCCGAGCTGCAGGCGCGCTACGACCAAGCGGTCCAGGCCAAGGGCGACGCGGGCAAGGTCGAGGTGCCGAAGGAGCTGCACTTCGCCTGGTTCGGCAACACCCCGAGCCCCGGCGCGGTGCAGGGCATGAAGGAGTGGGGCGCCAAGGTCGGGGAGAACAACGGCAAGAACGCCGACCCGAACCAGCAGTGGAAGGCCACCCTCTGGACCGACAACTCGGCGAACGGCTGGGACCCGGCGGTCGTGCAGGATCTCCGCGACGCCGGCATCGACATCAGGACGGACACGCCACAGCTGGTCAACGACCTGTCCAACGACGTCCAGGGCCGCACGGACACCAACACGACGATCAACGACGTGTACGCGGCCGCGCAGCACCCGGACGCCAAGGCCTACAACCTGGCGGCGGACATCGCGCGGTACGCCGTGCTGGCCAAGAACGGTGGCGTGTACGTCGACGTCGACATCCGGCCGGGTGCGGTGTCGCTGGACAACATCGGCGACATGAAGATGCATCCGACGGACGTGCCGCTGATCGGGCCGCGGATCCGTGACCAGGAGAGCCTCAACAACACGCTGCAGGGTCACGACGTCGCTCCCGGCACCGAGCTGCAGACCGCTGAGAACATCCAGTACGGCAAGGGCGAGCTGAACAACAACTTCATCGTCGCGCCGCCGGACAACGGCTTCATCAACACGTTCGCCGACATCATCCCGCAGAAGTTCGAGAGCCTGCAGAACCTCGGGCTGCCGCCGTCGGAGCTCAAGACCCAGGCGCCGGACATCTCCGGGCCGAACGTGTTCGTCGACAGCACCGACCCCAACGTGCGGCCGAAGATCGGTCTCATCGGCCTGCACACGATGAACCCGGACAACCACGGCCTGAAGATCGAGCCCGGCGTCTCCTGGGCACCACCGCAGGTGCCGCTGGTCCAGAAGACCGACTTCAGCTCGCTGTTCGACCCCGACCTCAAGAACAAGTGGTCAGGACTCGAGTGGATCACGCCGGAGAGCGAGACCCAGCTCGACACGAAGCCCTCCGACGACGGCAAGCCGGGCCCGGACAACGACAGGTCCAACCCCGGCAACAGCAGCTCCAACCCCGGCAACGAAAGCCGCCAGGCGCCCCCGCCGCCCGCTCCTCCGGCACCGCCCGCCCCGCCGACATCCCCCGCTCCGAACAGCAACACCGGCACCGACGCCCCGAAGACGACCAAGAGCGGCGGCGCCCCGCCGAAGATGGACCCGAAGACCTGGGACTCGCACCAGGGCAAGGACGTCCTGACCGACCAGACGTGGCGGCACGACCCCGCCAAGACCGCCGACTGGTTCGCGCCGAAGAACCCGGCGGACCCGAGCACCTGGGCCGACCGCAGGGCCGACGCGCACGTCGGCAAGGTGGACACCGAGGTCGCCGACGTCAAGACGAACAGCACTCCGTCGAACGTCGACTCCTACAAGGGCATCGTCAAGTACGACCTGCGCCGGATCGAGACCAGCCCCGGCAACTTCGTGCAGGAGTACACGGTCAAGATGCACCTGGATCCGGGCGCGAACCCGGATCCGAAGGTCGTGGAGGACCTCAAGCAGAAGGTCACCCAGGGCGTCGGCAACCTGCTGAACCAGGGTTACCGCATGCCCAGCGGCGACCAGTTCCACGTCAACGTCGAGTTCACCGACAACAAGTCGGACGCGCACGCCGAGATCAAGGTCGGCGACAAGGACACGAACACCGACCAGAACAACTGGAACCCCGGCGCGTCCCCCGAGGTCCTCGCCCACGAGACGCTGCACTACCTGGGCGTCGCGGACGAGTACAAGGACTCGAGCCGCGTCTTCCAGCAGCACGACACGAGCTCGGGCGTGCACCAGAACGACGGCGGCATGATGGGCGCCGACGTCCTCGACCCGAAGACCGACCCCGGTCTGCGGCCGCGGCACCTGTGGATGATCGAGAACACCGCCAACAACCAGACGGTGGTGCACGACACCAAGCTGGACGCTCCCGGCCCCGCCACGGTGCCGCCGCCCGCTCCCGCACCGAACACGAACCCCAACCCGGACACCGGGACGAGGCAGGCACCGCAGACGACGCAGAACGCCAACCTCGGCGACAAGCGCGGCCGCGACGACGGCCACGACAGCGGTCACGAGAGCAGCACCGAGGTCGACGACCGTCCCACCAAGCGGCAGAACCAGGCCGACGGACCGTCCACTGTGGACCACGGCACGCCGATGGACGTCGACAGCCAGACCGACGCGCTCGCCGACCAGATGAGCAACATGTCGCTCAGCGACATCGACGCCACCACCAGGTACAACCCGGCGTTCGCCAGGCTCGGCGAGGGGACGGTCGACCTTCCCACCAAGGACAACTACGTCGCGAAGCTCAAGGACAGCGTCGAGAACAACAAGCCGCCGTCGTTCGTGGTCAACATGATCGTCGGTCACGGCGACCTGGGCAGGATCGACAGCGTCATCGAGAGCATCACCAAGGACGCCGGCCCGCACAAGGACAACATGGTCTTCGTGGTCGGCGTGAACGGCAAGGCCGCCGACACCCAGGCGATGATCGACGCGATCAACGACGCCAACAGCAAGGTCTCCGGCCGGACCGAGCCGATCGCGCTCGTGCAGCTGCCGCCGACGCCCGACAAGGGCGGCTTCCCGTACGGCGACATGCGCAACAACACGATGAACAGCGCCGCCAACAAGTTCGCGGTCGGCGCGATGGTCGGCAAGGGCACGCACCCGTACCTGTCCATTCAGGACTTCGACACCGGTTCCCGGCAGGTGCCGTCCGGCAAGGACATCTTCAACCACGTCGCCGACTCGCTGAACACCGACGCCGGCCCGGTCCGCCCGCTGATGTACACGGGCGGCTACCGCGTCGGTGACCCCGAAGCGCTGGTGAAGGACGTCCAGACCCGCATCGACAACCAGCGCCAGAACGACCTCCCCAAGCTCGACGGGGACGAGAAGGCGAAGCTCGAGAAGGCGCTGGACAAGGCCGAGGCGGAGATCAGGAAGCCCGACTTCCCGGCGCGCTTCGAGCAGGCCATGAAGAACGACATGGACGCGCGCGTCCGGCAGGGCGACACGCATCCGTTGCTGCCCTACGGGCCCGAGCCGAACCTGTTCATCGACGCGGTCGTCCCGCTCGTCGACCCGGACGTGAAGTTCAGCAAGGCGGATGCCGAGTACAACGGCCTCGGCAAGTCGATGAACGAGTTCGCGGGCAAAGAGCTCGTCGACATCCACACGAACCTGCTGCCGAAGCCCGAGCTCAACCAGGACCTCAAGGAGGCGAAGGCCAAGCTCGAAGCCGACATCGCGGCCCAGGGCGGCAAGCCGAGCCCTGCCCAGGCCGGTGTCCTGCAGTCGATCGACCACAACATCGCGGTCAACGAGCAGGGCGCGCGGAACACCCCCGGTTACGAGGCCGCCGCCAACCAGATCGCGGTCGACTCCGCCATCACCGTCGACAGCCAGACCAACCGCCACCCGTTGCGCGGCGAGACGTTCTCGAACGACTTCGTGAACGGCGCGGTGGCGACCGACCTGTCCCGGCTCGCGCTCGGGTTCGCCAAGACCGAGGGCAAGTCCTGGCCGCAGTCGCACGTCGACCTGAAGAACGTGCCGAACCGCATGTTCGGCGCCGACAACCCGAAGGACGCGAAGGCGGCGAAGTCGGGCATCGGGTTCGCGGACATCCGCAAGGACTTCCAGGGCAAGGACCCCGCCGCGCGCGAACCCGCGCAGATCCACGGCGAGCAGTACAACCCGGTCACCGGCCGCAACGAACCGATCGGCACCAGCTGGCAGCCGTCCGACGCCGACGTCAAGAAGCTCGGCGGGGCGGACAAGAACACCCTCAACCAGGCGGTCTCCACACCGCTGCCGGACGGCAAGGGCGTCATGGGCATCGACCCGCAGACGACCCCCGCTCCGGCGCCCGCCACCGCCGGCGGCGACGTCCAGATGCAGGACGCCGGCACCGACGCGAACACCGCTGTCGACGACAAGCACCACAAGATGGCGTCGGCGCTGAACATCGCGCTGTCGGACAACAACAGCAACGTCCAGCGCACGTTCGGCGCGCTCCAGCACCAGATCCTGCCGATCGCGGGCAACCCGCGCCCGGACGGCCTGTTCGCGGCCGTCAACGCCGAGCTGGGCAAGAGCGGCACCACCGCCCCGCCGGCGACGGACCTGCGGCAGCAGACCGTCGAGAAGGCGGCGACGGGGTCGCCGAGCATCACCACCCAGATCGCGAACTTCCGCCAGCAGCACGGCATCGAGAACGGGCATCTGGTCAACGCGTTCGTCGAGCCGGGCCCGACGCCGAAGACCGAGATCCCGGACAGTTACAGGGGCAACGGCGGCGACACTGCCGTCGACCACAGGGACACGCCCGGCCAGGACCTCGATCCGGCCGCGCGTGACGCCGAGAACGACGCGGCCAAGGCTGCCAAGGACGCCGACAACAAGGTCGCCGCCAAGGCCGAGGAGCTGGCCGGCCGCGTTCTCGCGACCGAGCTCAACCGCCCGATCGTCGTCCACCACCCCGGCGGCGGCACCACGAAGCTCGACCCGTTCGTCGAGGGTCCGAAGCCCGGTTCGAAGGCCAAGCCCAAGCCGCCCAGGTGGGACCCGCCGATCCACCTCGACGCCGAGCCCAGGCCTAACGGCAGGACCGGCTACCGCCCGCACACCCCGCCGAACGAGGCCGGTCCGTCGACCGACACGCGGCAGACGCGGCCCGCACCGCCGAGGCCGACCCCGAACCCGGTCGTCCCGATGACCACGCTGTCCCCGCAGCCGGTCGGTCAGGTGCCGGACACCAACCTGCCGAGCTTCTTCCAGGACAACAAGGCGCTGGGCTCGATCACGCCGACGGACGTGCGCGGCGCGGACGCGGTCGTCAACGAGATCCAGGGCATCAAGCCCGACGACGCGGCCCGCATCAAGAACGCGCTGGAGAACGACTTCGAGACGTTCCTCGGCGACGGCCGCAACTTCCAGGTCAAGATCGGCAACGCCTGGTTCGAGGCGAACGTGCGCGCCGAGATGCACGCGGACGCCACCACGGCCGTCAAGGACGCGGCCGACACCAAGGTGGACAAGAACTTCCAGGCCGCCGCCGCGTCCACCACGACGAACACCATCGCCACCTCCAACGACATCGGCGGTTCGGCGACGGCCGGTACCGCGGTCGGCCCGTACGGCTCGCTGGGCGGCAAGGCCGCGCTCGCGACGCCCGCGGTGTCGCAGGCGACCACGAACACGACCACCGAGCAGCGCGCGATCAAGTCCGACGGCGGCTCGAAGCAGGTCACCGTGCCGGTCTCGTACGAGATCACGGTGACCGACTCGGCGGGCAACGCCAGGCAGTTCGCGACGCTGAGCACCGGCCCGGACGTGACGCTGCAGGTCCCGGCCGACCTCAGCACGATCGTCGACTCCGGCAGGACCTCGGACGTGGTGACCCCCGCCGACGCGGGCTGGGGCGCCAAGGTCGAGAACGCGGTGCCGGAGGCCGTGGTGGTGCAGGACGCCGGCAAGGCGTTCTCCGACGTCGCGGAGAAGCTGCACCCGTCGATCACGAAGGTCGGCGCGCCCGGCCGCGAGGTGCTGCAGAACTTCCTGAGCCCCACCTCGATCCGCAACAACCTGCCCGCGATGCTCGGCGGCTTCGTCACCTCGCCCGACCTGGTCAGCCCGCACGCGAGCAAGGGAGCCGCGGTGCAGATGACCGCGACGCTCAAGGACGCGAAGCTGGTCGGCACGCACGACAAGGCCGCGCTGGAGGTGAAGGACACCTCCGCCTGGGGCAGCAGCGTCTCCGCGTCCACCAAGACCGGTTTCGACGTCACCGCCGGGTTCGGCGGCAACGTCGGCGTGCCGGGCAAGGCCGGTGGCACGGTCGGCGCGACCGTCACCTACTCCGCGCGCACCGCCGAGGGCGTGAGCGCGGGGTCGAGCAGCAACCGCAAGACCGGCATCGGCGTCAAGAACGAGACCGGTCTGTACGAGGTGACGGCCGAGGTCGAGGTGCGCACGCCCGCGGGCGAGAGCGTCAAGATCCCGGTCACCACGCACATGCGCATGGGTCTGCACGAGGCCGGTGCGGCCGGGCTGCCCACGCCGGACGGCACCAGGAACACGATCACCGACCCGGCCACCGCGGACACCAAGCACCTGCCGCCGTACCTCGCCGACACGCTCGCGGCGGGCAACGCCAAGGTCGGCGAGTTCGCCCCGGCCGCCAAGGTGCAGGGTCAGGTCGAGAGCGCGCTGCGGGACGTGCCCGGCATGAGCAAGCTCCTGCCGCAGTGGAACAACCCGGACGCGAACCCGCGCAGCGGCAAGGGACAGAGCTTCTCCGACGTGGCCGAGCAGCTCGCGAACCAGCGCAAGCTGACCGCGAACCTCTCCCCCGCGGCGCTCAAGGCGAACATGGACAGCCTGCTCGGGCCGGGCGTCCAGGTGCAGCTGAAGAACTCCGGCAGGACCACGAACACCTACGTCAACGTCACGGTCAAGGCCAAGCTGACCAACCCGAAGCACCTCGGCCAGGCCGACGCGCGCCCGGTCAGCGACTCGACCACGACCGGCCCGAAGCTGGACGCCAGCACGAGCACCACCAAGGGCTGGACCGGTGGCGTGCAGGGCCGGGCGAACATCCCGGTCAAGACCGGCGTCGCGTCGCTCACCCCGTCCCCGCAGGTCGGTGCCTCCTACAACCACTCGTGGACCGACAAGACCTCGGCCGGACCGGCGGTCTCGGGCACGTCGTCGAACCCCGGCAGCGCGAACGCCCAGGTGTTCCAGCAGGACGTGGAGTTCGAGGTGGAGATCACCTCGTTCACCCGGCCGCGGACGTGGGTGCGCAACATCGTGCCCGGCGCGCCCGGTTTCCACTCGCCCGACGTGAAAACCGTCGCCAGGACCGGCGCGGGCCTCGACAAGATCGACGGCAAGGTCAACCTGTGGGTGTCGGACGGCTCGACGCTGGACAACGACCCCGGCAACGGTTTCAAGCCCGGTGACCCGCAGCCGACGAAGCTCGACGACTCCCCGACCGTCAAGGATCTGCTCAACCCCAAGGGAGCACGGCCGAAGTCGCCGGAGTTCCTGCACGTCGAGGCCGTCGCGAACACGACGGCGTTGCGCGACCACGCGATCGACGCGCTCAACCGCGCGGCCGACGGCGACTCGGCGCTCACCACGCCGGGCACCGCGTCGCGGGCGCAGATCGACAAGATGTTCACGCCGGAGAACATCAAGGCCAACCTCCAGCGGCTGATCGAGACCGGGGTGCAGGAGCAGGGCCTCAAGTACGACCGCCGCGTCACCGACCGCACCGGCGCCATCGGCATGTCGGTGAAGCTCGGCGAGGCCAAGATCGTGTCCATTTCGGACACCACCGGTGCGGACAACTCGGTGAGCGGCGGCTACAAGGCCGGTGAGTCGTCCACGACCAGCCGGTCGGTCGACCTCACCGCCGGCATCAACGTGCCGGTGCGCCCGAACGTCACCCCGCCGCCCGCCGGAACGCCGTCGAAGACCAGCGGTTCCGGTGGTGCCGCGGTGACCGGCAAGGTCACGCCGTGGTCGGACACGAAGACCGAGTCGAGCGAGATCGGCGGCAACGTCGACCGCGGCAAGACCACGCCCGGCGACGCGCGGACCGTGCTGGTCCAGATCGACGCGGAGTTCACCATCGTCGGCGAGAGCCGCGCCGGGAACTTCGTGCACGGCGGCACCCCGCACGCCGAGGGCGTCACGGTGAACATGCCGAAGTCGGTGTTCGTGCGCGTGACCGAGGACGTCGCGCGACAGCTGGGCGCACTGCCCACGGTGGCGCCGAACGTGCCCAAGCCGGACTTCCCCGCGATGGCGCCGCCCGCGACCGTGGCACCCGGCGAACCCGGCGCGCTCGGTCTGTCCAATGTGGAGTCCGTACCGGACCTGTCCAGTGTGGTCAACGACCTCACGAGCCGGCTCTCGGCGAACACCAAGAAGTTCGGCAGCGACTCGCTGATCCCGGACTCGGTGCTCAAGGACTCGATGAGCAACCTCCAGCGCATCGTCGACCTCAACTCGCCGACCAGCGTCAAGGCGATGATCGACAGCGCGCTGGACGGCGGTGTGCCGCTGCTGGTGCACCAGCCCGGCACGTTCGGCAAGGACTCCTACCAGGTCACGTTGCGGGCCAAGGCGGGCGAGCCGAAGTTCGACCAGGTCGTCAACGACGGCGTCGACATGACCCACAACACCGGCGGCTCCCGCAAGGAGAGCGCGGGTCAGGGCCGCGGTTCCGGCTGGGGCGTCGGCGTGCGGGCACCGGGCCTGGCCGCGCCGGGCAGCGCGAACCCGAACGTCTCGGGCACCGCGGGTGCCGCCGTCGGCGCGAACATCGGTGGCAGCAAGAGCAGTTCGGTCACGACGTCGACCAGCGAGGCGTTCAGCCACACCCGCACGGCCAGCGGACCGGCGGCGCGGTACAACGTGCCGATCAAGTTCGAGCTCGTGGTGGAGAAGGGCTCGAAGGTCGTCGCCGAGGCCAGGAGCACCGAGCAGGACATGGTCGTCCGCACGCACGCGGACAACCAGAAGGTCTCCCAGCCGACCTCCGGGCGGGGAAACCCGCAGCCGTACATGTCGGCGGCGTCGCGCCGGGGCAGCGAGTTCGGCACGCCGGAGGCGACGTTCGCCTTCCAGCAGGACAGCCGTGCGTCGCAGCTGCCGCCGACCGCGTCGGTGGAGAACCTGCGCGGTGCCAAGGACCTGCGCGACGCCGCGGTGAAGGCACTGACCGAGGCGGGCGCGGGCAAGGGTCTGACCGGCAAGGGCACCGGCGCGCTGAACAGCCTGTTCTCCACGCTGAGCCCGGAGAACCTGCAGCCGCACCTGCCTTCGATGCTGTCGGGTCCGCTGGACGTGCCCGGCCTGAAGGAGGCCGCGCTGACGTTCGGGCAGGACGCCGACGTCAAGGTCTACGCGAAGCTGGTCAACCCGCAGCTGGGGTCGTTGAGCGACAGCGTCAAGATCGAGCACCCGCTGACCACGAAGACCACCGAGACCTCCAGCGAGGCCAAGGTCTCCGAGACCGCCGACGTGTCGGCCGGTCTCGCGCAGGGCAGCGCCGCGGTCAAGCAGGGTGCCCCCGCCGACACGGTCAACTTCGGCACCGGCGGTGTCGAGGTGCGCCACGCGGGTGAGGACTCCGCCGCGGTGTCCGGCGGCCCGGCGCAGGCCGAGGGCGGCAACATCAAGCCCAAGGACACGCCCCGCAGCGGTCTCGTGCAGTTCGACGTCGAGTACCGCGTGGTCGCCACGATCGGCGGCAAGACCGGTGTCGTCGACCTGACCGTGCCCGGTTCGGCCGGTGTGCGCATGCCGGGCAGCGAGGTCGAAACCCTGCTGAAGCAGGACTTCGGCGACTCGCTGAAGGACGCCCAGACCGAGGTCAAGAAGGCGGCCGACGACTGGCGGACCGCGGAGAAGGACGTCGAGACGGCCCGCCACGAGGCCCAGGACGCCATCAACTCCGCCGCCGCCGTGCTGGCCAGGACGGACCAGCCGCTGGGCGACGCCGCGACGGCGTTGAACACGGCCATCGAGGCCCACCTGGACGCGTCGGCCAAGGTCCCGGCACTGGAAGCCGCGGCCGCCGCGACGCAGGCCGACGTCGCGCGCACCCGTGCCACGATCCAGGAGCTCAACCCGCAGATCACTTCGCTCAGCCAGGACGCGCTTGCGTCCAAGGACGCGCTGGACGACGCCCAGGCGGACGGCGCACCCCAGCCCGAACTGGACCGCCTCGGCCGAGAGGCCGACGCCGCTCACGCCGCGTTGACCGACGCCCAGCGGCAGCTCACCGACGCCCACGCCGACCTCGACGCCCAGCGCAGGGCCGCCGCCGACGCCCGTGCCGCTCTCCAGGCACAGCAACAGGTCGTGGCCCAGACCGACACCGCACGTGCCAGTGCCGAGGCCGCGCACCAGCGGCTCGCGGACGAGCGGGCCGAGGCGGAGAAGGCGATCAAGGACGCGGAGACCAAGCTCGACGAGGCACGGCGGACCGCGGACGCCAAGCAGCAGGCGTGGTGGGACGCCAAGGCGAAGGTGGACCGCGAGGTCGACGCCTTCAACACGGCCGCGCAGGCCCCGCCGCCGGTGCCGCCGAAGGACGACGCCGGCAGCGCCTCCGGGAACACCACCGCGGACGTCGACGAACGGCCGCTGCCGCCCACACCACCTGCCGACACGATCACGCACACCCCTGCGAGCAGCGACCGGAAGTGGTCGCCCTCGCTGCCCTCGATTCCCGAGTCGCCCGAGGCGGAGGTCAGCGACGACGAAGCCGAGGCGAGTTCGTCACGCAGCGCACCACCCGAGGTGCGGACGCGTCCGGCGCCGCAGCCTCCTTCGGCACCTGCCGTCCCGAGCACGTCCACCGACACGACCAACACCGACACCAGCTCCCCGACCGAGCTGGACCACCAGCTCGCGAACCTCACCTCCGACGCCATGGCCACCGCGTCCCCGATGGCCAAGCTCGTCGAGATGAAGCTCCAGTCGGACCCGCGCAAGTTCGTGCAGTCCGAAGCGGGTCTGCACCTGCTGCACGCGTCGGTCGTCCTCGACACCAGGGCCGACGAGATCGCCGCGATGATCCAGCAGCACGGCGTGGGCGAGGTCGCGAAGACGTTCAACCAGGCGTTCAAGCGGCCGATCATCGAGACCGTGCAGCTGGAGCAGTTCGCCGACCTGAGCGATCCCGGCAGCCGGGCGAAGTTCGACGACTGGGCGCACCAGCTGTGGTCGACGGTCAACGGCTCGCCCGACCTGAACGCGGATCCCGGCAAGGTCGCGGACGTCGTCTTCAACCACGACAAGGGCTACAACCGGGCGTTCAACTTCGCGCAGGACGCCGCGCTCGCCGGCTTCATGAGCGCACCGCCGCTCGCCGACGTCGTGGGCCGGCGGCCCGCGCCGGAGGCCGACACCGCGTCCCAGGCGGCGTGGGTGTACCAGGTGTTCGCGGAGGCGGGCGTCGTCTCGGCGGACGGCTCGGACCGGGCGTCGCAGTTCGCCGGGCTGGTCGACGGCAACCGCGCCGAGCTGGAGTCGAAGCTCGGGCCGCTGGACGCCCAGCGCGTCGCGGACATCAGGCAGGAACTCGTCGACATGGTGATGCTCGACGACGACCTGCCCGCGCCGTCCGCTCCCCCGGCCGATGCCGCACCGGGCACGCACGGCACGACTTCCACCGCGCCATGGTTCGAACCGCGCAACCCGGTGCCGGCGCAGGCCATCGCGGACGCCCGCGCCACGACCCCGGCCACGAGCTGGGTGCGCGGCGAGGACGGCGGTGTCCTCAACACCACGACGATCGGGCCGAACGGCATCAACATGCAGGCGTGGCGCGGGCCGATCGCCTACGACCACCGCGTGCTGGACGTCGACGGCGTGCCGGTGCGGGACTTCACGGTCCGCCTGCACCTCGACAACGCTCCGGGTGACCTCCAGGACCGCACGCGCGCGGGCGTCGAGGAGATGTTCAACCGCGGCTACCGGTTGCCGAGCGGCGAGCAGTTCCACGTCACGGTGGAGTTCACCGACACCCCGGCCGACGCGCACGCCACGATCAACGTCACCGACGACCCCGGCGGCAGGGCGAACCAGCTGACCTGGCCCGCGAACACCGACTCGCGGCGGCTCGCGCACGAGGTCGGGCACTTCCTCGGCCTGCGCGACGAGTACCTGGAGACCGGCGACGTGAAGCCGATCTTCCAGCACCAGGACGGCAGGGGACGGGTGGTCGACGACAACTCCCTGATGACCGCCGGGATCGACCACGCGGACGCGTCGCTCAAGCCGCGGCACCTCGAACTGATCGAGAACCGGATGGCCGCGCTGCAGTCGCACAACCCGCCGCAGCCGGTGGCCGTCGACTCCGAGCTGCCCGCGCCGAACATGCCCAAGCGCGACCGTCCGGACACGATGGACGTCGACTCGGAAGGCGATCCTGCCAAGCACCGCCGGGTCGAGACCGTCGGGCTGGTCAACGAGGGCGGCGTGCACAACGCGTCGTTCGAGAACCTCGCCGGCGGCAGCACGCTGACGCCGATCACGGCGGAGAACTACCTGCAGCGCACGAAGGACAGCATCGCGAACAACGAGCCGCCCGCGTTCGTGGTCAGCATGATCGTCCGCGCGAACGAGCTGCACCAGCTCGACGACGTCGTCAACGGCGTGATGGCCAACGCCGGTGACATGAACGGCCGCGTGGCGTTCGTGCTCGGCGTGAACGCGGCCTCGCAGCAGGAGATCGACGCCGCGATGGCGGCCGCGGCACCGGCGGTGAACGGCCGCACGGAACCGATCGCGCTGGTCAGCGTGCCGCACGGGCCGAAGGGCTTCAAGTTCGGCGAGACTCGCAACAGCACGTTGCACAGCGACGCGCACGAGTATGCGGTGACCGCGTTGGCCGCCAACGGGACCCACCCGTACGTGTCGATCATGGACTTCGACGCGGGCGACCGGCGCACCCGCGAGGGCGCACACGTCTTCGACCACGTCACGCAGCTCATGAACGCCGAGGAGGTCGGCCCGGCCGACGGTCCCGACACCCCGGCGCCGTTGCGTCCGTTGATGGTCGGCGGCGGCTACCGCGTCGCGATCACGCCGGAGCAGCTGCACGCCGACGTGCTGGCGCGCATCGACGGTGACACGAAGACCAGTGACGCGCAGAAGCAGCTCTACCGCGAGAAGCTCGGCGAGGAGGGCTTCGCGGACCGGTTCGTGCACCTGATCGACGCGGACATGCACGCCCGCCGCAACCAGCAGGACATCCACCCGTTGCTGCCCTACACGCCGGAACCGAACCTGTTCTTCGACGCGCTGGTGCCGCTCGCCGACCCGTCGGTGCGGTTCGGCGAGGGCGCCGCGGAGTTCGGGCAGCTCAGCTCGTCGCTGAACAAGTTCCACGCGGTCGAGATCGCCGGCCACCACGACCCGCGCACGCCGGAGGAGAAGGCCGGGACCGCCCCGACCGACCAGGCGAAGCTGGCCGCGGCCGCCGAGCAGGTCAGGGTGGACGTGCAGAACAACCGCGACCCCGTGCGCGGCCAGGCATTCACCGCGGACTTCGTCTCCGGCGACACCGGCACCGACCTGTCCAGGATCGCCTACGGGCTGATCAAGGACGGCAAGCTGCCGCAGTCGCACACCGCGCTGCCGAACGTGACCGAGCGGTTCTTCGACGGCAAGCCCGCCAAGAAGGGCACCGCGTTCGCCGACGAGCGCGATCGGCTCTCCACCGGTGAGCAGCGGATCGTCGAACCGTTCCGGCCCCCGGCCGACGGGCGCGCCACGAACACGTGGCAGCCGCCGCGCAAGATGGAGACGCAGCTGGGCGCCCCGGCGAGGAACCGGATGAGCCCGGCGGTGTCGGCACCGCTGCCCGCGCCGTTCCACGACCAGCAGGCGGGCGTGCAGAAGGACCAGAAGGTCGTGGCCGCGCACGGGATCGTGGCGTCCGACCACCTCAACGCCACCCTGCGGCAGCTGCGGCACCTCAACACGGACGTGCTGCGCGGCCAGAACCCGCCACCGACCACCGAGAACGGCCTGTACGCGGCGGTCGGCGCGGTGAAGGGCGTGCACCCCGCGGCGCTGCGCCTGCACGCCGTGGAGCTCGCCGCGAAGAGCCCGGCGGTGGCCCAGGCCGTGGCCGACTTCACCGTCAGCAGGCCGATGCACACCGGGCACATGGTCGGTGCGCTGGTGGAGAACCTGAACTGGCAGATGCAGCCGGACGCGAAGGAGAACAACGGCGCCGGCAACGCCCGTGACCTGGTCGGGCACCTCATCGCGACCCAGCAGGGGGTGAACGTGCGGATCCACCAGCCCGGCGGCACCCCGGTCCTGCTGCGGCCGATGGGCGACGCGGTGAGCGAGACGGTCGAGATCGAGATGGTGATGAACGGCCGTCAGGTGACCTATCGGCCCTACCGCGGGCCACAGGGACTACAACAGGACGAACCGATGCTTTAGCGTGGCCAACGTGGACGAGTTCGCGGAAGCGCTCCGGTCGGCGATCACGAATCGTGGTCTCGGCCTGGAGCGACTCCGCGAACACCTGTCGCAACACGGCGTGTCGGTGTCGCCGACGACGCTGAGCGGCTGGCAGACGGGCCGCAGCCGGCCGGAGCGCAAGAAGTCGCTGCAGGCCGTCGTCCACTTGGAACACATCCTGCGGGTGCCGCCCGGGCACCTCTCGGAGCTGCTGGGGCCGCCGCGCCCGCGTGGCCGGTGGCTGCGCAGGGCTCCGGCGCCGATGTCGGCGTTCTGGCCGGAGCACGCGTTGGAGGACATGGAAACCCGCTGGGACGACCAGCTGATCCGGGTCAGCCAGCAGGACTTCGTGACCATCGGGGCGGACCGGACCGCGCGATCGTTCCGCTCGCGGCAGGTGCTGTCGGCGTCGATGAACGGGCCGGACCGGTGGGTCGTGGTCATGCACACCGAGTCGCGCGCCCTGCCGTCGTTGCGGGCGCTGAAGAACTGCGAGATCGGACGGCTCGTGGAGGACGAGACGCGGGGCGTCCTCGCCGCCGAGCTGCTGTTCGACCGGGTGCTGGGCAAGGGCGAGAGCATCGTGATCGAGCACGAGCTGGTGAACCCGCCACCGTGTCCACATGCGACTCGTTACGAGCGCGAGTTCCGGTTGCCCGCTCGCGAGTACGTGCTTGAGGTGACCTTCTCCGGTGCGCCGCCCGCTTCCGTGACGCAGCTGGCCGACGGCACCGCGGTGGCGCCTTCCCAGACCTTGCTGGACGTCGCTCTGGACGTGCAGCCGGGCATTCGGGGTTTCCGCTGGTCCTGGTGAACGCCGGAAGGCGGGTGCTCCCTCCGCGCCACGCAGGGAGCACCCGCCTCCGCCGAGAAGGGGTCAGCCGATCTTCTCGACCTTCGCCCGGCGGATCAGGAACTTGCCGGGCTCGCGGACCTGTTCGAAGGCCGCGTTGTTGAGCAGCACGCAGCTGCCGGACACCGACATCACCTTGACCGTGGTGGACTTGTTGTTGTCCAGGTTGGTGACCTTCAGCGTGGTGCCCGCCGGGAACTGGCCGCTGGACGCGGCGGGAGCGCCGCCCTCACCGGAAAGCGTGACGGTGGAACCGTTGCAGACCTGCTGGCCGGACGCACCGCCACCGTTGTCGTTGCCCTGGTTCGCATCGGGCTTCGGTGCGGGCTGACCCTGGTTGTTCGCGCCGCCGTCGCCCTTGCACCCGGCCGCCTTGCGCCGCTGCTGGATCAGGTCGACCACGGCCTGCCGGTTCGCGATGCGGGCCTGCGACTGGGCGTCCGGGTTGGCCTTCTGCCCCGCGATGAAGTTCAGGTTGTTCTGCAACGCCTTGTCCAGCCCGCCGCAGTCCTCACCGGACGTGGCGGCCTGGCCCTTCTCGGCCTTCGCCTGGACGTCGTTGCCGCAGCCGGCCGCCTTGCGCCGCTGCTGGATGAGGTTGACCACCGCCTGCCGGTTCGCGATGCGGGCGTCCGACTGGGCATCGGGGTTCGCCTGCTGCCCGGCGATGAAGTTCAGGTTGTTCCGCAGGGCGGTGTCCAGGCCGCCGCAGTCCTCAGCCGCGTTCGAGTCGGTGCTGCCGAAGGCGAAGATGCCACCGGCGACAGCAGCGACCGCGAGCATGGCGCCCGCGCCGATCATGGCGGGCTTGCGGTGTCGAGCGCCCATTCGATTCTCCTCGGGGTGTTCATCGGTGTTGTACCGGTGACTACGGGGAGGTCACGAACGGGGTTCAAACCGGTCTGGACCACGCTGGTTTTAAATGCCCTTAAGGTTTTGCGCACTGCCGATCTTGCTGGTCAGAGGCCGTTTTCACGGAGTGCGACGTGCCCGCGTCCATGGTTCACGAATGGACCGTCCGGGGTGGTACCGGAGGGGGTAAGTGGTCTGGTCCACGGGCTTCGGTTCGACACGTATTCGACGCTGACGCCGTCGGCGTTCGACGGCTTGGGAGCGCTCAAGACGAACTCGGGGGACCGGAATCGTTCCGGTCCCCCGAGTTCGCGAATCAGCCGGCCAGTTGCCCGGCCGCGCGTTCCGCGTTCCTGTCCTCGGTCAGGCTGGTCCGGCTGGTCTCGTGCAGCGCGACCGTGCAGACCACGGTGAGCACGCAGAACGCCGCGAGGATGAACGGGATCGCCTTGGTGCCCGCGCTCGCCTGCACCTGCGCGAACAGCAGCGGTGCGAGACCGGCGCCGAGGCCCGCGAGCTGGTAGCCGAGCGAGGCACCGGTGTAGCGGCTGCCGGTGTTGAACAGCTCGCTGTACAGCGCGGCGAGCGGGCCGTACATCATCGGGTGGATCAACGCCTGGCCGAGCACCAGCGCGATCAGGACGTAACCGTTGTCCACCAACGGGAACAGCACGAACCCGAACGCGGCCATGACGACGGCGCCGCCGAGCACGACGGGCCGCCGGCCGAGCCGGTCCGACGCCGCCGACCAGGCGAGGATGCCGATCACCGCGAGCGCCGACGACACCGTCAGCGCGTTGAGGATCGACTGGCGGCTGTTGCCCACCTGCACGCCGTACGCCAGCACGAACGTCGTGAGCGTGGACTGGGCGACGAACGCCGACAGCCCGACACCGACGCCGAGCAGCAACGTGCGCGGGTGGTTGCGCAGCACGTCGACCAGCGGAGCCGAGGTGCGCTTGCGCTCGGCGGCGAACACCGGCGTCTCCTCGACCTTCATCCGCACGAACAGGCCGACGGCGAGCAGCGCGAGGCTGAGCAGGAACGGCACCCGCCAGCCCCAGCTGAGGAACGCCTGCTCCCCCACCAGTGCCGCGGTGCCGGTGAGCGCCGCGGTCGACAGGACCATGCCGCACGGCGCGCCGGCGTTGGTGAAGCTCGCCCACAGCCCGCGCCGGCTGGTGGCGTGCTCGGCGGACATCAGCACCGCGCCGCCCCACTCACCGCCGACGGAGATGCCCTGCACCACCCGCAGCAGCACCAGCCCGGCCGGCGCGAGCCAGCCGGCCGCGGCGTAGGTGGGCAGCAGACCGATCAGGAAGCTCGCGACACCCATCAGGCTCATGGTGAGCACGAGCATCTTCTTGCGTCCCAGCAGGTCGCCGAAGTGTCCGAAGAGGACACCGCCGAGCGGCCGGGCGAGATAGCCGGTGGCGAACGTGCCGAAGCTCGCGATCGTCCCGACGAGCGGGTCCAGTGACGAGAAGAAGACCTTGTTGAACACCACCGCGGAGGCGGTGGCGTAGAGCAGGAAGTCGTAGTACTCGATCACGCTGCCGAGGAAGCTCGACGCGACGGCACGGCGTAACTGCGTTGTTGTCGCCATGGCATTCTCATCTCAGGCGTAGTGTCGGTAAACCCCGCGCGCGACGCACGCGGGCTTTTCGGAGCCTTCGATCTCGATGGTGAAGTCGACGGTCACCTGCACGCCGTCGCCGGGGACGTCGTCGACGGAGGCGACCGTGCCCTTGAGGCGGATCTTGGCGCCCACCGGGACGGGAGCCGGGAACCGCACCTTGTCCAGGCCGTAGTTGATGCTCATCCGGACGCCCTGGACGTCGAGCAGCTCGGTCATGAGCGGGATGAGCAGCGCCAGCGTGAGGTAGCCGTGTGCGATCGTGCCG
>Ga0207692_10000237_pt1 | contig 18663 bp, 17 predicted proteins | sample LARL52metaG_FD_184345 | JGI IMG/M metagenome (GOLD analysis project Ga0207692, IMG submission 184345) | Corn, switchgrass and miscanthus rhizosphere microbial communities from Kellogg Biological Station, Michigan, USA - LAR L5-2 metaG... | ecosystem: Host-associated > Plants > Roots >...
CCTCCGGCCCTGCGCTCGGCGGCGCGCTCGTCGGCTGGGTCGGAGCCGCGCCCGCCTTCGGTTGTGCCGCGGCGCTGTCGGCGATTGCGGTCATGCTGCTGTCCGGTCTCGCCGAGCCGGTCCGGACACCGGCGCCGCGGCGGCACCCGCTGCAGGAAATTCGTGAGGGCGCCGCCTTCGTCATGCATCACGCCCTGCTGCGGCCGGTGTTCGTCACGCAGTTCATCTTCAACACCGCGTCGTTCCTGCTGCTTGCGGTGTTCGTTCCCTATGCGGTGCACCGCCTTGGCCTGACCGCGACGGGGGTTGGCGTGGTGCTCGGCATGTATGGCGTCGGCATGGTGATCGGCGCGCTCCTGGCCACGCGCGTGATGCGCCGCCTCGCCTTCGGCACCGTGATCGGGCTCGGACCCGTCACCGGTTTTGTCGGTGCCGGCGTGATGGCGCTCACCACGATCGTCCCGACGCCGTTCCTGGCCGGCCTCAGCTTCTTCCTACTCGGCGTCGGCCCGATCCTCTGGGTGATCTCGACCACGACGCTGCGCCAGTCGGTGACGCCGCCGCGCCTGCTCGGCCGCGTCTCCGCCATCAACATCATGAGCTACGCGGCCCGCCCGCTCGGCTCCTCACTCGGCGCCATCGTCGGCGGGCTGTATGGCGCGGAAGCATGCCTCTATCTCGCGCTCGCGATTTTTGCCGCACAGGCGGTGGTCATCCTGCTGTCGCCGGCGGTGGCGCTGGACCGCCAGCCGGAGATGGTCGGCGAGGACGGCAAGGCGTTGCGCGAGACGGATTCAACCAAACTGCATCACGCTTAGACCGGGTCTTTCCGCAGCGCCTGCCGGATGGCGATCTCGACCGGCGAATAGTCGCCGTCCTCGCGATGCAGCTGAAAAGGTTCGGCCGGTTGGAGCGGCGGCTGCGCCATGAAACGCGGCACCGCGCCAGAGTGCATCTGCGCGGCATGGACCAGGAACGGATGGCACAGATACACCGTGCCGGCTTCACCCGTCGCCCGTGCGAGCGGCCGGTCCAGCGCCGCGCCCACCTTGTCCAGTTCGCCATGAGACAGTCCCGCCTCGCCGGCCGGCGCGAGCAACCGCGCAATATCGCGATGCGATCCAAGCTTGACGAGGGTGGGCGCATCGTTCTCGCCGACATCGGAGAACAGGAACAGCATCAAGAGCGCACGGCCGCGCGACGTGATGTTGACCCGCCACGACGAGAAATCGTGCCGTTCGTTCGGATCGCTTGACGGACCCGGAAAGCTCAGGTCGATATGCCAGCCGGCATCACCGGGATCGCCGGGATGCGGAAAGCGCACCGGAAAGGTGCCAAGGCTGGCGCGCGGACGCCAGCGCCCGCGGCCGACGAGCTGGTCGAAGGCGGCATAGAGCGTCGGCGTATTGACCGCCTTCCGAAATGGCTCCTCGCCGTACTCCAGAAGCCGGATGACGGGTCTGGTCCAGGTTGCGGGATCATCGGGATCGCACGGAAGGTCGCGCCACATGATCGCGCGGCCCTGGTCGGCGAGGTCCCGCGGAAAGGCATTATCGACGCGGACAAAGCCGTCCTGGATGAATTGCTGGATTTGCGCGTGGCTCAACGCACGCGCCGGGTCGTGTTGGGCAGCCATGAAAGTGTCCTCATATCGTCTGGGCAATGACGGTTGCCGGCGCATCATGTTCCAACCACCGGCGGCGGCGCCGTCAGCGGCTCAGGAAGAAGACCGAAGCGATATTGAGGATGCGGATCATCATGACAGATCAGATTTATCGCCGTGAACCGCGCTTGGCAACGGAGCGCGGCTTGTCAGCCCGCGAGATAGCGCTTGTAGCTGCCGGCCACGGCTTCGTTGGCCGCCACGTCCGGATCGAGAGTGTAGAGATCCTGGGCACGGCCGATGCCGCGCAGCGCGTAGCGGCCGGTCGAGACCAGATAGCGGCGGCCGGTCGCATCCAGCCCTGCGCGGAACTCCGACGACACCAGAAAATCGCGGTCGACCGAGCCGCACATTGCAGCGATGCGGCTGACCTCGTTGACCGCAGGTCCGACCACGGTGAAATCGAGCCGGTCGTCGCTGCCGATATTGCCGTAAAACACCTCGCCGACATGCAGGCCGAGATACGCCGTCGTGGTCGGCCGGCCATCGGCGGCGCGCCGTTCGTTGAGCGCTGTCATGTTCTTGCGAAACCGGTGTTCGGCGCGGAGCGCGGCGCGGCGGGCCGCCGCCATGTCCTCGGCCGTGAACATTGCGAGCACGCCGTCGCCGATCAATTTCAGCACCTCGCCGCCGGCCTCGTGGATCGCGTTGATCGAGGACTCCGCATAATCGTTGAGGAACGGGATGATCTCGGCGGGCGCGATGCTTTCAGCGATCTTGGTCGAGCCGCGCACGTCGGAGAACCACAACACCGCGTTGATCTTCTCGGTGACGCCGCGGGTGATGCGGCCGCGCAGCACCTGCTCGGCGGTCTCCCGCCCGAGATAGACCCGCCCGAGCGTCCGCGCGATGTCGACGTGCGCCGCCGACTTGATCGCAAGCCCGAGCACCGGCACCAGATCGCGCAGCGCCGCGAGATGCTGGTCGGCAAAACCATCCGGACGCCGGGTCGTGAAATAGGTGTAGACCGCGTCCATCTCGCCGAGCGTGCCGCCCTCGCCGAAGCGGTGCACGAAGCCGACGAAATGGCGATGCCCCTGGTCGACGAGTTCGCCGATCATCGAGAAGTCCTTGCCACGGTCGGCGAGATCGAGGCGGATCTCGTCATGGCCGTTCTCGAGCATGTGGAAGAACACCGAGCGACGCCAGCTCTCGGCCGCCTCGCCCTCGTTGGTCGGTCCGTATTCGAACGAGTCGGCCTCGTTGGTCTCCCCGTCGTTCCAGCGCACGCCCCGTCCCTCGAAGATTGGATGCAGTGTGTCGATCGCAACGAGGCCACGGGACACATCGAGCCCCTCCGCGCAGCAGCGTTCGCAAAAGCCGCGGAGCAGATCGTTGTCGGGAAGACCGGTCAGGCTCTGGCCGACCAGCCAGTTGATCAGGTTCAGACGGGGTGCGAGATCCATGGGCCATTATGCCGCGCAATGGCGGCTTAAGAAAGCGGGCCGCGAGCCACCATGCAGGGGACGCACATCAATCATGCCCGATGCTGCCAATCAGCCGCGGTTGACGCGCCCTGCCGCTCGCAGGCAAATGGTCTCGAAGCACATCAAGCGAAAGATCAGGATGCCGCAATTTCCCGTGAAGGTCCGCCGACGTTGAACGGGCGCCAGCTTCCGATCGTGCTGGCGCTCGGCACCACGCAGACGCTGGCCTGGGCCTCCAGCTATTATCTGCCGGCGATCCTCGCCGATCCCATCGCACGCGATCTCGGCATCTCCGCGAACTGGATCTTTGCCGCCTTCTCGACCTCGCTGGTGCTGTCGGCCGTGATCGGCCCCGCCGTCGGACGCCAGATCGACCTCGTCGGCGGACGGCCGGTGCTGGCGCTCTCCAATTTGACGCTGGCGGCCGGACTTGCGCTGCTCGGCTTCACCACCTCGGTCCCGATGCTGATCGTGGCCTGGCTGCTGCTCGGTTTCGGCATGGGCTGCGGCCTCTATGACGCGGCCTTTGCGGCGCTCGGGCGCATCTATGGCGACGGCGCGCGCGCCGCCATCACCGGGATCACGCTGATGGCAGGATTTGCCTCGACCGTCGGCTGGCCGCTGACTGCGCTGGGACTGGAAAAGATCGGCTGGCGCGACACCTGCCTGGCCTGGGCGGCCGCGCACATGCTGCTCGGCCTGCCGCTCAATCTGGTTTTTCTTCCCGCGGTGAAGCCGGCCCGCACGGAGACCGCGGCAGCCGCCAGGCCGCATGTGCCGCTCGATCGCACCATGCTGCTGCTTGCTTTCGTGTTCGCAGCCGCCTGGAGCGTCACCGGCGCGATGGCGGCCCACCTGCCGCGGATTCTCGAGGCGACCGGCGCCAGCGCGCTGCAGGCCGTGGCGGCCGGCGCGCTGATCGGACCGGCGCAGGTCGGCGCCCGCATCGTCGAGGCGAGCCTGCTCAGCCGCTATCATCCGCTGCTATCAGCGCGGCTCGCCTGCATCGCCCACCCGATCGGGGCTCTGATCGTCGCGCTCGCCGGCGGCGGCGCGGCCGGTGTCTTTGCGGTTTTCCATGGCGCCGGCAACGGCATCTTGACAATCGCGCGCGGCACGCTGCCGCTCGCGATCTTCGGCCCCGAAAACTATGGCTACCGGCTCGGCCTTGTCGGCGCGCCGGCCCGGCTCGCGCAGGCAGCCGCGCCGCTCGCCTTCGGCCTCCTGATCGATGTCATGGGCGCAAAGATCCTGATCGTCTCCTCCGCGCTCAGCCTCTCCGCGCTGGCGGCGCTGCTGCTGCTGCGCGAGAAGGCGTGACGGCGCGGAGCGGAAGCCCCTTTCATTTGCGAGCCGTTTCGCGCAGAGTTTCGCGATGGACAACGAAAGTGGCCTGCAAAAGCTCGTACGCTGGGCGAAGACACCGCCACAGGTCTATGTGGTCTATCTCGTCGCCCTGATCCTGGTCTGGCTCGTCTCGTTCTATGCCGGCACGTTGAACCCGAAACGGAGCCAGAGTCCCGCGCCGCCGGTCTCGGCGCCGCGCAACTGAACGAGGCGCCCGCGCATGATCCGGAAAAGCGTGCAGCGGTTTTCCGAACAGATCATGTGCAATTGAGAATCTAAAGCGCGATGGTGATACAACCCAACCCCATCGCGCTTTAGGCTCAATCATAAAACTCCGGCGCCATCTTCAGGATGTCGCGCTGCTCCTTGTCGTGGTTGATCCAGAGCTGCGCCTCTTCCCGGCTGATCGTTTCGGCGATCTTTTGCATCGAGGCGAGCGTCTGGTCCTTGTTGAAATTGGGTGAGGGAACCCGGCGGTTGTCCCAGTTGCTCTTGAAATGCACGGCATCGCCCGAGAGCACGATCGGGCCGGTCCGCGCCAGCCGCACGAACAGCGACTGGTGACCCGGCGTATGTCCGGGGGTCGACAGGATCACCACGGTGCCGTCGCCGAACACGTCGCGGTCGCCTTCCAGCTGCGTCACCGGATGCTCCGGCTTGAAGCGCGGCTTGTTGTCGGCGCCCGGCCATTCATATTCGGCCTTCTGCACGTAGAGCATGGCGCTCGGGAACATCTCGACATTGCCGATGTGATCGGGGTGGGTGTGCGACACCGCCATGGCCTTGATGTCGTCGGGCTTGACGCCGAGCTCGTCGAGCTGCGCCGCCAGTGTCTTCGGACGTTTCCAGGTCACCGCCTTCGGATCTGAGGGAGCCAGGCCGTTCGGCATCGCCGCGACCGCGTCGGGAATGCCGGTGTCCCACAGGAACCAGCCCAGCGTGTGCTTGATGAGGTAGCAATTGTCGACGAAATCCTTCGACTTGCCTTCATCGACGCCTGGCGACCAACGCGAAATGTCACCGGCAACCCCCTCACCGCAATTGAGAATGTAGAGTTTTTCGACGCCGGGCTTCTTGTCCTCGGCGTGAGCTGCGGCAAGCGAGACGACCAGCGACAGCAGCGTGACGGACAGACCGAATGCAAACCTCATGGACTCCCTCCTCGGTGGCGTTTCCCCGTTCTATCCTATCTCAGGTAGAAAATCTCGCGCGGGTGGAAAATCTCGCGCGATCGTTTCAGTCCGGGCGCGGGCCCGTTGAGAGTTCGACCTCGACCGTGACGTGGCTGAGGCCCGTCAGGTCGCGCAGCCGCTCCTTGTAGATCGCGGGCTGCCGCGGCGCGTTCGAAATCAGCGAGATGACGGCCGCGCGATGACCGGGGCCGACCTGCCACAGATGCAGGTCGGTGACGCGGTCGCCGTCGTTTTCCAGGCGCGCGCGGATCACGCCTTCCAGGTCCTGGTCGGCGCTGACATCGAGCAGCACCGCGCCCGCGTCACGAACGAGGCCCGAGGCCCAGGATGCGATCACGACACTGCCGACCAGACCGACCAGCGGATCGGTCCAGCGCCAGCCGGAGAACGTTGCGATGATGAGCGCCACGATCGCCAGTACCGAGGTCGCCGCGTCCGCGAGCACATGGAGATAGGCCGCGCGCAGATTGTTGTCGTGGCCGTGGCCGTGATGGCCGTCATGGGCGGCATGATGATGATCGTGGTCCTGATGATCGTGATCATCCTCACCATGGTCGTCATCATCATCATCGTCGTCAGCCTCATCGTCGTGATCGTGCCCGGAACCGTGGACATGGCCATGATGATGATGGTGCGTATCCCGCAAGAGCCAGGCGCTGGCGAGATTGACGCCAAGCCCGAGAAAGGCCACCGCGATGGCTTGGCCGTAGGCAATCGGAACCGGCGCAATCAGGCGCAGTACGCTTTCATAGGCGATCTGCACCGCGATCATCAGCAGGATGAGGGCGCTGGAAAACGCCGCAAGCTCGCCGAACTTGCCGGTGCCGAAGGTAAAGCGGGCGTGACCGGCGTATTGGCGCGCGAGCAGATAGGCGAGCCCTGCGATCCCGAGCGCCGCCGCATGGGTGGCCATGTGCCAGCCGTCCGCGAGCAGCGCCATCGAACCGAAGATCGAGCCGGCGCCGATCTCGGTGATCATCATGGTCACGGTCAGGGCGACGACGAACCAAGTCTTGCGTTCGTTATGCGCATGCTGCGCGCCCAGGAACACATGCTCATGGGTCCACTGATCGAGAGAGTTTGCGTGCATCGATCGGCTCCGTCAGCGAGGCGGCATCGTATCACATTGTTGCCGGCTTGAGAGGCGCCGCCCGCGGACAATTTTCCTGTATCACCCGTCATTGCGAGGCGCCTTGGCGCCGAAGCAATCCAGACCTTTTCCACGGCGAAATTCTGGATCGCTTCGCTCGCGATGACGCGCTCAGATCACGTCCGCCGGCGCGAGCTTGCAGGCGCTGGCGTCGGCTTCGATCTGCAGCGTGGCGTGATGGATCCTGAAACGGTGCGCAAGCTCGCCGCAGACCCGATGCAGGAACGCATCGTCCGAGCCGCCGGGACACACGAGATGCGCCGTCAGCGCGGTCTCGTTGGTGCTCATCGCCCAGATGTGCAGGTCGTGGACCGCCGCGACGCCGTCGAGCGCGCCGAGATAATCCCTGACCTCGCCGAGTTCGATATGCCGGGGCACCGCATCGAGCGCCAGGTTGACGCTGTCACGCGCGAGGCCCCAGCCGCTCACGAGCACGATCGCGGCCACGCCAAGGCTGACCGCCGGATCGACCCACGACCATCCGGTCGCCATGATGACCAGCGCGGCGATCACGACACCGAGCGACACGGCGGCATCCGCGGCCATGTGCAGATAGGCGCCGCGAATGTTGAGATCGCTGTCCCGGCCGCGCATGAACAAGAGCGCGGTTGCGCCATTGATGACGATGCCGAGCGCGGCAACGACGACGACGGTCCCGCCCGCGACCTCGGCGGGCTGCCTGAGCCGGTCGATGGCTTCTACGGCAATGCCGCCGACCGCAACGAACAGCAGGCCGGCATTGGCGAGCGCTGCCAGGATCGAGGCGCGCCGATAGCCGTAGGTGTGGCGGTCGGTCGGAAGCTGCCGCGCCAGCCGGGCGGCGGCCCAGGCCAGCAGCAGCGCAACGACGTCGGAGAGGTTGTGGACCGCGTCCGAGATCAGCGCCAGCGACTGCGCGAGATAGCCGAACACCAGTTCGGCCACGACGAAGGCCGCATTCAGCGAGGCGCCAACGGCGAATGCCACATCAAAGTCTCGCGGCGCATGGCTGTGGCCGGCATGGTCATGCGCGTGGCCGGCGTGGCCATGGTCATGGCCCGCATGGTCATGCGCGTGGACATGCGAATGGTGATGGGAATGGCTCATGAGAGGTCGCGCCCGGGATATCGTCCGATTCGCAGAGCTATATAGCCGGCCGCCTGACGAATACTATTACAACCAAGGCGCCATGAGTTCAGGTTCGATCGTTGCGACGTCGGAGGTGTGCGCCTCTCCCCGTTCTTACGGGTACAGGGTTGGGGTGAGGGGCAGCCGCTGGCCCTGAGGTCGTGGAGAGTTCCCCTCACCCGGATCGCGCAAGCGCGATCCGACCTCTCCCCGCAAGCGGGGAGAGATGAACCACAGCCGCAACTACTCCACCGGCTTGTTGAACTTGTTCGACTTCGGCAGGCCGTGCGCGAGCCGGCCGGCGTCGGCGCGGTTGCCGCGCCAGTCGGCGAGGTCCTTCCAGCTCATGCCCTGGTCGCGGCCGGCGGAATCCTTCCAGGCGAGGCCGGTCTTGGAATCGAAGGTCGCCACATCCGACAGCGTGGCGCTGGTATATTTCTGCAACCGCACACCGCGGCCGCGCGCCATCTCGGGCACCTGGTCGAGCGCGAAGATCACCATCTTGTGGTTGCTTCCGATCACCGCGACCTGGTCGCCGACGACGCTCGTGATCGCGCACGCCTCGTTCGGCATCTCGACGTTCAAGACCTGCTTGCCCTTGCGGGTGTTGCCGACGCAATCCTCCTCCTTGACCACAAAGCCCTGCCCTTCCGAGCTTGCGATCAGGAACTTTCGGCCGCCCTTGTTGACGAACACCGAAACGATTGAAGCATCCTGGTCCATGTCGATGAACATGCGGATCGGCTCGCCATGGCCGCGCCCGCCCGGCAGCTTTGCGACGTCGAGCGAATAGAATTTGCCGTTGGTGGCGAACAGCAACAATTTCGACGTCGTCTCGGCGAAGAAGGCCTGGCCGAGCTTGTCGTCGGTCTTGAAGGCGAGGTTCGAGAGGTCCTCGACATGCCCCTTCATCGTCCGCACCCAGCCCTTCTCCGACACGACGACGGTGCAGGGTTCGCGCTCAACAAAGGCTTCCTCGATCGCGGCAAGGTCATGCTCGGGCGCGTCGGCGAACTGGGTGCGCCGCTTGCCGAGCGGCGTCTTCGGCCCAAAGATGTCGCGGACCTTCTTGACCTGCTCGCCGACCTTGATCCATTGCTCGGGCTCGGAGGCCAGCAGCGCCTTGAGGCCCTTCAACTCGCCGCGCAGATTCTTGTCCTCGGTGCGAATCTCCATTTCCTCGAGCTTGCGCAAGCTGCGCAGACGCATGTTGAGGATGGCTTCCGCCTGAACCTCTGACAGGTTGAAGGTCTTCATCAGCACCGGCTTAGGCTCGTCCTCGGTGCGGATGATTTTTATGACCTTGTCGAGGTTGAGATAGGCGATCAAATAGCCGCCGAGCACCTCGAGCCGGTTCTCGATCTGCGTCTTGCGGTAGTTGGAGCGGCGGATCAGCACGTCGCGCAGATGGTCGAGCCATTCGCGCAGGGCTTCCGCGAGCCCCAGCACTTTTGGCACGCGGCCCTTCACCAGCACGTTGATGTTGACCGGAATCTTGCTCTCCAGCTCGGTCAGGCGGAACAGCGACTCCATCATCAGCGCCGGATCGACGCTGCGCGATTTCGGCTCGATGATGAGGCGGATGTCTTCCGCCGATTCGTCGCGGACGTCGCCGACCAGCGGCAGCTTCTTCTCGTTGAGGAGTTCGGCGATCTTCTCGACCAGCCGCGACTTCTGCACCAGCCACGGGATCTCGGTAATGACCACCACCCAGGTGCCCCGTGCGCCCTCCTCCTGCTCCCACTTGGCGCGGACACGGAACGAGCCGCGGCCCGTCGTATAGGCTTCCGCGATCGCCTCCTTGGAGTCGACCACGATGCCGCCGGTCGGGAAGTCCGGTCCCTTGACCCAGCGCATCAGCGCGCGCGACTTGGCCTGCGGCTTTTCAATGAGATGCAAGGCCGCATCGCACAGTTCGGCGGCGTTGTGCGGCGGGATCGAGGTCGCCATGCCTACCGCGATACCCTGCGCGCCGTTGGCGAGCAGGTTCGGGAAGCCGCCGGGCAGCACGACGGGCTCTTTGGACTGCCCGTCGTAATTGGCACGGAATTCGACGCCGTCCTCGTCGATGCCCTCGAGCAGCAGGCGCGCGACATCGGTCATCCGCGCTTCGGTGTAGCGGTAGGCGGCGGCGTTATCGCCGTCGATATTGCCAAAATTGCCCTGGCCGTCGACCAGCGGATAGCGCGAGGAAAAATCCTGCGCCAGGCGCACCATGGCGTCATAGATCGCCTGGTCGCCGTGCGGATGGAACGAGCCCATCACGTCGCCGACGATCTTGGCGGACTTCTTGAACGCCGTGCCCGGATCGAGCCGCAAGAGGCGCATGCCATAGAGGATGCGCCGGTGCACCGGCTTCAACCCGTCGCGGGCATCGGGCAGCGCCCGGTGCATGATGGTGGACAGCGCATAGGCCAGATAGCGCTCTTCCAGCGCTTCACGTAGCGCGACCTCATGAATCTCGGCCGGTTCCGGCGGAATCAGTGTCTTTCCCATGGGACCGGGTTAACCGCTCAGGTCGGACGGGGCAAGGCGCGAATCAGGGCAATTCCGGCGCAATAACGGCTCGGGAAACCGTGGGCCCAATGGGCAGGTGGCGCCGTCGGTCTCACCCAGGTCACCGCAGTGATGAAGCCGGGCGCGGACGTCGGCATGGCCCTGCCCGCGGTTCCATCGGTGGATGTCGGAACGAACACACCCTTGGGGAAAGCGGTTGCGGGAAAACCGCCAGTAGACAACCTCCACGACGCGCGCCTCAATGCGCCCGCGATGCTCCCGTTCGATGCCAGCCTCACGATTGCGCAGATGATGCTCGACGTGGCTCACCTTGCCCGCGGCAAGGGTGAGCCCTACCGTCGCGAGCGCCACATCGGGCCGGCCCTCGAGCTGATGTACATCATGATGACCGTGCTCGTTGCAAGCCGCGACGGAAAGCCGATTCATGCCAGCGAAATCGCCAGGCGCCTCGACATGCCGTGCACCAATGTGCGCCGGCACCTCGGAACGCTCGTTTACGTTTGAGAAGCGCGACCTGATCGGCCCGACGCCAGCGGAGCTGGAGCTTGTGCAGCAAGCCACTGCCTCGATCGAAGGACAAGGCTCGACCGACCGGCCGCTCACAACCGGCGAAAAGCTATGTATCGAGATGGCTGTCCTGTACACGCTGTCTCGCGTGAATGCGGTTTTTCAGAACCAGACTATTCACCACCAGGCGCTCGAGCGGCGCACCACGATCTCTTGCCGCGGCGTGGACATCACCATTGCCTGCGACGACGTCGGCACGAGGAACCTGCTGATGGGCTTTCTGACCGGCGCCGAGTGCTCCTGACCCCTTGGGGCCAATCGGCAAGGTATCACGGCAATTGCCGGTTCACGTCCCGATCGCCGCGCGCCGCCGCACCACAGCATTGATGAAGCCGGCGCGGGCGTCGGAATGGCTCTGCCCGCGCGGTTCCAGCACATGGCGCAGCAAGAACAGGCCGGTCAGGCGAAAGCCGTCCTGCAGGTCCTGGTCCGTCCAGCCGTGATCGGCCGCATCGTCTTGCGCTTCCCCCTGGCGCAGGAACGGCGGCAGCCGCAGCAGGCGGTCGCGCCAGGGCTCGCCGGCGGTACGCGACACCGCACCGCCGGATTTCGGCGAGACATAGACCAGCTCGTCCGTGGCGCCGGTCGCGGCGCAATTGTCGAGGTCGAGCCCAAAACCGAGCTCGGCGAGCATGGCCAGTTCGAAGCGGACGAGGTGCACCGCCGCCCCGCCCGCATCATCGAAATCATCCAGCGTATGTTCGAGCATCTCAAAAATGTCTTCGTGCGGATCACGCTCGGGCAACAGCCGCGCCACCGAAGCTAGATGCGTCACGCCGTAGACCCCGTGCGACGACGCCAGCAGGCCCGCGGCGCGCAGCCGCAAGCCTTCGATCGCATAGGTGCCGAGATGTTCGTCGAGCCGCGCCCGCCAGACCGCTCGCACGCTGTTGCCCGGCTGCAGCAAGGGACGCAGCCGCGCGCCGGCAGCCCCGCGCACCAGGCCGAGATGCCGGCCGTGCTCCCGCGTCAGCAGCTCGGCGATGGCGGAGGATTCGCCATGCCGCCGCACGCCGAGAACGATGCCCTCGTCGGTCCATTCCATGGCGAACAGCGTAGCATGTAGGGTGGGCTGGGCGAAGCGAGCCCACGGAACGCGTCACCAAACATTGTTGGTTGGTAACGGTGGGGCACGGCGCAGGCGCGCCTTTGCCCACCCTACACAACTTCTGCGCAGCGCGTTCACGCGTTGAACCAGCCCTGGGCGTCGCCTGTGAAGGAGAAATAGAGCCCGGCTGCAGTCAGGATGCAGGACACGATTTCGATGCCGGAATCGAGTTCCACGCCATTGTCGGCGATGACCTGCCACAGCGACACGACGGAAAAGATCAGCGCCGCGGCGAGCACCCAGCGCGGCCAGTTCTTGCGCCGCTGCGCCGCAAGCCAGACGAAATAGACCAGCAGCAGGATCAGGCCGCCCGCGATCACGGTTGCGACCGTGATCATCTGTTCGGTCATGTCGGCCGTCGGCGTGCGGTCCTGGAAGGCGACCGAGAGCGCGTCGAGAATCAGCGACGTGTAGAGCAGCACCTCGAACCGCAGCACGTTTTTCGGAACGGTCATGGCGGGCCGGTCATTCCCTGGGAAACTCGAGGCCCATATGGCGGTAGCGGTCGGGATCGTCGCCCCAGTTCTCGCGCACCTTGACGAATAGGAACAGGTGCACGGGATACCCTACGATCTCGGCGATCTCCTTGCGCGACTCCGCCCCGATCGATTTGATCGTCGCCCCGCCCTTGCCAAGCACGATCTTGCGCTGGCTTTCCCGCTCGACGAAGATCGTCTGTTCGATGCGCACCGAATGGTCCTTGCGTTCGGTCCAGCTGTCGGTTTCGACGGTGGATTGGTAGGGCAGCTCCTGATGGAGCCTCTGGTAGATCTTTTCGCGCGTGATCTCGGCCGCGAGCTGCCGCATCGGCGCATCCGACATCTGGTCTTCGGGATAGTGGAACGGGCCCGCCGGCATCCGCGCCGCAAGCGCGCCCCTGAGGTCGCTGACCCCGTCGCCGGACAAGGCCGAGATCATGAAGGTGCCGGCGAAGGCAAGCCGGTCGTTGGCCGCCTGCGCCAGCGCCAGCAGCTTTTCGCGGGGGACCAGATCGATCTTGTTCAGCACCAGGATTTTCTCATGGGCGACGTCGGAGAGCCGGCTGAGGATAGCATCGGCTTCCTCGTCGATACCCGCTTTCGCATCCAGCAGCACGCAGACGAGGTCTGCGTCATGCGCGCCGCTCCAGGCAGTCGAGACCATGGCGCGGTCCAGCCGTCGCCGCGGGGCGAAAATGCCGGGCGTATCGACCAGGATGATCTGGGAGTGGCCTTCGACCACGATGCCGCGAATCAGCGCCCGCGTGGTCTGCACCTTGCGCGACACGATGGTGACTTTGGAGCCGACCAGCGCGTTGACGAGGGTCGACTTGCCGACATTGGGAGCGCCGATCAGCGCCACGAAGCCGCAGCGGGTCTCGGCTGGCGGCGCCTTCGCCGCATCCTGATCAGCCGTCATTGCTGGCGCCACCAACGCCTTCGCGCTCGATCATGACGGAGGCTGCGACCTTCTCCGCCGCCCGCTTGCTGCCGCCGACGCCTTCCGCGGGCGCGAGCCCCGGCAGGTCGACGACGACGCGAAACAGCGGATCATGGTGCGGTCCGGTGCGCTCGACCTCGCGATAGACCGGCGTCGGCAATCCCTTGCCCTGGGCCCATTCCTGCAGCACCGTCTTTGGATCGCGCAGCGGCCGCCTCGGCTTGTGCATCCGCTCGGTCCAGTTGCGTTCGACGAATTCGGCAGCAGTGGCGTAGCCACCATCGAGAAAGATCGCGCCGATCACCGCCTCGCAGACATCGCCGAGCACGGATTTGCGCAGCCGCGCACCAGCCCCCGCTCCGACCGCGCCGAGCTTGATGTCGTCGAGCAGGCCGAGCGATTTGGCCACGTCCGCGCAGCTTTCCTTGCGGACAAGATCGGCCAGGCGCTTGGACAGTTCGCCCTCGTCGGCGCCGGGAAAGGCGCGGTACAGCATGTCGGACACGATCAATCCGAGTACGTGATCGCCGAGAAACTCGAGGCGCTGGTAGCTGTCACCGCGCTTTCGGGACGATTTCAGCGCGGAGACATGCGTGAATGCGGTCGCGAGCAGGTTGGCATCGGCAAATTTGTGCCCAATCCGCGCCTCGAGCGCGGCGGTCGCAGCCTTGGCGCTGGCGCGGCTGCGCTTCTTGCGCGGCGCAGCCGGCTCGGCGCCGCTCTCCGGCGTCCGGCTCAGTGGGCCTGCGGCCTCCCCGGTCTTGATGTCAGGGGTTTCGTCTTTCATCGCACGATTTTGAACAGCCTGTTCCAGCGCACCGACACCGGCCAGCGCCAGAAAGCCCAGGCATGCTCGCCCTCGGCAATGGAAAAGAAAATCATCTGGGCCCGGCCGACGACATTTTCCAGCGGCACATAGCCTACCGCCGATTGCACGCGACTGTCCGTCGAATTGTCCCGATTGTCTCCCATCATGAAGAAATTGCCGGGGGGCACCGTGTAGACATTGGTGTTGTCATAGTAGCCGTTGTCGACGCAATCCAGCGTCTCATAGCTGATCCCGTTCGGCAGCGTCTCCCGCCAGCGTTTCACCCGCGGGGTCGGTTCCGGGCACACGTCCTCGCCGATGAAGTCGCTCATCCGCTCGCGCTGCACCGGCTTCTCGTTGATGTAGAGCAGGCCATCCTTCATCTGGATGCGGTCGCCGGGCAGGCCGATCACGCGCTTGATGTAGTCGGTGGTGTCATCCTTGGGCAGGCGGAATACGACGATGTCACCGCGCGAGGGCTCGGAGCCGAAGATGCGGCCGGAGAAGATCGGCGGCGACAACGGAATCGAATAATGGCTGTAGCCGTAGGAATATTTCGAAACGAAGAGGTAGTCGCCGACCAGCAGCGTCGCCTTCATCGAGCCCGAGGGAATGTTGAAGGGCTGGAACAGAAAGGTGCGAATCACGAGCGCTATCAGCGCGTGAATCACCACGCGGATGGTCTCGCCGAGGCCGCTTTCAGTCTTTGTTCCGGATGTCACGCTCATGACGTTCCTAATTCCTCCGGAGCGATTGCGCAGCCCCGCAATGACAGCAAGACCCCCACGGCGCGAACAGCGCTAGAGCTTCGCGTCGGAGAATCGACCCCAATTCTGATAACGACGGCAAACTCCAGCGCAACGGCGAATCCGCCCCGGCTGTCGGCCATGCTTCCCGCGCAAACTTGTAGACGTTTGTCTTGAGCCGCGCAACAAACGGCAGCAACAGAAGTTCACAAGCAGCTGAAAAACAAAACATTTTTAGTTTCATTGACGCCGGCGCGGGCGGCGCGGAAGCATCAGCTAGGAGTTGCCCCTGTTGACCGCCGAAATTATGACGAAAGCCTGCGCGAGCGGCCAATCGTCCGTGATACTTAGGTCGATCTGGGCCTCCAGCCCCTCGGGCGTCAGTTGCTTCAGCCGGGCCAGCGCGCCGCCGGTCAGTTGCATGGACGGCCGGCCACCCGGCAGGTTGATCACGCCCATGTCACGCCACCACACGCCGCGGCGGATTCCGGTCCCGAGCGCCTTGGAACAGGCCTCCTTGGCCGCGAATCGCTTGGCGTAGGTCGCAACCACCATGTTCTCGTTCTTGGCCCGCCGGGCGGCCTTGGCGCGCTCGGCCTCGGTAAAGATGCGATCCAGAAACCGGTCGCCATGCCGCTCGATGACCTTGGCGACGCGGCGAATGTCGATCAGATCGGAACCGATGCCGATGATCATGGAGTGGGTGCCCTCAATTGCGAATGACCTCGCATGCTGTGTCGCGCTTCAGGACAAGGTTGGCGCCAGACTGCGGCCGCGATCCATCGCCGCGCGCATGGTCCTGACGACCTCGGTCAGGTTCGCGAACACAGCTTCGCCGATCATGAAGTGGCCGATGTTGAGTTCCGCAATCTCGGGCCGTGCAGAAATCGTCTCGGCGGTGCCGTAGTCGAGACCGTGCCCGGCATGAACTTCGAGACCGGCCGCGCGGGCGAGCCGGGCTCCCGCGGTGATTCGGGCAAGTTCAGCGTCCGCTTTCGCGGTCTCGCCCGCGACGGTCGCATCGCACCAGGCGCCGGTATGGATCTCGATCACAGGCGCGCGCACCGCGGCAGCCATCTCGATCTGGCGCGGGTCGGCGGAGATGAACAGCGATACGCGGATGCCGGCATCATTCAGCCGCGCAATGAAGTGTTTTAGGGAATTGTGCTGGCCGACCACGTCGAGCCCGCCTTCGGTCGTCACCTCCTGGCGCCGCTCCGGCACCAGGCAGACCGCGTGAGGCGCGGTCGCGAGCGCGATTCCCAGCATCTCGTCGGTCGCCGCCATCTCGAAATTGAGCGGCTTGTCGATCTCGGCCTTCAGCCGCGCCATGTCCTCGTCGCGGATGTGCCGCCGGTCCTCACGCAGATGCGCGGTGATGCCGTCCGCGCCCGCCGCGATGGCCGCAAGCGCCGCCCGGACCGGATCGGGATGGCGCCCGCCCCGCGCGTTGCGCAGGGTCGCGACGTGATCGACATTGACACCGAGGCGCAGCGGAGGAGTTTTTGACATCACAGACTCGCGAATATCTCGTTTGGCGAACGGCCCGATATGGCGTCAGGCCCCGCAGCGACGCAACTGCGCTTCCTGCAAGTCTACCCCTTGAATGGAAGCCCTAGCCATTCACCCGCTCGACCTTCGCAACCACGGCCTTGGCCCTGAGCTGGGCGATGATCGCACTGAGGTGCTTCAGGTCGTAGACTTCGAGATCGATGGTGACTTCCGTGAAGTCGGGCGAGCGGCGGTGCATGCTGATGTTGTCGATATTGCCGTCATGCTCGGCGATCACGGTCGCGACCTGGGCGAGGCTGCCGGGCTCGTTGACGCTGTGAACCAGGATCCGCGCCGGGAACCGCTGCGGCGTGGTCTCGTCGACATCCCAGCGCACGTCCAGCCAGCGCTCGGGCTCGTCGTCAAAATCCTTCAGGGCCGGTGACTGGATCGGATAGATCGTGATCCCCTCGCCCGGCGAGACGATCCCGACGATGCGGTCGCCGGGAACCGCGCCGCCGTTCGGCGCGAACTTCACCGGGAGGTCGGAATTGATGCCGCGCACCGGGATCGCCGACGGGCTGCGCGCCGGATCCGGCGGCGATTTCAGCTTCAGCTTGACGGCCAGACTGGCCTTCTTGCCGGCGCCGTAGCGCGCGACCCGCTCCTCCTTGTAGTCGGGATACATGGCCCGCGCGACGTCGGAGGCCTTCATCTCGCCGCGGCCGACCGCCGCCATGACGTCCTCGACCGAGGCCCGCGCCAGGCGCGGCAACGCGCCTTTCAGCTTGTCGTCGGCATAGTCGAGCTTGGCGCGCTCGAATAGACGCTCGACGATGCGGCGGCCGAGCCCGGCATACTGGTCCCGCACCGCCGTGCGGGTCGCGCGGCGGATCGCCGCCCGCGCCTTGCCGGTGACCGCAAGCTGCTCCCAGACCGCCGGCGGCGCGCCCTGCGCTTCCGAGGTCAGCACTTCGACCTCGTCGCCGTTCTGCAGCTCCGAGGACAGCGGCGCGAACTTGCCGTTGATCTTGCAGCCGACCGCGCTGTTGCCGACGTCGGTATGAACAGCATAGGCGAAATCGATCACATTGGCGTGGCGCGGCAGCGCGATCAGCTTGCCCTTCGGGGTGAAGCAGAACACCTGGTCATGGAACAGTTCGAGCTTGGTGTGCTCCAGAAACTCTTCCGGGTTGGCGCCCTCCGACAGGATCGCGACGGTGTTGCGCAGCCAGGCGAAGGCGTTGGATTCGCGCTTCAACAGTTCGGTCGGCGAGCCGGCCCCCTCCTTGTAGAGGACGTGCGCGGCGATGCCGAGCTCGGCGATCCGGTCCATCTCCTCGGTGCGGATCTGCAGCTCGACGCGCTGCTTGCCCGGCCCGATCACGGTGGTGTGGATCGAGCGATAGTCGTTCTGCTTCGGCGTCGAGATGTAGTCCTTGAAGCGGCCGGGCACCACCGGCCAGGTGGTGTGGACGATGCCCAGCGCACGGTAGCAGGATTGGACGTTCTCCATCACGACGCGGAATCCGAAGATGTCGGAGAGCTGCTCGAAGCCGATCGACTTGCGCTCCATCTTGATCCAGATCGAAAACGGCTTCTTGCGCCGGCCGTAGACCCGCGCGTTCAGCCCGTTCTTGCGAAAATTGGTCGAGAGCTGGCTTTCGATCTCGCTGATCAGGTTGCGGTTGCGTTCGGCCAGCGCGTCGAGGCGCTGCGTCACGACATTGTAGGCTTCCGGATCGAGGGTGCGGAACGACAGCTCCTCGAGCTCCTCCCGCATTTCCTGCATGCCCATGCGCCCGGCGAGCGGCGCATAGATGTCGAGCGTCTCCTCCGCAATGCGCTGCCGCGAGGCCGGCGCCACGAATTCGAGGGTGCGCATATTGTGCAACCGATCGGCGAGCTTGATCAGCAGGACGCGAACATCGTCCGAGATCGCGAGCAGGAGTTTTCGCAGATTCTCGGCCTGCTTGGCCTCCCGCGACACCAACTCGAGCCGCTTCAGCTTGGTGAGCCCCTCGACCAGGGCGCCGATCTCGGCGCCAAAGATCTGGTCGATCTCGGCGCGGGTCGCCTCGGTATCCTCGATGGTGTCGTGCAGCAGCGCGGCCACGATG
>Ga0207692_10000238_pt1 | contig 18639 bp, 27 predicted proteins | sample LARL52metaG_FD_184345 | JGI IMG/M metagenome (GOLD analysis project Ga0207692, IMG submission 184345) | Corn, switchgrass and miscanthus rhizosphere microbial communities from Kellogg Biological Station, Michigan, USA - LAR L5-2 metaG... | ecosystem: Host-associated > Plants > Roots >...
TGCCTACCGTGAACGGGCAGATCTGAGTGACCACACCTCCCCCGCACATGTTGGGGACGCCGACCTCTTCGAAGTTGTTGTTGTTGTCGCCGCAGTTGTACGCGATGACGGTGGTGCCCTTGGTCTGGCCGCCACCCGAGCGGTTCCAGCAGAGCGCGCTGCCCGTGCCCCGGTTGTCGATCATCTGATGAGCCGGAGTGGCCTGAGCTGGCGTGCCAGTCAAGAACAGCACGCCAGCGAGGAGCAGCGCTGCCGCTCCTCCCATGGCCGATCGGACCCTGTGCCTGTGCCTCATTCGGTTCCCTTCATTCTGGCTGCCTCCCACGCCTGGTGGGGCCAGCCTACTTGCCCGGCCGGGGGTCCGGCCGAGTGGATCCAGTGAGCGGCCCGGTGCTGGTGCACCCGAGCCGGTGAGTGGTCCCTCCGGATGCGCACGGAGAGCCACAGGGAGGCTCCGGCCGCTGCCAGGGCCTCCAGGGCCAGGAGCCCGCCCAGGATGGTCACGGGAGCCACCCGGTGGCTCAGGAGAGCCCATCCTGCGGCCAGGGCCGACGAGCCTACGACTGCGGCCCCCGCGATCCGGTGGTAGCACATCAGCAATCACACCTCGCCCGGTGCGGCTTGGAGCTTACCGGCACCAGGCTCATGTCACGGATCGTGCCCTTCACCAGTTGCTCCGGCACCTGGATCACCAGCCGGAACTCAGCGAACGGTCCGCCGTCGTCGCCCGGCAGGCTGATGCGGCAAGTCTCGACCCGGCAGTCGGGGAACGAGTCCCTGGCCGTCTGCTCGACCATCCGCAGTCCCTGCTCGTTCAGCTCGTGACCAGGCTGGACCATGATCATGATCGCCGTGCTCATCGCTCCGTCTCCTCATCTTCCGTGCCAGATCCGTCAGGAACGTCCCCAGCCAGGCCGTCCCCAGGATCGCCAGGGCCAGGGCTACGAACACTACCAGAGTCAGGATCACGTCGACGCCGCTTCCGGGCAGGCCCACGGTCGAACCCTCGCTCTCCGATGTTGATGTAGTACACCTCGCCTGCTGTGTGCGCCTCGCCGCACCAGCAGCCCTGTCCCTGGTGGAGCATGTTTACCCTCCGGTAACAGCGGGCTCGGCCTCAGGCTCGATGATCTCGAACGCCGCGTCCAGCAGGTCCTTGGTGATCTGGAACCGGCCGTCCGCGCCCATCTCGGCCACGGACTGGAACTTGCCGGTATGGATGGTCACGAACGTCTGCCCCTTGTCGTTCAGGGTAGTCGACCGGACGTCTCCGCCCCGCACGATGACCAGAAGTGCTGACATGTCCTGTGCTCCTAACCCGGGTGCCCTGGTGGCAGCCCGATGATGTTGGCATTGATCTGACTGGCCAGGTCCTCGATCTCCTGGTCCAGCCCGTCCTCGTCCTCGATCCGGATAACCACCGGCTTGTCCAGGCCGTCGAGCCGCCGCAGCGCCTCACCGACCTTTACCTGGGCCAGGATGTTATTCCGCATCTCGGCCAGTATCCGGATAGCCGGGTCGTCGTCCTCGATCTCGTCGTAGGTCGCTATCGGCTTGCCCTCGACGTCCCGCAGCACGGTCTGCGGATCCTCCGGGTCGGTTGCCCAGCCAGCGAACCGGCCGACCACCTTGCCATGCTGCACGATGACGTGGGTCTTTTCCAGCAGCCTGGCCAGGGCCAGCAGGAGGGTCCGCAGCTCAAGCCGCGACTGCTCCAGCCGTGCCCTTTCCAGGTCTCTCTTGTCCTCAATGTCTTGAGGTGGCCCCAGCCTCAGGTACGCGGTGATCGCCTGGCTGGCCGAGCCGGTCGACTTGTAACCGCACGCGTCCGCGATCTCGGCCAGCGTGTGACCGTCCAGCTTCATTCGCACGGCTAGCTCGCGCTTTTCCTTGGCAGCTAGCTGCTGCTTACTCCGAGGCGGCATCCTTCACTCCCTATCGGAACAGCGGTCCTGGCACGAAGTGGCCCTCCTGGACCAGCAGCCGGGCCATGTACTCGTCAGCCAGCCCGGCCAGGGCCTCCTCGATCCGCTCGCAGATCCGGGTCCGGTCGTTGTCGCTCAGGTCCGTCCCCGTCCTGAACTCCACCAGCCAGCTCGCCTTCACCTTTCTCCACCTCCAGCGACTTCCCTGGAACGAGTATCACCTTGAACCCCAGTCCCAGGATGGTAATCGCCCGGTCCAGCCACTGATGTACTGACAGAACCTGGTCGGGGGTCCACCAGTCGTGTCCTCGGATGACCAGCGTATCCCCCGGGCCGACTACCTCCGCGTAGTCCGACAGGGCCTCCAGGACCTCAGTCTCGAACGCGGTCAGCTCCGCCACTTGCTTACCTCGTCAGTCCACCCGGGCAGGGGCGGCCCGGCCGGGGGCTTGTAGTTGGGTCGGCAGACCGGGCAGTTTATCGGCCCAGGGGTCCGCCTCCCACGCTCCTCGGCTGCAGCCCTGGCTCGTGCCCGCAGGAACACGTGATTCAGGCCGCTGTGGTTCCCGCCCGACGCGTGGTTAGCTCGTTTTCGGGCTCGCCGCTGTGCGTTCACCGATCATCCTCTCCACGTACTCGATCACCTCATCTGGGTCCGCGTCCTGGGCGGTGGCTGGCCACAGGTTTACCCAGGCCGTTCCTCCGCAGGCCGAGCAACTGATCCGGTGCATCGGCTCCCGCTCGGGGGGCTCTGTCCAGGAGAGCACGTGCGGGCACCCGGACGCCATGTGCAGCAAGTAAAGCGTCTTGTCCGCGTGCCGCTGCCAGATCAGAACATGACAGGCCACCGGATCAGGAGCCACAGTTCCGCGTACGTCCACAGGATCGTCACCGCCAGCCATATCATCGTCCGCTCGATGGGGTCCAGCCCGCCCCGGGAAGCAGGAGCGAGGTCTGCTTCTGTGGCGTGTAGCAGATCATGCACAGGCTCGTCCCGCCCACCATCACGTCGGCGGCCCGGATGGGCGGGATCATGTCCGGCTTGGTGCCGTTCTGGCCGATCGCCGCCATCGGGTTCTGGGCGAACATCATGCCCGCCTGCCGGGCCGTCTGGAATGCCTGCATGAAGGCCGGGTCACTGACTGACAGCCCCATGCCGTTCAGCTTAGCGGTCAGCTCCATGATGGCCAGCTTATGTCCGTTCAGGCAGTTGGCGCATCCGGGCCGCCAGCCGGACTGAGCTGGCTGGTTCATCTGGTTGGCCATCATCGCAGCCATCCGGGCCAGGTCGTCCTCGTCGGGCAGCTCCTCGCCCGACAGGCTGCCGTCCTTCGGCAGGTCGCTCACTTTCTCATCTCCTCGTCCAGGACGCCCAGGGCCTCCCGTAGCTGCCGGTCGGGGCTGCTGGCCCCGACATGATGCGCGTAGTTCAGGACTACGGCCAGGGCCGCCCGGGGCACGATCACCTCGGTCACCTCGTTAGCCGACACCGCGAGCAGCGCGCTTACGTTCTGGTTAGTGACTACCTCGAACGGACCCGGAGGACCGATGATGTGGGCTCCGGTCTCTCCCACACTCAGCCGGTCCTCCGGAACCGCGATCAGCTTGTAGTTCACCCAGTGCTGCCGAAGCCGTTCGTACCCCGGTCGCTGCCGGGCAGGTCCTCGGGCCGGACCCGGTACATCTGGACCTGCGGGGCCAGGTTGGGCAGGATGATCACCTGTCCCAGCCGGGTCCCCACTGGCACGACCAGCTCGTGGTCGTTCGGTTCGGGGAACCGGACCGGCCGGAACACCAGCACGTTGAGTTCCCCTCGCCAGCCCTCGTCGATGATCGAGCCGAGGACCTGCAGTCCCCACTTGGTCCAGGTGCTCGACCGGCCGCAGATCCAGCCGAAGGTGTACGGCGGCAGGGCGATCGCGACCCCCGTCGAGATGTTGTGGGTCTCGCCCGGCCGGATCACCGCTTCCTTGGTCGTGGCCAGGTCAAGGCCGCAGTCGCCCTCGTAGGCCCTCGCCATGAAGGGCGGCACCGACTGGTCCGTGCCCAGCCGGGCCGCCAGCAGCCCACCGTTTGTCCGCAGCCGCTCGTGATCACGGAGCCGCGTGGCGTGCGGCCGGGGGTCCGGCCCGAACCCGTGCTTGGTCAGCACCGGGCCGAGGGGCAGGTCCGGGCTGGTCCGGTCCGGCCGCGTGTCCACCAGGAAACCGATCTCGTCGGGGGCCTCGTCGGCCAGTCCGCCGATGCTCATCCGATCCACCTCCCATTCGCCCGGACGTACCGGGCCATCATCGAGTAGATACTTCCGTCACGCCAGGAGTCGTCCCCGGGCGTGGTTCCCTTCTTGTAGGCCCCGAACATCCGGGACGCCTTCCCCATCAGGTAGAAGGCGATGGCCATCTCGATCCCGGCCGCGTGACGCGACTGGCCGTCGAGCAGGCCGCCCTCCGGCAGGAGCGCGACCATCGAGGTCCCCATGATCTCCAGGTCGTGCGACCCGTACTCCATGGCCTTGGCCCTGGCCCGCTTGAGGTCGGCCTCGAACATCTCGCGGGCGAACCGCTCGAACTGGTCCCACTGCTGCTCGAACGTGACACTGGCCGGGACCTGCGGCCCGAGCACGTTGCCCACCTTGGGCACCGAGGCGTCCAGGGCGGCCCGCCCGATCGGGCCGAGGTCGGCCGTGTCGTCGTGCTTGCGATCCTGTGCGGTCATGCGAGGTACCTCTCTTTTCTGGGCTCGATCGGCCCGTCCGGGGACTGCCGCCCCGCCGTTACTATCCGGTTACTGCCGTTCGAGGACGAGCGCATGTCGATCACGCTGGCCGGTCCCGTGCCGACGATCCGGATAAGTGCCCCGATGTCCTTCGAGTACCGGGACACGATCTGGTCGAACTGGTCCTGTACCGACTGGTCGGGAATCTCTCCCAGGGTCCGGCACCCGGCCAGGCCCGGGGCCAGGTAGTCAGCCATCGTCAGGGCCGCGAAGACGTTCGCACGGCCGGTCTGGTGACCGTTGGCCAGGAACGCACGGCGCGCTAGCACGGCATCCCACAGGCCGACCCTCCGGACCTTGCGGGTAACCGTGGTGTACTCCTCCGGCTGGCCCACTTGCTCCCACGTCGTCTCGTGGCGCAACGGACCCGAGTTACCCGCTACCCGGATCGGCAGGGTCCGGTACACGACCCAGATCTCCAGGTCGTCCGGAGCAGCCAGCCAGGGCGGGCAGCCCGCCATCGCCAGGAAGTCCACGGCGGTGCAGTCGCTGGAGGTGCAGTAGGGGTAGAACCCCGCGTGCTGGCCGAGCCCGTAGCCTTGGGTCCCCTCGATCTGCACGTTGCCGCCGATGGCCAGCCGCTGCCGCAGGAAGTCGCCCACATCGGTAGTGGCGAACGGCCACCCTTCCTTATTGTCCTCGATCAGGTGCGCGGTCCGCATCGCCCGGTCGGCCCTGGCCGCCCCGATGCCCTTGCCGGTCGAACCGATGGTCGCGACCAGGCTGTGCGCGAAGTCGGGCTCGGCCCCGCCGTCTGACCGGCAAGCCTGCTCGGTCTGCTGGTGCCTGGGCTCGATCACCGTGGCCGTGTAGTCCACCCACAGCCGCTGGCTGACCCGGTACCCCGCGTCGTCTAGCTCCCCGATCTCTCCAAGGGTCACGGACGGGTCGATTTCGCTCCCCGGCCCCAGGGCCAGGATCGCGTCTTCCCTGGTCACGGCGGCCACGGGAACGCTGCGGAGACGCCACGGGTGGGCCTCGGGGTGATGCCCGCCGATCCCGTCCGGCGTGTTCCGCTCGGGGCAGGTGCTCGGACAGCGCCCGATCACCGTGTGACCCGCGTTCGGACCGGCCACCCGGACCGCGAGCAGGTCGGGCAGTTCCTTAGCGAGGTGAGCGGCGATCGCTCCCTTTCCCTCACTCCCGAACTGGCCGCCGACGATTACCTGAAGTGTCATAGCTCCCCTCCATGGGTAGGTAGACCCAGACTAGTGTACCCCTTGACACCCTGTCAACGGATAGGTGAATCGGGGGAGAACCTTGCCCACCATACGCCGTGGGCGGCCGAGTCGCGACGATGCGGCTTGCCTGGTAGATCGAAGTCCGGGCCTCGGTACTTCCACTTACCTGAGCCGAGTACCCGGTCCTTCATCTTGAAACCGGCCCTGGCCGCCACCTTCCGGCCTTCCTTGAGCGTGCCCTTGGCATCCTGCAGGTAGACCGGCACCCCGTGCGACCTCGCGATCCAGCGGACCATGCCTACCATCTGCGGAGTGAGCATCTCGGAGAACCCCTGCTCCCGGGCCATCCAGGGATACAGCGAGTACCGTTCCAGGACCACCGCAGCAAGCAGCGGGGCCATCCGGTCCAGCTCGTCGCACAGATCCAGCGGCCTGAGCGTCCGGCAGGTCATCAGCCGGATCTTGCCGTACCGGCTCTGGTCGACGAACCCTCCGCCCAGGAGTATCCCTCCGCCTGGTTTCAGGTCGATCTCCGAGAGGCCGCCCCACGAGTCCCCCGGGTCGATCGCGGCGATCCGGTAGACACCGGTTTCAAGTCCCGCCAGGGGGCCTCCAGGTGCATCGAGTCCCCGAAATCTCCGAACGGATGGTCGTCCGGCACTTGCGACAGCGAATGTATCGACCAGCCGCGCTGTGTCTTCATCAAGAGCAGGCATTGCTTCACCATCAGCCCCATTCTGACTGTACGTAGTGTCCGGTGGCCCGGACGTGACCGGCCATTTCCTGCTCGGCCTGAGCGACAGCATCCCCGGACCCTCCGCCGCTGTCCGGGCAGCCGGTGCACCTCCAGCTCATCCGCATCTCGGCCGAGGAGATGGTAAGGCTGACCTTACCGGCCAGTCCCGATAGCTCCGGCCGGATCCGGTCCCCGATGTCCTCGGTCACGTCCGCGTGAATCTCGGCTCCATACTGGCCGAAGATGTGGCTGTCGGGGACCTCGAACAGATCGGCCGACACGAACCGGTCGCCCTCCAGGACGATCCGCAGGCACCATCTCACGCGGCCACCTCCTCGGGCTTCGCGTAGGCCCACCGGCCGAACGGCTTGCAATCGGCCTTGAACGGGATCGGTGAGTACATCTGACTGAATGTCTCGACCATGATCCGCTGCATCGCCCCGGTGATCTCGTCCTTACGGGCCGACGGGAACTGGGCGACGATCGAGTCGTGCACCTGGAGCAGGAGCATGCCCGGGTACTCCCGGTCGAACCGGAGCATCGCCTTCTTGGCTGCCTCGGCTACCTCGCCCTGGATCCGCTGGTTGAACGCCTTGTGAACCGGCTCGTACTCACTGAACTTGCGGACCCGGCCGGTCGACAGCCGTACGAAGCCCTGGCTCTGGGCGAGCTGGCTGTACTCGTACAGGGCCTGGCCGAACCCGGGCAGGGCCTGCTTCCAGTCGGTGATCCACTCGGCACACTGAGGTACCGAGTACTCGATACCAGTGAACTTGGCGATCTGGATCTGCAGACCCTTGGCACCGATCCCGTAGAGGATGCCCAGGTTACACCGCTTAGCGACCTGCCGGTTCTTCTCCCACGCCTCGGGGCCGCGCTTGGCGATCGCCTCGGCCTTGGTCTGGCAATCCGGGTAGAACATCAGCAGAGTGGCCGCATCATGCGAGTCGTAACCGGCCTTGAGCATCCGGTACATTCGCTTTTCCTTGGCGACGTACGTCGCGATCCTGATCTCGGCCTGGCTGGCGTCCGCCTCCCACGCCTCGTAGCCGTCGTCGGTAACCAGGAAGTAGCGCGGGGGCAGCAGGCCCTCGGGAATCTGGTAGTCGTGGGGCATCGCCTGGGCCTGCCAGCGCTCGACCGCGAGACGGCCGGACACCACGGTTCCCTGCTTGTGCGAGGTCCTGATCCGGCCGTCCGGCCCGCACATGGCAGGCCAGGGCTGGTACCACTTCTCCAGGGCCGCCTTGAGTCCCGCGTACTCCGCGTACTGGGCCGCCCCGGGAACGCCCTGCTTCTCCAGCCGGGTGATGACCTCCTCGTCGACCTGCGGCTGCGGACCCCTGGTCTTGCCGCCTGCGGTCATCTTGTCATTGAATGGGAGCAGCCCCAGCCCGCCCGGGGGGTCACCGAAGAAGTACCTGACCGCTGCCGGGGGAGTCGGCGCACCGGTCGAGCCCCTGAACGGGACCCGTTCTCCGGCCGCCCGGACCATCCCGCTGAGCTTGCCTGCCTCGCGAAGCATACCTGGGACGTCGAGGCCGACTCCCCGCCGCTCCATCCCGTAAAGAACCCGGGCCAGGGCCAGGTCGGACCCGACCGACGATCGCTGGCTGGGCTCCCAGACCATGCCGGTCTCGAACTCGTGAGCGATCAGGGTGAGTTCCGCGTCAAGCTTCGAGTACGGGCCGAGGACCGACCAGGGTATCAGGTCGAACCGGGGGTCGGTGGTCGGACCCTTCCACGGCTCAAGGGCCTCCTGCTCGTCGGCCTCAGCCCCCTCCAGGATGCCTAGCTCCTTACCGAAGTGATGGGTCACGGCGAGGACCTTGAGGGCTACGGAATCGCGGGGCCACAGGACCCCAGCGGTGAGCATCGTGTCCGCGATGACCTTGGGCATCAGGTCATAGCCGGTCCCCGGTGAGTTACGGAGCCCGGCAGCGGCCTGCAGGCAGTCGAACTTGGCGTGATGCATCACCAGGTGCTGCCGGAGAAGCCACCGATGCAGATGGTGCCACACCGCCTCGTCCCTGTTGGGCGCGATCCGGTGCTCCGGGTCCCACTTGTTCACCCGTCGGGCATGGGTTACTGGCAGGTCCTTCTGTCCGCAGGGCAGCCACTCCTGGTCGCAACCCTGGTCGAACGGGACCGAGGCCGACCGGATCGACCCGCTCTGCGGGTCCCTGAAGGCGAACGATACAGCGCTGATCCGGGCTCCGTCGTCAACATGCAGGCCGGAGCCCTCGGTGTCATAGGCGACGGTCAGGCCGTCGATGTCTGGCAGCTTCAAGGCGATCTCCGCAGCGTAGGCAGTAGGAAGTGTTAGGCGGCTCAAGCAGATGACTCACCACGGCCGGGTCGACGTGACCCCGGACCAGGCACACCAGGTAACCGAGGGCCTGGCCCATCGTGCGATCTCTCCGGCTGCCGTCCGAATGGCTCGATGATTCCCATCTGCGCATGTGCCCACGTTAGCAGCCTGCTTGACCTCCTGTCAACGCCAGGGGTTGACACGGTGTCAACGGTATGGTTGGATGGTATTACCGGCTAAGCCCGGGGTCCAGCCGGAGACCCCCCGAGCGCCCAGGAGCGCCCAGTGAGCAAGTTCGCCCCCAACGAGGAGCAGGCGAAGATCGTCGAGGCCAGCAAAGACCGCAACATGAACATCGCGGCTGCGGCCCTCGCGGGGACTGGCAAGACGACGACCATGGTGTCGGTGGCCGAAGCCAACCCGTACGCGAGCATCCTCTACATCGCTTACAACTCCTCGACCAAGATGGAAGCCAAGGGCCGGTTCCCCCGGCACGTCCGCGTGGTGACCAGCCACGGCCTGGCCTACAGCCACTACGTCAACGACTTCGGAGCCCGGCTGAACGCCAAGCAGCCCCGCAGCCGGGACGCTGCCCGGACCCTGGGCCTGCCCGAGGAGATGGTCTTCGCGTACTGCCTGACCTGCGATACCCGGGTCAAGGGCGCGGACGGTGCCCAGGCCCACGCCTCCCACGCCGTGATCGTCGAGCGGATGCAGGGATGGAGGGTCGCCAGCCTGGTGAGGCGGACCCTGGAGCGGTTCTGCTACAGCGATTTCGATGCTCCCCGCCAGCGCCACGTGCCCACGGCCAAGGGCATCGACGAGCGGGTGTGGCCCGCGATCCGGGTGGAGGTCACCAAGCTGGCAATCCGGGCCTGGAACACGGACATCACCAACCCCGAGGGCAAGCTGTGGTTCACCCACGACTGCTACCTCAAGATGTACCAGCTCACCAAGCCGACCCTGCGGCAGCGGGTCATCATCCTGGACGAGGCCCAGGACACCAACGACTGCGTGTGGGACATCATCCGGAACCAGCGCGGCAAGCAGGTTATCCTGGTGGGCGACTCCAACCAGATGATCTACGAGTGGCGCGGGTCCAAGGACGTGATGAGCCTCCTGCACGAGGCCGTGGGGACCCGGCCGATGACGGAGCTGCCGCTCCAGGGTAGCTACCGGTTCGGGCCAGAGATCGCGGACGCGGGCAACGACTTCCTGCGGATGCTGGAGACGGACCACCGGATGCAGGGCCTGGCCGCGCATGAGTCCAAGGTCGTGCAGGAGATCGCGGCCGGAGACGAGTGGGACGCCGAGATCTACCGGACGAACGCGGGCACGATCGGCGGGGCGATGCGGGCTCTGGAGGCCGGGCTCAAGGTAGCGATCGTCGGGGGCGGGGCCGCGATCCAGTACCTGGCCGAGGCCGCCGAGGCCCTGATGAACGGCCGGACCACGGATCACCCGGAGCTGGTCGGGTTCCAGACCTGGGAAGACGTCAAGCAGTACATCGAGGAGGAGCCTGAGGACGCGGGGACCCTGGTCCCGATCGTGAAGGCGATCGAGGAGTACGGGCCTCAGGCCATCATCGACATGACCCGCAGCCTGGTCAAAGAAGACATCGCGGACCGGATTGTCACGACCGCGCACAAGAGCAAGGGCCGTGAGTGGCGTCGGGTGCTAATCGGTGACGACTTCCCCCAGCCGCTGCCAGGCCGCACCCCCCGCAAGGAAGAACTGCGGCTGGGCTACGTGGCCGTGACCCGGGGCATGGAGTGGGTCTGCCTGAGCAGCCTGGCCTACGCCAGGAACGGCATCTAGGACGAGCGGGGGGCCGGACCGACCGGCCCCCCTCACCCGAGGAGGAGACATGGCCGAAGCTAGAGACAAGACCACGGCCGGGTACAAGATGACCGTGACGGTCGAGTTCACTGAGGTGAACAAGTACCAGGACGAGCTGAGCGGCGGTACGATCAAGGTGACCAAGGTGCTGAAAGCGCAGTCGATGACTGAGCTGGCCCGGGTGCTGGCCAGGATCGATGCGCTGCACGCCCGGCCAGCCGCAAGGGAGGAGTCCGGTGCCTGACAGGAACGGGGTCGAGGACGGCCTGACCAAGCACCAGCGGTACACCAAGACCGCGAAGGGCCAGGCCCGGAACAGGAAATACGAGAACAAGCACCCGGAGCGCGCCCAGCGGATCCGGACCGGGATGGTAGCCCGGGACGCTTACGGAGACAAGACGGACTGAACACAGCAGAGCCCGCCTCCCACGCTTCGGGGTGGCGGGCTCCGGCTTGCCCGGGGGTCAGGTACCGGCAGGCGGGGCCTGGGTGGAGGCGGCCACCTGCTGGATGTCGGCCAGCTTGCCGTCAAGGTCGTTCACGGCCTGGTTGATGGCGGTGAAGTCGAGGGGCTGGCCCTGGCTGGCCGTCGCCTGGAGCGCGGCGATCGCGTCCTTGATGGTCTGGAGGGCAGCGCCCTCGCCCGTCACGTCGGCCTCGATCCGCTGGGCAATTGCGTTGAGAGCGTCCTGGTCTGCCATGATCTTGTTCACCTTCAGTGATAGCTGGGCAAGTGTGGCCGAGATCGTCCGCAGCTCGGAGCTGATCCGCCATGGCCATGTCATGCGGAGGAGTCTAGCACAGCCGGGTGAAGCTGGGCCAGGGGGGGTGTAGGCGGATGTATAGGTGTAGGGTGCTCTCCCTCTACCTCCTACGGGGGAGTTGTCAGGGGAGAGGGGGGGGGAGAGACCGTACACCCCTGCACCCGTACACCGCCCCCGGACATCACGGAGGCCCGTATCAGAGAGAGATACGGGCCTCCGGGCCTACACACCTACACCAGCATCACTCCTGGTCGTACCTAAACAAGGTCCAGATCGCGCCCTGCTTGCGCCTGCCGTGCTGGACATGGACGCCGGACTTGCGCAGGGTGCCGGTCATCCGCTGGATCCGCTTGGACATCGAGATGGCGTTCTTGGGCCACAGGTCGGCCCCCGGGAGACGTAGTTTGTGCTTATAGGTATCAAACAGCATGTGGGCGGTGCCCTCCCAGCCCTCAGCCGCGAGCTGGCTGAGGTGGACCGCGAACGGGTCGGCCTCGACCGAAGCCCGGACCCCATCGGCAACCTTATCCCGGTAGCAGCGCATGGCCCGGGTGCCCGCGACACGATCCATCGAGGCAGCGATCAGGGCGAAGTCGGCTAGGCGGAAGTCGCGATGAACATCGGTCTCGGCCACCAGGGGCATCACCGACATGACCTTGCAGGCCAGGTCGAGGAGGGCACCCAGGGCCAGGGGCCAGGCTGCGGCCCACTCGCGGGACATCTCGGTGTCGGTCTTACGGGAGCCGACCGGCATCAAGTCAAAGGCACAGGTCCGGTCGACGAGATCGCCGCGCTCCATCAGGGGCGGGATCGAGGTGAGGATGAAGCAACGCCGGAGCTGGATCACCGATAGCTCCTGGTCGGAATACTTCTTCCGCTTGATGTCGCCCACTCCGGTGACTGCGGTGCAGATGGCGTCGGACAGCCACTCGGAGATCGAGCTGAGGTTATCGAGGACGACCCCCCACTGGCCAGCGAGTGAGATCTCGAAGTCCTCGTCCCGGCCGGGCTGACGGCGCATCTCGACCGTCGAGGGATCGACCATGCGACGGAGCAGGCGGGCCGCCGTGCTCTTGGCCGTCCCCTCCTCCCCTCGCAAGTAGAGGACGGGATGGGCGATATCCGGCCAGAGCCAGGACAGGATGCAGGCGATAGCAAGGTCACGGTCCGCTCCCGTGAGGTTGATCAGGGGCAGGAGCGTGTCGGCCAGCTTGCCGCCCCGGACCGGCTCGGGCAGGGGTGCGGTCAGGTCTGTGCGGGTAAACAGGACCGGGGACTCGTCTACCACCTTCCACGTCCCCGGGCCGATGATGACGACCCTGCCGTCTGGTGTGCCGAGGTCGAGAACCAGCTCGTCCTCGTGGCTGGCGACCCGGAGGGGCAGGCGTGTCATGGGTAGTCCTAGGGCGTTACCTTCGAGGACCTGGAGGGCCTCGCTCATGGCGTTCTGGGCAGGGGGGCGGCCGAGCTGCTGCTCGAACCGGGCGGCCAGCTCAGCACGGAAGGAGTTCTTGCCGCCCCGGAAGACCTGGGCGATCCGAGGCCCGGCCCGGGGCACGGCGAACGGTACGCCCTCGGTCGTCTGGCCGATCTCGAAATCACGCCGAGCTATTTGCATAACGACCTGGGAGGCTGTCGCCTTGTCGTCCGGCGAAGCCAGGGCTCCGGTTACCTCCTCCTGCGCCCGGGTCAGGATGCGGTAAAACTCGTCCGGCCACCAGCCAGGTTGCTGACGCTTCTGCTCGGCCAGGCGTGCCCGGGTAACCGGATCATCCTCCAGCAGGGTGAGGATCTGCCCCGGGGTGAGGCAGGCCCGCAGACCGTTACGAGCGAGCAGGTAAGTGTGCTCCGAGGGGTCGGCCGTGTCGGGCACCATAATCATCAGGGAGCGTGGGAGGGGCTCGCGGGCAGGCAGGTCGTCCAGTATAGTCTCCGCGTTTACGGGAGGGCGACGGGCGGCCTCTAGCAGCCATCCGGGCACCGCAGCGGGGGGACGCCAGTCCGTGACCGCGTAGGCGTCTCCGGAGCCGTTGGAGCTGGGTGGCAGGATGATGTAATCGAGGGAGGCCCCGGCCCTCACGTCAATCGTCTTGTTTCGCCCGAGTTTGGTGGAGCGGCACGTGCGACCTGGGTCCCGGTAGACCAGATGGCGACCTCGTATTCCGTCATGGCCAGGCGTTGAATGGGTCCGTGTGGGGACCAGCTCCCCCAGCTCCTGTAGATCGGCCAGATGACCGACTTTGTAGGCATCAAAGTCAAGGACGACGCGGCCATCGGTGCGCCCTCCGATCATTGCCTCGGGCCACTCGCCCCACCAGGACCGGATCTGGGCCGGGTCGGTCGTGGCCTGTGTCTTTCCGCCCTCGATCAGAGGGCCTTTGGTATCAGGGCTGCAGGGCAGCACTGGCCAGCCCTGGGCCGCCCAGTGAAGTGCCCATGTTAGGTTTGTCGAGAGACCATCGACTAGCTCGGCCGCTCTACCGGCTAGCCTGGGTCCCTCCCCGGCAAGATGAAGCATCGGTGCTCTCCAGGGTGTCTAACGGTCCCGTACCCCGCCCGGGGGTGCCATCCACTACACCACCGTGTCCTCAGACGCACCAGGCCCCGGCTCCCCCTGACTACGGGGAACGCGGGGCCTGGCCGCTAGCGGGTCCTGCCTAGAAGTCGGGCTCGCTGTCGTCGTCGTCGGACGAGCTGGTGTCCGTGCCGGACTCGGCCGACTTGTCGCCGTCGTCGTCCCAGTCGTCGTCGGTGGCCGCGTCCAGCGACATGAAGGTCGAGATGTCGTTGCCCATCTGGCCCTTGCGCTGGCCCGAGGTGATCTCGGACTGGGTGACGATCGCGAGCAGCTCCTTGCCCAGGAGCGTGTCGGTGTCGACGTTCGGCTTGACACCATACGCCTCGAAGATCATCTTCGGGTACCACGCCCGGTCCTCGGTGAACCAGGTGTGGGTGACGGCGGCCTTGCCCTTGAACTTGTCGCCGGACGTCTGGCCGCTGACCACGGCGAAGGTCCAGCGCCAGTAGACGTCGCCGTTCTTGTCGGGCTTGGGCGCGACGATGACCTTCTCCAGTCGGAGCCGGTACTGGTCCTCGTCGAGCAGCGCCCGGCCACCGCCCTCCGCGTTGTGAACCTTCTTGGCAGTGGCGTTGTCGAGCTTCGGCATTGTTCCTCCATCAGTTGTCGTGCCGCTGTTCTCTGACAGGGAGTCAACCACCGGATTTGACGGCCTGTCAATATTGGGGGTGTAACCGCACCTGGTGCACATGTGAACCGGATCGGTGTCTTCCGGGTCGTGCGTCAGGCGGCATTCATGGGCACCTACCATCCGGGCGTCCTGCCAGGACGTCCACGAGTAGCCGCACCATGTCATTGCTGGCCCCGGACCTGATCATTCCTGGCCAGCATGCGGGACCCGTCCCTGACGAGCAGGCGGGGCGGGTTCTTGTCTCTCCAGATCGCCAGGTGCATGTTGGGCAGGTGGGTCCCGCAAGCAAGCTGCGGGGCCGCCCCCCGGGTCGTGGGCACGATCGCGGCAATGGCCTTGTGCGTGCATCCAGCGAACCAGTCGCAGTTTAGCTGGCGGTGGCCCTGGTCCAGGAGCACCAGCCCGCCCAGGTCGTGGCCCTCCCGGTCCTGGATCAGGAGGCACAGGGCGGGCTTACGCTCAGTCATGGCTGGAACCCGGGGGGTCGGTGACCAGCACCGACCCCTTGAACAGCGTGAATGGCGGCCCTCCCACGCTGGCTAGGAACGCCTCGAACACGGCGAGGTGCTCGTCAGTGGGGCCGGACGGCGGGTTAGGTACGTCGGCCATGCCCCGGACGATCTCGTCGCGCAGCTCACGAGGGTCGTCCCCGGGGACGCCCAGCCAGGCCCTGATCTCAGGCTCGGTCACAGCTCGTCTTCCTTCGCCTGCCGGTTCTTCCGGACCTTGAGCAGTTCACGGTACCGGATCTGGATCGGGTCCTCGCGGTAATCGATGTTGCCGTGGACGTAAGCGACCACCCGGTCCATGGTCGGGTCGACCAGGATACGAGGCAGGGCACCGAACCGGTCCTTGCCGGTCCGGCCGACCCGGGGCTTGGGGAACCCGAGGAAAACGTCGTCGCCTTCGTCGTACTGGCCGTCCGGCTGGGTCTCGATCACCAGGTCACAGTAACCGATCAGCAGGCCCTGAACCCCCGGGTTGGCGGCCGGGCTGTACATGGTCAGGCCGGTGGCCTTGTCGACGTCGGTCCGGATCTGGGCCGCGAATGCGCTGTGGCAGGGCAGGTCGGCCAGGTGGCGGATCACCCGGCCCAGCTCCTGGTTTACCGGACCGTACAGGTCCCGGGCGTCCTCGACGGCCGAGTAACGCTTGGAGCGGTCAACCTCGACATGCTGCCTGCGGCAGCGGGTGACGTACTCTTTCCACTCCTGGTCGGTGTAGTGCTCGACCCTGCGGGCCACCATGGTGGTAATCGTGTCCAGGACCGTGCCGCAGATCGCGGCCGGGTTGTCGTGGAGCAGGCCCCGCCAGTCCTCGATCATCCTGAGCAGCCGGTCCGGGTCCAGCTCGTCTACCGGCTCGATCCGCTCGACCGGCACGCCCAGGGTCCGGAGCGGCCGGGTCTTGAGACCCTTCTCCGCCCGGATCCACTTGACTGGCCCGCCCAGCTTGGCCATGTGAGCCATCGCCGTGGTCTTGCCGGAGCCGAAGTCGCCCCAGTAGACCACCTTAACGAACTCCTGCTCGTCCGCCAGCGTGGCGGGCGTCTCGTCAGCCATCAGTCCTCCTCGTGTGGGGTACCCCTCCAGGCAACCATGCCGCTTGACAGCGTGTCAACATCAGCCGGCTCCGGACATAGGTCGGCCCCGCCCAGGGGGCCGGGGAACCCTCAGGGCGGGGCCGCTTACCCGATGGAGAACAGCGAACCGATAGACGGTCCATGCGCTAGGCTTCAGCGCGAGCGACTACCACTGTATCGTGGCGCTCAATCTCCCGTCAACTGAGTAGCCCGTTCAGCGATCCGGTCCAGCATGTCCGACAAGAACATGCCCAGCTCGGACCCTCCGCAACCTAGGTTGCTTGCCTCGTCCTTGATGGCCTGGACCAGGGCCTCGGCTGTGTCCATGTCAGTGCCTCTCGAATTGCTGAACGAACCCGGTGTGGTGGAGCATGTCCCGCCAGTCCATGCCCTTACGTCCGGCCAGGCAGGCGTCGAAGAAATCGCAGTCCCACTGGCACCGGAGCGGGTCGGTCGTCCGGGGCGGGTCGATCCCCGCCTTCTCGACGAGCCGCTGCTCCATGTAGCGGGCACGGGCGGTCAGATACGCCTCGACCGCGATCTGCTGCATTTCCTTGTCGGTCCGGTGCATGTTCTCCCGGCTGAACCGCTCGTCCAGCGGGGTTGACCCGGGTTCCTTGATATCGGCCTGCAGCCGGAGGGTCCGGGCGGCCGAGTAGGTCAGGCCGAATACCCGCTTGCCGAGCTGGGTCATCGCCCACTGGTACAGGGGGAACTGGTCGTCGATCTCCAGGGCCTTCCGCTTGGGCAGGTCCTTCCCCGACTTATGGTCGACGATCCGGATACGGCCGGTGCTGCGTTCTTTGACTACCAGGTCGATCTTGACCTTGAGCCGGAACCGCGAGGGGCGGCCGGAGGGCAGCGGCAGCGCGACCTCAGCCGCGTGCTCGACCGCGAGGATCTGCCAGTCAGGGTCGGCTCCGTAGAACTGAACGTGGCCGGTGTACATCCACCAGATCAGCCCGCCAACCTCGTCGTCCAGCCCGTCCACGATCGGTGCGACCTTCTTCTTGCACCGGGCGAGGATGTCGTCGCGAGCGATCACCCCGGACCGCTGGCATGCCTGGACCTCCAGGTAATGGGCCTCCATCACCGCGTGCCAGGCCGAGCCCTTGGCGAGGGCCGAGTCGGACTTAGGCGGCTTGGACCAGCGCTGCACATAGGCCGCCTGGTGCTTGAACGAGCAGCGCCTGGCGGTGAGCAACTCGCTGTGACTTACTACGATCACTTCCGCTGCGCTCATAGCCTGGGCCTCCCACGCTCCCTACGAGTAAGTGCGGCACAGAGGGCGGCCGAGTTCGCCATTAGCTGGCGGACCTCCGCCTCAAGGTCTCCCCCGGGCCGGGCGGCCCTGACTAGCGCTCCGTCCATGGCGACAACCGATTCCATGATCAGGCGAGCCAGGGCCACCCGGGTCATTCCCTGGTAGAGCCCGAGCGTGGTGAGGACCTGCCCGATCAGGGCGTCCCTGTCCTCGTCGCTCAGGGCCTCGATCTTCCGGTCCATCGCGTCGAGGTATTCCCGGACCGGACCGGGCAGGCCCCGGCTCACTCGAAGTCCGGGCAGACGAGGCGCTCGACCGCCTGGACCTTCTCGTGGTCGAGCCACCGGACCAGCTCACTCCAGGTGAGGCGCTGGGGCGACCGGTTACCGGTGACGTACCAGTGGCCCCCGGCCCGGATCGCGGCGTACGAGTAGGTCCGGGTCCGGATCGTCCGGACGAACCGGATCACCGACCCGTCCTCTGCGTCTGACCCGTACCGCTCGTCGATCTTGTCGAGCCGGGCCAGGGTCCGGGCCGCCAGCGCGGCCAGGGCCTCGGCCTCGTCGCGGCCCAGCTCCTCCGCGATGATCCGGGCCGCGCTCTGCGGGGCCGAAGGGTAAGCTACCCCGCCCAGTCCCTCCAGCTCGGCCCATGCTCCCATGCTTCCCACGTGCGTCCTCCTCAGGTCTTGCCTGTGCGCGATCGCGGCATCGTTCAGGCGGCCGACCGGACCCCATTCGAGGTGGCCGGGACCGAACAGTGCCTCGAAGCTCAGGCCCTCGGTGTCTTCCATGTCAGGTATCTTAGCGTACCCCTTGACAGGCTGTCAACGAGCCTGCCAGGGTTGTCTCCGTGTCACTGCGGGTGATATCATAGATGGGAGGCCCAGGTGCCTCCCGAGAATAGAAAGGTACGTGGACCCCATGGCTATGTCACTTCACCAGTTCGGGGAGCTAGCGAACTGCGATTACACCACGGTCTCCCGTCTGCTATCCGGCGACCGGGCACCGTCGACCCGGCTGCTCAACCGGATAGTAGCTGCCTTCGAGCTGG
>Ga0207692_10000239_pt1 | contig 18586 bp, 21 predicted proteins | sample LARL52metaG_FD_184345 | JGI IMG/M metagenome (GOLD analysis project Ga0207692, IMG submission 184345) | Corn, switchgrass and miscanthus rhizosphere microbial communities from Kellogg Biological Station, Michigan, USA - LAR L5-2 metaG... | ecosystem: Host-associated > Plants > Roots >...
AACGGCCGATCCGGGTTTCGACATCGGCGGTTGATCGATTTCGTTACGGTCGGGGGCCCAGCACGGTGAATCTCGGAGCCGGGTGCTCCCCGTTGGTGTATGTATGGGCGCATGGCCGCGCTGATCTGGCTGATCGTCGGGATACTGCTCGTCGTCGCCGAGGTTCTCTCCGGTGACTTCGTGCTGGTCATGCTCGGCGCCGCCGCACTGGCCGCGGCCGGCGTGTCCGCACTGGGCGCCGCCGACCTGGTCAGCGTGCTCGTGTTCGCGGCGTCGTCGGTCGGCCTGATCGTCGGGGCCCGGCCTTTCGTCAAGAAGCGGCTGCAGCTCGGCTCGGGGATCAGGATGCACCACGAGGCGCTGCTCGGCGGCAAGGCCGTCGCGGTGTCACGGGTGGACGAGCACGGCGGGCAGGTGAAGATCGGCGGCGACACCTGGAGCGCGCGCACCCTCGACGGGTCCGTGGTCGAAGAAGGCGAAGCCGTCACCGTTGTCGAGATCTCGGGTGCGACCGCCGTGGTCATAGCGGCTGTGTGACCCAGAAGGATGTGAACCGAGTTGGACCCGATCACCGCTGTGGTCGTGGCCGTCATTGCGCTCTTCGTGCTGACCATCGCCATCAAGTCGGTGCTGGTCATCCCGCAGGCGCAGGCCGCCGTCATCGAACGCCTCGGCCGCTTCCGCACCACCGCGGCGCCCGGCCTGAACATCATCGTGCCGTTCATCGACAAGGTGCGGGCCCGCATCGACCTGCGCGAGCAGGTCGTGTCGTTCCCGCCGCAGCCGGTGATCACCCAGGACAACCTCACGGTGTCCATCGACACGGTCGTCTACTTCCAGGTCACCGACCCGCGCAGCGCGGTGTACGAGATCTCCAACTACATCGTCGGTGTCGAGCAGCTCACCATCACGACGCTGCGCAACCTCGTCGGCGGCATGAGCCTGGAGGAGACGCTCACCTCCCGCGACCACATCAACGGCCAGCTGCGCGGCGTGCTCGACGAGGCGACCGGCCGCTGGGGCCTGCGCGTGGCCCGCGTCGAGCTCAAGTCCATCGACCCGCCACCGTCCATTCAGGACTCGATGGAGAAGCAGATGCGCGCCGACCGCGAGAAGCGCGCCATGATCCTCACCGCCGAGGGCCAGCGGGAGTCGTCGATCAAGACCGCCGAGGGTCAGAAGCAGTCGCAGATCCTCGCCGCCGAGGGCGCCAAGCAGGCCGCCATCCTCGCCGCCGAGGCCGAGCGGCAGTCGCAGATCCTGCGCGCCCAGGGTGAACGCGCCGCCCGCTACCTGCAGGCGCAGGGCCAGGCCAAGGCCATCGAGAAGGTCTTCGGCGCGATCAAGGACGGCAAGCCGACGCCGGAGGTGCTGGCGTACCAGTACCTGCAGACGCTGCCGCAGATGGCGCAGGGCGACGCGAACAAGGTCTGGATGATCCCGTCCGACTACGGCAAGGCCCTGGAAGGGTTCGCCCGCATGCTCGGCGCGCCCGGCGACGACGGCGTCTTCCGCTACGAACCGCCTGCCGACAACGTCACGCGGCCCAAGCCGGAGGACGACGACGAGTCGATCGCCGACTGGTTCGACACCGCCCCCGACCCGAAGGTCGCCGAGGCCGTCGCCGCCGCGGAAGCGGTGGCGCGCAAGGAGGTGCCCGGCCCGCTGAGCACCCCGCGCTCGGTCGCCGCCGCCTCGCCGGTGCCGGAGCTGGAGGCCGAGCAGCCGCGGTCGCTGCACCAGCCCGACGACCAGGTCTGAGCATCCCGCGAGCGGCCCGCCCCGACCGTCGGGGCGGGCCGCTCGACTTTTTTCGCTCGACTTTTTCCGGGCGTGTGTCGATCGAACGGTGTGCTCGTTCGACCTGAGCGTGAAAGGGTCCACAACGGACCCACCTGAATTCCACTGGGGAGTGACACCACATGAAGTTCATGCTCATCTGGCGCCAGACCGAGGCCGACGCCTGGGAGCAGCTCGGCGCCATCGACTTCGAGCAGATGCTGGAGACCGTGGGCCGGTTCAACGAGGAGCTCATCGAGGCCGGTGTCCTGCTCGCCGCCGAAGGCCTCGCCCCCGCCGAGGAGGGCGTGGTCGTGGACTTCTCCGCCGAGCCGCCCGTGGTCACCGACGGCCCCTACGGCGAGACCAAGGAGCTGTTCAACGGCTTCTACCTGATCAACGTGCCCACGATCGAGGACGCCGTCGAGTGGGCCAAGCGCACCCCGCTGACCGGCCCCGGCTTCAAGACCGAGATCCGCCGCGTGCCGACCATCGACGAGTTCCCGCAGGACAACGAGTGGATCAAGAAGGAGCGGGCCTGGCGCGAGGCCAACGGCCAGCTCTGATCTGATAGCTGCCCATGAGCGACCCCACCGGACGCAAGGCCGTGGCCGCGGTGTGGCGCATCGACTCCGCCAGGATCGTCGGTGCGCTCACCCGCTACACCGGCGACTTCTCGCTCGCCGAGGACCTCGCCCAGGAAGCCCTGGCAGAGGCCCTGGTGACCTGGCCGCGCGACGGCGTGCCGGACAACCCGGCCGGGTGGTTGCTCACGGTCGGCCGGCGGCGCGCGATCGACGCGTTCCGCCGCCGCAGCACCCGTGACGAGAAGTACGCCGCCCTCGCCCACCACCTGCCCGAGGGCGGCGCGCTCACCGGCGCCACCGAACCCGGGCCCGCGCCCGACGACGTGCTGTGGGACCCCGACCAGATCGACGACGACACCCTCGCCCTGATGTTCACCTCCTGTCACCCGGTGCTGTCGCGGGAAGCGGGCGTGGCGCTGACGTTGCGCGTGGTCGGCGGTCTGACCAGCGACGAGATCGCGCGGGCGTTCCTGGTGCCGACCGCGACCGTGCAGGCCCGCATCACCCGCGCCAAGAAGACCCTCGGCGCGGCGGGCGTGCCGTTCGAGGTGCCGCCGGCCGACGAACGCCCCGCCCGCCTCGCGCAGGTGCTCAGCGTCGTCTACCTGATCTTCACCGAGGGCTCGTCGGCCAGCTCCGGTGACGAGGTCATCCGCCTGGACCTCGCCGGGGAAGCGCAACGGCTCGCGCGGATCCTGTCGCGGCTGATGCCCGACGAGCACGAGGCGCACAGCCTGCTGGCGTTGCTGGAGCTGACCGCCGCTCGCTTCCCGGCCCGTCGCGGTCCCGACGGCGAGACCGTGCTGCTGGAGGACCAGGACCGGCGCCGCTGGGACCGTTCCGCGATCGCCCGCGGTCGTGCCGCGCTGGCCAAGGCCACCGCCATCGGCCGCGGTTACGGCTACTACGGGCTGCAGGCCGCGATCGCCGAGTGCCACGCCCTGGCCCCGTCGGTGGCCGAGACCGACTGGAACCGCATCGTCGCGCTCTACGACGCGCTCGGCCGGCTCGCCCCGTCCCCGGTCGTCGCGCTCAACCGCGCGGTCGCGGTGTCCATGGCCCAGGGACCCGCCGCGGCGTTGCCGATCGTCGACGAACTGGCCGCCGGCGACGCGTTCAAGGACTCCCACCAGCTGCCCGGTGTGCGCGGCGAGCTGCTGCGCCGTCTCGGCCGCCTCGACGAGGCGCGCACCGAGTTCGAGACAGCTGTGCGGCTGTGCGGCAACGAACGCGAACGCGCCGTGCTGACCCGCAAGCTCGACGATCTCGTCGCACCCGGAAACTGAACCCGGTGGTCGTGAAAGTTCCGCGGTCAAGAGGATCGGGACGCACTGGCAGAGCTTCAGCAGCAGAAGACGCGACCTGCTCGCCGACGGCGCCGAGGACAACTGCTGACAGACCGGTGCCCGTCGTCCGGGTGACCAGTGGTGAGACCTCCGGGTGTCCGGTGCCTGTTGGACGATAGTTACATCCTGCGGCCGCGAGCCGCGTGGCCGTGACACGTTCGGTTTGTGATCAAACTCCGCTCGACCGCACGGGTGAGCGTGACGATCGTGGCCGCGATCGTCGTCGCAGGGCTCGTGCTGTACCTGATTCCCACCAGCCGAAAGGACCCGGAGCCCGGAAAACCCGGCGCCGCCAGAACCGACCTGCTGTCCGACGTGCGGCAGTTCACCGAGGGCATGTCCGCCGAGACCGGCTACACGCGGCCGACCCAGGCCGAGCGCACCGCCATCGGCACCGGCGTGCAGCGCGTCCTCGACAACGCGCCCGACGAGGCCAAGGACGTGCTCGCCGCGGTCGGCTACACCATCCGGCAGCACGTCGACACCGCCACGCAACGCACGTACCACGAGATCTCGGACAACGCCGGAAACCCCCGCGGCTGGGGGCGGATCATGATCGACACCTCGGAGAGCGCCCGCCTGGGCATCGAAGTGCCGCACCCCAAGGCCGACCAGGACAGCGAGTCGCTCGGCGTCGAGCTGTTCCGCAAGGCCCCCGGCTCGGTGCTGGTGGTGGCCGGGGCGCACCGCCGCGCCGCGGAGAACCGGGTGGCCGACATGGCGCACACGACCACGAGCGTCTTCGAGGAACTGCACGAGCTGCTGGTGCGGCGCCGGGTGCCGGTCGTGCAGCTGCACGGGTTCCAGAACGAGACCGCACCCGACAGCGATGTCGTCGTCTCCGCCGGACCGCCGCTGAGCAGCCCGTTCGCGGTGCAGACGGCCCAGCGGCTGGAGTCGGCGGGCCTGTCGGTGTGCAAGCCGTGGGTGACCGGGTGCCCCGGCCTGGAAGCGACCACCAACGTGCAGGCGAAGTACTCCGACGAGCAGAAGGCCGAGTTCGTCCACGTCGAGGTGTCCAGGGACATCCGCGACAGCCCTTCGGCACGTGACCAGGTCGCGTCCGTGCTCGCCGGGAAGAAGGGCGACCGATGAGCCGCACCCGCGTTCCCCGCGTTCCCGGTGTGCTGGCGCCCTGGCTCGTCGGGCTGATCCTGTTCTCGCTGCTGGCCGGCGGCGCGACCGCCTATCTGGCGCGCCCGCGCGACGTGTCCCCGGTGCCCCAGTCGGTGCTCGACGCCCGGCGGGAGAGCACGACCGCGGCCGCGCAGGCCGTCACGCGGTCTCTCAACGGCGGGCTGAGCAGCATGGCCGAGGTCGCCACCGTCGTCGACGAGTCGCTGAAGCAGCGCAACCGCGCGCTGCTGCTCCCGTTCCGCGCGCGGATCTGGAAGTCGCTCTACGTCCTGGACCAGACCACCAGGACCGTCGTCGCCCAGGTCGGCGAGGCCGCGCAGCCCGCGGTGCTGGGCGAACCCCTGCCCAAGGAGGCGGGCATGAAGATCGCCCAGGTCGGCACCACCCACCAGATCGTGCAGTACACGCCCGTCGGCAAACCGGCCGAGGCGAAGTACCTCCTGGTCGGGCACTACGACCCCAACCGGCTCAGCGACCTGCTCACGGTGGCGGGCGCGGAGGGCACCTGGCTGGTCGACCGGTCCGGCTCGGTGATCGTCGGCGTGGGCACCGGCACCCAGTTGCCGCAGGGCTTCGTCCCACCGGCCACCGATCCCGGCGAGAACGCCGCGGGCAGCCAGGCGCAGCGCAACGGCGACCGGATGGACGTGCTCGCCTGGGCCTCCCTGACCGGACGGGCGCCGTCGAACGGGCTGGGCTGGAGCGTGGTGTCGAACAAACCGGTCACCGACGTCGCCGTGGCCACCGACGACTCCCGGCGCCGCGCCGTCACCGTCGGCCGGGTGCTGGCGGTCCTGGTCGTGGTCGTGTTCGCGGCCCTGTTCCTGTTCGTGCAGCGGCCGATCCGGCAGCTCCGGAAGGTCAGCGGCGAGCCGGACCCCGCTGTACCCGGACCGAAGTACGGCGAGGCGGGCCGCGTCGCGCGGACGTTCGCCCAGGCCCGCACGAGCAAGGCCGACCAGCAGGCCGACGAGGAATTGGCAGAGCACCGATGACCACGCCAGAGCAGCGCCCCCGGCGTTACTTCCCGATCGCCCTCGCCGTCTGGGCACTGGGCGCCACCGCCTTCCTCGGCCTGGGCGCGGCCGTGGCGACCGCACCGTCGTCCTGGCTGGTGGAGGACATCCCGCAGAGCGTCGTGACCGAACAGCAGACGCGCACGGCACTGGCCGCCCGTCAGCTGCAACGTGCGCTGGACAGCGGCGCGTCCGACCTCAACGCCGTCGCCGCGGGCATCCGCACGCTGAATGACGTCGACACACCGAGCCGGCTGCTCACCCAGCTGGTGGCCACCCGAACCCGCTACCGCGGGGCCGCCTACGTCTCGCCGAGCGGCGTCGTGCTGGCCAAGGCCGGTGAGGACGTCGACGCGGGCGCGGTCGCCGCGTCGGACAAACCGGCGCTCGCGGCCGCCGCGCCGCAGGGCGTGTCACCGCGGGTCTTCGTCGCGGTACCGGTCACCGGTGAGCGGGCGGGCCGGATCGTCGCGGAGTTCAAACCCCAGTCGCTGATCTCGCCGCTCGCCCTGGCCGGTCCGGGCAACACGCGGCTGCTCAACGCCGACCGCCTGGTGATCGGCGCGACCTCGGGGTTCACCGCGTTCGAACCGCTGACCAGGCCGGATCTCGACCAGGCCGCCCAGTCCGCGCGCACCGCGGGAGCGGGCGCCGCCCTGCACGACGTCGACGGCCGCAGGCATCTCGTGAGCTGGGCGCCGGTGGCCACGGCCGAACAGACCCGGCAGCTCGGTCTCGTCGTGGTCACCGACCGGCCGGAGACGTCGCTGACGCTGCCGCACTCGTCGGAGCGCAACGAGCTGGTGCTGCTCGGCGTGCTCATCGCCACCTTCACCGTGGTGATCTTCGGCTGGCTCTACGTGGTCGTCATCAGCCCCCTGTGGGCACTGGCCCGCGACGCCGCGCGGATCGCGGGCGGCGACACCTCCGCCCCGGTCATCGTCCGCCGCTACGACCACCTCGGCCTCGTCGCACGCGACCTCGAACGCGTCCGGCGCGGCCTGACCGGGAGGATCTGACATGTTCTTCCTGTACACGGTCTACGCCGTGGTCCTCGGCGTGCTGCTGATCGCGGGGATCGTCGAGCAACGCCGGCACCTGCGCTGCCTGCGCAGCATCCCCGACCGCATCCTCGTCAACGGCATCCGGGGCAAGAGCTCGGTCACCCGGCTGTGCGCCGGGGCGTTGCGCGGCGGCGGGCTGACGGTCGTCGCGAAGACCACCGGCACCGCCGCCAGGTTCATCCACCCCGATGCCACCGAGGAGCCGGTGTACCGCAAGTTCGGCATCGCCAACGTGGTCGAGCAGATCGGCATCGTCCGCCGTGCCGCCGCGGCCCGCCCGGACGTGCTGGTCATGGAGTGCATGGCGGTCATGCCGCCGTTGCAGGAGGTCAACCAGACCAAGCTCATCCAGTCCACCATCGGGGTGCTCAGCAACGTCCGCGAGGACCACCTGCAGGAGATGGGACCGACCCTGCCGGACGTGGCGCGGTCGCTGTCGCGGTCCATGCCCGTCGGCGGCGTCTGCGTCACGGCCGAACGCGAGCTGCTGCACGTGCTGCAGGAGGAAGCGGACAAGCGGTCGTGCCGGCTGATCGTCGTCGACCCGGAGGACGTCACCGACGAGGAGCTGGACGGGTTCCCGTACCACTCCTTCAAGGAGAACGTCGCCATCTCGCTGGAGGTCGCCCGCCTCGCCGGGGTGCCCCGCGACCTCGCGCTGAAAGGAATGTGGGAGGCGCCGCCCGATCCCGGCGTGCTCACCGTCGAGTCCTACCGCTTCGGCGACAGCACGTTGCGGTTCGCCAACGTCTTCGCCGCCAACGATCCCAGGTCCACCGTGATGAACGTGCAACAGCTCATCGAGCGCGGCAAGATCGCGGCGCCGATCTTCACCCTGATCAACTGCCGGCCCGACCGGGTCGAACGCAACGGCCAGATGGGGGAGATCGTGCCCGAGCTGCTCACCGACAAGCTCTTCGTGATCGGCCACCCCAGCCGGTCGGCGCTGGCCAAGGTGCCACCGGGCTGGCAGGGACGGTCCTTCGACCTGGGCGGGGCGAACCGGCCGGTGGAGGAGATCCTCGACCGGATCGTCGAGCAGATCGACGGCGAGGCCTCGTTGATCGCCATCGGTAACATCCACGGCCAGGGCGAGCTGCTGCTGCACCACCTGGAGCAGGCGGTGCGCCAGTGCTGACCGCGACGTTGACGCCCGAGGTGGCGGTGCTGGCCATCGCCATCGGGCTGGTGTTCTCCCTCGGCTGCTACCTGGTGTCGAACCTCTCGCCGGGCGGGATGATCACCCCCGGCTGGCTGGGCCTGGCCCTGATCACCGACCCGCGCCGGTTGTGGATCATCGCCGGGGTCACCGTCGTGACCTACTTCGGCACGCGGCTGCTGCAACGGCTGGTGATCCTGTACGGCAAGAGGCTGTTCGCCACGGTGCTGCTGCTGGGGGTGTTCCTGCAGCTGACGATCTTCCTGTTCCTGTCGAGCGACCGGCCGTTCCTGTTCTCCCACGGCACGCTGGGCTTCATCGTGCCGGGCCTGATCGCCTACCAGTGCGTGCGGCAGCCGATCAAGGCCACGCTGATCTCGACCACCGTGGTGACGATGCTGTCCTACGTCGTGCTGCTCACCGGTGTCCTGCTCAACTTCCTGCCGCACCGGTAGCTCCACGTTCGGGTGGCGCACGCGGGGACCTTTCGTACGGTCAGAGAGTACGAAAGGCCCCCGCGTGCAGAACGGTGGCGACGGAAGGTGAACCTTAAATCCGTTAGGGCGACATCTGTGGCACTCGACCGGGCGACGCGGGAATGATGTTGTGATGATCTCGCTGCCGGCGACCGTCGCCTCCGCACTCGCCGAGGCCGACAGCGGGAACACCGACTGGCCGCAGCACTGGCAGGCCCTCACCGCGGTCTCCGTCGAACTGCAGTCGTTGCTGGTCACCGACCCCGGCCCGGAGCTGGTCGGGTTGATCGAGCAGATCGTCACGCAACTGGCCGACGGGGTGGCGGGCAGCCGAAGACACCGGGTGGAGCTGGCCGAGCTCGCGCACCGCGTCCTGGTCACCCACGCCCGCGCGTGCGCCCAGACCCGCCCCGACCCGGTGCGCCTCGCGGACTGGCTGCTCGACCTGCAGCTGCGGCACCCCGAGGCGCCCGACGTCAGCCTCGCCGACTACGCCGACGCCCTCGACGACGAGGGGCTCGCGCACTACCGGGAACGCGCGGTGGCGTTGTTCGAGCCGCTGCCGGTGATCGGGTTCGGCGAGACCGGCCGCTACGACCGCGAACGGTGGGCGTTGCTGCGCGTGATGGAGGAGCTCGCCGAGTACACCGAGGACGTCGACCTGCAGCTGCTGGTGCTGGGCAAGGACCTGTCCTCGGGCTGGCACTACCTGCAGGTCGCGACCGTGCTGCGGGACAACGGCCGTTCGGACGAGGCGCTGGAGTGGGTCGAGCGCGGGCTGCGGGCCGTGGGCGGGCGCGGGGCGGCGCCGCGGCTGATCGACCTGGCGGTGGAGGAGCACCTGCGCCGGGGTGCGCCGCAGCGGGCGGTGGCGGTGTGCCGGGACGCGTTCTTCGCCCGGCCCAACCTGGACATCTACCTCAAGGCCCGCGCGCTGGTCGTGCACACCGACGAGTGGCCGCCGCTGCGCGCGCAGCTGATCGACCACCTGGTGCGCGACGGCAGCCGCCTCGCGGTCGAGGTGTACCGGCGCATCGTCGAGGTGGAGCTGGCCCGGCGGGGCATCGAGGAGCAGGAACTCGTCGTGGAGTGGCTCGAACAGCTGCGCGGGCTGCAGCCCGACGCGTTCGCGGACTACCTGGACCACATCAAGTCGCGGCACGTGGCGGATCGTCAGCTGCTCGACGAGCTGTCCCGGCGGGGACTCTGACCGTTTCCGTTTCGGATAGTCCGTTCTCGTAATATCCTACTTCGCATGACCGAGGCCGGAGGGGATCCGGTCCGCCCACGGCCGGGCGCGCTCCAGCTGGGCGGACACCGACAGCAGCGTGCACTCGTCGTGACGGCGGCCCACGAGCTGCACCGCCAGCGGCAGGCCGGTGGACGTGCGACCGGCGGGCACCGCGGCGGCCGGGTTGCCCACGACGTTCCACAGCTGCAGGAACGACGTGTAGTGCGAGGCGGCCAGCAGCGCCGAGACGACGTTGCGGCCGTCCCACTCGCCGACGCGGATCGGCGGGCGGGTCAGCGCCGGGGTGAGCAGCACGTCGACCGAGGTGAAGATCCGGTTCGCGTACGCGGTGAGCGCGTCGTCGTCCTTCGTCGCCCACCGCACGAGCCCGCGCGGCAGGCGGCGGCCCAGCTCGCCGACGGCCCGTGTGCGCGGTTCGACCAGGTCCGGCAACTGCATGCCGTGGCGCGCCAGATGGGCGTTGTGCAGGTACCGCACGGCGAACTGGGTCGAGGCGACGACGTCGCGCATCGGCGGGTCGAGGCGCACGACGTCGTGGCCGAGGTCGGTGAGCAGCGCGGCGGTGTCCTGCACGGCGTCGCGGACCTCGTCGGCGACGCCGATGCCCGGTCCCCACGGCCGCAGCGACACCCCGATCCGCAGCCTGCCGGGATCGGTGGTGGCGGCCTCGGTGAAGCTGGTGCGCGGCGGGTGGGCGACGTGCGGGTCGCCGGGGACGGCGCCGTGGATCTGGTCGGCGACCAGCGCCCAGTCCAGCACCGTGCGGGTGATCGGCCCGGCCACGACCAGCCCGCCCCACATCTCGCGTTCCGGGGCGAGGGAGACGCGGCCGCGCTGGGGCTTGAGCCCGAACAGGCCCGTGACCGCGGACGGGATGCGGATCGAGCCCGCGCCGTCGGTGCCGATCGCCGCCGCCGCGAGCCCGGCCGCGACCGCCGCGGCGGAACCACCGCTGGAACCGCCGGGGGAGTGCGTCAGCGACCACGGGTTGCGCGTCGGTCCCGCCCAGCCGCTCTCGGTGTGGGGCCACAGGCCCAGCTCGGGCATGCGCGTGCGACCGATGACGATCGCGCCGGCCGCGCGGAGCCGTCGCACGATCGCGGAGTCCGCCGGCTCGGGCGTGCGGGCGGCGTTGGTGCCCTTCGTCGTGGGCAGGCCCTCGATCGCGATGTCCTCCTTGACCGCGATCGGCACGCCCAGCAGCGGCAGGTCCTCCCCGCGCGCCCGGCGCTCGTCGGCCCGCTCGGCCTGCGCCAGCGCCTGTTCGGCGAAGACCAGGCGGAACGCGTTGAGCCGCGGGTCGAGGCGCTCGATGCGGTCCAGGTGCCCGGTGACGAGCTCGCGGGCGGTCACCTCGCCGGACCGCACGGCCCGGGCCTGCCTCGCGACCCCGGCGAAACACAGCTCCGTCAGCTCCATGGACCGACCCTAAGCGCCGACCGGTGATCTACGGAATGGGAGCAGCACGCATGAGAGTCCTCGCGATGACCACCGCCGTCCTCATCGCCCTGGCCGCGGTGGTGACACCCGCACAGGCCGCGACCATCAGCCGGGCGGACCTGATCGCCCGTGCGAAGATGTGGCTGACCGCGAACAACGGCGGCCCTGTGCCGTACAGCCAAAGCAGCTTCTGGGGCTCGGAGGGCTACCGGCAGGACTGCTCCGGTTACGTGTCGATGGCCGCCAAGCTCGGCGCGCCCGGCCAGCGCATCGTCGAGCTCTACGACACCTACTCCACCGCGATCTCCGCGAAGGGCCTGCAGTGGGGCGACATCGTCGTCGACCCCAACGGCACCGACGGGTACTACCCGCGCAAGCTCAGGAACGTCACCGGCTGAGACCTCCCGTGACGGCCGGTGGGCCCGAGGTTGAACGCGGCGTTGAACTCCACCACTGTCCGATGTAATGACCGGGGTCACATTATCGAGTCATGTCCACTCTCTCGCGCTGGCTCACAGCGACGTCCTCTGTCCTGACCGTGGCGGCGGTGACGCTGGGCAGGCGCCGCCTGACGCTGCACCACGACACCGAGGTCGCCACATCGCGAACAGAGCACACACCGCTGCAGGACATCCGCGACCGGCTCCTCGCGGCGGAGGCCGACGTGCGGCTGAGCGGGCTGCGGGACTGGGTCGAGTACGGCGAGCGGTGCGTGCAGCACCGGCAGCCCGCGCTGGACGTGCTGTGCGAGGCGCTGCGGGAGCTGCCGTGGCCCGGCACGGAGGTCGACCAGCGGTGGCGGATGGTCCTGCAGGCCAGCCTCACCGCGCACCTGCGGCCGGGCCCGGGGTTCTGGCTGGGCGGCGAGCTGGACCTGCGCGGCACGACGCTGGTGGACTTCGACCTGTCGCACTGCCGGCTGGGCGGCGCGCGGTTCGGCCGCACCCGGTTCCTGGGTGACACGCGGTTCGACCAGACGACGTTCCTCGGCGAGTTCGACGCCCGTGGCGCGTTCTTCGGCCGGCACGTGCTGTTCACGCAGTCGGTGTTCGCCCGCGGCCTGTGCCTGCGCGGTGCCACGGTGTGCGGCAACGGCGAGCTCGCGGGCATCCACGTGGCCGGTCCGGTGACGGTGCGCGGCACCCGGTTCTCCGGCCGGGCGGACTTCACATGTGCCCGGTTCGGCTCGGACGTGGACTGCTCCGGTGTGCGTTTCGGCGGCCGCGCGCTGTTCCGCCGTGCCTGGTTCGCCGGTGCCGTGACGTTCGCGGACACGTGGTTCCGCGGCCGGGAGGACTTCGTGGACGCCGCGTTCGGCGGGGAGTCGTCGTTCGCGAACACCCGGTTCGGGCACCGGGTTCACGCCGACTGACGGCTGCGGTGGTTGGCCACCGCGACCCGGTTCGCGCACTTCGTCGAACAGAAGCGGCGGCGGCCGTTGCGGCTGGTGTCGACGAACACCGTGCCGCAGCCCTCGCGGTCGCACCGGCCGATGCGCCGGGCGTCCTCGCAGAACAGCGCCGCCATGCCCGCGGCCGTGTACGCCTTGACCCGGACGTCGGTGGGCGCGTCCTCGCGCGCGTAGTGCAGGTGCGGTGCGCGGCCGTCGTGGGTGGAGATGTAGTGCGTGGTCGACGACTCGGCCAGCAACTCGTTGAGCAGCTCCACGGTGGGGTGCGCGAACACCCGTCGCAGACGCTCGACCCAGTCTCTCACGTCACGTTCCTGGCGGGCGTCGAGCGAGCCCAGCGGCTTGTAGTCCGACGCTTTCAGCACGTCGATCAGGGGTGTGGCCGGGTCGGCGTTGACCAGCTTCGCGGCCAGTTCCGCGGCCGCTCCGCCGTAAGGGTTGAAATGCACTAGACCATGACACCAGGCTGGGGTGCGTGATCACCACCTGCCCCGCCTGCTCCTGGCCCTGCTCGTCCGCCGTCTCCTCGCACGGCCCGGTGTCCTACGTGCGCTGCGTCTGCGGCCTGTTCCTGGTCGTGGAACGCGGGGCGGTCACCGCGACCGCCGGGACCAGCACGTTCGCCCCGGTTCACCACACCCGTGGTGATCTTGCTAGTGTCCCGGACCGTGAGCCGTCGTGATCTTCTGTGCGACACCGCGATCCAGATCCTCGCGGTGGACGGCGGCCGGGGACTGACCCACCGCGCGATCGACCGCGAAGCCGGTGTCCCCATCGGCACCACCAAGAACTACTTCCCGACCCGGGAGTCGATCCTCGAAGCCTGCGCGGCCCGCATGACCTCCCTGCACCGCGCCGCCGTGGATCGCCTGCGCGAGACCACCCCGGCCGACATCTCCGCCTCCGACGTGGCCGAGCTGTACCCGGCGCTGCTGCGCCGCGCGGTGGCCGACGACCCGACCCAGATGCTCGCGATGGTGGAGCTGTACCTGGAGGCGGTGCGGCGGCCGGGTGTGCGCGAGGCGCTGTCGGGCATGGTGCTGGCCAACGCCGAGGCGGGCGCGGCGCTGCAGCAGGCGGCCGGGCTGCCCTCGACCGTGCGCGACACGGGACTGCTCGACGCCTACTTCCTGGGTGTGGCGATCTCGCTGCTGGCGCTGCCGGTGGACACGCTGCAGACCGTGGGCCTGGACGACCCGTACGCGCTGGGCATCGGCGTGTTCTCCGCGACCGTGCCCAACGCCGGCCGGTCACCGGAACAGCGATCAGCGGAATCAGGCTGATCACCGTCCGGACAACGCCGCGATCAGCGCTTCGTAGGTCTGCTCGGGGTCGTGCCCGACCGTGTCGATCACGGTGGAGTCGGGGGTGAGGTAGGCGGCGAGGCGGTCGTGGATCCGCCGGATCGCCCCGGCGCCGCCGAGTGCTTCGACGGCGGGGTCGAGGTGGTGCCCGCGCCGCCGGAACCGGCCGATCGTGGTCTCGGGCGGGGCGAGCAGCACGAACTCGGCGTAGTCCGCGCCGGCTTGCGCGGCGGTGTTGGCGAAGCGGGCGCGCTGGCCGCGGTCGGTGACCAGCTGGGGCATGACCACGTCGTGACCGGACGACAGGTGGGTGCGGGCCATGGCCAGGGCGAGTGGCCGGACGAGCGCGACGGTGCCGGGGAAGTCGTCCTGCCAGCCGCCGACGAGCCGGACGATCTCGTCGGCGTCGAGGTCGAGGGTCGCGGGGTGGTCGGTGACGTAGCGGGCGGCGATGGTGGACTTGCCGACCCCGGTGGGGCCGTTGAGGTGGATCAGCCTGGGCACCACCCCGATTGTGCGCCACCGGTGCGGCGCCTTCAGCCGGAGACGCGTACCAGCTCGTCGATCGCCGTCGCGACCAGCGCGACCGTGACGTCGGGGAACTGCCCGCAGCTCGCGGGCCGCGCCGGCACGGTCTGCTCGGTCAGGGTCACGCGCCACTCGCGGCCGTCGGCGTGCCGCACGGTCGCCGAGTCGGCGGTCTCGCCGACCACGGTCAGCACGTCGCGGGTCTCGCCGAGCCGGGCGCGCACCGCGACCTCGGCGACCTGGCCTCGCGGGGTGAAGCAGGACCGTCCGCGGCACCGGTCGGCCGCGATGCCGTCGGTGATCACGCGTTCGGCCAGCTGGTGGTCGAGCCGTCCGTACAGGTGGCCGGTGGGCAGCAGGATTCCGGTGGGCGCGAAGCGGTGGCCGCCGGTGTGGGTGCACTCCCAGAGGTTGAGCGCGGTGGCGATCGGCCGGCCGTACAGGGCGCAGCAGACGTCGCGTTTGCTGTTGGTGCACACCAGCAGCAGCGGTGTGGTCACGGGCGTGCCGAACGCGGTCGAACGGCCTTGGCCCAGGGCGGCGAAGTCGAGTTCGAGGACTTCCTCCGGCGCGGTGAGGTCGGCCTGCTCCAGCCACGAGGCGCCGGGCGTGGTCGAGGCCAGGTAGAGGCGGCGGCCGGCATCGACGTGGGTGTCGGCGTGCTTGCCGGGGCGGCGGATGAGCAGGACGCGCACACCGGTGCCGGCGGCGCGGCGGGTGAGCTCGGCGCCGAGCTCGGGGTCGAGGTGGCTCTGCACGACGGCGTCACGGCCCCACGGACCCGGCTGTTCCAGGCACAGCCAGGCCGTCGCGGTCGCGGCGGTGCCGGCCAGCGGTTCGCCCGCGACAGCGGAGAGCGTCGAGCACCTCATCTGCACACTCTATACGGCTGTTCGGGTGAGGACTAAGGGCATCCTTACTTCACCTTGTGGGTGACTTCCGCATCTGGCTTCACCGCGGCGGCCGAGCCGAAACTCCGGTCAGTCACGGGCCTCCAGCTGGGCGATCCGTTGCCGCAGCGCGGTCCGCAGGCGGGCGCGATAGCCGATGAACAGCTTGTTCGCCAGGTACGGCGCCCAGTTGCCCTGCTCGGCGATGTTGTGGACGCGGTGCACCAGCAGCGCGCCCTCGGGATGGGGGTGCAGCGAGTCCTCGCCGCGGTACCACCAGTCGCCCCAGTAGGCGATCACGCCCCGGTCGCGGTCGACGAGCCGGTGCGACCCGGACTCACCGGCGTCGGCGAACAGGCGTTCCCGCACGTCCTCCAGCGGCGCGTGCACGACGCCGGAGACCTCGAACAGCAGTCTCATCGGTGTTTGTCCTCCCAGTCGGCATACCCGCCGACGGTGCCGTCGCGGGTGGCGGTGGCGAACCACGTGAGCCAGGCGCGTTCGGCGCGCAGCATGGCCATGCGGTAGTCGAGCTCGATCCACGCGAGCTGCGGCAGGCCCAGGCCGGCGAGCTTCTCCAGCAGCACGGCCAGCGCGGTTAGCTGCTCGCCGAGCGCGTCGAGCCGCTGGTCGACCACGCTCAGCGCCTCCTGCGGGGACATCAGGCCGACCAGGGAGATGCCGGCCTCGAACCGCGAGTACTCCCTGGCGGGCACGGAGATCAGCTCGCGCAGCCAGCTGTGCAGCTCGTCGGTGCCGGCGTCGGTGATCGCGTAGACGGTGCGCGCGGGACGGTTGCCTGCCTTCTGCGTGGCGCTCGCGGTGATCAGCTCGTGGCGGCGCAGCGACTCGACGACGGTGTAGAGGGAGCCGTAGTTGAGCTTGATGACCTGTTCCTGGTGGCGTGCCCGCATGGTCTGCGCCATCTCGTAGGGGTGCATGGGCCGCTCCGCGAGCAGGGCCAGCACGGCCAGCGCCAGGGGGTTCGTCCGCTTGAAGGTCATATCCGCTCCCGTATATCCGGTGCCGAGTATACGGGTTAGGGTGGCCGTTATGACAACGGTGATCACCGGGGGAAGCCGGGGTATCGGTGCCGCGACGGCGCGCAGGCTCGTGCGCGACGGGCACCGGGTCGTGATCAGCTACCACCAGGCCGCCGACGAGGCGCGCGCACTGGAGAAGGAGCTCGGGGTTCTCGCCGTGCAGGCCGACACGGCCGACGAGGACGACGTGGCGCGGTTGTTCGACGAGGCAGGCGACGACATCACCGGCGTGGTCAACAACGCCGGCATCACCTCGCCGTCCGGTCCGCTGGCGCAGCTGCGCACGGAGGACCTGCGGCGGGTGGTGGACGTGAACGTGATCGGCGCGTTCTTCGTGGCCCGCGAGGCGGCACGCCGGATGACCCGCGGGGCGATCGTGAACGTGTCGTCGGGCGCGGCGACGCTGGGCAGCCCGGGCGAGTACGTGCACTACGCCGCCACGAAGGCCGCCGTGGACGCGTTGACGATCGGGCTGGGCAAGGAGCTGGCCCCGCGCGGGATCCGGGTCAACTGCGTGCAACCGGGCACCATCCGCACCGACATCCACCAGCTGTCGGGCCAGCCCGACCGCCCGGAACGGGTCGCGGGACGGGTGCCGATGGGCAGGGCCGGTGAGGCCGAGGAGATCGCGAACGCCATCGCGTGGCTGCTGTCGGACGCGGCCTCCTACGCCACCGGCGCGATCCTGCGCGTCACCGGCGGCACATGAGCCACGGACTTTCGCCTCTGCGGGCACCACGCGGCCGCCCCTAAGCTTCTCCGTCATGTCCGCGCCCACGCTCACCGACTTCGTGCTCGCCAACACGACCCTCACACCGGTGCCGCTGGTGCCCGAGGTGCTCCTGCACAGCGCGGCCGAGGCGATGGACCTGTGGGAGCTCACCGACCACGACCAGCCGCCGTTCTGGGCGTTCCCGTGGGCGGGCGGCCAGGCGCTGGCCCGGCACCTGCTCGACCACCCCGGCCTGGTGCGCGACCGGAAGGTCTTCGACCTCGCCTGCGGCTCGGGCCTGGTGGCGATCGCCGCGGCGCTGGCGGGCGCGGACGCGGTGACCGCCAACGACATCGACCCCCTGGCCCTGGCCGCGGTGGAGCTCAACGCCGCGGTCAACGGCGTCGCGGTCCGCACGGTGCCCGGCGACCAGCTCGACACCGACGCCCACGGCGCCGACGTGGTGCTGGCCGGCGACGTCTTCTACGACGCGGAGATCACCGCGCTGGTGCTGCCGTTCCTGACCAGGGCCGCCGCGCGGGGCGCCCTGGTGCTGCTGGGCGACCCGGACCGCGCGCACCTGCCGCGCGACCGGTTCACCGCCCAGGCCCGCTACGAGGTGCCGGTGCCGCTCACGCTGGAGAGCACCGAGACCCGCAGCGCCACCGTCTGGCGGGCTTAGGCCGGGTCCTGGCCGATCGTGATGGCGTCGAGCTTGGCCCGCAGGTACTCGCCGCCGCCGACCTCGGGGTAGCGGCCGTCGAGCGACACGATCCGCGCGTCGGCGTCGGTGTTGTAGAAGAAGATCAGCGACACGAGGTCCTCGTCGGGAGCCGAGGCGTCCGGCGGCAGCACGCGGTGCGGGGTGGAGCGCCAGCGGTCCGACACCCACCGCGCCATCAGGTCGCCGATGTTGACGGTGAACGCGGCGGGGTCGAACGGCGCGTCCTGCCACACCCCGGCCGCGCTGCGGACCTGCAGGCCGCCGACGCCGTGCTGGCGGTCCAGGATCGTGACCGTGCCGAAGTCGGTGTGCTCGCCGATGCGGAACTGGCCCGGACCGGCCGCCCCGACCTGCCGAAGCGGCGGGTAGTGGTTGACGTTGAGCGTGAACGACGGCGTGCGCGTGTACCGGGTGAACAGGTCCTGCGGCGCGCCGAGCGCCACGGCGAAGATCGTCAGCAGCTCGTCGGCCAGCACCCGCATGCACCGCACGTACTCCGTCACCGCCACCTCCAGGCCCGGCACCTCGGCGGGGAAGACGTTGGGGCGGAAGAAGAACGGGTCACCACCCGCCGGATCGTCCGAACCGAACCCCAGCGTCTCCTTCAGATCCGGCGGCGCCGTGCCGCCGTCGGCGCGACCGGTGGCCTGCGCGTCGGGCGGCATCCAGCCGCGGCCGCCGGTGCGCACCGCGTAAGGCCGCTTGTCCCGCGTGGACA
>Ga0207692_10000245_pt1 | contig 18466 bp, 33 predicted proteins | sample LARL52metaG_FD_184345 | JGI IMG/M metagenome (GOLD analysis project Ga0207692, IMG submission 184345) | Corn, switchgrass and miscanthus rhizosphere microbial communities from Kellogg Biological Station, Michigan, USA - LAR L5-2 metaG... | ecosystem: Host-associated > Plants > Roots >...
GGTACAGGGGTGGAGGCGCGTGAGCTCCCCAACACCCACAGTAAAGGGGCCGACCATTCCAGTCGACCCCATTCACGCCATCTCCATTTTACAAATTTAAACCGTGAAGCGCTGGGAGGGTATAAGCTGCGAGGATAAGCTTTTCGTGAGTGTCCTTATCCTCAACCATAATGCAATTCTGATTCACCATCACCACACGATATTGTGATTCTTTGATGTTTTCCAGAATGCATGCAATGTTACTTACGTGATTGTTGATTTCCATTGTCATTTGTTTTCTGTGAAGTAGTCCAATGTCCATTCGAGGTCCTGCACGTAGCGTCGCAAGTCTTTCTCAAGTTGCAAGAAGGTATTCCATTTGACGCTTCCGATTGGTTCTGATCGCCGGAGGAGGGAGTAGCGTACTATTTTTATTTTGCTTTGTTTGATGTCCAGTGTGATGCTTTCGATGAGCGTCGTGTCATTCATGCTGTAAGCTTATCAAGTAAATGCCCCGGGCGCAAGTCCCGGGGCTGGTTTACTTATTCGTCTTTGGCTTTTTGTATACGTAGTTTTCGCTGGTTTTGACTCGTCCCGGGCATTGGAATAGTACTTCTCCGCTTCCCCATACGTGTGGGGTGTGTGCGTGAAGGTTAGGACATTTCTTGTAAGTCATTTTCACCAGGCTCCGTCGTGCCCCCAGGTTCCGTCGTTGACGGCTTTACGGATGATCTTTCGTTCTTTCCGATCTGCTCGTGGCAGCTTTTCGAGCATTTTCTTTTTCTCGGCTTCCCGTATCTGCAGGAGCCGAAACGCGTCTTTGTCATTCATGATGCTAGTCTATCATAGTAAAACCCCGGAAGCAAAGCTTCCGGGGTCTTTTTCACTTTACTTCTGTTGGTGGTTGTTTGAGCAGTCTGGCGATGGGTCCGTGTTTGTGAACGGTTACGGCCTCTTCTACGTGTCCGGAGCTTCCACCTTTGTGGGTGGCGTGTCCTAACTGCCGAACTCGTTCCTTGGCTTCTTTTTCACTCTTTTTCATTACGCCGCCGTTTGATTCGGTTGAAGAGGGTAGCTTCCGGGATGAGCTGCTCTTGTTGTTTCTTAATCTCGTTTTCAAGAGCCTGTCGCTTGTACTTTTCGATGAGAGCCTTTACCGCTTTCGGCTCACTTCTTTTCATCCTTGCCCTTTTCCCGGTGCTTGCCCTCGTAGCCGGGCGTACCCTTGTCGCGCTTGCTCTTTCCGGTGTTGGTTTGCATGGTGCTCTTGTCGCTGCTGTGAGCGTTGTGCTGTCCCATAACCAACATCATACACGACTAAGGCTTTTTGGTCAACCCATCAATCTTGGATTCGATGTCAGCCTCGACGCTGGAAAGCTGTCCACGCGAGTCGGAGTACTTCAGCCACGTACTCGCCGGGAGGTTACGATCGGGATCGTTGGGGGCGTACGGGTCCTGAATCTTCTTAGCCCATACGTCGTCGGCGATACCGTTGAACTGATCGACGAGCCATGCCTTGTCGGTTGCGCTGAGCATGAACCATTCTCCTGTATCGTTCTGTCCGGTGTGATCGTGACGTGCGGAAAAGTGTGCGTGGTTCCTGTGAGGATCAGACCCGTTGTAGTCACGGGCTTTGTAACCGTTGTGACGCTCGTAGATCTTCCCGTTACGGATGATGTATTCCAGCCGGTCCTCATCACCATTCTGACACTTGGCAATGATGTCATTGACATAAGTGTCAAGTGTATAGCCAGCAGGCCAAGGGCCGGAACTGTCAATGTCAATGGCGAGTACCCGACCCTGCGAGTCAGGGTTGTGATCTGATGTCTCGTTTTGATGCTTGGCGTCACCGATCCAGCCATCAGCACCCTTATCACGGTTAGGTGCTTCCTTATTGAATTCGGCGCGAAGCGTTACGAGACATGGAATAAGGTAAGGCGAGGTCATGCTTATCCTTTCCATGGTTGGTGGTCCATGCCGACTGTAACGGCTGCAACGGGTAAGAGGGCTAGCAGGCCCGGGATCCTCAACTCCGTCTTTCCATCCCACCTGAACCATCGTGGGCGCAGTTTTGAATTTCACTTCGGTTAAGAGATGAGCATGTCTACCTATTTCACGGCACCAAACCAGCGCAGACTCTCATCCCTATTCCCTACCGATCAGGGTACCACACGATCCACCACAGTAGTACCCCGGTTCGGCGCCGCATACGTCGACACCGCAGTCACAATAGCCGCGATGATCGTCAAAGCAGTATGCCACGTACCCGTAACCGGAATAACCTGCAAACCCAAAAGTGCCGTAACCACAGCACCGAACAAGCTAACCCAAGCCTTAGTAGCCGGACCAAGCATTGTCATACCCTCCCTCAGAGGTTGTTGTCCTTCTCGTACTGCGCCCACTCCGACAGCGGAACCCGGTGCTCCTTCTCCCCCTGCACACCCGCCGAATCCACATACCGCTGCTTGTAAACAATCATCGGCTGTTCGTCGTCCTCCGGACGGGAATCCCTGGCGGGGTCATTCTTGGGGACGTCGGTGACATCGGTCGACTGCGACGGGGTGACCTCGTCAGCCTTCACATCACCGTTGTCGTACTGAGTGGTGTTGTCTTTACGCGTGGTGCTCATTTGTTGCCTTCCTTTTCTAGATGGTATTCGAGGTGTTTACGTACAGATTGTTCGGTGCGGTCTACGGCGTCTCGGAGTCGGGAAACCTCGTCAACGAGGAATGTAAGCTTCTTATCCACTCCTCCAGCGAATCCGTTTGAGACGTTGACGGTGTTCTTACGCGCCGCTTCCGCTTTAGCCTGTGCTTCATCTGCCTTTTCCGCTGCCTCTCTGGCCGCATTCTTGGACTTTATGACTTGCACGAGAACCGTTGCCACAGCGCCAAACAGTGCAGTAAAGAAGGTTAGAGCAATGGCGCTGATTCCATTGTCGTTTATAAGCTCTGGTGCTGACATAAACACAACTCTAACCTCCCTTTACAACTTAGTCAATCGCACGCGCGATTTGAACTGTATTGGTAGAAGTAAGTGATAGCGTACCCCCAGAGTTTTGATATGCGCCCACATTCAACTTGTCACCTACCACACACCCAGGAACGGGAATGGTAAGCGAAACCGGCGTATTGAAACCGGTCAGCGCAGGCAGTGTAAAAGCAAAGTAGGATGAGCCATTCTTGACAATACGAACCTGACGGAACCCGGTAGCATTCGTCGCATAGTTCAAGTTGATGATACATTCATAGTCACCGGCAACCTTGATGGTGAAGTCAGTTCCGCTGAGACTGGCCATACCAAATGGGTCGCTCAGAACCAATGATGTAGAAAGATTCACCACCGTGTTGTTAGGCACTGGGGTGATAACATTTGCTACTACATACTGCAAATTGACGAGACAGCGTGGTCGGTTGATGGTTACCTTGCTGATAGCAGAGGGAAGGTTGTATCCGATGGTAACCGATGCAGCGTTGATATTCATGGTGGTGTCATTGATGCCACCACCTTCTACCGTGTCTCCCGTCATGAAAATACTTGACGCGTAGTTGTGTCCTGGCGAATTGATGAGAAGTTGTCCGTAGTGCGGTGGACCTGTGATAGCGGTAGCCGTAATCTGTCCATAACCTGATACAGGAAGCTGGCCGTCAGAATAACTTCCCGGGTTCATAGTTATCGTGGCTGTGGTCTCACCTGGCACGAGAGTCGAATCGGTGTAAATCTTGACGTTGTTGCCAAGACTACCTTCAACGTCTACAGTTCCACGAACTGTAACGTTGTTAAGTTCGGCATTTCCATCTCGGTCAAGGTTCCAACCTGAACTGCTAGGTACAAAGTTTGGTGACTTCAAAGCTGGGAAGATGAGGCTTCCGTCGGATGCGGCGATGGGATCAGACCACGTAATACTGTCGGATCCCATTTCGCTAAAAGAGATTTGTTTGCCGCTGAACGTTGCGGTAGCGGTGGCACCGGCGTCACCTCCAGTCCACACCACATACAGGATAGTTCCATCCTGGACGAAGATCTGCCCTGTGGCGAGTCCGCCGGTAGAACCGGAAACGATAGTGCCGAGAGCATTGGTGGGACTGACGCTGCCCTTGTAGAACGTAACCGTTGCTTGCTTGACAGAAGTTGACACGCTCACGTACAGGCGAGAAATACTAACGGTAGAACCGTTAGGTTGAAAAGCTATCTGACCACTACCGTTACTGTCCAGGACGACAGTAGCGGGATAGTTTTCGAAGGTCTTGGGAAGGTTGGGCACTGAGAGCCTTTCTAGCCGTTGAACCGTACGTAGACGGGTTGAGTCTTGCGAAACGTGGAAATCTTACTGTAGCCGATGCCTGAGCGTACGGAACGGGCTGAATAGAATTCGTCGGCACCGGTTATCACACCCATGTGGCCGCTGAGTCCGCCAGAGCCAGCAGGCCAGAGAACAATATCGCCAACACCTTGCCCGGAACCGATACGGGCGAAACCTTTAGCAGACAGCACGTTCTCAGTGGTGAACCGTGGACCGGAGAAACCGGCGTGTTGCGCTGCCCGCCACATCAGTCCAGAGCAGTCGTAGTAGTCAGGCCCGGTTGCCGTGAACCGGTAGCCTTTCGCTTTCGAGCCGAGGTCTACGGCTGCTTTGGCGAGGGTGCTACGGACGACTCCTTGCGCGCCTGACGTGACGAGCCCCGCAATGGGTGTGGTGGCATTCGGGATTCCCATGTCGGCGACGTTGGCGTCGCCGGTGCGGGAGAACACTTCGGCCAGACCTTTGTAGTCCCCGCGTGTGATGGCGAGGAAAGCATCCGAAAGGTCACCGCTGATGTTCAATACCCGACCGGCGACAACCTGCCTGCCGATGATGATGGCGGCGAGAATCAACAGCCAAGCAATCGTTGACATCACACCACCTTATTCTTGACCGTATTCAAAGCCTGCTTACCCTGCTTCGACTGCACGATGAGCAAAGCCAAACCGCCCAACAGAAGCAGTAGTGCCACACCGATACCAATACTGTTGGCCAACCCTTTGAAAATATTGGCGCCAACAGCATTCAGAGCAGCAGTCACCCCCGAGAATCCTACGCCTATCGCACTGGCCGAGTCAGCAGGAGCGTCCGTGCTTACCGGGGTCAAATCGGTAGCGGGCGCAACACTCGGATCCATATGCTTCAAATACGCGCCATTCTTGTATGTGGTCCAAGCATTCAAACCTTGATTCTTGTAGACCACATACGCGGCATGCGCATTGGTGGCGGGATCAAACAGCTGGTCATTGTTGGAGATGCCGAACATGACACGCCGTTGTGCACCCATGGATCCGAGCATATTGATCTGCCACAGACCATAAGAGTTGTCCGGTGGGGTACTGTTGTGAGAATTGGTGTTACCACCACTTTCCGCAAAAGCAATACCCACCATGTCGTCGAGCACGGTTCCAGTGAATCCGGCATTTTTTGCGTAGGCTTTGATCTGTGCTGCGGAAAGCATGGCCATGATTTAGCCTACCCGAACCTTAGCGCCTTTAGACCACGACGAACGAGTCACGTTGTTAAGCGCGTTGATCTGAAGCTCAGTAATACCATTCTTCTGCGCGACAGTTGCATTGCTCATGGTGTACGGCACAACATAGTATTTCGGCGGCGCGTACGCGGGAATGTAAACTTTGGTGCCGACAGCAAACGGACCGTCGTTGCCAAGCTTATTGATGTTCGCACCCTGCACAAGGTCAAGCGTAGCCTGATCATTGTGACCGTAATACAGCAGAGCAAGCTTGCTGTACGTATTATCGTCAGAGCCGGTAACCGTGTGATAGCCGGGAAGCGTAGGAATCTTCGTGGGAGCTTTCGCGCCTACCAAACCGCCGGAAGCAACACCATCCGGCGGTGGACCATCCTGCTTGATCCAAGCGTTGATCCACTGGTCCTCGTCATAACTACGGTCCTGTCCCTCAACATACTTGGTGAGGGCAGCATTAGCTTGCGTTCCGGCAACATCCTTATTGGTGCCAAGCCATACGACACCTTCCCGGACCCAATCATCATTGGTCTTGACCGTTGTCGTTGTTGCGGCCGTCGGACCAAGCTGCTGTACGACAACGGTACCGTCGCCGTCTGGGTTCAAACTATCGTACGGGTTAGCGGTGGGTGCTACTGCGTCCGTCGTGTCGGTAGGAGTCGTCGTATCCTTTGTGGTGGGTTTCATTTTGTAGGCGACAACGGCGAGGATGATGACGGCTGCTCCCGCAATATAGATTGCGGGAACACCCAACACCTTCTTATGCGCGATCTCACTGAAGTTGGCCATTACTGCTGACCACCATTCCACCACGTGTTATACAAAGCAGACTGAGCAGCGTTACGGGAGGCAACCTTACCGTACGCGGCAATGTTACCTTCAATAGCGTGATCCTGTCCGGGCGGAACAGTCATGTAGTCGGTAGCCGTTTCCTGCACGTTACGCGGAGTACGAACAAAATAGGTGTTACCCATTTTGTGGTTAGGATCGGCCAGATCGTAAACCGGTTCAATACCCACCGCATACGACAGATTCTTATGAGTCTCTCCGGCAAGCTCACGTGCAGCCGCAGTACCAGACGTGGAAACCTGACGATTCACCATCTGGTTTGACTCATTCTGCTCAGAAACAATACCGTCTTGAGGGACGGCACGCTGACCTTCCGACCACTTCGAAGCAAGCTGACGCGAAGCCAAACCCAGATTCGGGTTTGAGTCCGTTTCTACTTCCTGCATTTCCGGTTGGTCATCCATCATCGCCGGAGGAGCATCATACTCAACCGGCGTGGCAGTATTTCTCACTGTCTTCTCATCGGCCGGAACACCGATAGTATTCAGGTGACCCATAAACAGACTAGTCACTGTATCTCCCTCCTTTACTTCGCCAGGGATTCCCGCCCCGGAGGGGCTACTTGGTTACGGGGGAGACGGCGGCCTTGATGGAGTTACTGAATCCGCCGAGGAGAGAGGTGAGAACCTGAGCAGTGTTGGAGCGCTTTGACACCACTACCGCGAGACCGGCAAGTCCCACGATGGCGATGAGAACGCCAAGACCCTTGTCAACCATGGTTATTTCTTAGCCTTTCGGACTTGATTGGTGGCTGCCATTACGGCGGTAAGAAGGAGCAGGAGTCCAACGGCGTGAACGAGTGGCGCAACACGGGAACCTGCGGTAGCGGACGCGACGATCACAAGTACCACAGTTCCGAGTAAAGCTTTCACGCCGTTGGACGGCCATTTCTTTTCCGCAATAGCACCACCCGCGATGGCGACACCGCCAGCGGCGAGGTAGGGCAATTCCGGACTCATGTTATGACTACCGGGCGGCGATGCGCTTGACGAAACCGAGAACGAACAGGCCCGCGATAGCGGCCAGGAGGTATCGGTTGTTGAGCGCATTCACAATCTTGTTCATGGATCTACCTTTCGTGTCAGACGTTGTGGGAGCGGAGAGAGAAAGCAATAAGGAACAGGAGAATCCACGCGCCTACAACAATCGCGATGGCATCCATGAGGGCAACGTCACCGACGCTACCCTTACTCGCGGCATTCTTAGGGCCAACCGGCTCACGCGTAAACGTGGCCGGGCTACCCTGCCGCTCAGGTTCAGTACCAAAAGGCATTTTTACCTTCGTTTCTTAGAGAAGCTCATTGTGCATTGTCGCCAGACCTAGACGAGAGCACTGGGAGCGTAGAAGGCGGCAGCGTCCTTAACCTGCGCGAGCAGGGTGATGATTTCCAGAGTGGTCGCCGAAGCGCCAGGAGTAATCTTGAACTGAAGCAGCGAACCGACACGCGTCGCCAGCCACGAATCCCGACCGCCCGAGTAGGCGCCGAACGGCCACACGACCACACCACGGTCAAGACCCGGCAGAGTACCGGCCGAAAGCGGAGCGTACGACGTGGTGAGGTCAGTACCGATGTAGCCGTAGGCGCGACGCAGCATGTCGAAGTGCTCTTCAACCGGAATGCCCTCGTCGATAGCATTGTTGTCGAGGAGCAGGCCAAGGTTGCTGGAAGCGGTGACAGCGGTACGGGTACCAGAGGCACGCGAAACCGCAATCATGCCCTTGATAAGGCCGCCACGGTTGGTGACGGAAACGGTGTTCTCCGCCGAGGCGGAAACCGTCTGAGTCTCATACCGGGTCTCAACATAGTCGCCGAAACCAACCGGCTGAGTCATAGCGGCGACACCGCCAACCGTCGAACCAACCGGCGCCCAGTAATACTGCGCAACACGAACCGCGAGAGTACCGGCGGTGATGGTACCGGCAAACGCGTTGGTGATGGCCGCAGCATCAATCTTCAGCTGAAGAGAGGCATTCGAGTCGAGGTTCGGAATGCAACCGTAACCGCTGTTGTAGTCCTGCTCGAAATCAATGTCGAGTCGGAACAGGGCGGTACCCGTAGTGGAGGTGGCGGAGAAAGCATAGTCCGAACCGGCGTGCGGGTTCTGCCACGCGCGCGGAATGTTCGTGTTCTCCATCGAACCGAACGAGAGATACTTGTTCACCAGGTACAGGTTGAAGCCCGAGATCGGCTGCTGAATGGCCTGGCCGGTAGCATCCGTGAGGGTAACATTGTTGACCAGGTTCCACGGGCCGTCACCGGCGACAACGGCGCCGGAAGCGGACATGGTAACGGTGGCCGTGAAAAGCAGGCTGATCTTACGGACGAAGCCGGTAGCGGGAAGCTGAATCGGCTGGAACGAGGTGCCAGCGGTGGCAATGTTGACTGTCTGCGTATTCGAGAATCGGCGCTGCGGACGCGAGGCGACAGTAAACCGGATACCCCCGGCAACCATATCCTTAGTCTCAGTCACACCAGCCGGACCGGTAGGAGAAGTCACGTACGTATTCCTTTCTTAAAAACCCAGGGCCAGGAAGGCCCGGGATGCGCGACTGTCAGAACCAATCGCAATGAGATGGGCGGTGCCGAGAATGGCAACCGATGCCGCAAGGAACGCGACAATATGAACAGCAGAGATGTGAGCGTGCGGATCCATTTCTTCCCTTTCATGGAATGGCTCCGGTGAGGCTGGTACAAAGCTTGGTACAAAGATGCCCTCATTGTACCACCCTTTGTACCAACCCTCACCGGGCCAGATTGACGACTTCCGCGTCCCAGTCAGTCGCGACAGGAATCCACAGAAAGTCATGACGGCCTAGTTCTGAAATGCGTTTGCCAAGTTCTTTCGCGCCTTCTTTGGCGCCTAGTTCAGCGAGACGTTTTTGATCGGTTGCTTCTCGTGTCCGTCCCACGAAAGCGTGAGACGCGCTCCCGTAGAGGATAAGCGGGAGATGTGAAGGTCGCTGGGAGAGCGTAACCATGGTAAGGCGTCCAGAACGGCCAATAGCGTGAGACATGGCAAGATCGTCAGCCATGTTAAGAAATTGAGGGTTCGTCGTATAAAGTCCCTCATCGATTTGGACCGTCCATTTCCCTTGCTCGTTGATACCGTTGAATGCTTTTCGAAACACTTCCTTCTGAATGTCGAGGATGACATCCTTGTCGCCTTTAGCTTTGGACACGTCAGGCCACAAAAGAATTTTGTTCTCCCACGAGCGTGGGCGTTTACGCCAATCCTTCCAACGCTCATAGTCGGCGTACTCGTTGGTAATGGTTTCGTCCTCTAGGGGTTTGGCGCAGAAGACAACGACGTGTCCGCCTCGATCTTCACGGATCTTGACGATGCGGCGGGCGAGTGCTGTCTTTCCGGAACCGGTGGGGCCGGAAACCAATACGTGTTCGCCCTGCTTCCATACGGAAGCAAGGCGACGCATTTGAAGTGTGGTCTTAAGCCCCGTCTGCATTTTCGGCCTCACGCTTAGCGTCGCGCTCAGCCTTACGCTCCCTGATTTCCATAGTGGCCGTCGGAATAACTGCCACACCCATACCGCCGTACGCCAAAGTAAGCGAAACCTTGGCCGACTTGGCGCCCGACTTCAGGATCGTCTTACACAGCTCAGGATCCGTCAGCAACGCTTGATAGGCCGCAGATTCAAAAGTCTCATTAGCTTGAGCAATAGCACTACCGGTACGGAACAAGCCGAGTGCAGCCGCACCCATGGCAATCATCGCGTTAATCTGCACAAGCACACCTGTGGCTTGTGCGGCGAGATTTTGCTCTTTACCAGTCACACGGGGAGACTGGGGACGCTTTCCCGTCTGACGTGTGGTGGGCTTGCATTCGGAGCAGTATTTGGGGCGGGGGCCGCGACCGCCGTAAGGAACATCGATTTCCTTACCGCAGTTCTTGCACGGGTTTTCCACGTCTTCCAAGTCAGGAACTACATCCGGGATGGTTGCCTCTGTAAAGTCCATAATTGTCATCTAGTCCGCTCCATGCGAAATGGTCAGCCGAATTTTCTGTGGGTCCATGGGCGGCGTACGGGCTTCTCGTCCTTTTCCCTATTTTCGGGGAGAAGTCCTGTTACCACGCCTTCTAGGTGAGCAACCTTTTCCGTGAGACCGGCAACAACGTCCCTGAGGTCGCCGTGGGGTTCCACGTGTTCGGCGGTGTGTTCCGGATGCTCCGCAACCTTTTCCGGTTCTACTGCTGGCGTTTCTGGTTCGGTGGTTTCGTCGTCCATTATTTCATTCCTTTCACGGAGTAGCGTTTACGGCCGGTAAAGATCCACCACAGAACGAGTGGTGCGACGATGGAGGCGAACAGGAATTGTTTGTCGCCGTCCTGTATCTTTGCTGGATTGAACATGGCTACTTTTTCTTTCCGCCGGTCAGCATTCGGAGCATCGGGGAGGCGAGAACCTGATCGAGGGTTGGCTTAACCTCGTCAGAGATTTTGGTGATTGTCGCGTCCGCATTCACCAATACCTGTTGAATATCTTCAAGAGTCTTCTGCATTTCTGCAAGCTGAGCTTCTAAACCGGCGATACGATCCTCAGTCCGCTGTTGAATCTCAGCCACACTCAACGAAACCATAGAACGATGACTTGGATCTGCGTTAGTACAACCTTCAACGTCAGTACAAATACCGACTTCATTCACAACGCTCATTCGGTCACCGCCCACACGTAAACCCACACCGGCGCGCTAGCGGGAGTACCGGGCGCGCCTACAGCGGCGGGGGTGACGTACAGAGGGCCGGTGTGTGCGTCGAGCATGGCCGACGTCGGAGTCTGATTGTGAAGAACAATTCCGCCAGTGTTCAAATCCCCTAGATCCGAGTGAACGCGTACACCATCAGTGGCGACAGTGGTAGGCGACCACACGTTAACGGCCAAAGCCTTACGGTTAGCGTCAGCCGGAAGGATCTGCTGCGGACCCCACGACGGCTGAAGCAAAAGCGAAGAAGTCAAAAGACGTGTGGTCTTTTTCGGCTGGTCTACTGCGGGGGAGGGAACAACGTCTGCGGCAGGCTTCAAATCCGGCGGTGCATCCGTTTCGACGAAAAGGCTGTCGATGACTTGCCCATCGTCATCGTGAACGTTCTGAGTTTCGAACGGTGCGGTGAGGTCACTCATAGGGTTGCGCTGCTTTCCGTGGTCTGTTACTGTGGACCCATCACACCCGACGGGGTGTGTATGGGACTGGCGAGGTACTTTGTACCAAGCATTGTACCATGCCACGCGTGAAGAAAAGAGTATAGAGATGGCACTGTCCAAGGCCGCGCAGGACCTCGAAAAGGAATTCGCCGAGTATGAGGAGCGGCGTGCCGTTCGAAACACTCCGGCGTGGATGCCTCAGCCGGGAGACAAGTTCAAGGCCAAGGTGATCGGACTCCGCGTCGGTGGCTCCAACAGCGAGTATGGAGAGTATCCCGTCATCGTGTATCGAAATGCTCTGAATGGCGAGACTTTCGCTGTTCACGCTTTCCACACGACGCTGCGGGAGAAGTACCGTGAATTCGCCAACGGTGACCCACAGCAGTTGATCGACCAGGAGCACTTTGTCTCCTACCTCGGAAAGCAGGAGTCGCGCACCCGCAAGGATAAGGACGGAAACGCTCAGCCTTATCACCTGTACGACGCTGAAAGGGTTGGTGAGGAGAACACGGTTATCGACATGAACTTCAAGTTCTAGTATTGCAAAGTACGGAAAAGCCCTCCCCCACTCGCCAACGGGGGAGGGCTTTTCCAACGTCAGGATTCAACCCGAAAAGGTTTCGCTGGGACGGACGACTTTTCAGGGACTCGACCAACGCTTCTCTCGTATGGTAGCAGGGTATCGGCCGGGGCGCCACCTATGCTACAATGAGTTACTTTGCAATACGTGAAAAGAGAATGACAGATGGCAAAAAGGCCTAAGCTTTCCGAAGACAGCTTCCTGGGACACCTTTTCAGCCCCGCCAAAAACCCGCTACCAACCGGTGTACGCAAAACCACACTCAAAGGTGCCAAAGGTCAGCGCAAGGGACGTGTAGCAGCATTCAACCGGATGACCCCGTTCAAACAGGAACTGTTGAAACGGTCCGGCACAAGGGACAGCTATCTTCGCGGCGAAACCACACTCGCCGACGCCAAAGCACGCCTACGCCCACAAGCCATCGCCAAAAACCTTGCCAAAGCACTACGCCCCAAAACGGTTGCCAGTCCCCGCGAACTACCACTCGACAAGCGCATTGCCGCCTTCCTCATTCGGAAACTGCACGATGGTGGCACAAGCAAGCCTGTCAACCCGCAAACGGTGTACGATCAAAACCCGTACTTCGGCGACAACGCCGACGAGTCTATACTGTCATGGGGATCTGGGAGAATCAAACATGCAGGACGAAAAGGATCAGAATACGAAGTTGTCGATGACCAGGGAGTCACCCACAACCCATTCTGGTACCACTAAAGTATATGTAGCAACCTACCAAATTGATTATGAAGACAGCTACATGGTAGGCGTCTTTTCAACTCCTGATAAGGCGTGGGCTGCTATTGGTAGGAAAGGCTTTAATAGTGGGACTCCGTGTGTAGATGAATACGTTGTGGACGAATCATGAAACCTATCTACAAGGTTTGGCATCTGACCAAATCCGGATGGTGGGTTCGACTTCCTTCTGACTATCCCGACCGTGTTGAATTCGATTGGGTGGATTCGTGGCCGCGCACACTCGCCAGTGTCGACAGTGCAACACTGAATTTGTTACCACCAACGCTCGCCGCCTACGCTGCGACGGTTGTACGAAAAAGGGTGGCGGTAATACCGCACGGACAAGAAAGCGACTGGTTCATGATGTCCGTTTCATCGGTGTCGATGGTGAAGGAGTCGACCGACCATCCGGTGAACATGATTACGTCATGCTGTCAGTGGGTGAACACACTCTTTGGAAAGGCGGTCGGCAACTCACCATCGGGGAGATACTGTCGTTTCTGTGGGAACAATATTGCTATGACCCCGGCGCATCATACATTGGCTTTTTCCTCGGATACGACTTCATTCAATGGGAGAAGCAGCTACCCGAAGACAGGGCACGCCTCCTACTCACTAACGATGGTATCGCTGCCCGTACGTCTCAAGTTCAATCACGGCCTAACCCATACCCTGACGCGGTGGTGGTCGAAACAGATACAGGGATGTGGGAGATTGACATTATGGCGGGACGCCGATGGAAACTTCGCCCCCACACCCACCACCGGTCCGCCTTTTCCGATTTTTGCAGAAACCGAACATGCCAAACGGAGATGATCATTCATGACGTACCGGAACTGGTTCAAGGAGAACTTGAATGGCGAATCCCTGACGATGATGGTCGCCCTTGGGATGGTAATAGTAGCAATTTTTGGGGGAGCATCATTCCTGTCCAACATCGGGCGGGAAGTGGGCGCGTACAGCAGAGGGTATCGGGATGGCTTTACATCTGCGACACAGGTCCTTTCTGGCAGACAGGATTCTTGAATGTCATCAATCCGAAATCTTGGACCGATCCAGTTTGCACGGACGAAGAGTACGACGTGGTTGTCCGTGGGAAAGCTGACCGTGGCATACTCGCGGAGTTGGACGACACTTCGTACTTTGAGGATATGCGCCGGTACAACATCCTGGAAAATGACATTCTCGCGCGAGTCACTACCCGACTGAACGAAGGGTTCATGAACGATGCTATCCCTATTCGTCTTGGGCGTAATGAGTGGTACGGTCCTGGTAGAGCTGCTCAAACTTGGATGGATATGCTACATGGACGCATTGCTGACAAGGAGGCAGTTTCAAGCAATAAAGCAAATTCCAATCGCTATCGAGTTAATGATGCAAGCCGCCACAATGAAGGAGGAATCCTGAATGCGGATGTTTATCAGTCAATGCCCGCATGGGCTTACAACGCCGCACAAGCATCCTACTACGGGGGTTGGTTTGAGCAAATGGTACACGGACACTGTGGAGATGTCTGGGAGTACGACATCAATAGCGCGTATCCTTACATCATTGCGTCTCTGCCGTGCCTGCATACTCACGGAACCCACAACGGGATTTTTTCTCGCGGCGACGGGAACAGTTATCCTACAGACAAGGGAACTTACACACTTCTTTACGCCGACATTCAAGGGGGAAACCCTTACATTGGCGCTATGCCATACCGCGACCACCGAGGACTCATCTCACGACCCCAACGGGTGAAAGGCTGGTACTGGCTTCATGAAGTGGAAGCTTCTAAAAGGGCAGGCTTGGTTTCGAGCATGGATGTATTGGAATGGGTATCCTATAGGAGGTGTGATTGTGCACCACCGTTCGACCCTGCTGACATCGGAATCTCGCGTATGTACAACCTCCGTCTACAGGCCGGTAAGAACAGTCCGCAAGGGAAAGCGCTCAAGCTCGTATACAACTCGGCGTACGGTAAGACAGCTCAATCGATTGGTACGCCAAAATATTCGAATCCGTTTTACGCATCCCTCATCACCGCTGGCTGTCGTACGCTTATCCTTGACGCGATTGCACGACACCCCCAGGGGGCGAGTGCAGTCACTATGGTGGCTACGGACGGAGTTTATTTTCTCTCGCGTCATCCCAGTCTTGAACTCTCGCCGTCGGAACTGGGAAAGTGGGATGAGACGTTTAAGCCTGGGATGACTCAACTCATGCCCGGTGTTTACTGGGACGACAGCACGCGGGAATCTATCGGTATCGGTGGGACACCGAAACTGAAGTCGCGTGGCGTAAACGCGAAAGACCTCGCAAAACAGATCAGCGCACTTGATTACGAGTTTGCTCAATTCCATGAGAACGTTAGGGTGGGGCACGATGTCAACTGGCCGACAATCACATTTAACGTTAATTTCCTGCTCGATAGTGCAAAGCTTGCACTACAGCGTGGTAAGTGGGAAACCGCTGGGCGTGTTCAACACAACAGCATACGTCGTATTACATCCGAGCCTAGCAGCAAACGAAACCCAACTCCTTATCGCGATCCTTCTACAGGACTCACACGAACTACTCCATACCGCACAGGTACGACGCTTGAAAGCACTCCCTACAACAAACAGTTCGGGATGGTGGTGGAAACAGATCTATGCGTCGATAGGGACGGGACAGACGGTTTACAGGCATTCCGAGATTTGCTGCACGGGGCAATCTGACATGCGCTGGTTACACGCCCGAATCTCCCTCCGCTGGATACCGGAGATGGGAGAATGGAAAGTCACCGACCGGAGCGATGACGGGTGGGTGGAGATTCTCCCTCTCGACGATGCTGGCAAAAGCTTGGCAGCAATGGGATCACATGGTAAGCTTTGGGTCAGACCACGGGACATCACCCGGCTACCCGACCAAACAGAAAGACTACTATGACTGCACCGATCGTATTCGAAGAGGCCACCTACATTCCCGCCCCCGGCGGCCCCGGACGAGGCAAGACCCCCACCGGCTACGAGGACGTCATCGCCGAGATCGCTCTCAAGAAGGACGCCAACGGCAAGCCCGTCGCCCGCGCGTTCGTCATCGAACACCCCGCCCGGGGCACCGAAAACGCCGACCAGAACACCGAAATCGAGCGGATCGAGAACAAGGTCAAGCGAGACCTCTCCAAGACCGGAAAGGCCAACGACCCCCGAGTCACCGTCCGTTCCGTCATTCAGCCTCTCGTCAACCCCGTCAACCAGAAGCCGTCCGCTACCAAGTCGCGGGTGACCTTCTGGACGATCCCGTTCACCGAGCGGAAGAACGACGACGGCAAGGAGTAACACCTATAGACGAATGGCCGCGTACAGGGAAGGTACGCGGCCATTCTTTTAAGGAGCAACAATGAGTCATTACAATATGACTCCGGGACAAAAGAAATACTTGAAAAAGAAGTACGCCGAAGAGGCGGAAGAGGAAAAGGACATCAGGGAATGGGATACACCCCTGGATCAATCGAATGGGATTAGCGGTCTCAAAGCAGCACAAGAGGCGGCTAGAAAGGAAAGGGACGAATGGAAAAGACGGTCCTTGAAATCGACATCATCGGAATCGACTGGTTCGGACATCCAGAACACCTAGGAACATTCACCACAACCGTACCCCGAAACTACTTCAGCGAAGAAGGCATTCCCAACGTTCGATGCAACTACACCGGAGTAGGAATGCCCTTGTGGAACGGCAGAATCGAATTCAGGGCACAAACTCGCCCCGCCAATAAGCCGGTAGGCGACGATGCCTGACGCGCGATACGGAAGCTGGGCAACCGTAAAAGCAGCCGAATGTTTCGCTTGTGGAGCACACGTAACACAACGCGGAATGCAACAGCACGATCAATTCCACAAAAGCTATACCTACACTAGAGGGGAAAGCGGAATGGCAGTCGAATGGTGCGACGGAGCAGACCACGCCTTCAAGGCCGGACAGCGAGGCTCAACCCGAATGGCAGGCACTGAAGTCAACGATGACGGTATGGCGGTGACCGTTGAGATGAACTACTGCCGAGACCACAACCCGTTCCGACGTCAGTATGAGGACGCAGAGTTGAAGGTTCTCACCGAGAAGGCCGCGCAGGAGTTGCGCGAAAAGAATCTGTGAGGTAAGCTTAGCGCATGGTTGAGTTCCCCAAGAGTATCAAGTCCACCAAATGTAAGACAAAGACGAACACCGTCATCGCCGACACCAAACACGGCACCGTCAAAATCCCCATCAAAACCCCAGTCACCCCACCCCGCAAAGACGAACCACGAAGGAAAATCGGATGAAACGATTCGCCATCGGATTCATCATCGGACTACTACTCACACTCGCCGCATGCGACAACGGACCACAAGCCGGTCAAAAATGCAACCGGGCCGGAGCAACCGCCAACCACGGAACACTCATCTGCAAACGCAATAACAAGACCACGGGACCGCTCGTCTGGCGAAAGAAGTAGTTCACATGGCAGAATCAATTTTCAGCCTCATGTACGGCGGATATGAATGGGCAGAACTACGCGTCTACCGCCACCCCGCCAACAAACGAAAGTACGTCGTCGACGGGCAAACAGGCTGCTCGTGCTATGACTACGAAATTCCAACCGACAACGAGCTTCGCGACATGACGCCTCTGACAAAGACGGAGGCTCGAAAGCAAGTCGCAGATTGGGCTGCTGATAATTCCTACTTTGACGACATCAGCGATAAAGCTGGACAACGAGTTAAAGCCATCGAAGCCTTCAACAACGCAGTGAAGTAAAAGAAAAGGCCTCCCGCACTTGCGGGAGGCCTTTTCAACATGCTAGACTACATACATGGCAAACGTGAATGGAACCCTCCCCCAAGGTGTACGACCCGGAATCCGTGGAATCCGTAAATTCCTCGCCGAAACCTCACTCCGCTCCAACTGGCACATCTTCACACGCCACAACGAAAACGACGAATACGCTTACGTCACCTTCTACAGTCTGACTGCACAGCAGGCCCTAAAGGACTACATCGGAATGGGATGGACCTTCGACGGAGATACCGGAAACGGTCTCTACTTCACAGAAAACATCTGAAAGAAAAAGCCCCGGGACTTGCGCCCGGGGCTTTTTGCATGCTAAGCTTACAGCATGAATACAGAAGCTCGATACGAAGTAGTTTACTACATCAATGACCCCAAGTTCTCGCCTAAGCCTTTCACCGACAAAGTATTCATCGGTGGAGACACACGCTTTGAAGATATTCGAAAGATCATCTCCATTAGATTTGAAGATATTCGAAAGATCATCTCCATTAGACGAGGATGCGACATCGACGATGTCATCATCACCTCAATGAAAATGATCGGATAGAAAATGGCCCCGGGACTTGTGCCCGGGGCTTTCGCATGCTAAGCTTACAGCATAATGATTCGCTTAGCATGGTTCGGAGAAGTTGGCTTACAAATTACACACAAACCGCGATCTTCCATAGAATGCATTTGATACTCTCTATCACAACGCGTGCAAGTGTAAGTGTGCAATTCGCCGGAAGCGCGTTTTAATGCACGCGCTTTGTTTGTATCTCTCATGTTTCGTATTTTATCACAGGAAGGTTGTAATGGTAAAGACTACAATTAGTTACTTCACTGTGGGTGTTGGGGAGCTCACGCGCCTCCACCCCTGTA